>ERZ1673961.122-NODE-122-length-39285-cov-335.533291_pt1 | contig 39285 bp, 32 predicted proteins | sample MGYA00580189_ERZ1673961 | MGnify/ENA primary metagenome ERZ1673961 (study PRJEB41334, sample SAMN05608105) | rock metagenome | biome: terrestrial subsurface; feature: shale formation; material: shale | place: USA: Pennsylvania ... | reverse complement strand
TTGTCAATATTGTTTGTAATTGATTTTGTAAAATTCATAATACTCCTTTTGAATTTCTAATTATATTTAAATAGACTTTAGAATTAGCTATTTATCCAAATGTTTAATCTATTTATATCCTCATATGATGTCATATCAAGCTTTATTGGACTAATTGATACATAGTTTGCACTTACTGCTTCAAAATCACAATCTTTATTTTCACTACTTTTCCAAATAAGTGGATGTAAACCTATCCAATAATACTCTTCTCCTCTTGGATTTAAGTGTCTTGAAGTGTCATTTCCATACTCTCTATATCCAGCCTTTGTAATTTTTATTCCATTGCATTCTTCTATTGAAATAGGAGGAATATTTATATTCAAAAATTTTCTTTCATCAAGTGGAAATTCTGAGTTTAATATTTTTTTTGCAAGCTTTACAATAGTATCTTTTGCCAATGCAAAATCCCAACCGTTTTTTATGTCATTGCATCTATCTTTACAAACTTGAGATATTGCAATTGCTGGAATTTTATGTAAAACAGCTTCCATTGCAGCAGCAGCTGTACCACTATATGTGATATCTTCTCCCATATTTGCACCAATGTTTATACCACTAATTACTAAATCAGGTTTATAGCCATCTTTAAAAAGATTATGAATTGATATAAACATACAATCAGTTGGGCTTCCATCATCAATTTTATAAAAGTCATCTTTTACATTTTGCATTCTTAGTGGCTTATCAAGTGTTAAAGAGTGACCACATGCTGATTTATTTTTAGCTGGAGCTACAACTGTTAATTTTGCAATAGGAGATAAGGCTTTTATTAAAGCTTTTAATCCTATTGCATCAAATCCATCATCATTTGTTAATAATATTTGTTTCATTAGTCTATTTTATAAACTCCCTCAATATTCTGAATTAAATTTTCTACATTATTTGCAACTTTAAAACCACTTTCTAACTCTATATCTCCAAGTTTTGATTTAACTACTATTCTTAAATCTCTTTTACCTTGATTGTGAGCAATAACATCAAAAAGTTTATACATAAGCTCTTCACTATTTGAATAAGGAACAGCAATTGTTAAAGGTGGTTCTATTTTTTGAGCTTTTTTAACTCTTTGTTTATCTTTTTTTGCATCATTTAAGTTCTCTATTTTTCTTAAACTCATTCTTGTAAATTGATCATCTTTGGAAATTTTTACTTTAAAAGCTAAAGGTTCATCTTCATATTTAAAATCATTTTTAAGCTCATTTAATTTATCTTCAAACATCATAAGCTCAATATTTCCATGTAAATCCATAAGGTTTAAAATTGCAAATTTATTACCTTTTTTTGATATTTTTTCTGTGATAGTTTCTACTTTACCTACAAATAAAACTTCACTTCCATCATTTATCTCATCAATTTCTGAACTTAATGTATAACTAATTTTATCAAGTTGTTCTCTATAATCATCAAGAGGATGACCTGATACATAAAAACCTAAAGTATTCTTTTCAAATTCTAAAATCTCTTTTGAACTATATTCGGGCAAATGTTCAAGCTCAATGGTAACAGTTGTTAGTTCTTCATCATCACCAAAAAGTGAACCTGTTGCCATCTTTTTAGCTTGCATTGCTTTTCCAGCGCCTTCAACTATTTGTTCAATTTGATCTAGCATGGCTTTTCTACTATATTCAAAAGAGTCTAAAGCACCAGCTTTTACAAGAGATTCTATAACTCTTTTATTTACTTTACTTGCATCAATTCTTGAAATAAAATCACTTAAGTCCTTAAACTCACCACCTTCATTTCTCGCTTTTAAAATGGATTTTATGGCTACATCTCCAGCACCTTTAATAGCACCCATTCCAAACATAACTACTTCTTCACCATCAATTTTCTTTGCAGAAAATACTAAATCTGATTTATTAATATCAGGTGGAAATAGATCTAATCCTAACCTTTTTACTTCATCTACATATCTTACAACTTTATCAGTGTTATCTTTTTCAAGTGTAAGAAGTGCAGCCATAAACTCTGCTGGATAATAACACTTTAAGTATGAAGTATAAAATGTTACTAGTGCATATGCTGCTGAGTGAGATTTATTAAATCCATATCCAGCAAACTTAACAATTAAATCAAACAGTTCTTCACAATGGTCTTTGTTATAACCTTTTTCTACTCCACCTTGTGCAAACTGTACTTTAAGTTTGTCCATCTCTTCTTTAATTTTTTTACCCATTGCCCGTCTAACTAAATCGGCACCCCCAAGGCTGAACCCACCGATTGTTTGAACAATTTGCATAACTTGCTCTTGGTAAACAATAACCCCATATGTTGTTTCAAGAATAGGTCTTAATGGTGCATCAAACTCATCATAAAAATAGTTTATTTGAGCTCTTCCATGTTTTCTATCAATAAAATCATCAAGCATTCCTGATTCCATTGGACCTGGTCTATAAAGTGCTAAAACGGCAATAATATCTTCAAAATTTGATGGGGCTAATCTTTTACAAAGATCTTGCATACCATCTGATTCTATTTGAAATAAGCCTATAGTATTTCCTGTTTGAATTAAATCATAAACTCCTTTATCATTTACATCTGTTTTAATAAAGTCAATTCTTTTTCCATGTCTTTTTTCAATAAGCTTATTTGCTTCTTCAATTACAGTCAATGTTTTAAGACCCAAGAAGTCAAATTTGATCAAGTCAACATCTTCAACATATTTTCCATTATATTGAGTAGCAAGTGTATCAAGACCACTTGGTTTAAAAAGAGGTGTTTTTTTCCATAAAGGTTCATTTGATATTACAACACCAGCTGCGTGAGTTCCTGCATTTCTATTTAATCCCTCTAAAGCTAATGCAAATTCCCAAACTCTTTTTGCTTGTGGGTCTATATCACATAGTTCTTTTATTTTTGGCTCTTTGTCCCAAGAGTCTTTTAAATTTATTCCTAATTCATCTGGGATTAGTTTTGCCATGGCATCAGCTTTTGCATAAGGCATATCTAAAACTCTAGCAACATCTCTAATTACACCTTTTGCTAATAATTTACCAAAAGTAATAATTTGTGCAACATTGGCTCTTCCATATTGTTTAATTACATAATCAATAATCTCGCCTCTTCTTGTTTGACAAAAGTCCATATCAATATCGGGCATTGATACCCTTTCTGGATTAAGGAATCTCTCAAAAAGTAAGCCATAAGGCATGGGATCAATATCTGTAATATATAGACTATATGCTACCAAGCTTCCTGCTGCTGAACCTCTTCCTGGACCTACTGGAATTCCCATTTGTTTAGCAACAATAACAAAATCCCAAACAATAAGCATATATCCAGGGAATTTCATATTATTTATAATATCAATCTCTACTTGTAGTCTCTCTTTATATTCTTGATGTTTTGATTTATCTACTATTTTTAGTCTATCTTCTAAACCTTTCCAACACTCATGAATAAATAGTGCTTTATCATTTTCTAAAGAGTACTCTTCTTCTGGATAAGGAATTGGTAAATTTGATTCTTCAAGTTTTTGTCTAGTAAATTTAAAATTTGGAGGAGTAGGGTTTCCTAGTTTTATCTCAAGATTACATTTATCTGATATCTCTTGTGTTGCTTCAATAGCTTCTGGAATATCTGCATAAAGTTTTGCAATTTGTTCTGGTGATTTTAAATAAAACTCATGAACAGAGTGTCTAAGTCTATTTGGATCATCATAAAGTTTATTCATTGCAATACACATAAATGCTTCATGGGGACCAGCATCTTTTTGTTCTAAGTAGTGTGTATCATTTGTTGCAACAAGTTTTATACCTGTTTCATGGGCTATTTTAAGAATCATATCGTCAACAAAAAGCTGATCAGGAATACCATGTCGCATAATTTCTAAATAAAAATCATCTCCAAAAATTTCTTGATATTCTAGTGCAATCTCTTTTGCTCTTTCATAACCTTTTGCACCATTTCTAACATTTCTTTCGTTATTTGTATTTAGATGCCAATTGATTTCACCTTGTAAACAAGCAGCAGAACATACAATTCCCTCAGAGTTTTCTCTTAAAAGTTTTTTATTAATCCTTGGATAATAATAAAAACCATACATATAAGCTTGTGAACTTAAGTACATAAGATTTTTATATCCCACATCATTTTTGGCATATAAACATAGATGAAATCTTTGTTTTGTCGTTTTATCATCTACTTCTTCATTGTTATGAATATAAGCTTCCATTCCTATGATAGGTTTGATTCCCTCAGCTCTCATGGCATTATAAAAATCAATAGCTCCAAACATATTACCATGATCAGTCATGGCAACACTTTTCATACCCATCTCTTTTACTTTTTTTGCTAAAGGTTTTATCTTATTAGCACCATCTAAAAGTGAATATTCTGTGTGTAAATGTAAATGTGTAAATTTTGGTATATCGGACATGTTTAAATCTCTATTTAATTAAGTTTTTTTAAGTATATCCAAAAAATGATTTTGAGCCTCTTTAAAACCAAGATTAAAACAATCATCAAGCTCTTTGAAAGTAAATAGAGAAAAACTCCTTATATGAGTACTTCCAAGATAAAAATTTGCATTGGAAATTGAGTAAGAGTGATTTTTATATAAAGTTTTAAAGAAATTTCTTTTAAAAGATGTAAGAAGTGAGGTTTTTTTCTTTTTGTTTGATTTTCTTTTAGGAAATAAATCAATTGCATAAATATCATATCCTTTATCTTCTAAAGGTTTAATAGGTACATTATCAAATAAACCTCCATCTATTAAATACATATTTTTATATTTTATTGGTTTAAAAAGTGGGATTAAGGCACTAGAAGCCATACATAAAGTAACCACATCACCACTACTAAAATAATGAAGTTTTTTCTTTTTTATATCATAAGCATTAACATAAACAGGTTTTGGTAATTCTTCAAGTTTTTTTATGGGAAAAAGTTCATTTATAATTTTATTTGAATAATCAATTTTAAAAAGACCATTTTTAAAATAATTAAATTTTATAGCTTTTTTTAAATCATTTGAAGCAAAAATTTTTAGTTGCTCCTTAGCACTTATTCCACTAGCATGAGATGCACTAATAATACTTCCAATAGACGAACCACTATAAGCTTTTATATCTATTTTATTTTTTTCTAAAAAATGTAAAGCACCTAAGTGAAATGCTCCTCTTGCAGCACCTCCACCTAAGGCTAGGGCTAAGTTTGTTTTCACTTATCTAACCAATCAATAATAATAAATTCACCTTCATAAGTCTCAGCTATTGCAGTACATGATTCTACCCAGTCACCACAATTTAAGTATTCAATAGTATCGATTTTCCTGATTTCTGCTTTATGAATATGTCCACAAATAATACCATCATAACCTTTATTCTTTGCATGATTTGATAAAACTATTTCAAAATCATTTATAAATGAGACTGAAGACTTTACACTATCTTTTACATATTTTGATAATGACCAATATTTTTTAACTCCAACTTTTTTTCTAAAAAAATTTAAAAATGCGTTTAAATATAGAAGTAAATCATATCCATAATCACCTAATATTGCAAGCCATTTTTTTGTCATAGTAATAGAATCAAAAAAATCTCCATGGGTAATATAGTATTTCTTACCATTTATAGAATTGTATTCTAATTCATTTGTTATATTTAAAGAGTTACCTAAAATTAAAGGAACAAAGGGTCTTAAAAACTCATCATGATTACCTGTAATAAATGTAACATTACAACCTTTTCTAGCTTTTTTTAGAATTTTCTGGATTACATCTGAGTGAGTTTGGGGCCATATAAGTTTTCTTTTTATTGCCCAACCATCTATAATATCACCTACTAAGATGAGGTTTTCACAATTGTTATGTTTTAAAAAACTAAGAAGATTTTTAGCTTTTGAAAAGCGTGTTCCAAGATGAATATCTGATATAAATATACTTTTGTATTTCATTTGTCCAGTTTAAATTATAATGATTACATTTAAACGACAAATGAAAATGCAATATTAGCCTAAGCTAATATTGCATTTTTAACATTTGAATAAATTTCATCACCTTTTAATGCTCTTACAATTTCAAGTGCAAATTGTGTTGCTGTTGCTGGACCTCTTGATGTTATTACATTATCATCAATTACAACATTATCATCTTTATGGTAACCATCTAGTCTTATTTTTTCTTCAAAACTTGGATAACAAGTATAGTTTTGATTTAGTACATCTGCTTTGTGTAAAGCATAAGGTGCTGCACAAATTGCAGCAATTAGTTTATTTTCTTGCTTCATTTCTTTTAAAATTTTTTGTACAAAATTATCTTCTGCTAGTGTAAATGCATTTGGTAATCCTCCTGATAAAACAATCATATCAAAGTCACCGTTTACATCTTCAAGTTTGCAATCTGCTGTAATTGTAATATTATGCGCACCTACTGTTTCTAACTCTTCAACAGCAGCTATTGTAACTTCAATTTCTGCACGTCTGCATATATCAATTATTGAAACAGTTTCAATCTCTTCAAACCCATTTGATATTGGTAGTAAAACTCTTGTCATATGGTCTCCTTTTTTTATATATATTTATAAATTATAATAAAAAAAGCTTGATATTTTCTCAAAGTTTGAAAAATTTCTTAAAAAGTTTTCAAAAGGGCTATTTCTTGGGTCTTCTAGCATCTCTTTTCAAGAGTTTATAAGTTTGATTTAAATAAAATTTAACTAATTATAAAAAGGGGAATACATGCTTAAATCTTTTATCAAGACTACTTTAGGTGCAATAGCTATAATTTTAATAGCTACAGGATGCGCATATACGCAAAATTCTGTTAATTCTAAACAAGATTCAAACTTACAAATAGAAAATCGAAAAGTTCAAGTAACAAAAGAGTATTTAAAAGTTGCACAAGATAAACAACTTCATGTGACTACACAAAGAACACTTGAGGGAACAATTGATTCTTTGGCTACTCAAATTATGAGAAATACTAAAATACCTACAAATAAACCTGTACTTTTTACTTCATTTGTTAGACTTGATAATCTTAAAAAAACTACAGAGTTTGGTAGAGTTATTAGCGAAAGTTTAATAAATGAATTATCAAATAGAGGTTTTAATGTAATTGAATTTAGAGGTCAATTAAATGTTTCTATTGATGAAGATGGTGAATATTTTATTTCAAGAGATATTAGTAAATTAAAAGAGAAAATTCCTAATACTTATGTTGTTGTTGGAACATACTCAAGACAATTTGGAAAGATTGTTTTAAATGCTAGAGTTGTAGATAATATTTCAGGAAGAATTATTTCAAGTTCAAGAGCAATTTATCAACACAATAAAAGAAATGATTGTGTAATTTTCAAAGATTGTAAACCTCCAAGAACAGTTAAAATTATAAAAGAAAAAAAGTAAGCATTTAGATGAAACACCCTTATTTTAAGATAATAAAGCAATTTTTTGCTTTATTATTTTTAGCTACAATTTTAACATCATGTGTTTATAAAAATATTGATGGTTCTAATAATTTTCACTCTTTTGTAAACTCATTGGTAGAAAAATCAGTAAAAAAATTAAATGAAAATTTATATCTTACAGATACAGTTTTAGTTTCTGATTTTGTAAACATAGATAGATTAGAAAATAGATCAAAATTAGGATTTTTATTATCTTCAACACTTAAAGATAGACTTCTTGCGAATGATATTACTGTAAAAGAGATTGAGTTACGAAAACATTTTACAATTGGCTCAAATGGCTTTAACTTATTAAGTAGAGAAGTAAATGATATAAATAGAAAAATTACAGATACAAGATATGCTTTTGTAGGAACTTATACATTAACTACAAAGAACTTAATTGTATTTATAAAGATGATTGATTTAACTACAGGAAATATTCTAAGTTCTTCTCAAGGAAGCATTATGATTGATGAAGAGATTATTCAATTAGAAAAAAAATCAGATATAACTCAAGTTTATGCACCTATGGTGCTATAAAATTATATCCTCTATTAAAAACTGTGCATTTACCTCACCCCTAAATTCGTTTTTATTAATAGAAACTATAATATCAATAAACTCATTGTTTATTGGTTTATTATAGTGAAATTTTAAAGCTTCAAAAATATTCCCATTGCTACTAAGTAAAAGCTTTAAATGATTTTTATCTTTTCCTATAAATTCAGATTTTAAAACCTTTGCATTGCTTATTTGAAAAATAGGTTTTTTATTTTCTAATCCATATGGTTCAAATTTTTCAATAATTGATAAGAACTCTAAATCAACACTTGATACATCAAGTTCTCCTAAACACTCATACTCTATATGTAAATCTTCTTGTTCAATATCAATTACAAGTGAGTTTATTTTTTCTTGAAAAGTTTGTAAATTCTTTTCTTCTAAAGATAATCCAGCAGCATTTTTATGACCACCAAAACCTTTTAAAAGTGATGAACATTGAGTAATTAGAGTATGTAGATTTATCTTAGCATTTGCTCTTGCACTTCCTTTTGCAATACCATTTTTAACAGAAAATACAAAAGCTGGTTTTTTAAAAGTATTTGAAAGTTTTGAAGCAACTATTCCTATAACACCCTCATGCCAATTTTCACCCCATACAACAATTACATTATGTTCATGGTTTATTGCTTGTGTAGCTTTATTTGATATCTCTTCTTGCAAGCTTTTTCTATAATTATTTAATTCATCAAGTAAACTTAAAGAATCATTTGCTTCGTACTCATTTTTTGATAATAAAAAAGATAGTGCAATCGAAGCATCATCCATTCTTCCTGCACTATTAATTTTAGGAGCAATCATAAAACCTATATCATCAGAAACATAAAACTTTTTAGCTAATACTTCATCAAGTTTTTTTAGTGAGGCTCTATTTGATTGCTTAAGTCTTTTAAGTCCATGCCTTACTATTGTATAATTTAGACTAGTCATAGGCATAATATCTGCAATTACAGCAATACATAATAAATCTAAAAAATCTGCCATATTTATTTGTAAGTTTAATTCACTTTTTATTGCAGCACATAAATACCACGCAACTTGTGCTCCACAAATCTCTTTAAAAGGAAAGGTACAATCATCTTGTTTTGGATTTACAATTGCAAGGGCAGTTGGAAGAGTGTCTCCTACAGTGTGATGATCTGTAATAATTAAATCAATCCCTTTTTGCATAAGCTCTTTTGAGGCTTGCACAGCACTAATTCCATTATCAACAGTGATAACTAAACCACTATCAATTAATTTAACAATCTTAGGAGATAAACCATATCCATGTTCAAATCTATTTGGAATTATGTGATTAACTTTATATCCTACTTTATTAAAAAAATCAATCATTATTGCAGTAGATACAACGCCATCAACATCATAATCACCTACAATTGTAATAGTTTCATTATTTAAAATTGCAGTTTTAATTCTTTTTACTGCTATTTTGATATCTTTTAATAAAAAAGGATTAGGTATGTCACTTAGCTTTGCATAAGGATTATCCTTATGTCTAGCTAATAGAAGTTCAAAAAGTATCTGTTTTGTTACTTTTTGCATTAGTTAATATTTTTTGTTGCTTGTTTTACAAACTCTAATATAATTGGATTAGGTGTTTCTAAATGTGAAGTAAACTCTGGATGAAATTGTACTCCAACAAACCATGGATGATCTTTTATTTCAACTGCTTCAATAAGACCATTTGATTCACCAGATATAATCATTCCTGCATTTTCTAAAGCTTCTTTATATTTTGGATTTGCTTCATATCTATGTCTATGTCTTTCATAATAAATATCTTCATTTCCATAAGCTTTTTTAAGCTTTGTTCCCTCTTTTGGTTCAAATGGATACTCTCCAAGTCTCATTGTTCCACCCATTGGTGATTCATGAGTTCTTAGTTGTTTTTCTCCACTTTGATCAATAAATTCATCAATTAGATATATTACTGGATTTTTAGAATCAGCATTAAACTCAATTGAGTTTGCATCTTCTATTTCTAATACATTTCTACAATACTCAACAATAGCTAATTGCATACCTAAACAAATACCTAAATAAGGAACTTTATTTTCTCTTGCATATTTTATTGCTTCAAGTTTTCCTTTAACCCCTCTGTGTCCAAAACCACCAGCAACTAAAATTGCATCAGAGTTTTCTATAACTTCATATGCTCCTACATCTTCAATTCTTTCACTATCACACCAATTGATATTAATTCTAGTATTTAAATGTGCTCCAGCATGAATCAATCCTTCAATTAAAGACTTGTAAGACTCTTTTAAATCTAAATATTTACCTACAAATGCAATTGAAACTTCATTTTGTGGAAGAATAATCTGTTTTACTAAAGTGCTCCATTTATCCATGTTAGGTTTTAATTTTATATTAAAATGATTAGATAAAGGATTTAGTATCCCTTCTTTTATAAAGTTTAAAGGAACTTGATAAATTGAGGCTGCATCACCACACTCTATTACTGCGTCATATTCAACATCACATGACATTGCAAGTTTTCTTTTTAAGTCTTTTGGAAGATCTTGTTCTGTTCTACAAACTAAAACATGAGGAGTTATACCAATTCTTCTTAACTCTTGAACAGAGTGCTGTGAGGGTTTTGTTTTTAGTTCACCAGCTGCTGCTATGTATGGAATTAATGTAACATGCATATTCATTGTATTTGTTTTTGGTAAGTCATGTCTTAGTTCTCTTATTGCTTCCATAAATGGTAAGCCCTCAATATCTCCTACTGTCCCACCAAGCTCAACAATTAAAAAGTCATGTCCCTCACCTGCATTTAGGATTCTATTTTTAATCTCATCAACTACATGAGGAATTACTTGAATAGTTTTACCTAAATAGCCACCTTCTCTCTCTCTTTTTATAACTGATTGATACACTTGCCCAGTTGTAAAATTGTTTTTTGCACTTAAAGTAGCATCTATAAATCTTTCATAATGCCCAAGATCAAGGTCAGTTTCTGCACCATCTGCTGTCACAAAAACTTCTCCATGTTCTAGTGGACTCATTGTCCCTGGATCAACATTTAAGTAAGGGTCAATTTTAAGCATACTTACTTTAAGTCCAGATTGTTTTAATATTGTTGCAATTGAAGCTGAAGTGATCCCTTTACCTAAAGAACTTAGAACTCCACCCGTTACAAAAATGAATTTTGTCATTAATAACTCCATAAAAAATTGATAATAATAATTTCGCGATTATATCGTAGTTTGAATTAAGAAGAAGTTAAGCAAAAGAGAGTTTTTTCTCTTTTACTTAATTATTTAAATTTGTCTGCTCTTGGGTAAATAAATACAGCTTCTCTAATAACGCTGATTTTTTTAGGGTCATCTTTTGCAAATGCTCTTATTGTAATAGTAATTGGAGTATCTTTTGAGTTATCAGTAACTAATCTTTTTTTAGTACTTAATACAACAACTTTTTTTCTTAATTTATTTGGTGCAAGAGAAAAAGGTTTAAATCTTTCAATTACAATGTCATCATTTCCTACTACTTCTAAATCATATGTATGTCTTTTTGAATCAGTATTTTGGAATAAAAATAAGAAGTTATTTGCAACTTCATTATCTTCTTTTATTTTATATAATTCAGTAGTTTTATTAATATTTAAAAGCATATGCTCTTTTTTCCCACCCATTATAAATAGTAAAGCAACTACAACCAATAAAGCAACTGTGTACATAATAGTTGATTTTCTAACAACTTTTGTTTCTTTATTGTGCTTAATCTCATTTGTGCTTGACCATTGAACAAGTGAAGGTTTCCCAAGTTTTCCCATTACAGTTGTACATGCATCAACACACTCTAAACAGTTAATACATTCAAGTTGTAAACCTTTTCTAATATCAATATGTGTAGGACAGACAGTTACACAAGCTTCACATGTGGTACACTCATTTTTTTCATCTGGTAAATCTTTTTGTTTGAAAATAACTTTGTCATTTTTATCATTATAGATATTACCACCTCTATTAGTAGAGTAAATTGCTTGGTATGTATTGTTATCATATAGTACAGATTGAACCCTTGAGTAAGGACATACATAAACACAGAAATCTTCTTTTAAAAAGATAACATCATAGATTAAAAAAGCAGCAATTGCTAATACAAAACCAATTAAAAACATATGATCCATAGGGTTTTGTAAATATGCAAAAAAATCTTCGGGCGGTACAAAATACCACATAAAATCAGCAGCTGCAACTAAAGCTAAAACAGACCATATTAATATGGCAAGTAATCTTTTTGAAGCATTTTCAGCTTTTTTCCAGTTTGGTTCTTTTTGTTTATTTTTTATTCTTCTAAGACCTAAAAGTTTTGTTTCAATTAAATCTCTATAAATAACCCTAAAAATTGTTTGTGGACAGGCCCAACCACACCATGCTCTTCCCCCAATTGAAGTAGCAGCAAAAATTCCTAAAAATAGTAGCATTAATAAAAATGGCATTAAGTAAAGCTCTTGCATATCAAATGCTACACCTAATAAATGCAATTGTTTTTTATCAAATGATAATAAAAAAATGTGATTACCATCGATTTTTATAAAAGGTACAACTAAAGCAACAATTGTCGCTAAAACATATGCATAATATCTTTTTATTCTATAAGGAGTCTTTTTTAAGTATTCATTTTTTTCTTGACTCATAATCTTTTCCTTTAATATAGTAACAGTATTGTTACAATTATTGTATATAAAACAACCTTATAATAAACATAAGTAAACATAAGTATAACTTATAATAAATGATTATATTGGATTAATTTGTTTTTTTAAGAAAAAAATATGAAGAAAGAAAGTTTAAAAACTTTCCCAATCTTCATTTTTATTTGAGTTGATTATTTCTTGTTTTTCTAAAGGATTATAATCTTTTTTACTTTTTGTATCTATTATAGAGTTTTTTATTTTTTTTGCTTTTGTACTCTCTTTTCCTAAAAACTCTTTTTTGTTAGTCTCTTCAACAATCTCATTTGCAATTATTTGTGTTTGATTAGCAATATCTTTTGTATCATTTGCAATTGATGCATTTTGTTGTGTTTGTCTATCTAGCATATTTACAGCATCATTAATTTGAGTTATTCCTGTACTTTGCTCTTTACTTGCATTTGAGATATCATCGATTAATTCTAAGGTTTTTGCCACATTTTCATTTAAATTTTTGTATCCATGTATCATCTTATCTGAAATATCTTTACCATTATTTGCTTTTACTGTAGCGTTTTCAACTATGGCTTTAATCTCTTTAGCAGCTTGCGCACTTCTACTTGCAAGATTTCTTACTTCACCTGCAACAACAGCAAAGCCTTTTCCTGCTTCTCCAGCAGTTGCAGCTTCAACTGCTGCGTTTAGTGATAATATATTTGTTTGAAATGAAATTTGATCAATTACTGTTATAGCATCATTTATTGATGTTACTTGTGTATTTATTTCATCCATTGCAATAGTTGTTTGTGAGGCTAATGTTTCTCCCTCAGTTGCTGAGTTTTTTAATATATTTGCATTTTGAGCCATTTTTAATACATTTTCATTATTGTGTGTAATATTTGCTGTTATTTCTTCAATAGCAGCAGCTGTCTCTTCAATACTAGCAGCCGCTTCATTTGAAGATTGACTTAAAGTATCTACATTTGATAATAAAATATTTGCACTATCTTGTAAAGTTAAACCATTTGTTTTATTTTCAACTAACATTTCATTTATTATATTTGCAAGTGCATTAAAACCATCTACAGTTTTTCCACTTGCATCTTTAATTCTATATGTAAAGTCAAGTTTTTGATACTTACTTAAGGCTTCTTCTATTTTGTTTAAATCATCAGATATATTAGTAGAAACAGCTTCTATCATTTCATTGAATATTACTTTTAACTCTTCTAAACTTTGATTTTGTGTTGAAGTATTAATTCTATGTTTTAAGTGACCATTTTTTACTTGTGTAACTACTTCTTTAACATTTTGAATTAATTTATTATCTTGTTCAATCAATTCTTGTGTTTGATTTATATTATCATTTATCATTTTTGACATTTTGCCAAACTCATCATTTGAGTTAATCTCAATTTTTGTATGTTCTTTATTCTCTTTGTTTAAGTATTTAAAAAATGATTCTAAACCATTAGTAATTGTAGTAAGATTTTTGCTTAGTGTTCTTGTTCCAATTAATATAACTAAAGCAACAACAATAAAACTAACAATACCAATTATTATAGAAAAAAGTTGTAAATCATTTGCATCTTTTAAGTATTCATCTCTTGGCATTGTAAGACCAAGTGCCCATTTTACATCACTTTTCCCTAATTCAAAAGGTTCAATATGATAGTAAGAGTAAGTGTTTGTTGTAGGTGTTTTTCTTTCATAATTAAAAGTTTTATTATCATTTATTGATTTTATTATATCTTGTGCTTGTGCATACTCTTTGTTATCAGATACATTTTTTGTTAATACAGTTTTATCTGGATGACCTACAATTGTTCCTTTATCAGATAATAAAAATCCATATCCAGTTTCAAAAATCTTAATTTTTCCAATTTTATCAACTAAACTATCTAAAGAAATATCAATGGTCGTAGCTCCTAAGAATTTGTTTGATGATGTAATAATTGGAGCTGAAACAGTAACCATCAATACATTTTTTCCATCAACTTCATAATTATAAGGCTCTGTTACATAAACTTTTTGTGTTTGTCTTGGAACATCTACCCACTCTCTGCCCTCAGATACAGTAGTAAGACCTTCTAATATAATTTTAGAGTTTGATTTGTATAAATAAGGAGCAAATCTACCTTCTTTATCATGACCATTTGTACTAGCTGATGATAAGTCATTTTCAAAAAGTATATTTGGATCTAAATCAACTGCCATTGCAAGGGCAAAATCAGCATTTACTAACATATCTTTTGTAATACTTGTAATTAATTCTTTTGAATAACTATTGTTTTCATACATTTGTTTTATAACACTAGCTAAAGAACTAACTGATGTTAATGCTTTTTCTAAATCCTGCTTTGATTCAAAGGCATATTTATTCGCAAGGGTACTAATATATTTCTTAGAAGATTTTTCTGAAGAGTTATAAGTATTTGATGATATTAAAAAAATACTAATGACAGAAGATAGCAGTACAATAGATAGCACACTAACCAAAAGTTTTTTTGCAAATGTCCAATTTGAAAACATAAATTCTCCCTCTTTTGTTTAAAAATTAACAAATATTATATCATTTTTTATAAGAAAACCCAATAATTGAGTTTAAAAAAGTAAGGTGAAATAATATCTGTATTTTAATATATGTATTTATTTTATTATTAAAATTTATTTTTTATATAAAATATATTAACTATTAAGAAACATTTATATTTTTAAAATTACTAGTTCATTTTTAACACATTAAAATAATAATTAGGTGTATTGTTTTTATTTTATATCTTCATATGTAAAATATAAATTACAGCTGATGTTACTGTCAATCTTGCCATTTTGAAGCCCACTGCTTTTGTTCTTCTTTTGTAAGAAAAGTCCAAATGATTATTCTACTAATCTTTTGTCCATGTTTCATTTTTATAGTTTCAATCTCTATTGGTTTTACATAATCCAATGTATCATAGATAAATTTTAAATTATCCTTTTTTGATACGATTGTACTAAACCAAAAACAGTTCTTAGAATAGATTTTACTTTGTTTTATCATGGTTTTTATAAAAGCTACTTCTCCACCTTTACACCAAAGTTCATTGCTTTTTCCACCAAAATTTAAAGAAGCTTTTTTTACTACTTGTTTTGTAAGGTTTTGAACTTTTCTTTTATTTCCCTCTTGGGCTTGTTCTTGTGATTTATGAAAAGGAGGATTGCATAAAGTAAAATCGAATCTATCATTTTCTTTTATAATACCTGTAAATATATTATCATGGCTTGTTTGTATTCTACAGTGAACATTGCCTTTTAAAGAGTTATTTGACTCTATAATTTTTTGAGATGATTTTATAGACTCTTTTTCAATATCGCTACCAACAAAAGACCAACCATAAACACTATTACCAATTATTGGATAAATACAATTAGCACCAATACCAATATCAAGACCTTTAATATTAGAACCTTTTGGTATTTTATTATTATTTGATTTTGCTAAAATATCAGCAATATAGTGAAGATAATCAGCTCGTCCTGGAATGGGAGGACATAAGTAACCATCTGGTATTGACCACTCTTTTATATCATAAAAATGAGAAAGCAGTGCTTTGTTCAAAGTTAAAACAGCTTTTGCATTTGAAAAATCAATTGATAATTCATCATATTTATTTTTAAATACATAGTTTTTAAGTTTTGGTAAACTTTTTAATAATTGCGGAAAATCATATCTATTATTGTGAAAATTTCTTGGATGTAAACTTTTTTTATGCTCTTTATATGCCATTTTATTTATCTTATTATTTTATTTTAAATCTAGAAAATTGATCTTTAAAAGTTATTATAAAATTAAAGATCAAATCTCTAGTTAAGTAGTTGTTTGTATTCTCAATATTGAGAGTATATTCTTACTCTTATTCTGAGAATTTGTTTTTTACATTCATATACATATGTAAAACATCAATTGCAGCAGGTGTTATTCCTGAAATTTCACTTGCATTGAATAGTGTAGGTGGTTTTGCTTTTTGAAGCTTTTCTATTACTTCATTTGATAATCCAGGAATTTCATTGTAGTTAAAATCTTCTGGGATTTTTAATTTAAGCATTTTTTGCATTTTTTCTATCTGTTTTTCTTGTTTTTTTACATATCTGTAATATTTTGCTTCAATAATGATTTGTTCTTTTAAATATGGTTCAACATCTTTAAGTGATGGCACTAATTCGTCAAATTTTTCAGATGTTACTGTATTTCTTCCTACAATATCAATCAATAAAGCTCGGTCTTTAATCTTATCTTCACCTAATTTTGATAAAAGTTCAAGATTCTCTTTTTTTGAAGTAAACCATTCATTTTCCATAAAAGAGATTGCGTTGTTTATTACTTCTCTTTTATTTTCTATTTTTGACATAGTTTTATCATCAATAAGTCCAAGTTCATATCCATATTTACTAAGTCTTAAATCAGCTGTTTCTTCTCTTAAAAGTAATCTATATTCTGCTCTACTTGTAAACATTCTATAAGGTTCATTTGTACCTTTAGTTACTAAATCATCAATTAAAACTCCAATATACGCTTCATCTCGTCTTAGTATTAAAGGTTCTTTATTATCAATTGATAAACATGCATTTATACTTGCCATTAGTCCTTGAGAAGCAGCTTCTTCATATCCAGTTGTTGCATTGATTTGTCCAGCAAGATATAAATTATTTACTTTTTTTGTCTCTAATGTATGTTTTAATTCTGTTGGATCAACGTAATCATACTCAATTGCATATCCATATCTTATAATTTTTGCGTTTTCTAAACCTTTGATTGAATGTACCATCTGTTTTTGTACATCAATAGGTAAAGAAGTACTAAGTCCATTGATATAATATTCTGTACACATTGCAGTTTGAGGTTCTAAAAATAGCTGATGTCTATCTCTTTCACTAAATCTATTTACTTTATCTTCAATACTTGGACAGTATCTTGGTCCATTGCCTTTGATTTGTCCTGTAAATAAAGGAGCTCTATCAAAGTTTGAACTAATTGTTGAGTGAGTTCCCATATTTGTGTATGTAATATAACATGGATATTGTGTAGGATTAAATTTACTTTTATCTGTTCTAAATGAGAAAGGAGTAGGTTTCTCATCACCTCCATGCTTTTCCATAACAGAAAAATCAATAGAATTTGAATCAATTCTTGAAGGTGTTCCTGTTTTCAATCTTCCTACATTTAATCCCATCTCTTTTAATTGTGTAGATAGTGTTGTTGATGGAAGTTCCCAAGCTCTTCCTGCTTCATACTGGTTTTGTCCTATATGAATAAGACCTTTCATAAATGTACCAGTTGTAAGGATAACTTTTTTTGCTAAGAACTCTTCTGTTAATTTTGTTTTTACTCCAACAACATCACCATTTTCATCTAAAATAAGTGAAGTTACTTCATCTTGATAAATTTCCAAATTAGCAGTTTTGTGGCATACTTCTCTCATGTAATATCTATATTTGTCCATGTCAATTTGCGCACGACTTCCTTGTACTGCTGCACCTTTTGAAGCATTTAAAACTCTAAATTGAATTCCAGTTGCATCTGTACAAAGTCCCATTTCTCCACCAAGTGCATCTAGTTCTCTTACTAAGTGCCCTTTGGCAAGTCCTCCAATTGCTGGATTACATGAAGCTGCTCCGATTTGTTCAACTAGCATAGTGATTAAAAGAGTTTTTTTACCCATTCTTGCACTAGCTAGTGAAGCTTCTATTCCAGCGTGTCCGCCTCCAACGACGATAATGTCATAGTTCATTTTGTCTCCGTAAAAAATATGTATTTATTTTAAAAAACAGTTAGTTTCAAAGATAGGCTTTTCTGTTTTCACTTAAGTTCTAAAAGTAATTGAAGCAGTTATTCTTTATCGTAAAATTTATTAAAATTTGCTTCTCAATAATTTTTTGGTATGATACCAAAAAATTGTAATTATTCCAAATATTTTGGACTCTATCAAATAATTGTTGAAGGATTTATGTGTTTACAGGATTAATTAGAGAAATGGCTGATGTTTTAAGCTTAAAAAATGGTTTTTTGACATTAAAAGCAGAGTATAAACCAAAAATAGGTGATTCAATTGCTGTAAATGGTGCTTGTTTAACAGTTGTAAGAGTTGCAACGGGTACTTTTACTGTTGAATTATCTTTAGAATCACAAAGAATCTTAGCAATGGAGAACTATAGAGGAAAGGTTCATATTGAGCCTGCAATGATGATGGGCGATAGATTCGAGGGACATATTGTTCAAGGGCATATTGATTGCTTGGGAACTGTTAGTTCAATAAAGAAAAATGGAACATCAACAGATTTTATTATAAGTTTGCCAAAAGATTATTCTAAATATATAATTCCAAAAGGAAGTATTTCTATTGATGGAGTTTCTCTTACTGTAAATGATGTCTATGATAAAAGTTTTAGGCTTACTATTATTCCACACACTATAGAAAATACTTTGTTTAAAACTTATAAAGTTGGAACAAAAGTAAATTTAGAAACAGATATGTTTGCAAGATATATTTTCAATATGTTTAAAAGTAATGACAAAAAATTATCTTGGGATGATGTTGATAGCATTATGGCTAGTTATTAATGCATAGAAGAGTATTTTTAGTAAATAGTTCACTTTTTAGTGCAACAGCTTTACTAAATGCAAAAGGTCTATTTGATACTAAAAATTCTCTTTCATGGTTAGTTATTAAAGAGGTTTTGGAAATAGTTTTTCCAAAAACTAAACATATGCCAAGTGCAAGTGAATTTGGTGCAGTTGATTATTTATTAAAAAATATAAATCATAAAACTTTTGATAAAGATGATTTAAACTATTTACTACAAGGGGCAAAAGATTTTAACTCATCTTTTCCTAAATTTTTAAAATCTTCACTTGAAGAAAAAAATAGAATTATTAAGCAAGTTTCACAAAACTCATATGGTCAGAACTGGTTGTCTTATTTGATATATTACGGTATAGAAGCAATGCTTAGTGATCCTATATATGGTGGAAATAAAAATCAAATAGCATATAAAGCTTTGAAATTTCAAGCAGGAGAGCCAAGACCTAAATTTAAGTATGGAAAAACTGATGGTATATGATATTTGTATTATAGGAAGTGGTGCAGGAGCAGCACCTATTGCTTATGAACTTACTAAAGCAGGTAAAAAAGTAGTAATTTTAGAAAAAGGTTCTATTTATACTGAAAATGATTTCTCAAAAGATGAATTAGCTTTTGTTCGAAAAAGTGTATTAACTCCAAATTTAAAAGAGCAATACCATACAATAGAAGAGTTTGTAAATAAAAAATGGGTCAAATTTCCCACTTACGAAACAGCTTGGAATTGGTGGAATGGAAGCTTACTTGGCGGCTCTTCAAATCTAATGAGTGGCTACTTTCATAGATTAAAACCAAAAGATTTTAAGCTCAAAAGTGTTTATGGAGAAATTAAAAATTCAAATATAGTAGATTGGCCAATATCATATGATGATTTAGAAAAGTATTACACAAAAGTTGAAGAAGTTGTAGGTGTTTCAGGAGAAGTTACAAACTATAAACATCAAGAACCAAGAAGTAAACAAAACTATGCTTTTAAGCCTTTAAATGAGCATCCTATTACAAAACTTTTTGATAAGGCTTGTGAAGAGTTAGGCTATACCTCTTACAAAGTTCCAAGAGCAATTATAAGTGAAGATAAAAATCATAGAAAATCTTGTTATTACTCAAATTTTTGTGGAAGCTATGGATGTAGTAGTGGTGCAAAATCAAGTGCAAGGGCTTCACTTTTAGTTGACGCTTTGAAAACAAATAATTTAACCATAAAAGCAAATGCTTTTGTTTATAAACTAAATAGCAATAAATCAAAAGTTACAAAAGCTTACTATTATACAAAAAATAAAAAAATAGAAACAATTCAAGCAAAGATATTTGTTTTGGCTGCTCAAGCTGTAGAAACTTCAAGACTTTTACTAAATTCAAAAAATAGTTTTTATCCCGATGGTCTTGCAAATAGTTCAAAACAAGTTGGTAAAAATATGATTTTTACAGGTGGAGGAATAGGAAGTGCAGAGTTTAGTGAGAATGAAAAATTAAATCATAAAGAGCTTTTTACACAAGGTTTATTTGTAAATAGGGCATTAAAAGATTGGTATTATACTTCAAAATTTAAAGGTGGAACTATTGATTTTTTGTTTGAGCATGCAAATCCTATAAGAAAAGCAAATCTTTATAAAAAAGATGGTGAAGATAGTTTTTTATTTGGTGAAGCTTTACAAGAGAATATTTATAAAAGTTTTACTCAAAAAAGAGTTTTAAACTTTGAAGTTTTTACAGACTGGACACCAAATGATAACTGTTTTGTAAGTGTTGATGAAAAATATAAAGATAAGTATGGAATACCTGTTGCAAATATCAGAATTGGTGCGCATAAACAAGATTTAAAAGCTGCAAATTTTTTAGCTTCAAAGGCAAAAAAAGTATTAGAAAAGATGGGTGGAAAAAATATTAAAGTCAATATGAGTGCATTGCCCTCTCAAAATCTTCAAGCAGGTGGTTGTAGATTTGGCAATAATAAAAAAAGTTCTGTTTTAAATAAATATTGTCAAAGTCATGATTTGAAAAACTTATTTGTTACAGATGGAAGTTTTATGCCAACAGGAGGAAGTGTTCCTCATACTTGGACTATTTATGCTAACTCTTTTAGGGTGGCTGATTATATAAAAGCTATTGTTTCTTAATCTTTTTTTCTTCTTTAAGATTAGCAGTTTTATCTTCACTCTTTTCTTCTTTTTCTAAAAGTTTAGAAGTATAAATATAAAAAAATCTTCTTTTTAAAACTTTTGCATAAGGTTCTATTACAGCTTCTTGCATATCTGGCATTTTGTTTATAGATACAACTTTTCCAACTTTTAAGCCTTTAAAAAAGATATTATCCATCCCTGATGTAATTACTTCATCTCCTACACTAATATCAATCCAAATAGGAATATACTTGGCAACAATATATTTGCTTTTCTTGATACTATGTGTGATTCCAGGAGCTTTATTTTTCCCTATATATACAGCATAATTTGATTTTTCATTTCCATTTAGTAAAGCAAGAGCTTTATCATTTTTTCTAACTACTATTCCAGCTGCATAATCATCAATAACTAAGCCTGAGATTTGATCATCTAATTTCTCTTTATCTAACCAAACTTTTGTAAAGTCATCAAATTCAACATATGATAAAACTCTTGTTTGAATAAGTTTTTCATCTACTGGTTTTAATTTCTTTATACTATTTATTAAATCAGTTAGTTTTTGATTTTTACTTTCATAAAGAAGTCTAAACTCTTTTAGTTTTTCATTCTCTTGTTTTAGTTCTTCAATTGTACTTGCTTGATAAAAATATTTTTCTGTGAAGTTAGTTATTTTTACTACTTTATGAATATAAAACTCTTTTATATTATTAAATAAAGTAAATTTTTCACCTAAAAGTTTGTTTACATCTAGGATGTATAACAAACTTATGGCTAGAAAAAGAATAAAGAAGATTAATTTATTCATTAGTTATCAGTTTTAATAGCTCCGATTGATTAAGTACATTACTTGTCCCATAAGCTACTGCTAGAAGTGGTTCATCGGCAACTTTAACTGGAAGTTTAATAATATCTGCTAAATATGTATCAAGACCTTTTATTAGTGCTCCACCACCAGTTAGGATAACTCCATTGTCAACAATATCACTTGCTAAATCAGGTGGCATGTCCTCTAATACACTTTTCACTGCTGAAACAATCTCTTTTAGTGGTTCTTTAATTGCAGTTCTAACACCTTCACTTCCTAGCTCAATTGTAGAAAGTAATCCAGAGTTATCTCTACCTTTTACTTTTATTTTTAACTCTTTTTCAAGTTTTATTGCAGTACCAATCTCTATTTTGATACTCTCAGCTGTTCTTTCACCAATATAAAGATTATAGTTTTGTCTTACATAATCCATAATTGCTTTATCAAATCTATCTCCTGCAACTTTGATTGATTTGCAAAGAACTAAACCACCAAGTGAAGTTACACCAATTTCAGTTGTACCTCCACCAATATCAACTACAACATATCCTGATGGATCAGATACTGGAATTCCTGCTCCAATTGCAGCTGCCATTGGTTCTTCAACTAAGAATACTTCTCTAGCTCCTGCACTAATTGCAGACTCTTTTACAGCTTTTTTCTCAACTTGAGTAATTCCAAATGGGATACAAATAATAATTCTAGGTCTAATAAATGATTTTCTTGAGTGAGCTTTTTCAATAAAATATCTAATCATTCTCTCAGTCATTTCAAAATCAGCTATTACCCCATCTTTCATAGGCCTTACAGCTTGAATATTTAATGGGGTTTTACCAATCATCTGTTTAGCTTCTTGCCCAACAGCTAATATTTTATCTTTTCCATATCTATCATGCTGAACAGCAACAACAGAAGGTTCATTTATAATAATACCTTTCCCTCTAATAGAAACAACAGTATTTGCAGTTCCTAAATCTATAGCCATATCATTTGAAAATAGACCTATTAATTTATTTAACATTGTTATCCTTTATGCTACTTCTACTTCTTTTTCTTTTAATACTACATCTTTAGTAATTGTAATTTTTTTATCTTTGTATAAAGGTAAATCATACATAATATCTAACATAATATCTTCAAGAATTGATCTAAGACCTCTAGCCCCTGTTTTTCTTTCAATTGCTTTTTTCGCTACTTCTTTTAAGGCATCTTCTTCAAAGCATAGCTCAACTTCATCCATTTTAAATAGTTTGATATATTGTTTTACTAAGGCATTTTTTGGTTCAGTTAAGATATGAACCATATCATCTTCACTTATCTCATTTAAGGTTGCAATCATATGAAGTCTTCCAATAAGTTCAGGGATTAATCCATATTTAACTAAGTCATGTGCTTCTACATCAGATATTATATCTTGTTTATCTTTAGTAGTTTTCTTTTCTTGATTAAATCCAAGTACATTTGCACCTTGTTTTTTCTTAATTATCTCTTCAAGCCCATCAAAAGCGCCCCCGCAGATAAATAAAATATTTGTAGTATCTACTTGAATTGCATCTTGTCCAGGATGTTTTCTTCCACCTTTTGGAGGAACATTTATAGAAGAACCTTCAACAATTTTAAGAAGTGCTTGTTGTACACCCTCTCCAGATACATCTCTTGTAATAGATCTATTCTCACTCATTCTTGCAACTTTATCAACTTCATCAATAAAGATTATACCTTTTTCAGCTTTTTTTACATCACCATCTGCAGCTTGTAAAAGTCTAGTAATTACATTTTCAACATCATCACCTACATAACCAGCTTCTGTTAAAGATGTAGCATCTGCTATTGCTAAAGGAACATCAAGATGTTTTGCTATTGTTTGTGCAAGTAGTGTTTTTCCACTTCCTGTTGGACCAATTAATAAAACATTTGATTTATTAATTTCTGTATCATCCACATCATCTAAGTCTTTTCTAAAAATTCTTTTATAATGGTTATATACTGCTACAGATAAAACTTTTTTTGCTCTATTTTGTCCAACTACATAATCATCCAAAATCTCTTTTAACTCAGCAGGAGTTCTAAGTTTTACTTCTTCTTTTGCTTCTTCTAGTTCTTCTTCAGATAGATTATTATCTTGTGGTTCATTTCCATTTAGGATATCATGTGCAGCAGTTACACACCCTTTACAAATATATCCATTTTCACCTGCAATTATTGGATTATCTTTTGATTCCGTTACTCCACAAAAGTCACATTTTATTTTACTCATATTTTATCAACTCTCCACTATTTTCTATTAAAAGGTATTCCTCTTTTTGTATCAACAACAAATTGAGCTAACTCTTTTACATATTTATTATTACTCTCTTGAAGTAATCTTTTTGCAACATCTGAAATAGACTCTTTTGATTGAAATATTGCTTTATAAGCTTTTTTTATTTCATCTATATCTTCTCTATTATCAAGTCTTCTTCTTAAACCAGTTAGATTTAAACCTCTTAATACAGCACGATTACCCTCAGCTAAACAAAATGGAGGAATATCTTGTGTTACCACAGAGCCACCACCAACCATTGAATAGCTTCCTAGTTTACAAAATTGATGAACAGGAGTCAAACCACCAACAACAACTGAATCACCACACTCTACATGACCAGCTAATGTTGCTACATTTGCAAAAATACAATCATTTCCTATGATACAATCATGGGCAACATGTGTATATCCCATAAATAAATTGTTATTACCAATTATTGTTTTACTTCCACCGCCAATTGTTCCTGGATTAAATAATGTATACTCTCTAATTTTATTATTATCACCAATAATTAGCTCTACATCCTCACCATTGAATTTTAAATCTTGAGGAATAGAACCTAATGTTACGTGAGAAAAAATTTCATTATTTTTACCTATTGTTGTTTTACCCTCAATTAATGAATGTGAACCAATCTTTGTACCATCACCGATTTTTGTATCTTTACCTATAATTGTATAAGCACCAATAGTTACATCTTTTCCTATTTGTGCTCCATCTTCAATTATAACTGTCTTATGAATGTTGTTCATCTCAAACCTAAATTTATTTATCTACAACCATAGCTTTTAATTCAGCCTCAGCAACTAACTTATCATCAACATAAGCTTTTCCGTCAAGTACAATTAATGTACCTCTTAATTTTAAAATTTCAATTTTATATTCTAGTTTATCACCTGGTTTAACAGGAGTTCTAAATTTTGCTTTATCAATGCTCATAAAATAAATAACTTTATTTTTTAATTCTTCTGCTGAAAGATCATTGCTTTTTAATGCTAAAACTCCACCAGCTTGTGCCATACCTTCAAGAATTAATACTCCCGGGTAAATTGGATGACCTGGAAAGTGTCCCATAAAAGCAGGTTCACTAATAGATATATTTTTATATCCAGTGATACTTTTTCTTTTTTCCATATCAGTGATTCTATCAACTAATAAAAAGGGATACCTATGAGGTAATATCTCTTGAATCTCCATAACATCTAACATTCTTATTATCCTAATATTGTGTGTTTAAAATAGTCACATATTTTAGCTAAAAAAAAATTAGTTTTGTATTATTTGAGCAACATTTTTTGAACTACCATTTTTTAAATATTCTCTTAACACTTTTGAATTATCTAAAAATCTGTTTTTATTCATATTTGTGTACTCATCTAAAAGATTTTTACTAGTAACTTCTTCTTGAAAAAACTCTTTATGAATTGCACTTTTTCCCATTTTATCAAAAAAGATATTTGCCAAACCAATATATGGAAGTTTTACAAACATTCTTCCTAAAAAATAGTCAAATTTTTTAGCTACATAAGACATGACAAAAGGAGTTCCAATTAAACTTGCTTCAAGGGTTGCAGTGCCTGAACAAATAAAACCAAACTCTGCATCTATTAAACTTTGATGAGCATCATTTGAAACAACAAAATCACTTATATCTCCATAAGTTTTTTTAATATAAGCATCATCAAATTTTGAAGGAATAATTAGTATGTGTTGTTTATTTGGAATTGATCTTGCAATTTGTCTAAATACTGGCATATGATTTATTATTTCTGTTTTTCTACTTCCTGGCATAAAAACAATCTTATCTGTTTTTTTGTATTCATGTTTAAATTGTGTTATCTCATCTAAAAGTGGATGCCCCACATAACTTATCATCTTTTTATTTGAGTATAATTCTTGTTCAAAAGGAATTATTGAACAAAGTTTTGTGCAGTATTCTTGAAGTTTTTCTACTCTTTTTTTCTTCCATGCCCAAGCTTGAGGTAAAATATAGTAAATAATCTCTTTATTTGGATAAGTTTTTTTAAGCTTTTTTGCTAAAGGTAGATTAAAGCCTGAACTATCCATAAGTAAAACTTTATCACAATCTTTTGCAAGTTCTACTAACTCATCTCTTAATTTAAAAAAAAATCTCAATTTTTTAAGTGCATCTATAAATCCCATGATTGCAAGGGCAGTTAGATCATAAATAGGATTTCCCAACTCTTTATCAAATACACCAACAAGTTCAATATCTTCATTAAGATGTTTTTTTAACTCTTTTAAGTGAATATTTGATGAAGTCTCTAATGCACTTACTAAAATTTTCATATAATCTCTTCCTTTACATCATCATAAGTTTGTGTGTTTAGTTCTATTTCAAATTTACCTTCAATTATCTCATCAAGTATAATAACTGCACTTAAGTCATATGGATTATTTACTATTTTATTTCTTATATTTAATTCATCTTCAATAATAGGTGGATTATACATAAGCTCTTTTACATTTTTATATGAAGTTTGTGCTATTTTGTTGAAACTATTTATATTTAATACTTTTATTTCATCTCTATTTAAATAATAAATACCATCTTTGCTATATTCAACTCTTCCATTTGTTTTTGTTCTATTTATTGAAGAATAAAAAAGAAAATATGATGGAACTGTTTGTTTATTTATATCAACTTTTCCATTAAATAAACGATAGTTTAAAAATCTTTGTTTTATTATTTTATATTCTTGATTTTTTTCTTCAAGTTCATTTCTTTTTTTATAAAGTTCAAGTCTTTGCTCAATTGATTCTGGAAGTATTTGATTTGAGATAGGATTAAACATCTCATCCATTACTTTTTTTTGTGCTTCTCTTTGAGGAGTTAGTCCAAATAAACAACCGCAATAATTTTGTCTATAAAGAGAGTGTTGTTTTACTACTTGTCCTTGAATTTGGGTACCATTTCCTGCTCTATAATCTTTGAATATAAACTCTAAACCTGTCTCTTCTTGTAGTTTTGCACCTATTTTTTCAAGTTTTTCTTGTGATTTTTTAGGAGATATTAATAGTGTAGTTGTAAATTTATCATGACCTAACTCTATTGCTTTTTTTACACTATTTTCTAATCTATCATCATAACAAACTGTGCATCTATCACCTTTTTCAGGAAGATGCTCCATACCTTTTACTTTTTTTAGCCATTGTTCTAAATTATATGGACCCTCAAGAAGTTCAATACCTAATTTTTTACATGAATACTCTACATCTAAATATCTTAACCTATATTCACCATATGGATGAATATTTGGGTCGTAAAAATACCCAACTAACTCTTCATTTGGATACTCCTCTTGAATCTTTTCTAAAAAGTAGTGACTATCTACTGAACAACAAATATGAACTAACAAAACAAACCTTTAATCTTATTTTTGCGCAATTATAGTAAAATAATCCAAAACAAAAGGAAAAGCTATAAATAAGTATATTTTTTTAATCATTACTTTACTTTTTAGTGCATGTGCAGTAAAACAACCAGTTAAAAGCAGCAGTGCTACAATTTTGATTAAAACTCCAACTATGAGATTTTATGATACTGGATTTATAAATAAATATCAAGATTTTACACAAGTTCAAATTTTTACTGCTGGTAAGAGTATATTAAATCTAAAAATGTATAAAAATCAAATATGTAGTGATACTTTTAGTTGCTTAGATTATAAAAGTTTTAATAAACAATATTTAAGTAGTACTTATAAAAAAGATTTTATCAAAAAACTTTTTGAAAAAGATGATAAAAATATCATCTTTAGAGATAGACAAAATAGTATTTTGATAAAAGTTAGAAAGAATTAGTTTTTTTTCTTTTGTATAAACAGAAAAATAAAAAAATTATTAGACATAATAATAGAATATTGATAAAGATATTTTCTATATCTAGAAATAATTTTATAAGTGAAGCAATAATTAAAGTTGAAATTATATTTTTACATCTTATATCTAATTTATTTAAATGAGATGAAATTTTCTTTTTTTTAGGAATATTTTTTTTGTATTCAGTATAATAGCTGTAAATTATTATAATTGTGATAAGGATATATAGTATTATGGCTGTAAAAATATAACTTTGTGCATTTCTGATTTCAAATTTTGACATAAGTTGAATACCATCTTTACCTAATAATCCTATTATCAAAAGGATTGTAGGTAGAATAAAAACAATAATAGTTTTAGCAATTTCTTTTAATATTTTTTTCATTTAGTTTCCTCATTCATAAAAATATTTTGCCATTTCTGAAAAAGTTTTATCATATGCAAATTCAGCTAATTCATTCTCTTTACAATATATAGTTTTTGCTAAAATCAAATCTGTTACAAGTTCTTCTTTTTTGAATTCATCCGCAAAATATTTAAAAAGATTTTTCCCAGCTGTTGTTGCAAAAGATAAAACTTCTAATCCTCCTCCTATTGGTATTGTAATAGGACTAGATATTGGGTAAAATCTTGCCATTGTAAGAAATGCTGACCCTGCAATTCCTGATATATCTGAAATATTATCTAAATCATTTGCAACTTTTATCATAACATATTTTTTGTGTTCACTGCTTCTTAATTGTTTATGTATCTTTTCATTTCTCATTATATTTTTATTATATTCATTTATTAATTGTTGATTAATCTCATCTTTAAAATATATTTGCGGTTTTAATAGATTATTTTTTTTCTTTTCAAAATTTATAAATTCCTTTATTTTATCAAATAAAGATGTGTCTTGTTTTATTTCTCTAATGGCTTTCATTTTTCCAATAATAATATTGTCTTTCCCTCCATTTTCAATAATTTTATTTTGTACAAATTTTATCATACTATTTGCTGAGTTAACTGCTTTCAAATAAACAATATGATTTTTTGGGTTTTGTTTAGAGTGTATTTCTTTTTTAATATCATTAAATGCTTTTTCTACAGATTTTTCAAGTTTTTTAATATGTTCTGAATCTTTTGAATAAAGTATAAAGTATAGATATGTCTTCTCTTCAATTACTTCTATCCAAACTTCTTTTTCATACTCTCTTGTTATCTCTCCATCATCATCTGCATCAATCCATCCTGATATATATTTAACTTTTGAGGAGTCTATATTTAACTCATCTGCTAAGTTTGAGATTGTAAATCTTTTCTCTACTTTTGTGTTTTCTTGTACTTTTTCTTTATACTCTTTTTGTTTTAATATTTTTTTATTTTCATCATAAAGTTTTAGGATTACTTTTACTTCTTGTCCTATTTGTACATTTACTGTTCTTGCTGTCAGTTTTATTTTATCATCTAATTTTTTACTTGTCATCTTTAAATCCTAAGTTACTTATATAATTAATTACATTGTTATATGTAAGTCTAATTTTAAAGGTATACTTAATTTTAATTCACTAATAGTGATATTGTCTTTGAGCTTAAAGTATCTTTTAAAAGTAACAGAAGATATTATCTAATAATAAGTTATAAAATTATTAATAAAGTTAGAAAAAATTAGTTAGCTACTAGTCTAAACTAGTAGGTTCACCAAAGTAGTATCCTTGAGAGTAATGTATTCCTATCTCTTTTACTTTTTCATATACATTTTTTGAGTGAATAAACTCTGCTATTGTTTCTATTCCCATTTTATTAGCAAAATCTATAATTGTTTCAGTTACCATTTGAGAATTTCTATTTGTGTCAATATCTCTTATCATTGAGGCATCTATTTTTATATAATCAACTTTTAATTTCATTAAATATTCAAAGTTTGAGTATCCTGTACCAAAATCATCAATAGAAATCTGGCAACCGTAGTGCTTAACATCTTCTATAAAATTAAGTACTTCATCAAAGTTCTCAATTCCTTCTGATTCAATAAGTTCAAATACAACTCTTTGTCCAGCATTTGAAACTTTTAAATGTTTAATTATACACTCATAAACTTCTTTATTTAAAATATCATCAACATTTAAATTTATAGATATTTTTTTGTCTATTCTACTTAATACTTCAAATGTTTTTTTAATCATTATCATTGTTAGCTGAGGGTAAAGTTTATTTTTCTTAGCTAAATTTAGAAAATGAATAGGCGATATAAGTTCACCGTTTTTATCAACCATTCTTATTAATGATTCATATTTTACTACTTCTTGAGTTTTTGTATCAACAATTGGTTGGAACAATGGAATAAATCTATCTTCTTTTATGGCATCTTTAATTTTTTTGCCCCATTTAAGATTTTGTTCATATTCATGCTCTATTTTCATTGAAGAATCATAAAGGATAAATTTTTGTCTTTTTCTTTTTGCTATTTTTAATGCTATATCTGCATTTGTAAGTAAAGCTTCATTTCCTAAAGCAATACCAATAGATACATTTACATGGGCTTCATTGTCTTCTTTTACTACAAATGCATTTTTTTCTATGCTTTCAATTAGATATAAAGCTAAACTTTTTAACTCTTCTAAAGATAGGTCTTGTTCATAATATAGTGCATATTCATCAGCATGAAGTTTAAATAGTGTTGAAGATTTTGGTGAGTTTTCTTCTAATATATTTGAAATATAAACTAATAGTTCATTTCCAACTTCATCACCATATAAATCATTTATTTCTTGAAACTTATCTATATTTATAAGCATTAACGAAGCATATTTATCTTTATTTACTATTTCAAGAAGTTTTTTTCTATTTGGAAGGTCAGTTAATTCATCATTGTAAAACTGATATTCTAAAGAGTCAAGCATATTATTAAATACTTTTTGCATAGAAGTTATTTCTTTGATTTTATTATCTATTTTTACTCTTTGTTTTATATCTTTATTTTCAGAAATATCATTTATTTTATCTACAAATACTTTTATAGGTTTTACTAAATATTTATCAAACTCAAAGTATAAAGATAAAAATACAATAATAGAAAACATAACAATAAATAAAGCAAAAAAGTTTATCATTGTAGATAGTGATACTTTTAAATCATTTATTGGATAAGATATATCAATAACTCCAAGAACATCATTTTCTTTTGCATTTGTATGGCACTTTAGGCATTGCTGTTCTGCTATAATTGGATAAAAAAATTGAATCATACTATCATCTATGATATTTAATACTTCCTCATTATTTAAAGCTTGTTTTACAAAAGGATTTGCTTTTCTTGCTTTTGCATCAGCTTTTATATCTCCATAAACTTCTGCAACTATTGGACTTCTATAAACATGCACAATCATCTCATCATCAATAGTATTTACTCTATCAATTATATTTTCTAAATCCTCTTTTGTCCAGCCTTTTTCCATTGCTGAGTATAAAGATTGAAATATTAGTTTGCTGGTTTTTTTAGCATCAATTTTAGTTAGTCTTTCAATGGCATCTCTTTTTAAATACTCTCCATAAATAAAAGCTACTGAAAGTGTAATTACAAGAGTAAGAAGAATTATTCGTGTGATAAGTTTTTTATATGTTATTGATTTTTCCATTAGTGCCCAAAATTATTTTATTTACTAGTATTGTATACATTTGTTACTTAAGATATTATTTTATTATTAAATAGCCAGTTAGGCTATTTAATGTTGAAATTTTCTAAATCTATTATAACCTAGTTTAATAAGTTTAAGCAAAGGTTTTCTATATGAGTGAAAAACAAATTTTTTAATGTAATATGCAAGTTTACCCTTTACATGAATAAGTCCAAAAAGATTTCCAGCTGCATACTCTCCTCCAAGTGCGATAAGTATTCCATCAAGTTTAGGATTAGTTTTAACAAGAGTTTTATTTTCAAGTGATTTTAAAACATTTCTCCCTGCTAGTGAACCACTTATTCTAGCAATAGTAACATTCATTTGGAGGCATTATTTCATCATTGTTATTTCTAATTTCTGCAATATCTCCAATGGCATAAATATTTTCATGTTCAAGTACTTGCATGTGTTCATTTACAATAACTTGCCCTTTTGGGTTTGTTTTTATATCTAACTCAGCAGTAAGAGGAGAAGCCTCAACTCCACCTGTAAAAATTACAAAAGAGTGATTTATTTTAGTGCCATTTGATAAAAAACAGTAACCATCTTCTACTTTTTCAAGTTTTGTATTTGTTATTATATTTATTCCTAAAGATTTTAATCTCTCTTGAGAAATATTTATAAGCTGTTGTGTAAGTCCTGGCAATATACTAGCTGAACTACTTACTAAAGATATTTTTAGATTCTCACAAGAGAAATTTCCTCTTTTAAAAAATTTGTTTGAAAAATATGCCATTTCAGCTGCAATTTCAACCCCTGATAAACCAGCTCCAACTACAAGTATATGCGTATCTGCACACTGTTTTGCTTCATTTTTTATTTTTTCAAATAGTTGTTTTTCAAAACTTTGTTTAAAAACAATTGCTCTGTGAAGTTTTTTTATATCATCAGCGTGATTTAATCCAGGTACTTGAGGAGGAAAAAAAGTTCTTGTTCCAGCTGCTAATATTAGATAATCAAACTCAACAATCTCTTTCTCTTCTGTATAGATTTTTTTATTTTCTTTATCTATTTTTCTTACTTTTAAATTTTTAAATTCTAGGTGGTTGTGATTAAATCCCATACATAAAGTAGTTAAATCAATCGTAACATCTGCAAAGTTTGATTTATTTGCTATTAAATCATAAACTTCTGGTTGTAAATTGTGATATGTATGTTTATCAATAAGTGTTATTTTGATATTTTTATTTTTAACCAATTCTCTTAATGCATAAATTCCTGCATATCCACCACCAATGATTACTATTTTTTTCATTAATGTTGCCTTTTCATCTTTTTTATATAACTCTTAATTTTAAAAATAATTAAATGAAGTAGTAACTAAGAGTCAAACAAATATATTTGTATATTAATTATTAGATTAAAACATGTTTTACATAAAAAAGAGTTGTCAAGTAAGATATAGTTTAAATACTTCAAATAATTTAAACTTTCATAGAGTTTGTAAAATTTTATAGTTTTAAAACTATATTTTCTTTAAAGAAGCATTTTTGTATTATATTTTTAAAAATAGGAAATATAATGAAATATGTTGGAGCTCATGTAAGTGCAAGTGGTGGAGTTTATAATGCACCAATAAACGCAAAAGAGTTAGGATGTAAAGCTTTTGCTTTATTTGTAAAAAACCAAAGACAATGGAGAGCAAAAGATTTTGATACAAAAACTTTAGATAAGTGGTTTGAAGAGTTAGAAAAAAGTGGTGTCCAAACAAAACATATCTTACCTCATGATAGTTATTTAATCAATCTTGGACATCCAGAAGAAGAAAAAAGACAAAAATCACTTGATGGGTTTTTGCATGAAATACAAAGATGTGAAATATTAAAACTTGATAGATTAAACTTTCATCCAGGAAGTCACCTAAGAAAAATAAGTGAAGATGAGTGTTTAGATAGAATTGCACTATCTTTAAATCAAGCAATAGATGAGACAAATGATGTAAAACTTGTTATTGAAAACACAGCAGGGCAAGGAAGCAACTTAGGGTATAAATTTGAACACTTAGCTTATATAATTGATAAGATTGAAGATAAAAGTAGAATTGGTGTATGTATTGATACATGTCATATGTTTACAGCTGGATATGATATAAGAACTAAAGAAGCTTATGATAAAACATGGAAAGAGTTTGATGAAATAGTAGGCTCAAAATATCTTATGGGAATGCATATAAATGATTCAAAACCAGAACTTGGAAGTAGAGTGGACAGACACCATAGCCTTGGAATGGGACAAATAGGTTGGGATGCTTTTAAGTTTATTATGAATGATGAAAGAATGGATGATATCCCTTTAGTTCTTGAAACAATTGATGAAACAATTTGGAAAGAAGAGATACAAGCACTTTATGATTTGGTTGAGAAGTAAAGATTTATTATGAATGATGAAAGAATCACTTTAGTGTAATTATTTATTAGATAGAATAGTTGTTAAAAATTTAAAAGAGTTTACTTATGAAAGTTAATTATGACAATACTTCTAGTTCATCAATATTTAAATATTCTAAACAGTTTTTAGAAAAAAGTTTAAGAGATATTTTAGATGAGTCTGATACGATATATCTTAGTACAGAAATTTTAAAATACAAAGGAAAACGTAAAGGTTTATTTGGAGATATTATTGAAGAATATCTTTTTGGGATAAGAAATAATAGTGATAAATCACCAGACTTTAAATATGCAGGAGTTGAACTTAAGACAACACCACTAAAAAAGCATACAAAAAATAAATATTCAGCTAAAGAAAGATTAGTTTTTTCTATGATTGATTATATGAGTATTATTGATGAAGTATGGGATACAAGTTCTTTTTTAAAGAAGAATAAATTACTTTTATTGATGTTTTATTTATTTGAAAAAGATAAAAGTATTTTAGATTATAAATTTAAGTTTGTAAAACTTTTAAATTTATTGTCAGAAATATCTGAAGCTGATATTGTACAAATAAAAAAAGATTGGGAGACTATTGTTAATAAGATTAAGGCTGGAGAAGCTCATCTATTATCAGAAGGAGATACTGCTTATTTAGGTGCTGCAACAAAAGCAAGTAAATCTACAGATAGAAGACCACAACCAAATAATAGTATTAGTGCGAAACCTCGTGCTTTTTCTTTAAAAACAACATATATAAATTATCTTATTCAGAGGTTTTTAGGAAAAGAAGATAAGAATACTATTAGTTTAATTGATAAAGATAAAAAGTTACCTTTAACAATTGAAGAAAATATTTATTCTAGATTTAATAAATATCTTAATAAAACAAATTTAGAGATAGAAGAGAGTTTTTCTTTGCATTATAAAAAACGACCTAAGAATCATCGTAGATTACTTATTAATAAACTTTTAGGTGCAAGTTCAAATAAAATTGAAGAGTTTGAAAAAGCAAATATTACATTAAAGGTGGTTGCTTTAGAACCCTCTGGAAAACTTGTAGAATCAATTTCTTTTCCAATATTTAGATATAAAGAAATTGTAAATGAAATATGGGAAGAATCTGATTTCTTTAATCAATTAAATGAAAAAAGATTTCTTTTTGTAATATTTCAAAAAACAAAAGAAGGTTTTGATGTATTAAGAAATGTAAAATTTTGGAATTTCCCTATGAAAGATATAGACAGTGTTAAATGGGTATGGGAAGAAACAGTAAAAAGAATTAAAAATAAACAAGCATATAAATTACCATCAATAAAAGAAAATGCTGTTGCACATGTTCGTCCACATGGAAGAAATTCAAATGATAAAATTGATACAGGGTACGGTACAAAAGAAGTTAAAAAATGTTTTTGGCTAAATGCAAAATATATAGAGGAACAATTGAATACTAAAAATCTTATTAATTAGATTTATTAAAGAAATTAAGTATAATTTGAAATCTATAAATATTACAAATTGTAATGAAATAAAATAAAATTTTAATTTGAGTGTATACTTTCTTAAAAGATAAGGATTTAGTATGAAAACACCAAATTTATTTAGTTTTTATCAAAAGGTAGAAGAACAAAAAAATATGAATAAGCAAATGAATGTTACAAATCAAACTATTAAAACAATTGAATTATTTGCAGGTGTTGGTGGTTTTCGTATAGGATTAGAAAAAGTAAAAAGAAATAATAGTGAATTTAAAGTTGTATGGAGTAATCAGTGGGAACCTTCTACTAAGACTCAACATGCATCTGATATATATTGTGCTAGATTTGGTTTTGAAAATCACTGCAATGAGGATATTGCAACTGTTGATGTATCAGATATACCAGATCATGACTTGCTTGTTGGTGGATTTCCTTGTCAAGACTATTCCGTTGCAAGTACTTTAAAAAATTCTCATGGATTAGTAGGTAAAAAAGGTGTTTTATGGTGGGAAATATATAGAATTATTAGAGATAAAAAGGAAAATGCTCCAAAATATTTATTATTAGAAAATGTAGATCGTTTGCTAAAATCACCAGCAAGTCAGAGAGGAAGAGATTTTGCAATTATTTTATCTTCTTTAAATGAATTGGGTTACGCAGTTGAGTGGAGAGTTATAAATGCAAGTGACTATGGCATGCCTCAAAGAAGAAGACGTATTTTTATTTTTGCTACAAAACAAAATACTAAATCTTATAATATCTTAAAAGAAAACAATTCATTAGAAATTTTAAATCATACTGGAATTTTCGCAAAAACATTTCCTATAAATGAAATAGTAGAAAATGACTTATTAATTAATAAGTTAAGTAATGACTTGGTTGATATTACAAATAACTTCAATAAAGAAACACCAAAGAAAAATGCATTTTTAGATACTGGATATATGATTAATGGTATATATTATACTGTAAAATGCAGTGCCAACTATAATGGGAAAACTTCTGTTTTAAGGGATTTCTTAGAAGATGAAAAGAATATACCCAAAGAGTTTTATATAGACTCAGAAGAATTGAAAAAATGGGAATATCAAAAAGGTGCAAAGTCTATAGAAAGAATAAATAAGATTACCGGACATAAGTATTTGTATACAGAGGGAAGTATGGGATTTCCTGATTGTTTAGAAAAACCATCTCGTACAATTATTACAGGTGAAGGAGGAGCAAGTCCTTCTCGGTTTAAACATGTAGTGAAAGTTAATGGAAAATATAGAAGATTAACTCCTCTTGAGCTTGAACGGCTAAATATGTTTCCTGATAATCATACTGTAGGTGTTTCTGATAGTAAAAGAGCTTTTTTAATGGGAAATGCTTTAGTAGTTGGTATTGTAGAAAAATTGGGACATACATTGTTATCTGAAATAAATTGAAATATTTATCTTTTATAATTGTACAAATAATTAAAAGCACCATTTAGATAGAATATGATTTCTATTGATAAAAACAATAAATACAATAATATGAAAAAGAATATTTAAATGATACAACTATCAAATATAACAAAAAAATTTGGAACAAAAGAGCTTTTTTCTGATTTGAGTTTTAGATTAAACTCAGGAAATAGGGTAGGTTTAGTAGGTAGAAATGGTTCTGGTAAATCTACTTTATTTAAACTTATTTTGCAAGAAGAGTCTTGTGATGCGGGGGAGATATTAATTCCTAAAGGCTATAAAATTGGTGCTTTGAAACAACATCTTGAGTTTACCAAAAAGAGTTTAAGAGATGAGACTGCACTTGCTTTAAGTGAAGAGGATAAATATAGTATTTACAAAGTTGAAAAGATACTTTTTGGTTTGGGTTTTTCAAAAGAGGATTTAGAAAAAGATCCTTTATCTTTTTCAGGTGGTTATCAAATCAGAATTAATTTAGCAAAGCTATTGATTACTGAACCAAACCTTTTACTTTTAGATGAGCCTACTAACTACTTAGATATTTTATCTTTAAGATGGTTGAAAAACTTCTTAAAAAATTTTGATGGTGAAGTTATTCTTATTACCCATGATAGGGATTTCATGGATGCTATTACTACTCATACTATGGGAATTATTAGAAAAAGTCTATTTATTTTGGAGGGTAATACTCATAAGTTTTATGAACAAATTGAAGCAAATGATGAACACCATGAAAAACAAAAAATTGCACAAGATAAAAAAAGAAAAGAGTTAGAGGAGTTTATTGCCAAAAACAAAGCAAGAGCTTCAACAGCAGCACAAGCACAATCTAAAGTAAAACTATTAGAAAAGATGGATGAGATGGAGGATATAGTGCATGAAGCAACTATTGATTTTGATTTCAATTTTAAAAATACACCTGCAAAAGTATTATTAGATGTAAAAGATCTAAGCTTTGGATATACAAAAGATAATATTTTATTTAAAAATATCTCTTTTTCTTTAAATAAGTCAGAAACCTTGGGAATTATAGGTAAAAATGGTAAGGGTAAATCAACTTTATTAAATACTATTGCACAAGAGCTAAAACAAATAGATGGAACAGTAACTTATCATACTTCTACTTCATTTGCTCACTTTGGTCAAACAAATATCTCGCATTTAAATCCAAAAAATACAATTATGGATGAGGTGTATCTTGGTAATTCAAAGTTACCAGAATCTACTGTTAGAAGTATTTGTGGTTCTATGATGTTTAGTGGAGATGATGTAAAGAAAAAAATATCATTACTTTCAGGTGGAGAAAAAAGTAGAGTTATGTTGGCTCAAATTTTAGCAAGAGATGTAAATCTTCTATTTTTAGATGAGCCTACAAACCACTTAGATATGCAATCAATAGACTCTTTGACAAAAGCTATTAAGAATTTTGAGGGTTCTTGTATTATTGTTACCCATAGTGAAGAACTATTACGTCAAGTGTGTGATAGGTTGATTGTGTTTGCAAAAGATGAAGCTATTTATTTTGATGGAACATATGATGAGTTTTTAGAAAAAATTGGTTGGGAAGATGAAGAAGTTGAAGAAAAAGTAAAAAAAGCTCCTAAGGTAAATAAAAAAGAGAATAAAAAAATAAGAGCTGCACTTATTCAAGAAAGAAATAAACAAACAAATCCTTTGAAAAAAGAAGTTGACAAATATGAGCAAAGAATCATACAGTTAGAGGATTTGATACAAAAAGAGCAAGCAGAACTTATTCAAGCTTCAAATGCAGGAGATAATAGTAAGATAATTGAACTATCTCAAATAATTCTAAAGTATGAAAAAGAAGTTGAAGAGAAGTTTGAAAAGCTTGAAGAAACTCAATTAAATCTTGATGCCATAATTCATGAATATGATGTAAAATTAGAAGAGATTTAATTTTTTAATCTTATGAAAAATTAAATTTTATTTATAAGAATATAGCTTAATTAAAAATATAAATAAAGGT
>ERZ1673961.118-NODE-118-length-40116-cov-4.481341_pt1 | contig 40116 bp, 60 predicted proteins | sample MGYA00580189_ERZ1673961 | MGnify/ENA primary metagenome ERZ1673961 (study PRJEB41334, sample SAMN05608105) | rock metagenome | biome: terrestrial subsurface; feature: shale formation; material: shale | place: USA: Pennsylvania ... | reverse complement strand
ATTCCGCCAGCTGCTTTTCAGCGGCTTGGCGCACCAGTTCAGGATCAGGGCCAACCTTAATGAACAGCTTGGCAATAATGGTATAGGTCAACACCTCCGCCGCTTTCACGGTGAGTTTGTCCGTTAATGGCCTGAATGGTTTGGTGTAGGCATCCACGGCATCAAGCACCGATTGAGTGGGCACCCCTTGGCCGCTATGGCTAAGAATGTGCAGCTCTACCGTCACCGGGGCCGGGCTGGATACCGTGGCCGCTTTGACATCCGGGTGAGCACTGCGGGCATGAAACTCATATGCGCCATCTGGCCCCGCCACAGAAAGCCCCTCTGGGGACTTTTGCAAACGGTCACGGTAAGCATCATCACTTTCGCCATCAATCCGCAGCACTGGGGAGCCATCAGGGTGCTTGTAGTACGTCACCCCAATATGATCCAGCTCTGGGCCTTTGGCATAAGCCAGCATCAAGCCACGGGCTTGCTCGTTGGCATCTTGCCTGAGCATCACCTCACGGTAAGTGTTCGCAAGCGTTACCCGGTAGGCCGGATCGCTGGGGCTGGCATTTTCCAGCCCGGCTTTTTCGGCCACGTCTTTGATAATGGCCTCATGATCCACCTGCTTGACAACATCAAGCGGCGGGAGCAAAGCGAGGTTAATTCCCTCAGCCATATTGCAGCCCCTCCATCGTTACCGGGTTGCCATCATCGAGATAGCCCATAATGGTCAAGCTGTAGTGAGCATCACCCAGCCTCTCGATCTGCATTTCCTTCAATTTAAAATCATCCAGCCCGTTGGCTGGGTTGTTTATCGCTTCCGCCAGTAGCACATAAGCATTCATGTGGAATGCCTCGTTGACGTTGCGATCAAGCAGTTCGTGCATACGCGAACCAAATTCACGGCGGCCCACCAGCGAACCCAGCGGCGTGTTAATCACATCACTGAGCCGTTGCCGCAGATAGGCGACACCGCCCAAAGCCGCGCCCGTGTCGCGGTGGGTTCCTGTTTTCATGGCGTTATCTTGTGTTAGTTAGAAAAGACGTTGGGGCTACCAGCGGCAACCGCTGATCCACAATCTACGGGATCGCCCACTCGGCCAATCGCTTGGCCGTTGGCATAAACGGAACCAGAACCCGCCGCCAAGCTGCCACCATGACAACTTGGTGACGGGTCACAGTGGACAGCCCAGCCATCACCCACCCGGTGGATAGGATTGCCGTTTACAAACACGGATGGGCTGCCCGTTGTTGAGTTTCGGGGAGGGAATGCACCGTGCCCGGTACATCCATCACCCTGCCTTGTCACTGCTGGCATGGTTCATATACTCCAATAGTTTGGCCCGCCCGCTGCTGTAGTCGTGTAACACCACGCAGCGCCATGACTGGGTGGCACTTTGTTCAGTTTCCAGCCCGGTCAATTCATCCGTTTCCGTGTAATCCACTGTTACCGTTAAGGTGTATTCATACTGAGTCACGCCACTGGGGCGAAACTCAATCACATCTTTGCCGGGTGGCAACTCAGGCCAGCTGTTTACCCGCTTCATCTCATCACCATCCCGATAATCAATAAACTGGATAGGGAAAAGGCCCGCCAAGGTTTCAGCCACCAAGCGAACCCCAGAAAGGGATTGTGTAATGGTGAACAATTCCGGCACCGTTGGACTCATTGCCCAGCTGTAGCCGTTAACCGTTTGGGTACTCTCTGCATCAAAGGCGCAAAGGTAATCCAGCCCGGTAGCAGTATCAGGGAGCTGAAACAGCACTGGGCTGCTCGGTATCCAGTTCATTAGTTAAAATCAATCCTGCTGGCTGTTAGCTTCATGTTGCCCCCAGCTTTGAGGGTCATATCTGCATCAGTAGAAAGCTGCATGTTGCTGGCTGCCTTTACCGTGAGGGTTTGCTCTGTTTCCACCGTGATGGCCCCTTTTGCCTTGGCTGTCACGGCTCCTTCGGCGGTCACGTCCACATCCCCTTTATTGACCACCACCAGTTTGTGGCTGCTGCGGTCATGGCTGATTTTTGAGTCATCCCCAAACAGCACCAGATATTCATCCGGGTTGTCACTGGGTGCCGGAAACTCAGCGTGATAACTGCCGGGCAGTATTTCACCCAGCGCCAGATCACCTTCACTGATCACCGTGACACCTTCACCCACTTCCGGGCACCACCATGTAATGGCCTTGCCCGTTCTCATGGGTTTCCATTGCAACCAGCCAGTGAGCTGCTTACCTTTGGGGCCATACGCCACCCGCGCCACATGCTTGGCCGGGTCTACTTCGGCAATCTTGCCCCTGATCACCATCTGGCCCACCCGGCGTTCAAGTTCTTCAATTCGCAGCACTAAACTTTGATACTGATCCATGTGCTGCCTTACTCGCTGGGTGAGGGTTCGGTTTCGGTCAGGGTGTAATCGTCTTTATGAGCTGCGCCAATGTTCGGCGCTTCACCGATATAAACCTGAGTGGGCAACCAGTCCTCGCCCAGATTGACTTCACCCAAGTGAAATTCTTGCTCCCATGACACCACCCAGCTTTCAAAGCCCAGCTTTTCACTGAACATGCCGGGGAATGCCGCCAGCTCCGTGGGGTGCTTGGCGTACTCTAGCCCCCAACGGTTTTCATTGATAATTTGCAGCACTCTGGCCGCAAGGTTGCGAATTTCGAGCTGCACCTTTTTGGTTTTCATGCTCAGGATGCAGTGAGCGGCAAACTCAATGGTGAGGGCCAAACGGCCACCTGATACCTTTTTGCCGGGCTTAATTTGCACCGCCTCCAGCAATACCGCCGGGCTTGTGATGGCGGTTTTACCCTCCAGCAACTCCGGGGCGTAATCGTCCACCTGTTTGAGCATTGGCATGGCTTTCTTGATGCAAGCCACCTGCGCTTCATGTATCAGGGTTAAATCATCATCGTTCATGGCCTGCCCTTCTTACTTTCGTGCTTTCTTACTTTCGTGATTCACTGCATAGTTGAGTTCTTGCTCAATCAAGGTTTTGAATCTGTCCAGTGCTCGCCTGTCCAGCCGCCTGAATATCTCAGTGGCTATGCTTTCCAGCTCCACCCCTATCCGCTGGATCGGGAAACGTCCGGCCAGCTCAGGGTTTGGGCTGCGGTGGTTCGCCTTACGGCGGCGGCTCAAGGTCAAATAACCCTGCTCACGGTTACGCCGGGCACGAATCCACACGTTTTCTTCTGGGTTGTAGACACTGCGCAAAAATGCGCCTTCAAATTTACGCTTTCCGACTGTCACCCCTTTACGGGTCTGCCGGGCTTTGCCTGCCAAATCCGCTGACATAGGGGCCACGCCCATCCATAGAATGTGCGCTTTATCCATACCCTTGCCCACGCTACGCACCAGCAAGCGGGGCTTGAGGTTCTTTTGTGGGATGCCAAGCTGCTGGCTGAGTTCTCGCGCTACCCGCCCAGAAAGCCAGCGAATGGTTTTCCTTATGGCCCGTTCGCTGGCAACTTCCATCTGTTTGGGTGTGGCTTGAATCACTGCCGTAGCATTGCGGATGGCTTGGGCAAAGTTCATCTGAACTTCAACGCCACTTTCCGCCATCGGTCTGTTCGTCCTCGTAATTCTGATCAGGCACCGGATCAGCCAGAACAATCACCATGCAGCCCGCACCATCATCAAATGACTTGCTGGGCACCGGGTAATATTCCCGCTCATCCACAAAAATCCGCAGTTCCTTGTTCAGCTCCGGGCATTCACTGCCCAGCACCGTCAAGGTGGGCACATCGGCCTTGAGGGTTAACCCGCCACGTTTGCCCTTGGTGATCACCTCTTGTTCTGGGTGGTCAAATACGCCTTTCATTTCAAGGCGCACCCCGTTGACTGTCACCATTGCGACGGGCTGACCTAACCGCCGGACGATCCGGCGGCTGGCCTTTTGGAACGGGTCACGCATTAAGGGTTCTTAGTGCCGACTTTGAAGCCCACCACGGCACGGGGAGCCGTGTTGATGCTGATTGTGTTGGATTGCGCTTCCAGCTCGTGACCTTTGCCAAACTTCATTGGCTCGGCCTTGGCGTAGTACGGTAAGCCCAATGTGTTCACGGTTTCTTCGTAATCCGCTGGGCCAAAGTAGGTGTTATACATACCGCGCACACCTTCTGGCACCAGTAAGCCTTCGTTTGGCAGGATGAATTCCTGATCGCCCACTTGGCCTTCGTATTCTTCCCAAATGAAGGAACCAAATGAAATGCCGCTTGTTACATCGTCACGCAATGCGCTGCCGCTGTCATAGCGTTCATACGCTCGCTTGAAGTCGTCATTTTTCAGCAATTCATCCATCAGTTCAGGGCCAGCCAGAACACGATAACGAGGGGCTTTGATTGCGCCCTGCGCTTTCTTAGATTCACGCTTGGCCGCTGTTAGCTGGGTGCGCAAGTCTTTGGTGAAATCCAGTGTTTTCACAAAGCGGGTCATGCCGAACTTTTGGAACAAGTCCACAATCACTTCACCATCGTGATCCAAGATCTTGCCCGCCAGTGCGCCCATACGCTGCCACTCAATGGTGACATCAATGGAGCCGCGCATTCTGTCCAGTTCTTCATCAATCTTGGCTTGCACCATGCCTTCACGGGTTTCACCGCCGAAAGGCTTAACGTTCTGCACAGAATCCGCCAGTACGGCCCCTGACATTGGCAAGTGAACCAGTGGGAAGTTCTCGCCCTTGCGCTTGTTGTCTTTCAGTGATGTGCCTTCGCTGCCGCGAGACTTAGCAGGCACCAAAATGATCGAGTTGTTCTTTTCCACGATGTTGACACTGGTTGTGTCAATGCGTTTTTCTTCAAACAAACCCAGCTCACCAATGCGGCCCGGCGTTTGTTCAGTGCGGTTGATTGACTCGGTAAGGTTCTCAACCGTAAATAGTTCTTGAATTTCGTCCATTCTTTTTCTCCGAACGGTAAAAGCAAAACGGCCAGTGAATCACTGGCCGCATTTAAGGGTGGTTAGTCAACAGGGCGCTTAACGCACAATGATGTGGTTCGCTTTCAGCTGCTTAATGGCTGCGGTTTTCTCTGCTTCGGTGATGCCGTCCGGCCACACCAGTGATGAAGCTCGCACAGCGGTCAGGCGAGCATTCACCACGCCTTTTTTGGTTGCTGCGCTGGCATCCACGGCGCGATATAAGATAGCGGCGGCCACTTCGCTGCCGTCACTGCCTTCCGGGTTCAGCTGAACCAGTTCACCGCTGGCCGTAACTTCACCCAATACCGTTGCCGTGAGGTAGTTACCACCACTTAACAGGGCATCATCACGGCTCAATCCGCCCACTTCGCTCAGGATGTGGCTGCCTACATGCGCTTTTTCTTCAATCATTACTTACCTGCCTTTGCCTTACGTTTTGCCATGATGGCGTTACCGTCAATTTTGGCGGTCTGCTTTTCTTTGCCGACCACCTGCCCTTCAATCTTGCTGCTGTCATCCCCTGCCGCTTGCGCTTCGTGGATGGCTTTGCCTGCCAGTTTCACCGGATCATCAAGGTGAGCCAGCAAGGCGGCGGTGCTGCCTTCAATGCCTGCCGCTGCGCACACATCCTTCAAACCGCTGGCTGCGGCGATCTGGCGTTCTGCGCTGGCTTTGGTTACATCCGGCTTGAGCAAGTTGGCCGCCAGTTCAGGAAAGCCGGCACTGGCACAAGCGGCGGCAATCTCACCCGCATGTTCCAAGGCGGTAGCCTCCGGCTCCACTTTTGGCTGTAAGGCTTCAAGCACATCCGGGCGCTGCTCTTTAATCGCTCCGATCAGCACATCGGCGCTGGCTTCGGTCGCGGCTGGCAACGTCACCGCTTTGGTTTTCTTGTCTGTCATTTTGTGTTTTCTCTCTGCTAATTGACTGATCACGCCTTCAAGGCTGCCAAGTCGGTGGGCCATGCCCTGATCCACAGCGTTCTGACCAATCAAAACGCCACCCTGCCCAAAATCGGACAATACCGTTTCACGGGTTACGCCCATATTGCGGGCCACCCGGTCAATAAATACATCCGCCATCTGATCAAGACGGCCTTGCCAATCGGCGCGGCCCTCTTTACTGGCGGGATCAAGGCGTTTTTTCGGGGACTGGCTGGATACAAATTCCAACCGTTCCACGCCTTCATCCGTGTCTTTGTAGCGGGTCAAGGTGGCGACTACGCCAATTGAACCCACCATAGCCGTGGCATCAATCACCAGCTCATCAGCGGCACAGGCCACCCAATAAGCGGCACTGGCCCCAGTGCCACCCACATAAGCCACAATGGGCTTATCACCACGGGCGGCGTGTATCATTTCCGCCAGTTCGTGGATGCCATCCGCTTGACCGCCGGGGCTGTCAATATTGAGCACAATGGCTTTCACGCTGGGATTGTTCAGGGCTTCGTTAAACTCTTTCGCCACCAGCTGGGTAGATGCACCGCCACAAATGGCCTGAAACAATGTGGCATAGCGGCTGATCACGCCATTGACGTGCAGCACCGCCACCCCGCCTTCTCGCAACTCCAGGCATTGCCCCAAGGCTTTGCCATCTTTCGCCATGACGGCTTGATACTGCGGCAAGTTCTCAGCGGTGGTTTTCAGTTCGGATAAGTCCAGACTGTCCACGTCACGGGCCGCTAACTGGCCCATGATGCTCAGCAATCGTTCATCAAGCGCCCAAGCGGTACTTAGCAGGTACTCAAGAGCTAGGTGCTTTTTCATTCGCTGCTGTCCTCCTTATCTTGTGGTGTCTCGGCTTCTTCTGGGGCATTAAAAAGCCCGGCTAAGTTGCCGGGCTTCTCAACACCTTCTTCCTTGCAGATTGTTTCCCACCGCTTCAATGCCTTGGCATTTCGGCGCATGTTCTCGTCAAGATCTCGTCCATATTCTGCGGCCTCTGCGTCAATATTAGAGAGCTGATTTGATACCGCTTTTTGTCGAGCATTAACGTCCTGCTCAGGATGAAGCCATTTAAACGCATCTGGGCGAATGTCTAACGCCAGATAGTAATAAGGGTTATCGGCATAGCCGGGCGCATTGAGCTTGCCCACCAGCACCGCATCCGCTAACCACCATTGCCAGATCTTAAAGGCAACTTGGAAGCCACTGAGATTGACTTGATCAAAGCCAATGCCTCTGCGGTACTCGTTGAGGAATGCCCGCACCAGCCTGTCATTCAGGCCAGCCCAGTCCCCGGTTAATAACGGGTAAGGAATTTCCTGCCCGGCGGCCATTTGCAAGGCTTGCCAACGCACGAAATCACTGTAACCGCTGCCCGTGTTGTCCCCATCAAACAGCTGGAGTTTTTCACCTGCCACCCCGCGCAACATGGTGCCCGTGGTTACTCGCTCCACTGATTCCACGGGTTCGCCATCGTCAAACATTGGCTTGCCCGTCATAGGGTCATATTCAAAATCATCTTCATCGAACGATTCACGATACAAAAAGCCCGTGAAGTTGCTGCGCTCTTTCTTGCGCACCAGCTCGGCATCATCGTAATCATGGAACGTGCGATCTTTTAGCAGCACCGCCGCTGGATCAGGCTCGCCACGAACTTGACCGGGACGCAGCTGCTTGAAATGGTGGATCACGTCATGGGCCGGGATTCGCTCCAAGTCGGCCAAGCTGACCACATCCACCCCATCTTGCGGGTGATGCTTATAAAACCAGTACGCCACGCGCACTTTGCCTTGAAACTCTACCCCCTGCACCACTCGGTTGCCGTTCTTGAGCTTGCGGTTAAATTCCACCGGGCACAGGTCGGATTCCATCACATCCACCTGAATGGGCACTGCCAAACCGGAAGATAAACGGCGGCGTAAACGGCGAATGAATACCTCACCGCTCATGCGCCTTGCTCGCACACACAAATCCACCAACGCGCCAAAGTTCTTGATGCCTTCGGGATCAAGCTGGGTGCTGCTCAGTTTCCACAGCTCATTGGCGGCCAGTCTAAATTCATCATCCCGGCAAGTGCTGAGTAACCAAAAACCACGGCCCACCTCATTGGTGGTGTTTTTGTTGATGGCACTGCGCAATAAAGGGCTGTTTCGATAAGCGGCGCGGCTGCGGTTTCTCAGTGGTTTGATGGCCGATGCCAGCGCACGGTTTGGCCCCGCTGCCGGGGCTTGCCAACCGATTGAGCGCGGTGCTCTTGTTGCCCCCTCATACGGGGCTGCGGGCGTGGATAGCGGTTGCCCATCCAGTCCCACAATGATGCTTTCTTTCATCGAATACCCCGATCACCCACTGTAACAATGCCAGCTAATGGACTGCGGCGGCGGCCTGCCCGTTTCGCCATGACTCGGCCAATGTAACGTTTTGCCTGTAGCAGCTCGGCCATGCTGCGGTATGTCACCTCTCGCCCGTTGATTTTTACGGTAAGTTCACCGCTGGCAATGGCTTCATCGAGCGCATCCAGATCATCTTGAGTAAATGCCATTGCGTTCCTCTCTAGGTTCTGCGCCTACGGCGGCGCTTGGGTTGCTCTGCTATTTCCCCCGCTCCCGTTAATATCTCGCTGTTTTCATCAATCGGCTTGGCCCACGGCGGTGGGTTGTCCCAGCTGATCCGATCCGCTTTGCGGTCAAAGATAATGGCCCAGCAATACACCAACAGGTCAAAGGCTTCGTTTCGGGCTGAATTAGACGGTTTGCGCCACTTCCCATCTGGGCCACGGGTTTCACAGCTCAGCTCATCAAAAAAGCTCTCTGGCAGCCAGTCAGGGAAATGCACATAACGGCGGCCCGGTTCCTCACGGCCCAAAGCATTTGCCACCACGTCTTTGATTTTGTCCGTATTCAGTAGCCACACGGGCACATCACCCGCCGCGCTGGCCTTACGGTCATTACGTTTGGTGTTGTCCGGGTAACTCTTTTTCAATAACGGGGCCGATATACGGCTGGCCCCTTTGACCAACATGAACCGCCGGGACAGCCCCAACTTTTTCAAATTACGGAAATAGTTGTAAGCGTTATCCGTCACCCCTTCTTCACCGCCGGAGTCACAGGCAGTGAGTAAGATAGGCATGTGACGGCCTGTTTCATCATCAATCTGATAGGTTTTGTTGATCACCTTGTCGGTGATCACGTCCCAATCTTCCAGATAACTGGCCGGGTCAATCCGGGCATAGCCGCTGGCCGTGTCGGGATCTTCGCGCTTGCTCTTGGTCAGGGCATAGCGGTCTATCACAATGTGTTCCAGCTCTGGCCCCCAGCCCACCACCTGCACTTCAAAGCGGGGCGTTTTCTTACCGCCCTGCACGTCAATGGCTGCGGTCAAAAATCGCACCCAGTCCGGCACCACTTTCACGCCCAGATCGCTGCGCCTGTCCATCAGGTCATTGGCGTTTCTGTCCGTGTTTCTTGGTGGTGTGAACGGCTTGCCTTGGTCGGTGTTGGTTGTGGCCTTGAGGTTTTCAAGGCTCCCGGTGCGTTCATAGTCATTCATGGCCGCCAGATACTTGTAAACCAACTGGTTCCACGTCTGAAATGCTGCCGTTGGGCCTTTCTGCCAAAAGCTGGCAATGCGGCTCACTCTGGCTTCACCATGCACCTGCTTGTTCTGATCCAGCCAGCACCCTTGCGGCAACCAAATCCCCTCACGGTTGAAATGGTGCTTTTGTCGCTCTTGGTGCATTACCCCGCAATGCGGGCAGCCCAGATACACTTCCCGGCTGGCCTTGGTCGGGTCGGGTTCGTTGGTGTCATACACCAGCAATTCAAAATCCGGCTCAAACCATTCCCCACAATCAGGACACTGCCAGTAAAACAGGCGGCGATCCCCTTGGTTATACAAGGCCAAAATGCCTTTGGTTGGCGGGGCTTCATGCGGGCTTTCGGGCCGATACATGGGATCAAGAATGTCATAGCCCGGCGAACTCTCCGCCAGCACCATGCCACTGCTCATAAAAGTTTGGGTACGTTTACCCGCTAACACCCAGCCGGAACCCTCGCCGCCCACGTCCTGTTCCATGCGGTCATAGTCCGTGAGCGCCACCCGTTTCCAGTCGGATGATGCAAAAATATTTTTACTCGGCCAGCCGATCTTGAGGTAGTGCCCGGCTTTGAAAATCTTGTCATGCACATTGTTATCATGGGCACGGGGCGATAATGCCGCCCGCACTTCCGGGCTGGATTCAAAGCTGCGGCTCAAGCGTTTCTTGCTGTACTCCCGCGCCTTTTCCTCAGAAATCTGCACCACCAGCATATCCGCTGGGTCATTGACTGCCGTGTGCATGATCCACGCATCCAGCAAGCTGACCGTTTTACCTGTTCGCGCTGGGCCAACAAACACCACGCCATCATATTGCCGTGATTGCAGGCAGTTCATTGGCTCATGGATATAAGGGATCAGCGAGCCATCCCACGGCACCATTGCCCCACCTTGCTCAACATACAGCAACCGTGAGGCACTTTGTGAAATCGGTTCGCGCTTAGGCGCTCGCACTAAGGTGGCCGATTCGCGGCGAATCCTTGAGGCTTTGGCATAATTACTCATCCGCCACATCCATCAGTTCGTTGTATAGCTGATCGCGGAACGTGTCGGTGACTCGCTCCAACGCATCCAACTGTTCAGGGGTGAACAACCGGGTGCGCTCCATCTTGTCCGTTAAGCCTTCAAAAAATGCCACGTTGGCTTTCAGGGTTCTGACCTGATCGGCCCGGACTTCTTCCACCGGGATCAGCTGTTTGGTTTTTTCTTCAAATTTCAGCCGTTCGTTTTCCGACTGGTAATAGTCTTTTCTGTCTTTGGGGTGCAGCTCATCCGGGTTGTATGCCGTTGGCATCACATTGGCTTCACCAGCAAACAAGGCTGGGCCAACATCAGGGAGCGGATAAAGGGGCACGCCCTTCACTTTTTTCACTGGGGCAACCCCAGCGGCGTTTAATCGCTTTCGTACCGTGTCACGGGATACCCCAAACGCCTGAGCAATTCGGGTTATGTTCCACAGATAAGCGTCATCAATTCTTGTAACGTCACCCACACCTCAACGTCACCTCTTGCGTAATGATCTAGTGACGATCTTAATCGTCAAAAAAGGATCAGATTTTAGTCAGTCCCCTCACCTCCCAGCCCTTGCCACACTTGAAAATCATCAAGGTGCTGCTGACGACCATAGAAAACCCGAAAATTAGCCAAACCCCGCGAGCCTGCCGCCCGTGGTAAGGTTTGATTCGCTCAGGGTCCCCGGCAATCCCGCGCCAGCACTGGGCTGAGCGGTTGCACACTCTCTAAGGTCATGGATAAAGTTCACCAATTCACCCAGTGAACGGGGCGAAAGATACGCCCCGCCGTCCTCGGTTTTGGCTTCGCCGTTGGCCGTAGTCACACGGCCATCAGCGGTTCTTATCCACTGGAGCTTTGGAGGAGTCGGATCGCATAGTCCCGCCTTGCTCGGCGGTTGGCTTGCGCATCCCATCAGACTCAGGCCGACCAAAGAGATCAGCAAAAGCCTTGTCGGGATTCTCTGCCACTGAGGCCCGGCGTTCTTCACGCCGCAGCCGTTTGCGTTCGCGGTCATACTCATCAAACTTGTCCAGTAGTCGGTTAAACAGATTTGCGATAGCTGTTAGGGTTGTTAGTAGTTTCATTGCCTGCCTTCCGGTAGTTACCTGCCAGCACTTCCATCAGGCTGACCAACCAACGGGGCAACTTTGCCAACCAATGCGCCGGGAGCCATGCCCTCAGCTGGGTGAACACATACCCCACCAAACCCAACACCGTGAGCCACTGGGCGGCCTGTTCACTGCCCAAGAACACGGCCAGCAACTCAACCAACGCCACCGGGTGATCCGGGTTGGTTGCCAGTTCGCTTGCCATCACGGCTTGAGGCATTGCCAGCACGGCCAGTGCTACCGCAGCCAGCCAAACCATCAACACCGTTTTAAAACTTTTGGTTAATCCCATGTTGTTTACTCCAAAAAAACGGCGGCCCGAAAGCCGCCAAATCACCTGCCTGCCCTTGCTACAACTTTGGGAAGTGCTCCACAAATTCTTGGGCCGTGCCTGCTCCCAGCGGCGTGTTGTAATACTGCTTCCAATACGCTGCCATGCCTGCCACATCCCCCGCTTTAGGGAGTGGCGCTTTTACGCGGAGGTAATGCACTCGACACATTGCCACCGCATAGTTCAAGTTACCGATCAGCTCATTCGCATCCGGCATCATGCCATCACCTAAGCACTGCATACTTGCCAGCTCAGTGATGTTGTTTGCCAAGGTGCGTTTATACGCCAGATAGTTGCGCCAAATATCATCATGGGTAGCGGGTTCCATCTGGGCCAAACCCAGTGCAGGGCCGCCGCCCAGTTGCTTGATGTATTCGCCACGCGATTCCTGCCAAATCGTCCCGATCACCAGTTGTTCTGCTGCTTCACTGTGCAAACCAAGTTTTTTCAACGTTGGTCTGATCACCAATTCCAATAGCTGTTTTGCATCCATCAGTTGCGCCCCTTCGTTTTCAACGCTGCCACATCTTTTTCCAGCTCACCCACCCGGCGGAGCACCTCACGGTTATCCGCCGTGGCACGGCGTGACTCATCACCCAGCTGGGCCACTTGCACTTGCAGCTTGCTGAGTTCGATTTGATTGGAATTTAGTGTTGTTCCCACCCAAAGCAGCAACGCAACGGTGATGGCCGACACGATACCGAACAACGCCCGATCCGTGCTGCCCACATGTACTTCATTGCCTGCTGTTTTTTCCATACATCCCGCGCCCATAAAAAAACCCGGCACAATGGCCGGGTCACAGTTCATTCATTTCAAAGCTCACTTATGCACTAAAGGGGCGCTAACCCTACCTGATCCCTGCCCTTTGGGCCTCATGCGGGATACGTTGCAATCACATGCTGGCATTGACTGATAACAGGTGCAGCCAGATAAAAACACCCGGAAACAATGGCGTTCATCTACATAGTTCAGCCCTCCCGCGCCCATAAAAAAACCCGGCACAATGGCCGGGTTCAGGGATATGGAAACAATGTCTAAGCTCTTTGTGGCGCACCAACACCACGATAGGGAAAACGATAGAGCAAACCGCCACTTTCGTCAACCCCTTGGTGTAATAAATAAACTCACAGTGTAAAACCACCCACCTGCAAAGCCGCTCTTTTTTGTTATTTGTGACCTGTCACAACATCAACTCACGGGCTTTATGAGTGTGATAGCAAGCTGAATCCCCTTTAAACAGGCCACCGCAACCGCCGGGCAGCTTGTCCCCACACTTGCCGCAGCATCCCAGCTCTGCCAGCTGGGCATTCAGGCGTTCTTTGTCGCGGCGAATAAGCAGCGCCACATACTCATCAGCGGTGTATTCGCCACGGATACCGCCCCGGACTTTGCACAGCTCGGCCAAGTCGGTGCGCTCGGTGGCCGATAGCTTAACCTCAACCACCTTAATATCAAATTGTTTGAGTTTTTCACGGCTTTTGCGCTTACGTTCTGCCGCTTGTTCACGCTTTTGTTGTTGCTTCTCTTGGTCAGTCATGGGCTAAAAACATTCTCCTTTGTGATGAATCCTTACATGCTCAGCGAAAGCCCGCCGTTAACAGCTTGCTGGCTGATCGAGTGATCCGGCTGTCTCGGTATTGTCTCGGTGCGGTTTTTAAGGAAAAAAAATAAACCTTGGTGTGATAACCAAGCGTGATACTGCTCCAGTGCTTGGCGTTTCTGAGCCTCAGCAAAGGTGTGGATGTAGGTCTGATCGAGTTTGCTCATGGCATGATTGAGTAACAGCTCACCCACCATGTAATCCGTGCCCAAGTCCATCCAAATGGTGCGGGCCACTTTCCGCAGATCATGGGATTGCCATTTACTTTCACTCACTGACTTAATGAGTGCATTGGCTTGATTCCCATTTAAGGGCTTGCGCTTGGTTGAGTTCGGGAACAGGTTCACGCCCTCATAGCCTTTTGCTTTTTGCTGCTCTCGATACTGGCGCAGCAATGCCACCGCCTCATCCGTTAAGGGCAAGGTGTGTTCCTGTTTGGTTTTAGTGTGCTCAGCGGGAATAAACCAGCGGCGATCCGATAGGCTGATATGCTCCCAACGTGCCCGGCGGGTTTCCCCAATCCGGGTGCCGTGCATCAACATCATCAGCACCAGCATCAATTTGTCATGTTTAACAGGTCTTAAATCAGACAACAGGGCGGCCAGCTCATCACTGCGAATGGCTGACGGTTTTGGCGTGATCGGGGATTCAATGAAATCACTGAATTGATACCCGGCCACGGGATTGTTCGCCACCATCTTGAGTTTGTGCGCCCGCTTAAAGGTTTGCTTGAGCACGGCCCAGATAGAACGCACATATGACAAAGAATATTCAGATTGCAACGGCCAGAATAAATACTCATCCAGTTCCGCATGGTTCAGTTCTTGAATGGCATGATGGCCCAGCCTTGGCAGCAAATGGCGGCTAATGGCTGACTTAATGGCGCTTTTTCGGGTTTTGCTCAGGCTGCGATCAGACAATGCCCGCTCTTGATACCAACCAAGCAGATCCGCCATTGAATGAAATGACTGGCTCACGTTCTGGCTGTCCAAGTCACGGGCTAACTCGGCTTGAATCTCTGGGAGTTTTTTTAACAGGGCTTTGGTGGTCAGTTCAGGCCAGTTTCCCAGCTTGCGCCAAATCGTGCGGCCCTTGGCGTACTTCACCACAAACCAGCTGGCTGCGGTTCTGTCTGAGTGAAAGCGTAATCTGAGGGGGTAACGAGGATCTTTTAACTGTCTAATGCCGCTATTATCTAAGTGGCGTTCAATAACGGCATCTGAGTATTTAATTTCAAGGGTTTGGGTTTTCATCGGCATCAACCTTTGAAAAGCCAATAACACAAATATTTTCCGCCGTGTGCTTGAATCTATGCTCAAGCAACGCCAGCGGGTGCCCTTCACTGGTTTGCATTAAATGGCAATCATCCAGCAAAAAGCACTGGAACTGTTTTCTGTTTCGGTCTTTCAAAACAGTCTGAACCATTTGCTGAGCACTCATTAACTCAAAGGTGCCAGCTGGGCCAAAGTCCGGGTTTCGTTTCTTAAACTCAAGAACATATTCCTGAGTTGGCAAAATAATGGCCGTTTTAAAGCCTTCCATAGCAAAGCCCAAAGCCATTGCCTTTAGGGCGGTTGTGGCCCCCTGTCTTGGTTTTGTTTTTATATTCTGAAATAACAAACTCATTGCTTCCGTTCCTCTATCATGCAGCGGTTAGCAAAGCGGATAAGCTCATGGTGGCCTTGCTCCACCAGCTTGCATTTATCACCTGCTGGCGTGTCTTGGTCGGCTATCTTCTCCACCAACTCCAGCATGGTGCTGGCTGCGGTAGCGGTTCGCTTATCCACAGCCACAAACACCAAAGCCAGCACATCACCATCTATTTCACTGATCTGCATTTTGGCTGAGGCGGCCCCCAACTCTTTGGTTTGCTTGATCAGCGCATTGGCAGCACTGCTACACATCATCCGACTGCCCCAAAAACAAAAAACCAGAACAGATCAGCCAGTCGCGTAATTGCCTCTATAAGCAGCTGAGCAACACCCCAACCAAATGAAATATGAAACCCCATTTTGTAGTAATGGCCTGCTTTTAATTCAATCAGGCTGACCATGTTTAAGTTTGCCTTGATCATGCTTGCCCCTCGGCAACTTCAAAACGGCCAACAGTGCGAAACATTCCCACAATCACTTGACCGCTGCCGCTCTGCTCGTCATAGCTGAAATCAATCTCACTTGACATTAATGCGCCTTTTTCTTTTACCGCAGCCAGCAAGGTTTCATGTGATAACTCTTTGACTTGGGTAGACCATGATAGCTTTGAGGCTCCAACCTCAATGAACTTGATAGTTAACATTGCTCGGCCTCTTGTTTTCGTGCTTTCTTACTTTCTTGCTCTCTGGTTCGGTCTTTTAATGACTCCAGCGCACGTTCAATATGCTGGATGGCTTCGGCGTTCTGTTCACAAGGGAACGGGCCAGCCTGAAAGCAGGTTAAACGGTCATGGCAAACAGCCAGCAAGGTTTCCAGTGTTACACCATTGCGGCCATGCTCATCCGGGTGGCCGTTCTGGAACTTAATGGTGCCCAGCTCTTGGGCAATATCTTCACCCTCGACTATCACGGCCACATAGTGATTCTGAGCACCTGCCGGATTTAGTGGGCCAGCTGAAAAGATACGGATCGGCTCATCGGCATTGACTCGGTGGGTGGTAATTTCTCGCATCATGGGGCTGCCCTTACTCGTTGTTTGATAGAAAGTCGTAAATACGGTGTGATTGATTTTCGTCATACCACGTAACCAAAGCGGGCCAGTTCTCAGCAATTCTTTTCCATTCAGAACTTGCCTCTGCAATCTTTTTTACCTGCCCTTCTAAACCGCAACTTTTGAGCATACGGATACAACGGCCCAAATCGGCGGCATCTCTCGGAGTTGGCCCCGCATGGGCAGGAAAACCAATTTCAGCAAGCACACAAAGCATGTACTTTGAACTAGCGCCAACATCATCAGATTCAAGCCATTCCGTTGGTGTCATTGGCTTATCTGCATAAACTCGTTCTCTTTCGCACTCCGCACAAATCATGTTTGCGGCTTCAATAACTTTGTTCATCAATGCAACATCAGCGGCGGAGTTAGGGCACTGCTCTGATAGCTCAGAAAATATGGCTGACACTAGGCTGGGTTGACTTGGTTTAAATGGCTTATACATGGTTGTTTTTCCTCTAATGAACAGGCAGCTTTTCAGCTGTCCCATCTTGAACGGTTTCAAAGCAGTGGATAGCCATTCCCAGCATCTTTGCTGCGGCCTTTTTGGCATCGTCTATGGTTTGGCAATTACACTCATTCAGATAATTTTCAATATGCTTTTTGGCTAAGGCTTCGGCTTGCTTTTCAGTGACAAACTTACTCATCAGATCAGCCCTCCCTTTTTTGCGTCTTTGATAGCTTCACGGCGGCCCTTGAACCAATGGCGGCGAGCTTGACGGCGTAAATGTTTTTGATTGGTTGGGACGTGGTTTTTAATCATCTTGAGTGTTAGCGGGTGCTCATATGACAAATAACCTGATTCATTCCATTCATCAGCCATATAGCGCACATGGGCTTGTGAGTTACATACAGGGCACGGAATATCACCACCACAATCCAAATAGGCTTGGCCGTCCTCATCACTACCGCCGCTGTCTGCATCCCATAGATAACCATCAATGCAAACACTATCCGGGTAATGTGCCCCGAACTCATATCCTTGGTAATTACACATAGTCACCACCCTTAATTTATCTGTTCCTGATCTTCTGCCACTTCAAACCACGCATTTTCACCATCGGCCTCAATCATCCCGGTGGCTCCGCAGCCATTGCACTTGCACTGATCACCAGAAAAAGCCAGTTTTCGTTCCCTTCTTCGGTTTCCACTTCAATGCTTTGCCCACCACAGGAATCACAGGTAAGCCAGTCAATATTCAGTGTTTTCATTGCTTCTCTTTCCCTAACTTGGTTAAAACATGCTTGCGGCCTTTAGCCAGCCGCCGTTCATAGGTTCTCAGGCTCAAGCCCAATTGGTGGGCCTTGCGCATCTGGTTCAGTGGTTCGCCATCATCAACACCTATGAAACGGCCAAGGTATTCAAAGCGCACCACCTTGACGGTGATCGGGTCAGTGGTAAAAAGCTGCATCAGTGCCGCTTCCACATTAGCTTCAACACAGTCCACAACTGGGGCCGCCTTGCCGCCGCTACCAAAGTTCATATGGCCTTTACACTCGATCATCTTCGCCATCATCGAGCTGCCGCCGGGTAGGCAAACACCGCCGGACACGCACCAACGCGCCCAAGCCTCAAAAATCTGTTCTGCTCCCCTGCGGCTCACGGTTTAAACTTCCTCTATCGTTACGGGATAGCGGGCCTCTACTTGCTTTTTCTTGAGCTTGTAAACATCAGTGCGAACGCCTTTCACATCGATCACATGCACTGAGCCATCAGCGTGAAACTCAACAAAATCCGCTTTGTAGACCACCCCACCTTCAAGGTGAAAAGGCACCTGCATCAGAAAGGTGATCACCTCCCCGGCACGTACCCGAATTTTTAACTGGCAGTAATAACCCGCCTCTTTTTGGCTATCGAACGTGATCCCATCAATCACAGATTTTCGATTGCCGTATTTACTGCGGCCCTTTGGCTTGAGTGTGTGGGCTAACCGCTTCATTTCTTACCTTCTGGCTTACCTAAACTTTGAACAGCCGCAGCCATGCAAACATCCACGGCTTTACCATTGAATGGGCCGCCTTTGACATAACGATCAGCGGCGGCATTGCTCCCGGTGGTTGCTTGGGCTTTTGAATAGCCTTTAGATAGCAGCAAGTTGAATGCGCTTTTTCGGATGAACTCGATCACGGGCTGCCCTCAGTTTTTTGTCATGGAGTTGCTTGGCTTCGGAATACATTTCCTCTGGCGTTAAGAAGTGGCGGCAAGGTCGGTTTGAGTTGGTCACATAGAGATCACCAACTTTAATTGGCACCGTGTGAGAAACTTGGCCTTTCACCACAGCGAACAGCGCCCCCAGTTCTCTGAGCGTTTCCGCTTCCAGTTCGGTGGTAATGGTTGGCAGCACCAGCGTTTTACCAAAGCCCATGCCACGACTTGCCACCAAGTTGCGCACCTGTTTGGCGCGGCCTTCTGGATCTCTTGGGTAACGCATATCAAAGCGGGTGATGTGCGGCGATACGCTACAAATTCGATCAGCAATCTGATCGCGGTTTTCTTCGCTGCCGCCAATAAGGCCAATAATCAGCATTCCTTAATCTCCTTTAATTTACAGCGGCGGAAACTCGCCACCAGCTCATGCAGCTGGGGCAATGACTCCACTGCCACGCTTTCAGCTTTAGCAACCGAAAGCACCGCCTCTAACTCACCCACGGTGACGTTTGAAGCAATCCAATGACGAAAAACCCGATCAGCGCCGGGTAACTCCACCAGCTCACGGGGAAACTTGGCAGATTCAATCAGCCAAGCGGCCCACTGCTGGGGCAAATCAAACTGGGTGTAAATGGCGAATACATCCACCACCGGGCGGCTTGGGTCGGACTGGGCCACCACACGGCCATCACTGGTTCCAACCCTCAAGCCCTTGGCCGTTTCTTCTACCTGAAACAAGCCAAGGCGCTCACAGCATTCAAAGAACTGGCTCATGCTTTCCTGTTCTGCGCTTAGTACCGCAAGCCATTCAGAACGAGACAACACCACCCAGGATTTACCAACGGCGGCCAGCTGCTCTTGCACCTTCACGAAACGGGCAAAACCAACCAAGCCCAGTTCATCTTCCAGCCGTTTAACAAACGACTCAGCCGACAAACCAGCCGGGTGTTTAAACCAGCTCACGGTCAAACCCTTCAATGACTCTCACGCGAAAAATGGGGCGGTAAATTCCATTGAAATCCACCTCATGCTTGCTTTTAATCACGATGTTCATCGCTGACGGAAACTGCGGCGAGCGTTCGCCACGAATCCAAGAAGCCACCGTGCGCGGGTTCTCTTTCAGGATCTTGGCGGCGGATGGGATGCCACCCACTTTTTTAACCCAAACGGGAAATTCCACTAACAAAGCCCTCTTTACACTCACAGTGTAATAATTACACTTAAATGGGCTTTTAATCAATGCTTTTTGCTAGTTTTGCCACTTTGTGTGTAAAATTGCGCTATAGATATACAAAGGCGCTTGTTAAAGCGGGATTTACTCGGCATTCTATTTTGTCGCTTATTTTGTGAACTGAGTGATCGAGGTAGGAAGGCAAAGCCACTGCTGATTGAGGCGTGAATAATTAAATAAATAATAAGTAGTTAAAAAAAGACAAGAAATGCACATTTTTCTTATTTTTGAATTCTCTAAATGTGCATTGAATACAGGGAGTTAGCGGTTAGCGTGGTAATATAGCGACACAAGCACCCGTGGCACTATAGCTAAAGCTGAACGCAGAATATTAATTTCAACATAATTAACGGGCCATAGGCCAAACGCCTGAGAACTTAGGCGTTACAAGTAAAAGGCAGCTCACCATGTCTGAACTAAACAAGATAGTTGGCGCACGATTACAACAGTGCCGCAAGGAAAGGGATTGGACGCTTGATCAGGTTGCTAACCAGATCGGCGCTACACTCCAGCAATATAGTAACTGGGAGCGAGGGATTCGCCCCGTGTCATTGGTCTACCTGCATAAGCTGGCCGCACTGTATGGCAAGAACGGTGGCTGGCTTTCTGGTTTTGATGAACAACCAACAGACACAAAAGGCCCAACGATAACCATAAATGATGCCCTCATGGATGATGACCTGATAAAAGGTGATGAGGTGCAGATTGACAGCTCAGTGACCGTGCCAACCACCACGGATATGTTCGCCATTAAGGTGAATGATCAGGTTTGGGTTCGTTGGATACGCCCGGAACTTGATGGCAGTTACACCATCAGGGCCGTGGATGCCAAACACTGGCCGGAAATGAAAGTGGGCAGCCTTGATGAACTCAAGAAACTGGAAATTATAGGCCGGGTTCACTGTATAAAACGCCACATATAAAAAAGGGCGCGGTCAAAAAACCGTGCTTTTTTAGTGGCAAAAGTTACACATAGAGTGTAAATTCTATTCCCTAAAGCGTACATTTTAAACTTAGGGTATAGATAATGGATCAGCATATTTGTGTAACGGTGCAGGCTCCGGCACCAGTATCAGGCAGCTTTGCAGCTATCACAACACCAGAAAAACAAGAACTGGCCCTGACCAACTTGCACGGGTTTGGTTCTACTTGTGCCGGAATGGCCGCACTTGCAAACCAAGCCATCAATGAAGGTGAGCTGACCATTGAAACAGCCCAGCACCTTGCCAACCTAGCTGAAAAGCTACAACAAGAATCCAACGTAATCACACACCTACTTTCTGACCTTTTCCTTAATGGTGCAAGTTATGAGACTGATAGGAAATGATGTGATTTGCGAATCTGGGCAAAACCTGACGGATGCAGAACGCCGGGTATTGCTTGGATTGGCAGAAGGTGAAACCCCTACCGAAATCAAAAACGCCCTTAAATGCGACACCGTGAGCCTGAGAAACCTTGAAATCAGGCTTATGGGAAAGCTAGGCGCTAAGACCAAAACGCACATTGTAAGCCGTGCGTTTGTTTTGGGCCTACTGTTCAGCCGGGCGCTTTGTCTCATGTTAGCCCTAGCATTGAGCCACCCCGGTGACGGATCAGACGATTGGACGCGCATAGCCCGTGGCGGTCGTACTACTCGAACCATCCGAATCAGAACAACAAGGGACGCATAACAATGGCAGACTTAAACAACCACGCAAGCAAAAGCAATCCGGCCTTTCGTGATCAGACCTCCACCCCTGAGTGGTTATTTCAGGCTTTTAACTCTGAATTCTCTTTTGACTTAGATGCAGCGGCCACCAAAGAATCCGCTAAATGTTCACTCTATTTCACCCCGGAAACCGATGGCTTAACCCAAGACTGGGAAAGCGCAACCATGCACATTGAAGGGGCCACCGTTTGGGTGAATCCACCTTATTCAGATATTGGCCCGTGGATGCAGAAAGCCAAAGAGGAACAAGCCAAGGGAATCACCGCCTGTTTACTTGTCCCACATGACAACCGTGCAGAATGGTGGCCTATCAGCATAGCCAGTGAGATCAGGGATATTGTGGGCTATTACGATGAACGGGTTTATTTATCAGGTAAGCAGAAAGGCCAAACCTATCAGAAATGGTGCTCTGGCGGCATTCGCTTTGTTGATGCTTCAACCGGGAAAGAAATGCCCCACGAACTCAATAAACCTGTTTGCTTGGTTGTTTTCCGTCCCGGTCACGTTGGCCCATGCCAGCAAACCTACATCAGCAAGCGTGAATTGCTCGATGTTGGCCGTGCCATTGTCAAAACAATGGGCCGCACTCTTTGCGAACTTGAAGAACATAGCGCCGACTTTAACGAGTGGATCAGGGCTTGCGCTGCTGCCGTGGCTCTGTTTGGCCCTAAACGCCACTATCCAACCGCAGAAGGAAAAATGGCCCTCATGGCAGCAATGGGCGGCCAAGAATTAAAAGAACATACCGCCGGACTGAGCGAAAAGCAGAAACAGAACGCTGAAACCTTTTGCTTTGCCGTGTCCACGTATCATGTGGACGAACTAAAGCACACCCTCACCCTGCCCCAGTTCGTGACCGTTATCCAGCAACTTAAAACCGTCAATGATAATGGTGAGCACAATGGCCGCAAGATCATGACTAAGCGCGACTTGCGAAAAGCCTTCATTGACTTACTCAACCAAATCAACCAAGAAGAAACACAGGAAGCCGCCTAATGACAATTATCCACGCCCCTAAACGCATCGGTAAAAGCTCACCTCATAGAGCACTTTGGACTTTGCCGCGAAAAACCATCATTGCCACTATGGTGAGCTATGTGCTCAATGAGCGCCGTTACCGCCACCAGCAAGCCATCAAACTGGGAGGGCAAGCCTAATGGATTTTGCGCAAGCCTTAGCATCAGCGGATTCAACTGATCTGCTTGAGGCGTTCATTCACAAGTTCAATGGTGTGATCGAGGAATCAGACGATCAGGCCGGACAAATCAACATTCTTAACAGCCAGCTGGATGGGTACAAACGCCAATGTCACGCCCAAACAGAAGAAATCCAGAAGCTCAAAGAAGAAAATCAATTTTGCCGTGATATGGCGCTCAAGGCTGAAAACATTGCCAACAAGTCAAGCGGCCTACAACAAGAGTTAGCCCGTGCCAAAGCAACGATCAAGAGCCTGAGCGAACAACTGAAAGAGTTAAACCAGCTCAACCCTAAAAAGCTCAAAGAACAGAACAAGCGCCAGCAACAGAAAGCCATCGAGAAAGATAAACGCATCAAGCAAGCTGAGTTAGCATTAAAAGACGCAGGCAAGGCGCTCAAAGATTCCAAAGCCGAAACCCAGCAAGCTATTGCTAAAATTGCCGAACTCAGAAAGCTGCTGGCCCACGATACTGGCAGCGGCCTATATCACAATGGTGAGCACCACCTCATCATCTGGCCTCAGAAAACCAAGATGCAAGATAGTGAGGGGCGCATATTTGAGGGACGTTCTTTGCTGTATCTTCACCAAAGTGGCCGTGGCGGGCTTATCACTTACAACCCGGAAACCAACCAAGCCAACTTATGCGCCGCACCTAAAGGCGGATTGCGCCCAAGTGCTGAATGCCGGGAATTTGCCACTGATTGGCTCTACAAGATCAACGAGATTCAAGAGGGCATTGTAAAGGAAGAAGATATGATGCCCGTGAACTACAACGGGGCCGACTTCTAAACCCATCCACTCCAAAAGGCAGGATTCATTCCTGCTTTTTTATTTTGTGACCTGTCACGCCTCCCCATTATTCTTTTTTAAATTTTCGTGCTTTCTTACTTTCTTTCTTTCTGTCTTTTTCATATACTCGCTTCATCACTTGCCAGAAAGCACGATTGCACGAAAGCAATAAAACGAAAAGGAACCAACCAATGGGATATAAAATCAGTGTTATCAACCAGAAGGGAGGCAGCGGCAAAAGCACAATAGCCCGCGCCATTGCCTCTTGTTATGCCGCAGCTCAGTGGGATGTAAAGATTGCCGATCTTGATATTAGTCAATCCACCAGCTTTGAATGGTTACAGCGCCGCTTACAAAACCAAGTTGAACCCGTTGTGGCCGTTGAGGCGTTTGGCACAGCTGCCCAAGCACTCAAACAAGCTGACAACTATGATCTGTTCATCTTCGATGGCGCACCAACTGCCAGCCGAACCACCCAGCAAATCAGCCTTGAATCAGACTTGGTGATCATCCCTACCGGGTTAGCCGTTGACGATTTAAAGCCATCGGTAGTTCTGGCGAACAACCTGCGCAAAGAAGGCATTAACCATGAGCGCATTTGCTTTGTGTTCAACCGTGCCACGGGCAGTGATTCAGAATATGAGGTGGCTTGTGACTACCTCCGCCAAACCCCTTATTTCCTGATTGATGGCCGCATTGAAGATAAACCGTGCTACCGCCAAGCAATGGATATGGGGCAATCCATCATTGAAACCCGCTTTAAACAGCCACGCGAGAAAGCGGATCGAGTAATTCAAAACATCATCAACCGATTAGAAACACTAACAGAAGGCGCATAATCATGGCTCAACCAAAGACACCACCACCAAAAAACAAACCATCAAAAGGTGCGCCACCTACGGATAACAATGAAACTGTAGCCGTTGGCAATAACATCAAAAAGCCTGCCTCTGGCGAATACAAGCCGCTGAACTTCAAAGTGGATGCAGAATTTAACCGTGAGTTTCGCACCTTCGCAGCCAGCAACGATATGAAGCTGAACGAACTACTGCGGGAAGCGTTTGAACTGTACCGGGAACATAAGGGCGGGAAATAAGCCTGAATGGGATTTTAGGCGGCTGACTCTCTTACCTTCCAGCCGCCTGAATGCAACATAACCAACCAATGGGAATGATCATCATGTCACAGGAACAATATAAACTAATCAATCGATCACGTCTAATTGACTTGCCAACTTTACCAGCTGGGCAAGTGTTTCAATGGCTAATGACAAAGCCGGAGTGGATGCAGCGCGGCATCGTCAAACTACTAGCCAACCAGTAAGGAATATTTAAGCTATGGAAACAATGAAAGTTGAAATTCTTTTCGTAAAGCATAACCAAGACTTTTCAAAAGAAATTTGTAGCCACTTTACAACCATTGAACGCTTAATGACGGGTAAAGATAAATTCCCTTATAACGATGTTGAAATAATCGCTAAGCGTCAATTTACTGGATGGCGTGATATGAATGGCACCGAAATATATCAAGGTGATAACTTGCTATGCCATTGTGATGATGGCGATACTTATCACATCGGTGTTGTTGAATGGTTCAAGCCTTGGGGCGGATGGGCCGCTATGGATGGGGAATTACCAAACGCCTTTGGGGATCATGATAGCACCGTGGCGGAATATCAGGTTGATATGCTTGAAGTGACCGGACACAAATTTAAGATAGATTAAGCACCGCAAAACGCCCCTACTCTGGGGCGTTCTTCTTTTGGGTATTTTTTATCCACATTTTCAGTGGATAACTAGCCATTATCAGCCGCCCACCCCATTGTGCTCACGCACGTGGCCGTCAAATAGTTAGTTTCAACCGAACTCACCGCAATGGACGAATTAAGGCAATCAGCCAATAGCTGGGCGTTTTTCTTGAAAGCCTCGCCCTCAGTCAGTGCCGGATCATTCAAAAAGCCTTTATTCTGCAACGAGCGCAACCAGAACCCAGCGGTGCCCAGCTGCTTGGCCGGGGATGCCTCAGCCCAACCTTGACGATCAAGGCCATTCAAATTGCCATTGTTCAACCACTCACTATCAGGGTCAGAACACCCAGCCAAAGCCGAAACCATCAGCAAGGCCAGCAATGATTTTTTAACCATGCGGAAACTCCATTTTTATTATATGAGTGCTGGAGCTTATCCGATCCCCCAGCTAAGTGTCGAACGGTAGATCATGAAACTGAAACGGGAGGGGCTAAATTGAGGTGCGTCAAATGACCATTATGTTAAATCGGCCACTTTGCTGCTTATTTTGGGGAATTGGTGGCACATCCAAAAAGAAAAGCAAGAAAGCCCCAGTTATCGTTTAAATAACCGGGGCGGTATCGTGTTGTAAATTTGTTACGAAATGAGCGGTTTTTCATCGGCTGATTTGCCCGATCAGTTTCAGCCCGTTTTCAGGGTGAAACGGCCAAAAGATCAAGTTTTCTATATTTTGAACGTTAAGAACGAAAAAGCCCGGCACATGGCCGGGCTGTTCGGATTGTTTTGGTTTTGCGGGGTGATTGGTTACGCCATTGACACGGGCCATCACAGCCCACCATTCCACTTTTAAACCCCTTCCCATATACACCCATAAGGTCAGGCAGTCGATCCGCTCAGGTTCAAGTTTATGCGGCTCCTTTTGGTCGCTTTCAGATTAGCAAACAGCGGTTAAATGTCAATCACTTGATTTGTGCTCAAGCATGGCTTGCGATAATGATGTGATGACTTTCTCAGCCTCTCGATCATCCATATCAATATAAAGCCTCTCATCATTGCCGCCACCCCTGTTTTTGTATGGGCCTCGCACAGAACAAGGGAGACTTTCTTTAAACAACTTAGCCCACCCGGCCACCAAATCAGGCGGCCCCATTAGTCTAAATTTCATAAATTACCTTTCGTGCTTTCTTACTTTCTGGCTATCGTGCTTTATTCCTTTTCCTTGCCACCCAAAAGACTCAGCTGATCTTCTTCGCTTTCGCTCTCAGGCATCACAGGTGGTTTCTGTAGGTTTTCCGTTAAGGCCATCAGGTTGGCTTCAAGTTTATCCGCACGTTGATTGGCACGGCCAAGCTCTGCATTAACTTGCTTCACCTCGGCTTGGCTGGCTTTCAAATCAGATTCCAGTTTGGTGGCTTTCTCATTATGGGCGGCGGCATCAGCCTCCGCCTTTTCTCTAATGGCTGCGATTTGGCTTTCTTTGTCAGTAATCGCCTGCTTGGCTTCTTTCAGCTGCTCGGTAACAGATTCCAGCTTGGCACTGGTCGTGGCAATGGTGCGATCCTGTTCATTGCACTGCTTGGCAAGCTCAGCACCACGCTGCTGCTCAGTCGCTAATTGCTGCTTGGTTTCAGCCACTAGCTCTTGGCAGGTGTTCAGCTGGGCTTTCAGGCCGCTGGCTTGCTCATGGGCAGCTTTAAGATCACCCGCCAGTTCATTGTTCTGCTTGTTTGCCGCTGCCAGCTGCTCTTGCAACTGCTCACTATGCTTGTGCTCGGCGGCCAGCTCACTGCGGAGGTCTTGGGCCTGCCTATCCACGGCAAGTTTATCTTGTTGCAGATTATCAATGCGCTGGGCTTGCTGATCGGCGCGTTCGGTCAGGGTGGAAAGCTCCATGCTCTGCTGCTGTAGCTGCTTGCGGGAGTCGGCAAGCTCAGCTTGCAGGCGTTCAACCTCATCCGCTTGGCGGTCAATCTCGCCCATATAGCTTTCAGCCTCGGCTTTCAGCTGGGTGCGTTCACGTTCAAAGGTGGCCTGTTCAGCCTTGAGAATAGCTTGAGACTCGCGGGCCAGCTCAGCCCAAACAGGACGCAGCACCGCCAGCAAACGTTCTTCTGGCATATCTGGCAGGGATTCCACCGCCTCCGCTGCACGTTGTTCACGCCATGCTTTCAAGTGCGGTGTAATGCTGCTCAAGCTGCCCCGGTTCTCGTTTAGCTCTCGGATCTTGAGGTTGGTAGGTTCATCACCTTGCGCCACCAGCTGATCGGCAAGGTCAAAAACAAGTTCTTTGGTTATCTTCTCGGCCATCGGTTCCACCTTGATTGTAATTGTGTAATGTAATCATGTAATACATTACACAATTACATTACAGTTAACAAGGAATATATGCGCTCGATGGAGTAAAACCGGGGGAAGGGTGATCGATAGGTGAGGCGTGACCGGGTAACACGGTCACGGGGAGCTAGTCGCCGCGCCAATTGCTGCGGAGTTTGCCGGGCGTGTCGTACCAGTGCGGGGTTTCTTGCTGGGCCTTGCGGAACCTCAGCACGGCCACAAACGCTTTCTTGTCTGCTTCATACTGCATGGCCCTGATCGCCTTAGCGTCCAGCTGGCCGCCATTAGGCTGCAAGTAGCCAATGCCATCACAGCGATAGCATAGCGCTTTTCTGAATAGCCCTTTCACCCAGCCAGCGGCTTGGCAATAGTCGCATGGTGAGGCGTTCAGCTTGGAGATCAGTGGGGTCTTTTTCATTGGGCCATTATACCACCAATTGCTTGGCACTCACCTGACCGTGAGATCTGGCTTTTCCTTGCTAAGCCGCTCTTGCTCTTTAGAGGTTGACCGATCAGCCATGACTTAACCATTAACCCCCATTTAAGTGGAAAGCCTGTCAAGGGTTCCAGTGGCCGTTCTCCGGGGTTTAAAGCGCCAGACTTGCCCTGCTATGGAAACATGAACTAAACGCGCTCTATGAGCTAAAGCGGCCACCCCTTGACTGGATTGGAACGTAATAGCCTTGACTTAGGAGGTTGGCTTTAGGCCGAAGGCCGCGCCATCCTCCTGAGTCCCCGGCGGCGAGGGGTTCCCCCCTTGGGGGGCGGAGGGGGGTATCACTGGCCCCTAGCTTTAGCTAGGAAATGGCCAGGCATTATTTTCTTTTCCTCATAACTCACACAAAGTGAGATATAGAAATAGTTTGTATTTTAATGATCTTAATGAAAAGAGCGGGTTTTGCGCATAACTTCCTTATGGTCGCAGATAGACAAATCTACCCGCTTGCAGATAAGAGTGGATAACTAGATTAATCCACAAGGAAAGCCACAGGAAGCACCTGAGCGCGTCAAAAATAAGAGAGAGTGATGTTAAAAGGTGGGGAGATCCTGCCGGATCTTGGCTTACAGGAACGACAAATGCCGGGCATGTGCCCGGTTAGGTTTTAATCCGATTGGATTTATTGAATGGTATCAGGTGGCGGGTGGCTAATGCCTATATCCATGCTGTTCAGGCGTTCCCAAACCAGCTTATTGAACTGCTCACTGCTTAGCTGGGCAAGCTCATGGGCAGGCATAGACTTGGTGAGGGCCGTAGCCACTTCATGCTTGCGTTCGTCCAAGCTCTTGGATGCTAGCTTGTTGCGGCGGCGTTGAGCGCCAGCGTTCTGCTTGCGGGCATCCCATGCACGTTTGAAAATTTGTTTACGCTTACGCATTCTCGCTTCTGCTACCGTGATGATCTCGCCTTCATCGGTAATGCCTTCATTGCGCAAAGCCAGCTGTTCTTCCCGCTGTATGTTCAGCTTTTCAAGATTGGCACCCGCCAAGCGATAAAACTCATCTGTAAGCACCAGAACTTTAGGAAACCAAAAACCATTGGCCTGATCCCATACCATGCCACTTTTCGGGCTGGATTGGTCGCCATCAGAATGCACATAAGCCAAACCGAACGGGATCATGACTTCATCAATGAAGCGGCTGATCCGGCTTACGGTTACTTTGCTTTCAGTAAGGTACTGCTCACCCGTTTCCGGGTCTGTTACCCACATTTTGGATAGTTCGGCGGCCATATCTTCCAGATCGAGTTCAATGATACCCGTCACAAGGTCATGACGTGATAAGCACAACTGAAAGGTAGGATTGATAAGGTTGCGGCGCACGTCTTTGAAGTCACGCTGACGGCCAGCCACTTGACGCAAGTGAACAAAGTGGGGATCGCGGGAAATGTCGCGCTTACGACAGAAATTGAAGGTTTTGCCCAGCTCACCCGGCAGGTTCTTCCAAGTCTTTGGACGAACATAAACGGGTTTTGGGTTTAAGCAACAGGTGCTATGGGCACCACGTTGGCGTTTGTCAAACCGACCAGTTGATGCCGGAGTTAAGTTTCTAGTCATTTTCTCGCCTAAAAAATAGTGGCGAGGCTTGCAAATCACCGTACAACCAGTAAACTTAACTCTGTCACGAGGCGGTTTCTTTGGTTGAACCGTTTAAAAGAACCTCGGCGTTAGCGCGCCGGGGTTTTTTTACGTCTGTAAGCCTGTCCGTTAGTCACAATCTCACGTTAAAACTGAACACAACTTGAGCACCTTGGCCCTGCTTGTGTCCAGCCCTGTTAATAATACACACAGGGTGTAAAAAATCCACCCTAAGTTTTCAAATTCCTAGATTTTATCCGCCTCAGTATGACACTGATCTGACTCACGATCCAACTGTAGGTTTTGTAAGGCTTCACAAATCAATTGCATTGAGATATGCAACCCTCGTTTCTCCGGGTCACACTCCAGTGACTCCGCCACATGCGCTGAGTAAGAGCAAAGCGCATCAATCGTATCTCCCTCATTGTCATGGATTAAAGGATTCGATCCTTTGTAATTATTTTTTGTAAGCGTCATTTAGACAACTCCTTCTAGCCGTGACACTGTATATATTCACAGTATTTTGTATTTATTTTAGTTTCAGATCAATCAATTGCGTTCACTTATAAAAAGCCTTGTTTATTCCTTTGCCACTGATACGATCTAAAGCACTGTTTTATCTAGCTTTTTTGCGCCTTAGAACAACCACAAACATAAAAAGGGTGCCATTTTGGAAACAACGAACCAACAGATCGGGAAGCGATTGCGCACAATGCGGGAATTGTTCGGTGAATCTCAACAAGAACTAGCCAATGCTTTTGATTGTTCGCGGGGTACTGTCTCAAAGTATGAGCGGGGATTCTTGGCGTTATCACCTGAGCTGATTAACCATGTGTGCAAACGCTACAAGATAACGCACCGATGGCTATTAACAGGTGACGGGCCTGCGCAATCTCCGGGGGAACAGGAAAGTGATTTACTTGCCTTAATTACCCAACTACCACCAGACGCATTAAAGCCCTTAAAGCAGCTTTTAAAAGCCATAAGCTGCCGATTTTAATCCATTATGTTTGTCGGGTCATTACGAGAAAGAACCCTGAACCTCCTTTTTCGTTCTTTTTTGATTTCATAGAGTTATTGCTCAAACGGGCAAATTATGCGCTCATATACAAAAGTTTGTCTGTAGCTATTTTTGTCTACATTTCGCAGTAACTACCTGACACGGAAAGAATCTTTTTTCTTGATGAGTGCCCGGCTCACATCTTTGGATAAAACCCGCCTCAGCTGATCCACCGTTAAGTTTGTCTTATCCCTGATCCGGGCCTTGAGTGTGCGCACTGTGGACGGATTCACGCCCATTTTGGCGGCTGCCTCACTATCACTTAGCCCAAGGCGTTTACAATAAATCAGCCGGGTTTCGGCCATGCTGAGGGGTTTAGCTAGGTTGGAAAAGTCAGGCATTTTAAACATGCCATCTACGGATGAAGGGAAAAAATCATTTATCAAAAACACGACGCCGATCACATCACCGTTAAAATTGAATAAAGGGAATTTTTGCGTTTGGATGGTATGCAGCTGCTCGGTGTCTGCATAAAAATAATCAGTATCGGCAAACGTCATGGCCTGCTGTTCTTCGATGATCAGCGCATCTTGCCGGGCATAGCTTTCACACACTTCACGGCTCACACAGCTGGGCATATCCTCCAACCGCTTGCCGTAATAGTCATAATCACAAGGTAAATCCACCAGATTGTGATAATGACAGTTAAAAAGAATGTTTTCAGACGAAAGCCCCTTGATACCAGCGGGGCCGGGGTATCTTAGCAGCTCTTTTTCAAGGCACTGGCAGTGAACAAAACGCCCAGCAAGTTGGGCGTAATGTATGGATGTTTCTTTGCGTGGATAGCAACGGCGGCAAATGTAAGGCGAATCCCTGCAACAATCACGTTTCCGCATGAAAAGCCCCTTAAAACAACTATCTCTAATTAATATAGTTGTCAATTTCCAAAATGGAACGCATTACCCACCCGTGCGCATATCACGCCACCGCGCCTTTTGCCGTGGTTTCCGCCACGGAACCCGGCTCAATGGTATGGCTTACATTTTCCACCAGCCAACGGCCATTGGCGTTTTTCTTGTGCTGGCTGATCTGCAAAAAGCCTTCCGCCACAATCAAGGGGTTCAGTGGTCGGGTGATGTTTAACTGGGCCTTGCCTCGTTGCAGCTCGCCCAGCTTTGCACTGGCAGCCTGCTGCGCCGATGCCTGATCGGTGTGGGTTTTTCTGATCACATACTCAGGTTCGCCACTTCCGGCCCGCTCGGTCTGCTTCTCTTGGGCACCTTCATCAAACCAATACGCCACCACGCTTTGGTAATCTTCCCGGTCTTGAACCGTTACCGTGCCCGTGGAGTGCTCAGGATCGGTGATTTCAATGGTGGGCAGGTCTTTCCCGCTGGCTGTCTTACCTTTTTGCTTTGGCACTAACAGCAACTTATTAGCCGCCACCTTAAACATGGCCCCGTTCTCACGGGCCAAGCGGGTGAGCATGTTACTATCCGACTCAGCCCGCTGATCGAGGTGGGGAAACTGAATCCCAGCCAGTGACGGTTCCACCTGAACTTCATAGCCATGACGGCCACCCACCTGCTGGGCCAGCTCACCCAGCGTGATATTGTCGTAACTCTCATCACGGGGCGCTTTAAAGCTGCGCTTCATCTTGGCCGCCTGCGCACTGATTGTGAGGGTGTCCGTTTCCAGCGGTTCGCTGATTTCGTCCACCGTGTACGTGCCCTTAAATACCAGTTCACCCACATAACCAATGTAAATATTAAGCTCGGCCCCGGTAGGCGGCGGGGCTATGGCCTGATCACGGTTATCCAGCTCAATTTCTGCGGTGTCGTTCTCGATGCCAGCGGCATCATTTAACGTGAGCCGCAGCAATCTATCCCGGATCTTGTCGGTTATGTCGTTCTGGTTAGCGATAATCTGAAAATCAACTTGTTTCATTGGCGATTAATCCCATAAGCTCACTGTGCCCTGTTTGGTGGCAGGTTCCAGATCAGGCAGTTCAATGGTGATACCAACAGGCAGCACCGGGCCAGCTTTCGCCAGTCCGGGGTTTGCCTCCAGCACGGCTTCCGTTGCGCCCGTGCGTCCCTGATAGTATTGATGGCAAATTGCATCAAGCATTTCGCCCGTGCCGGTTACATATTTCACGGCTGATCCTCCCCATATTCACTGATAGTGATAGAGCCTTTCATTTCCAGTGGTATGCCGTTATCCAAAAACTGGGTTTCTGTCAGGTCGAGCTTTTCAATTACCCACAAGCCTAAATCCAAAGCGGTGCCACTCACCTGCCCGTTTGTTTTTCGCAGTGCGCCACCCACCAGTCGGATCGGCTTGCCTTCATCGGCTATGGCCTGAATTTCATCAAACCGGGTTAAGCCATCCGCATCCTGCGGATAATGGGCAATATCAAATGATTTGCTGATCCCCTCCGGGCCTTTGAATTGGCGGGCAGGCTTGCGGCCCACCCTGTCCATTTTCGCCCAGCGCCAGCCCATAGACGTTTTGAGGGATTGATATTGCATGGTGTTGATGCTGAACTGAAAACTGCCCAGCGCCATCATTACGGCCATGTTTTACCTCTCTTACTTTCGTGCTTTCTGCCTTTCGTACTTAAAGCGGTGTTAATCCACCGCTAAAGTCCGGCTCTTACGTTCTGCCTTGCGCTTTTCAGCGGCCAGCTGCCTTGCCACTTCCTGCGCCACCTCTTGGGCATTCATGCCCGGTGCAGCCTGCACGATAATGTCACCAAATTGATAGCTGACACTTTGCGTGGTTTGGTTGCCTGCGCTCAGGGTTTCAGTGGATCGAGGTTTGGGGATGGGTTCGCCTTCGGCGGTCACTTGGGCGGCTGCCGGGTTGGAAAGGGCTGGCACATCCTCAGCCACCTTTTTCACCGTGTGGGTAACTTCTTCCCCATCACCACCAAACAGCGCATTCCATGCCGCGCCAAGGGTGTTTTTGAGGGTTTCAATAGGTGCAAGCACCATTGATTTCAGCCACTCCATAGCACCAGAAAACATGCCTTTGATGCCTTCCCACATGCTGCCGAAAAAGCCCGTGATAGGCTCCCACGCCTGAATAATCAAACCCAGTGGCGACCATGAGAAAAGCGTTTTGATGAACTCCCAGCCCATTGCCAAGGTGTCTTTAATCCCCTCCCATGCGCCTGAGAAAACCGATTTCACCCCGCCCCATAAGTTGGCAAAGAATCCGCTGATCGGCTCCCAATACTTCACCACCAGCGCCACTACAGCAATCAGGGCCATCACGCCAGCGATCACCAGACCGATAGGGTTAGCCATCATGGCGGCATTGAGTGCCCATTGTGCGCCTGTCATTACGGCGGTGCCTGCGGCCAGTGCCTTTTGCACACCTGACATCATTAACAAGGCACCAGCGGCGGCCAGTGTTCTGGTATGGGTAAGCACCATCACCGCATTAGCCCGAACGGTGGCCGATGTGGTGAACGCCGTGGCAATGGCTAACGCTTTTTGCGCTCCACTCATCACCGCAGTGGCGGCGGCACTGGCTAAGGTTTTCACGCGACTGACGGTCATCACGGCGGTGTTCTTCATCTGGGCAATGTTGAGCATTCCCAGCACCTTTTGACCGAACAGCAACGAATCTGAAAACGCCACATAAGCCAAGCGGCTGGCTATGCTGGCCGTTTTGAACGCAATCATGCCCACCACCACGAACGCCAACACCTGAGACAAGATCGGGAAATTCTCGGTGAATGATGAAATGGCAATGGCACCTTGTCCGATCACGTCACTGACGAACATCACCGCCGGGGCGAACAGCAAGCCAATGGCTGCGGTCATGTTGCCCACTCGCTGGGTTAGCAACTGCATGGACTCAGAAGGGCCAGTGGCGATACTGGTAGCCATCTTGTTGACGTTCTTGCCGCCATCAAGCAAAGCCCCATTCATGCTGTTAATGTTGCCCTTGAGGGTGTCAATTTCAGGATAAAGCTGAGTGATCAGGGCCATTGCCTCATCTGAGCCAAAGGCTTTTTTCAGCTCCATCTTGTCCATATCGGTCAGGGTTTCCCCGTACTTATCCCGCAGCTCTTGCAGAATTTCCGGCATAGATAGCAGCTGATCATTCGCATCAAGAAAGCTCAGGCCCAGCTTTTCACCTGCGCCCGCTGCAGTATTCAGGAATGATTTATATTTTGTGGCCGCTTCACTGCCGCTCATGGTGGCTTGGAGCTGGCCCAGAATGCTGAGCTGTTCAGCAAAAGGAACGTTTGAGGATGTGGCCGCCGCACCAAGGGCAGAAATGGCCCCTTGCATCTGGCTGCCGTCCGTTTTGAACTGCTGCACACTCGCGGCAATACCATCACTGAAATAAGTACCAAAAGCGGCATCTTTCTCCGCTTGGCTCATCTTCTCCCAGCCATCAATGGTTTTGGCCCCGAACGCCTGAAACTGCTTGTTATAGATACCGTAACCCGTAGCAAACAGCCCGGTCATTTCGCCCACCGTGGACTTGGTGGCCGTGGCGGTCAGTGCGGCAATTTTGGTGAACTCGCCCACCGCCTCCGCTGATAGGGTGCTGATCCCGGATTTAATATCATAACTGGCCTTGATGAACTCGGCCTGAGTGGTGCCCGCCCACTGGTTTGAAAACTCTTTGGCTTTCTGGGTAATGGCGGCCACTTCGGCATCATTGAGGCCAAGCGATCCGATTTCACCCTGAGCACTGCTGATCTCGCCCTGAGCATCCACCAGCTGTTTCACACCGAACACCGCAGCACCTACGCCCACCGCATCCGTGGCGGCCTTCGCTTTAATGTTGCTGTTTCGGTCTTTAATCTGGCCGATCCGCTCTTGCTGCTTGGCGATTTTATCCAGCTGACTTTGCTCTTTTTTCAGCTGCTCGTTATAGGCTTGGGTTTCTTTCTTGATCTTGCGGGTTGCTTCGTTGAGCTTATTGGTGGAAACGCCCGCCTCTGCCAGCTTACCCCGCAGCTTTTGCAGCTGATCGGTTTCACTCTGCTGCTGAGCTTTCAGCTTGCTGACCGCTGCCTGAGCCTTGTTAAACTCCGCAGTCATTTTACGGGTAGGCTTGGCCGTGTTCTGCATCTGCTGGCCCAAACGGTTAGCCTTGGCTTGGGCTTCGTCCAGTTCTTTACTGGTTTGAGCCGTGGCCGTTTTCAGCTTTCTAAAATGCTCAATGTCACTGCTTTGCTGGCCCAGCTGCTTGAGGCTGTCTTGAGTGGCCTTGATTTTCTCCCCGGCCTTAGTGGTTTGGGTGGTGACTTTCTGAATGGGTGCGGTGATCTTGTCCACCATATCCATTACCAGACTGAGTTTTAATTTACTTTCAGCCATTGCCTGCCCTCGTTACAAACAAAAAAAGCCCCAGCGCCGCCACTCAATCAAGGGCACCGCTGGGGCGTAATCTGGTTAATCGTCATCGTCTGCCTTCTTATGGCGAGCAATGGCGATCTTGTGCCAGCGCATCAGCTCAGGGAGCAACATGCTGGCCGTGGTGTTAGCGTCCCAACCTTGAAACACGATGAACAGATCCGCTTCGACCTCCATCACGTCTTTAGGCGGGGTTATTCCATGAAAAAACTGACCACCTTGTTTTGCACGGCCACCAAGTCTTTAGGGCTGAGCATGTCAAACAGGTTGGCATCAAGGTTTGAGATTCGAGGCACCAAGGTGCGGTGGGTGTTAATGTCCATACGCAACACGCCAAACATTTCCAGACCGCGCAAGCTGCCTGTATCGGGTTCGCGGAACGTCACGGTTTTGATTTCGTTATCACCACGCTTGAGTGGCTTATTCAGTGTTAGTTCGTTGTCGTTAACTTGTTCAGTCATAATCTGTTAACCCACAGTTAAATTTGATTGCTGCATCGAGGACGGCCACAAAAAAGCCCCTGCCGCTTTCACGGTCAGGGACTTGTGTGGGTACTCGTTGAGTTTTATTGCTTTCGTGCTTTCTGGCTAATTACTGCGCCAGTGCTTCACGCCATTTTTGGTTTCGGTCTTTGCCGTTCACACGGAAAATGTTGTTCATCTTGTCAATGTGAATGATTTCTTTGTTGTCGATTTCCAGCGTGTAGACTTCCACGGCAATGGCAAATTTCATGGCCGCTTCTTCTTCCGGCTTGAACTCGCCACCGTGCTCCATCGACTTCCAGAAACCTTGCATCTTGACCGCCACGGCCATATCCCCGGCATCGGTGTCCACGTAGCCACGAACGATAAACTGATCATCACGGCTTTCACGATTGCCCACCAGATCAATCACCTTGCTGGCATAGTCGGCAATGGTCACTTCACAATCGAGCTTTTCCAGCTTGCCAATGTTGCGCTCAATGTCACCCGCTACACCTGCAAGCACCTGATCCACGGTCTTGGTGACAATCTTAGGCAGTGTCACCGTATTACATAAGCCAGCAAACGATTCATCTTTAAAGAATGCGTTAATGTCCACCAGCATTGAAGGTAGTTTTGCCACGGTTTCACTCCTTAGCTAAAAATGGCTTCGTTATAGCGATCCGTGATGTGCTGTCTGAACGTCATGCGCTCAGCCACATCATAAAAGCCCAGATCGTAATCCCAATACACCTGAGCGGTGCCGATGGCGGCCACGTTCAGTTCTTTATCCAGCCAGCATTCACCACCGCTGATCACTTCACGCGATACGAGGCGGCGCAATAGCGCATTCACTCGGCCTTTCACACCGTCCACATAGCCTTTGGTGACGTTGCGATCCAATAGCTCTTGGTGAGCGTAAAGAATCGAATCACCCACGATGTAGCGGATACGTTGGTGCGGGATCATGGTGCCATCCGCCAAGCGGTTGCCGTAGAAGAACCAGCCGCCTTGCTGCTGCACAATCACACACACGTTCTGGGCGTTGTATAGGTTGGCTTTTGAGGTTGTGGAGCCAATAGCGTGATCAATCGGCTCACTGGTTCCAATGATGCCGCCAATCATCTTGCGGCTTGATGGGCTATGCCAATAACCCTCAAGGTTATCCACGCGCACAATGTGGCCCGCCACAAAGGCACTGGCTTTGCGTGTGACCGGGTTGCCGTCACTGCCCAGCTTTTTAATGCCACAGTTAACAAACAGGGTTGGCCCGTAGGTCTTAACCTCAGCCACTACGCTGCTAAAGCCGTTTTCACTGCCGTCCACAATGGCAATGGCATTGAGTTTGATGGCTACGCTTTCCAGCTCAGCACCCACGCCCGTTTTGTGGCTGAACTCTGGGGCAATCAGCAAGCGAGGACGGATACCCAAGACACTTTCAGCAAACAGCAAGCCTTTGAGGCCGCCATAAGTGTTTGTGTCGTTGTCGAGCTGGCCCACTACGTTTGCCACCTCTTGGGCTTCGTCTGCATCTTCGGCCACACGGATCACGATAACCACCGCAGCGCCGTGATCATAAATGTCCTGTAATGCCGTTTTCAGGGTACCCGTAGTGCCAGCCTTAGCAATCTGGCTTTCACTGTTAATCAGCACCGGGGTGTTCAAAGGGAAAACCGTGGCATCGGCATCATCTGCCGTGCCCACTAAGCCAATGGTTGAGGCGGAAAGCACCTCAATAGGGCGGTTCATGTTTTCGAGATAAATCATCTCTACGCCATGCAAATAATCTGCGGCCATGTATCAGCTCCAAATCTTGTGTAAAAGAAAAGCCCCAGCGCATGGCGCTAGGGCTTCGGGTGAATTTCAGGCACAAAAAAACCGCTTTCGCGGCGTTCGTGCTTTCTTACTTTCGTGCTAATTAACTTTCAGACGGTAACGGATAGCGGGCTTTGATCTCTGCTACCTTGCTCATCCAGACTTCTTTATAACTGTCTGATTCTTGATTGCCGCTTTCGAGCTCGTATTGCCATTCGATATAGAGTGGATCAGATTCGCGTTTATACGCTTGCTGTCGTAGCTCTACGTTTTGCTTTGACTCGTATTCTTGCTGAGATAATACGGACTCGATTTGCTCTGTGTTCATGCCGATATTGAGCATAAACTCGCGATTCGTGTCCGTGTACGTTTTGCCTTTAAAGATGTAGCTAAACATTTCGCCTCCGGAATGGCTCGTTGAATAACGCCAGTTTTAGATTGTGTGAGTTGGCATGTGACGCATGACCAAGCCACGATTGAACATTTTGATTGATTTCAGGAATTCCGATTTCACCGACTTCGTACTGCTTTCTGAGCTTCTTTAGCTTGCTCTTTATGCGCTTGACGCTGCATTTTCTGAGCAATCTATGGCTTGAATAAATTCTATAGCCGAGAAAATCCAAGGCTCTGCCGTTTTGTTTTGAAATCGGGAAAACCTGCGTCTTGCTGTTGGTTTTAAGTCTGAGCATCGACCAAAGGAACGCTTCAATTTCTCGCCGCCATTTGTGAAGCTGCGCTTTGTCATCGTGGATGATAGTGAAGTCATCCATGTATCTGACGTAGTGCTTAGCTTTCAGCGTGTGCTTGGCAAATCTATCCATCTCATGCAGATAGACATTGGCGAAAATCTGACTCGTTAAGTTGCCGAGCGGAATGCCCACGCCAAGCGCATCGCACGGGCTGTTATCTATAATGTAATAAAGCAAGGCAAGCGTTCGGTTACAGCGTATTTTTGCCGCGAGTAGTGACTTCAAAATATGATGATCGATACTTGAAAAATAGCGGCTAATATCTGCTTTCAGCGCATACACTTTGCCGCTTTTGCTTTCTACCTTTCTGATAAACGCTTGAGTTCTGTCTGCGCCCCTATGCGTTCCTTTGTTTCGCCTACATGCGTAAGAGTCATAAATGTACGTCTTATCAAAAAGCGGCTCTATAACGTTATATATCGCCCTGTGAACCACTCTATCTCTAAAGTGAGGGGCAGATATTAAGCGGCGCTTTGGCTCAAACACATAAAAGTGATGATAGGGAGACATGCGATACATGCCCCACATCAGTTCGTTTTGTATTTGAATAATGTTTTCTTCTAAGTTGTTGAAGAAAACGAGAGTCGCTGTCGATTTTGTTTTGCCTTTTCTGCATGAGTAGGCCGCTGACAGTAAGTTTTCAAAGTCAAAGATTGCTTCGAATGTACACGCGATTGACGCATCAATCGGTGTTATACGTGTTTCGGCCATTGCCGAGGTGAAAGCATCCTTTTCAAGATCGCACTGACAACACCCCGTAGGGTGGCTGCTTCTGGCGTTATCAAGAGCGGGGCGAAAGCCGATGTTACTGTTCGAATTCGACCGCGCATTGTTCAGATTGAGCGCGCCCAAGCCAGCGTTCGAGCCATTGTTCCAGTTGCCACCGCGAAGCGGCATACGGTTCCGCGTATTCATAATGCTGTCACCTGTTTTTTAGTGTTTGCATTAACGGAACGTATCCAGCCGCCGATCATCTTTCCGAGTTCAACAAGTTGCTCAACCCATAATTGGTATTTTTTAATATCCAGATAGTGAAGATCTTTCGCAAGCCTCACGCGCCGCTTGAGTATTGCGAGTTCAATATCAAGATCGGTGAGTGTCGTTTTCTTGTGATAGCGCTTAAACGCCGTAATGATTAATCGCTGAAGCTGTAGCATTGAAAGTCTAATTTCCGCGCCAAGAACATGCCGTTCGTGTTTTGGAAATTGCTTTAACGCTTGATAGCCGTACATCATCATTTCCCGGCATTTTTCTTCAATGATTAGCGTT
>ERZ1673961.117-NODE-117-length-40305-cov-7.180770_pt1 | contig 40305 bp, 35 predicted proteins | sample MGYA00580189_ERZ1673961 | MGnify/ENA primary metagenome ERZ1673961 (study PRJEB41334, sample SAMN05608105) | rock metagenome | biome: terrestrial subsurface; feature: shale formation; material: shale | place: USA: Pennsylvania ... | reverse complement strand
AGTACCACATAAGTGTGGTCGATCCTCGGGAGGGGGAATCCATGTCATTCGTTATATTTAAGGAGTAAGTTTTGCCTCATTGTATTATTGAGCATTCATCATCTATCGAACAGGTAGACTTGAATCAGAAAGTGTTTCTGGGTGCTTTAGAGTCGAATTTGTTTGAGCCAGATGGTAGCGATATAAAGGTTAGAAGTATTGCATATGAAAACTATCAAACAGGCTCCGCTAAGGAAGACTTTATTCACGTAACTTTGCGTATTCTTTCTGGTCGTAATGAACAAGACAAGTTGCTTTTGTCTAATAGTGTCATGTCCAGGCTGAAATCAATCCAGTTGGTTAGTGCTTCATTAACAGTAGAGGTTGTCGATATAGACCGAAACAGTTATGCCAAGCAGATAGTTTAAATATAACAAACTGTTTAAGACAGATTCGCAACGCGTGGCATTTTTACTATGCGTTGCTTTAAGTGAATAAGTTGGTTTGCCGCGGCTTAGGTATTGCGTTGTTCACCCCTAAATAGAACGTTATATTTCACCAGTTACCCTGAAAGCCTCGAATCTGATCAGTCCGTTGCTTTTGTCCATTACTTTTGGGAGGGGGGAGTTTGTGCAAATCGGCGGCAATGCAACCTACGACTGAATAGCTTGGTGATCACAAATGTATGATGCCCATTTTATCCGTAAATGGCACATTTCAAAAAAGAGGTTGTTACTCAACACGGCACCTTTTGTGATTAAAATCACTACAGACGGCCAGGATGATTTGATCTGCTTCGCGTTAACTTCATCAGAACTAATACAAGTTAATAAAACATTTATTGTTTCACCACAAGAGAAACGTTGTTTCAGGTTTCCTTTGTTCTTTTGTCAGAATAAATGTGGAGTTGAAGTTGAAGAAGTTCAAATTATCGGTAATTACCGCATCGGTGCTAGCCATTACTGGATGTAATGGAATAATCAAAGAAGTCGAAAGTCAACATGCTTCCGAAGTTCAATCTCAGGCAGCCAATGAGTTCGAGCTGGTGCGCCAGAATATGCTGAGTGGTTTTGTTGAGCGCCAAACCGACATAGCCGCTAAACAACAGAAATCAGTGTCGGAGCTAGCGCAAGAGTATGCTGACAGCATGGCCGCGAATGGCAGTTGGGAAGATATTGAATATACCGACGAAGATCCAACTGGTTGGCAAGCCGGAGATCACCTAAGACGCTTGCGGATGATCGGCGCCGCGTTCGTGCAATCAAATAATGCCGATTTGGCGGATGCCGCTATCCGTGGCTTGACCTATTGGCATCAACAAGATTTCAAAACCGGTTGGTGGTGGGCAGACATTGGTCAGCCTCAATTCCTGGGTGAAGTTGCTCTAATGTTGGGTGACCTTCTGCCGATGGAGCAGCGCTTTCAAACCGCGATGATCATGTCAGATACTCCTGGAGTCCGTAAGAGTGATAATGCTGAGACAACTGGCGGTAACCGCAGTGACATCAACCTGGTCGTAATCTACCGTGGCCTGCTTATCCATAGCAAATCTCTGGTTGGCGCCGCAGTAAAAGACATGGAAAATACCGTCAAACTCACCAATGGCGAAGGCATCCAGGCGGATTACTCTTTCCACCAGCACGGCGCTCAACTGTACAGCGCAGGCTATGGTGAAGTCTGGTTTGGCGCAACCTTGCGAGTCGCCTATATGGTCCGCGATACCGAATGGCGGTTTAGCCAAGAGAAGGCGGATATTCTCACCAACTTCTTCCTGGATGGCTGGCGCTGGATGAAGCGCGGCAGCCGTCTGGACTACAACACCTGGGGACGCGGTATCAGCCGCAGCAAACCAGAACTGACTCCTCTGGCTGAGCTACCGCCGTTAAAACCAAGCAATAATATCACCCAGATGGATATGGTGGCTGCATTAACTCCTGAACGCGCAGCTGAAGCGATGGCCTTTAAAGCGCACGTTACAGGTGCCAGACATGGCGTACCTTCCGGTTTGAATGGCTTTAAACACTTCTGGCGCAGTGACTATTCCACCAAAATGTCCGATGGTCACTTCTTCGGCATTCGCATGAACTCCCAGCGAACCTACCCTAATGAAAGTGGTAACGGTGAAAACCTGTTGGGCTATTGGCTGGGCTTCGGCAGCACATTTCTGGAACAGCGCGGCGACGAATACCACAACATTTTCCCGGTATGGAACTGGAAGTTGGTGCCGGGCGTAACCGCGCCTGAATATGAAGGCTTGCCGGATGACTGGGGTAAGGTTGAACAGCCGGAAGTTGCTTTCGTGGGTGGCGTGTCTAACGGCAATTATGGCGTAACAACCATGGATATGAACCTGGATACCAGTCCAGCCAAAGGTGATGCATTCAACACTAAAGCGAAGAAATCATGGTTCAGCTTTAAAAACGAGATAGTTGCGTTAGGCGCTGGCATCTCTTCAACATCCGCTGAAAATGTGAACACTACTCTCAACCAGACCCTGCTCAACGGTAAGGTGACGGTTGATGGTGTGGAAGTTGAAAACGGTGTACGCGAGATCAGCTCTGCCAACTGGGTGCACCATGATGGCGTAGGCTATATATTCCCGCAAAACGGCGAACGCCACTTGTCCAACCAGACGCAGAAAGGTAACTGGAAACGGATCCGCAGTGGATCTTCCGCCAATGAAGTCTCTAAGGGTGTCTTCACCCTGCATATCAGCCACGGTGTGAAGCCAAGTGACGCCGACTACCAGTACATTATTGTGCCTGAGCTGACCGCAGAGCAGACGGAGTCCTATCAGCAGATGATGCCAGTGACCGTACTGCAGAACAGCACCAGCGTACAGGCCGTGCATAATTCCGATCTTAAGATCACTGGTGTCGTTTTCCATCAAGCCGGCAGCGTAGTGATCAGCGATGATCTTACGGTTTCTGTAGATAAACCGAGCGTATTGTTGGTAGATGAAAGTGGCGCTGAACCGATCGTAACCTTATCCACTCCAGGTTTGTCTTACGCCGAAGTTAAGCTGACGCTGGACTCTAAAGCCAAGGGCGAAGCGGTAACTCGCATGGTGATGACACACGGCAAAACTGCGGAACAAGGTAACAGCGTAACCTTCCCGTTCTACCAAGGTGCGGAGAAGATAAACCAAGCTTTCAGGGATGAAATCAAGCAAGCAGAAGAAGAAGCAAGAGCCGCAGCTGAAGCCCAAGCCGCAGTTGTTGCCAAAGCGGAAGCTGCAGCCAAAGAGGCATCTGAAGCCCAAACAAAATCTGATGCAGAAGCCAGAGCTAAGGCCAAGCAAGATCTGGCAGCTGGCGGACTAGAGCTGAAAGTGACTCAGGACGCTTATGTGCGCGGTGGTAATCAGGCTGACAAATTCGACGGTATTGCTTGGGGGTTCATGGGGGTAGAAAATCACTACAATAACCCGGCACTGGATCATATAAGTATTCTTCGCTTTGATACAAACGGCCTGATGGGCTTAAAAGCGACTTCCGCCAAATTAAAGTTGCATATCCGAGGTGTTGACACCCGTCCAGACAAAACTGGCGGTAACAAGGATACCCGCTTGCAGGCCTTTGCTGCAGACGCCGGCGACTGGGTTGAAAAAGAAAGCATCACTTGGAATACTTTACCTTCCACCGACGGTGCCACAGCATCTGGCATTGCCACAGCCAGCCATGGTCAAAGCCAGAAATGGATTGAGCTGGATGTAACTGATATCGTCAACAAATTGGACAGTAAGCGTTCACTGGATCTGCTGCTGGTTAATATCGACGAGAAAGGTCAAGGCGGTTATGTCGGTTTATCTACCAAAGAGCACAGTGGCGGTAAATATACCCCTCAGCTGCTAATCCAAGGTGAGTTGGAAGAGCCGGTGAAATAAGTTCTTAAGGAGGAACTGCCGAAGAGTGGAGTGAACAGAGCATCAGTCTGACAATTGATGCTCTGTCTTATGCAGCTGAGGCGCCAGGGTCTTCGTATGGTGGCTAGCAGTCAAAAACCTTAGCTGATACTACAAGCAGCTAAGTCGTAAAAGAGTTGATGGCAGAGTCTACTGGAATGGACGCGGCTGTGGTGTTGATGTTTCAGGGGTACTCATTTTTGGGTTAAGTTTTGATAATGTAGCTATGCGGCGCTTTAACACAGTGGTAGCTTTTAAAGGTCAAATATGGATATTTACCCGGAAATAGAATTATCGAGAGAGCAGCATTCTGCGATTGAATCTTTGCGAAACCAGTCGTTTCCTGAAGATCAAGTGGCACGCTCTTATTACAAGCAACTTCCTCACATGAGAGCCCTGAAATATAAAGGTAATCAACTTGTTGGTTACATGGGCTTAGACTATCGAGTGATAGCCGTGGGAGAAGAAACCTACAAAGTCTTAGGTGTTATCGATTTTTGTATCGACAGCGCTCATCAAGGTAAAGGTATTGGCTCTTCAATGTTATCTCAGCTTGCAGATTATGCTGCTACTAAAGATGTCGATTTCATAATCCTAATATCTGATCTGCATAGCTTTTATACACAAAATGGATATCAGCGTGTTGATACGCTCAGTTCATGGTTGCGACTATCTGAACACAGAAATTATGGTGTCGCAGTGGAGCGAGTGAATGATTTGTATATAAAGTCAATGAGTGGAAAAACTTGGGCAGTTGGACACATGGACTGGTTAGGATATATGTACTAGTTGTATTTAACGTGGCTGCAGCGGCTTCAGTATTGTTTTGGAGTTTAGAAACTGAGTTTCTTACAGGGAGTTTTATGTTTAGAGTTGTGTATGAGTGGCGTGTGCCAATCGAGAAAATGGACGAGTTTCAAGATGCCTGGCGTTCGGCGACCGAATCCATCCACCATTCGGTAGAAGGTGCGCTCGGTAGCTTTATGCTCCGTTCCTATGATAAGCCTGAAAAGGTTCTCACTATTGCCAAATGGCAAACGCGCGAAAATTGGGAACGGTTCTGGGAAAATCGCAATCCAGAAAAAATGCAGAAGATGCGTGAAATTGCTGAACGTATTTCGGTTGAAGCATTCGACGAAATTGAAGATAGAACTAAATAGTGTCAGCGACACATCGTGCTGGGGCGTCTCTGGAGTCAATGGATAGATAAATCGTATGTATTAAGCGTGCTAAAGAAACTCTAGCTAATCATGGCAGGGCGTTTCAATAAGTTGTCTCAAGCATAGTAGAGGCGCAAAGGGGGTAACCTTTGAGCCTCTTGCGTTATTAAGCAAAGCCCAACAACTCGATCATCGCTGTGCGTCACAATGATTAAATCCAGTGTCTATCTCTGCTATTGCCCCCGACCATCAAACATCACCACAATGGTTTTGGTAATGATGTTCATATCCATACTGAGCCAAGACTTCATCGAGCATAGAGAAAGCGCGTAACTGTGGTCATAGCCGACTTTTCTTCGCACGTCATCAATGCAAGTATCGTAACCCTGATTGACTTGCGCTAATCCGGTAATACCCGGCATCACGCCATAGGTTCTATCAGCGAAATAAGGGATCGCACTCTCCAGTTTGCTATAGAAACTAGGGCGTTCAGGTCGTGGACCTATCAGTGACATGTCACCTTTAACCACGTTAAAAAGTTGTGGGATTTCATCCAAACGAGTCTTACGTAAAAATCGTCCAACTGGCGTGATTCTTGGGTCATTTTCCGTCGCCCAAACTGCCCCTGTGTGTTGTTCTGCATCTTGGTACATGGTGCGAAACTTAATGATTTCAAAAAACATCATTTTCTCTGGTGTAGATTTACCGACTCGAAGCTGTTTATAAAACACAGGGCCCGAAGAGGAGAGTTTGATTGCTATCGCGATAAAAGGCATTACTGGTGACAGAAGCAGTAAACCAAATAGCGCGCCGAACAAATCAAAGAGACGTTTTGCAAACCAAATTGAAATATGTGCGGATACGTTGCTCATAGTACATCTCCTTTTTGGCCTACACGAGACCACTTTCCTGATTCAAGACCAAATAGGTAGCGCATACCACCGATGAAATTTGCGCAATGACCAGCAACGATGTAAAGCAGTAGCTTGCAGGCTTTGTGACAAAATATATGTGGTAGGTGATAAATCACAATCGCCAGTGAATAGATCGCGATTTGAGTGACCAGTGCAGCCATGAAAAGTGGGTTGTCCATCATGGCGATAGAACTAACAAAACAAAATAGAAGCAGGTAAGGGGTCATGAGACGTAGCCCTTTGCCGGAAAAGAATGCAAATGCGACACCTCTGTACTTCGGTAAGAACATCTCACAAAGCTGGATTGCCTGCTGCATGTTTCCAGCAGAGATACGCAGTCTTCGGCTAAAGTCATCTTTCTCGTTGGTGGCTTCCATCTCCAGAGCAACCATCTCAGGCTCATATTCAGCAATATATCCCTGACGTACGATCGACATAGGAATTATAAAGTCATCATTGATTGTATTGGCACTCATAGATTCAAACAGGTGTGTGCGGAATAGGTAAAATGCGCCATGCGCCCCAAGCGTTGAGCCAAGTGAGGCTTCACGCATCTTAAGCTGACTTTGGTATTTCCAGTAGCTGGCTTCCCCTGCATTACCCGGATTAAACAATTGATAGTGACCATTGACGACGCCGACTTTACTGTCTTGAAAATGTGTATTTGCAATCCATAGCGCATCAATGGAAATAAGGGCGGACACGTCGCTCAATGCCGTAATATCACTGGTGATGGTTTTCATCTGTTCATTTATCAGGGCAACTTTGCCACGATTGGTTTTAAATGCCCGGATTTCAAAATGTGTATCGGAACAAATTGCTTCTTGGATGGTTTGTTCTGCAATACTCACTGTCTTATCGGTACAGCCATCACATGCGATGATGACTTTGTACTTATTTTTTGGGTAATCAAGCGCAGATAGGTTGCGAATTTTGTCCGCTATCCACTGCTCTTCGTTGTAGGCAGGTACCAAGATAGTGATGGTTGAACATTCCCGATCGCTTTTGATACTTCTATATCCACGCGTTCTATGGTTGCGGGCTTTGTAAGGGTGATTTTTAGAATACCAAGACAGTAGAACAGGGTAGCCAACGTGGTGATAGATAACCAACACGCAACTGATAATAAACAGTGTGGTAAGTAGTAAATCAATCATGCGCTTTTCTCCTCAGCTAATGTTTCGTATGCACGCATCATGTCCCTGATGTCGTTATGCTTTAAGACAAACTGTCTTGGGGATGCTTTTACTGGTTTGTTTAAGGCGGTTTTTACACTGGCGGCCAACTGCTGTGAGTTTTCACTTTCAAACAACACTCCGGTGCTTGGGCAAAGGGTTTCTTTTGTTGCACCAACGTTGCTTGCTAAAGTGACAGTGTCACATGCTTGGGCCTCTAAAGTAGAGAGCGGGAAACCTTCACGACGTGAGGGCAAACAGAATAAGTCCAGCGTTTGATAAAATCGCGTCATGTCATCAACAAGACCAAGAAAGGTTACTCGACTGCTTAACCCAAGTTGCTGCACTTGCTGTTCTAATTTGATACGTTGGCTGCCATCCCCAGCGATAACTAGCTGTATATGGTTCGGAAGTAATTCCATCGCGTTGATCAAAATGTCGTGGCCTTTGACTTGTTCTAATCGACCTGCCGTTCCAATAATGATGCTTTGCACAGGCAGTCCAAAAAGTTGACGGGCAAGGTGCTTGGAGCCAGTGGCGAATTTCTCGCAGTCGATACCGTTTTTGATCACCCTGACATCCTGATAATCAAAATGTTGATGAATTCGTTGTTTTACCAGGAGTGCGTCGGCAACAACGCAGGGTTTAGCGATTTTTAGTGCCAGGTTTTGTAAAGCGCGGTGCTTTTGGTCTGATAGATGCCATGCATCGTGTTCGGTATGAATTCGAGCTTTTACCCCGGCCAAGCGAGCAGCAACGGAGCCGTATAGAATCGGACCAATATGATGGGTATGAACAACGCTTGGCTTTAACGTGAGAAACAGTTTAACAAGCTGTATCAGCGTCTTAACGCTATAGCCTGACGGCTTGTTAAGAAAGATTAATTGGTTTTCAACCGACTTCAGTTTTGACCATTTCAATACTGCTTCTTGTTTTGTACCTTCCAAACTAACAATGAGTACTTTCTGGTGTGGGGACGAAAACGCCAGCATGTTGAGTGCGAGCGCCTCTAATCCACCAGGGGAAAGGTGCTGAACCACGTGAATAATCGTTTTGGACTTTATGCTCATACTCGCTCCTAACGGATGTTTAGCTCTGAACTAGTATTAGCATTATGTGTGCCAGATTTAATATCTAATCAATACAATGGTTTACTGATGTTTCCTCGTATTTCTCAAGCTGAAAATCAATTTGAAAATCATTATGATTAATACGGCGTTATTCTTGGAATGTGCGTGAGTACAGGCGCCTGGGTAATGGCTTCGATCTCGTCTTTGCGTCTGATCGATGAATCAAACAGCTCGATCAATAACGCAACACCAGCACCAAAACCAATCCCCGCCACCAAACCCGCAATGACAAATACAATCGCCGGAAGGTTCGCAGGACGACTAGGGGTATAGGGAAGGTCAATAATTTTGACGCGTTTGTTTTGCTCGAAAACCCCTAAAGAACCAGTGAGCTGAGCCATTTCGTAACGTTGAATTAATTCATCATAGAGTTGACGCTTAATTTCAGCATTGCGAACTAAACGATGCATGGTTTTCGCGTTATCACCGAATCGATTGGCTTCTTGCTCCAGGCTGGAAATCATTTCTTTTAAACTTTTTGTTTCTTCTGTGAGGGATTCATAACGACCTCGCACGAGTTGCAAGCTTTGTAGTTGGGTGACGAGTAAAGGTTGAATCTCTCCAAGATCTTTTAATTTATTACTGCTGGCTATATCCCAAAGCTGATCGCTACTGATATTAGGTTGCTCCATTTTCAATAATAAGGCGCGTTCATTTTCTAAACGGCGTAACTCGCGTTCTTTGCCTTGAACAGCACTATGACTCTCTGTGTACTTCGCTTTGAGAAGAGTCAGTTCGCTACGAATCTCGATGATCTGATCTTCAATTTTTCCGACCACGGGGTTGGTTTTAGATAGTTGTTGATCGAGAGAACCCAGGCTCTTTTCAACCCCAGCGAGTTCGGCTTTTTTCTCTGCGTAGCTTTGTTTCAGAGAGGCCAGGCGACCTAGCGACTGACTTTGCATTTCTGGCGTTACCGATGCAAAGCGATTCTTAAAATCAGCCAGTTCGTTTTCCGCAATGTCGAGTTCCTGTCTGCGTTTCTCAATATGAATAGCGAGAAATTCTGACGAGTCCTGAATGGATGAACGCTCTGGTGCGAGAAGCTGCTCGATAAAATGTTCACTGATAGACTCTAATAACTCTTTCATACCGTCGGGGCGGGGAGCGGTCAGTGAGATTTTAAGAAAGTCTTTGCCCGGTTGAGTGATCGTTAAACTGTTTGAAAGCTGATTGATGATGTAATCACGCTTGGCTGGTGGCATAGCGTCGTTAATCAGCTGATGCTCATTCGCCACCGCAGTGAGTACATGGCGACTTTTCAGTAGCGTACTCAAGGCATTTAGACGTTCTTTCAGCATGGTTGAGACCGCGATATCTTCCAGAAACGGATTCATCTTTGCGGTTTCCTGAATCAGCATTGACGTATGCGACACGTAGTTAGTCGGTGCAATTTTACCAATAAAGTATCCAACGAATGGAAGGATAAGAATCGGTACGACAATCACATACCGTTGTCGCCATGCTGAATTGAGTATGACGATAAATCTCCGTTTTAGCTCGTTCATAGTGACTCCAACATACAGTTCAGTTTAAGCGTACGTGCATCCCAACTTTCGTTGATGACTGACTTTTGTCGCTCAGAGGTTGATTGACGATCTAACTGATTTAATGCCTCTGTGAATTGCTTGCAATCAGTTACGGTTGAAACCAAGGCTTTGTAAGGCGATAACGCGGGAAAAGGAGTAGTAATGACGGGACAGCCTGCCGCAAAGTATTCCAGTAATTTTAAAGGACTGCATGAAGCAATTTGTCCGTTGGATTTAAACGGAAGTAAACTCACATCCCAATGTTGGCTGTAACTGGGTAAGTCGCGATGTGGCTTAGGGCCAAGGTAGTGCACATTCGCCAGTTTTGGTAGCGGATAGTTTGGGAGTTCAATTGGGCCGATAAACACAAATTGCCAGTTAGGGTTCGCGAGGCAAACTTGCTCGATGAGTTCGTAATCTAGCCAGTTAGACAGGCTGCCATAAAACCCTGCAATCTTGTGATTTGGAGAGGGTAAATCTGTGGCTCGCTGGCTTGGCTGACTAAAGAGTGAGGTATCTACGCCATGGGGCAAGTAGTGAGTTTTGGACTGCGGAAATTTCGCTAGCAAGGGTGCACTGGCTGCGAGAATCAGGTCCGCGTGCTCCACGAGTTTGTCTTCGTGCTGTTTGACCACCTCATGATCGACACCAGCAAGCGATGAGAAATCGTCTCCACAATAGTAAACCACCGATGACTCACCGAGAGTTCCACATAAATCGGCTGCAGTCGGCAGTGAAGTCCATAAAATCGGTTTGTGCAGTTGAAGCTTCTCGATAACGGGTTTCAGCTGAAGACGCATCAAGGTTTTGGCGATATAACGCGCGAATGCTGACTTAGGAGCAGGAAGTGTTTTAAGGTTGATCACCGTAATATTTACGTGATGCTCTCGCTGGTCGGTGTAGCCACCTTTACTTTTACCCATAAGCTTACCGCAAGCACGTTTAACATCGTGCATATTTAACTTGGGTTGACGGAGTCCGATCGAGTTAACCCAAAGTACCTTGCGTTGTTTTGCTAACCGGGTAACCAGATGTTGTGTACTCGATGGTAAGCCACCAAAATCTTCACCAAAAACAATAAGATCTCGCATAGTGAACTCCTTAGTGATTAAGTGAACGTATCACTCTGGCAGGATTACCAGCAGCAACAACAAAAGCAGGCAGGTCTTTGGTGACCACACTACCAGCACCCACGATGGTCCCTTCGCCAATCGTGACATTGGGGCAAACCGTGACGTTTGTTCCTAGCCATACGTCCTTTGCAAGTACGATATCTCCAACATCGCAATCAAGATCGCCAAAGCCTTTCGCTCTTAAATCAGCGTCAAGTGAGTGACCAGAATACCCAAACAGAAAGGCGCGACCGGCAATTCGAACATTGTCTCCAATTTTAATTCGGCTCCCAATCGCAAAAGTACTCTGCCAACCGATATCGACGTTACTGCCAACAATCAGTTGTGGATCACTGGATTGGGGTCTGGCGCTAAACGTTGTTTGACCAGAGATGCGGCAATCGTCTCCAAGAGTGATGGAAAGTGGTCCCGAAACAAAAGGCACACCACCAAAGAGGTAAAGTCGTCGACCATACTGAGAAAGTCGTCCTTTAAAGGCGGGGGTATGGATAAATACCCTAACCACGTTGCTCCAAATGGAGGTACTCGCTGAATAAACGGTGCGAACCGTCTTGTTCATCCACATCGGTGTAGGAAGATCACATGCACGAATCGATTTCAAAATGAGAAACAATTTGCGATATGAAGGGTTTTCGTGGTGTTGTAACCATACTTTGAAGTCATTTAACTGCTGAGCCAACATGATACTGTCCCTTATGTTGAGGTGATAAAGAGACTATTTCACGTTGCGTGCCAAAAAATAAATTGTTTAAAAACAGTAATATAAAAATTATTTGTTGAGTGTTTTTTTGGTATTCTCAATTTGAGAACGGATTTGAGTAATTCGGGAGATAGCGATACAAAGCGCTGCGAGGATATAAATCGGCCACGTGAAGCCTTGGGTTAGGAAAGTACCGGAAACCACAGTGCCAATTACACCCGCATACACCGCAAGCGCTGTTGCTGTGAGATAAGGGGAAACCGAGCCTTTTCGCTGATTTAAGATAGAAAGCGTTTGTCGGCTCGTTTTAATAAGCGAAATGATCATACCAATAAACACAGCCAGACCAAGAAACCCGGTCTCAGCCAACACGCCGAACCAAGTGCTGTGAACCGCGTGGTTGAGCCCGTCCCAATGTGAGCTGTAATAGTAGTAATTCGAATAGAAATTGTTTAAACCCACGCCACTAAACGGGTTCACCACCGCCATCTTAAACGCGGCTTCCCATGCATATAAGCGTCCCATGGCTGATGCGTCGATGCCGTCTTCTGCTGCGCCGCCTGACTGACGGTCGGAAATTCCGGCTACGGCAAACAGTCCCAGCAACCCAATCACAGCGATGAAGATCAATAGTGATTTTGAGCGAATCAGACGCAGGCCGAAAATACCAAATACAGCAACTGATCCCAAAAGCCCACCACGGCTTTGTGTCGCGATAACGGCTGCCATTGCCAGTACTAGCCCGGTAACACCAAGAATACGTGAGAAGCCTATACCTTTTGTGGTGGCAAAGCTGATCGCAAACGCCAGAGGAAACATTAATACCAGCGACAAATCATTCGGATCACCAAGCACAGAGCCCAACTGACGACCGATGGTGACTCTCGTGCCCTCAACTAAACCAATCCCCGAAGCCGAATTATACAAAGCAACTACGGCGATTAATCCACCCGCTAAGATAATCAAGGTTGCGATTTTTCGCACTGCATCTTCCGTATTCACCAACCAAGCGATGGCTAGAGTCATGATGATGATTTTCCAATAGATATTTTTAAAATAGGTTATGGCTACACCCGGGTTAGAGGACAAGACAATGCCTATGACAACAAGCCCCCAAAATAGGACGAGCCACGTCATACTCGGGTGCCAGAAAGTTTGTAGCTGGCGACTGATCAAGGTGTGCCAAATCAAAGCGCCAAGCGCTCCTAAAGAGAGGAGTAAAGGGATTTTTAATGAATAAAGTGCGGGTAAGGCTTCGTGAATTCGAAAGAAGGAAAACAGTACAAATAGACTCACCAACCAGAATGTCTGATTGAGCACAAACAATGCCGCAAGCGGTAAAAAGCAAAGCACAACGACAATGGCTGGATGAGGTATAACATACCAAACCATGGCTAGCGTAAACGTAACCAGCGTCATTATCATTATTGGCCTGGCGTGTTTGACACTATTCATAGTGAGCGACCCACGTAATGAGTTAACGTGTTTGAAAGACGTTTGACTGAAGCACCTGAAATCAACTGGAACCGAATGGCGAAAGCGATAACGCCTAACGGCTGAAGCAGCAGCATTAACGCGGACACCTCGATACTTTGATGATACCGACTGGTTAATAGAAACAGCACCGTTAACGTTATCAGCGCACAAATAGGACCGGTTTGATAATCCAGATAATGCGCACGTTGGCTAAACCAGATTGTGAATATGAATCGACTTAATTGCCCCGCGATCAACCCGTAAAGCATTGCTTCAATGCCGAGGTCAGCAGAAAGGATACAAATCACCATCGCCAATGCGGTGGAGGCGAGGTTAATGTACAAAAGCTGAGAGGTGTGCTTTTGGTAGAGAATGCCAAAGTTAGTCAACTCGACCAGCTCTTTGAATAGCATCATTGTTATGGTCATTCCAACCAAAGTGATAGCAGGCTGGTAAGAGTCCGGTAAAGAGAACGAAATAAAAAGCTGACTAAGCCATGCCACAGTGACAGAAATAACGCACAACAGCAGTATCCCTTGAGTCGTCACGCTAGCGACATGTTCACCTCCATTTTTGTCCATGGTTTCGAAACGTTTTGGCATCCACCACATATGAAAAGGTTGGATAAGAATACCGACGCCAAGCGCGAATTTAGCCGCAATCGCATACATGCCTAAGGTTTCTAAATCGGTTGCTCCCGCGATCAGCCACCTTTCTGCACCACTTAAACCAAATGCCACCACACCGGACAACATTAGTGGCGCAGAGTAGCGGATATAACGAATAAAGCGTTGTTTGTTACGTAGGGAAAATGGAAAGTTGATGAAAACGTGCAAAAACAAAAACTGGATAAAGGTACACACGATATTGAGGGCAAAAACGAGTGTCACGTCCGGTTTGTATGTCAGGACGACAACAAGTAAAGAAACCTGAGCTAATACGGTCACGACACATATCTTAAAGAACAAGCTTGCTTGATTATGCAATCTTAACCAGGCAAGGCTGATAGCAAGGGGCGCTTCGTAACACAAAACCAAAGCCATAAATAGGATTTGCTCACTGGTGAACGTCGAGAGCTTAAAAGGGACCAGGTAATAAATGAACAAGATAAACAAACTCAGACTGAAAGAAACAACGAGCGATGCACTGTACAGTTGAGAAGCTTTTCTTTTTCGCACCGTGAAGCGACTGATTGTGCCTATAAATCGATAGAGATTTTCATGCATTGCAATGCCCACAATCAGACTAAAGAATACCGTTGTGATACCGAGCAACTCGAGATGGCCGATTTCTTGCGGTGACAAGTATTGGGCCATAAGAGGTAAAGTGAATAGGGACACACCTTTAATGAGAAACAGGCTGACTGCATATAAACTGATGTTTTTCAGATGACTAACATTCATTGCAAGATTTCCTATTCAAACTGAATTAGTTGCATGCGTGAAGGGCGGATGTAACCACGTCACCATTAATGTGTTGTGCAAACTTTTGGTAGCAATGTTCAGCTTTATAGCGGGCCGCTATTTCTAACGCACGCTGGCTGCAACGATGAAATGCTTGCTGGTCGTTACTGGCGTAGAGCAGAGCATCACACAAAGAATCAGGGTTTCCCGGCTGGTACTTAATACAGTTTTCATTGTGGGTCAGTGTCTTGTCCCAATATGCGCCATCTCGAGGAATGACAACGCACATACCCGCAGCCAGAGCCTCTAGAATAGATAAACCGAATGGCTCATTACAGCTGGTTGAAACAAAGATGTTGGATTGACTCCGGATATCATCCAAGTTTTCAGGGTCTTCATACCAGATGGTGTGGGAGAGTAAAACCGGAGCATTGGAGATTGGTAAACACGTATCGACGGGGCGAATGTAGCAAACATTGAGTACGACAGACTGGCTAATAGCGGCACGTTTGGATGCTTTTATTAACGTTTCCAGACCTTTCCATTTCAGCAGCGATGCAGCCCAAAAGTAAACTGGCGTGTTTTTTTGACATTCCTGTGGCCAACGAGATGCCGGAATGCCATTCACAAATGACTGATATTGAGATGAGTTTAAGTAACTTTCAGCCATTGCCGAGGCGTCTTTTATTTTGGTCGCGGCTTTAAGGTAAGTTTCTAGTGCCGCTTTGAGGCTACAACGGGTAGAGGGTAAGTAAAACACGGCGTTCGCTCGGGTAAGACAGAAGCCAATAGAGCGTGACAGCCCGACGTTGCCGTGGATAAACTGAACGACTTCAATATTAAGAACCATCTGTAACAGGTAGACTGGCATATCCATACCCGGTCCTGAAGCGCCGATGAACGTGGTAATGCCGCGACGCCCAATCAATGTCTTTAGCAATACCAATAGGAGATACAGTTGGTTTAGCCAGTAGAGAATCCCATTGTGCTGACTCATTAACCAAGGAACTGGGGAAATGGAAATCAAAGTAACATTGTGTTTGGCGTAGAACGCTGTTTGCTTCCAGAATGCCGTGTCTACTGTTGCGACAATGAAATCATTGGACTCAACACGGCATACATTGAGCGCATCACTGGTGGCAATCTTAGAGCCGCCTTTAAATGCGATAGGGTCAAAAATAAGCGTTTTCTTGTTTTGACTAGTCATGCTGGCCTCCAAACGACAAACGATTTACCACATAGGTTTTGAGGGGGGATAAAGTGCTTATTAGAGAGCGATTGGCTACAAATGGCTGTTCCAATAAGTCTCTATAAAGAAGTTCTATTTTTCGACAACTGACAGATAGATCATGATTTTGGGTAATGTGATCAAAACCGCTCATCCCATACTGTTCACATAGTTCAGGATTATTGATGAGTACACGCATCGCTTTTGCTATTGGGCCAATGCCCTGATTCGGATATAGAACTCCAGTTTCGCCATGGGTAATGAATTCAGGAATGCCACCTTCAAGCGGCGCGATAACCGGGATTTTAGCAAGGGCAGCTTCTGCTACAGCCAGCCCAAAGGCTTCACTGCGAGCACCACTGATAAAGGCATCACATCCCTTTAGCCATCCAACGACATTGGATTGTTCGCCAACAAAGTGAATACTATTGCTTAGATGCAGGCGACTGGCTTGCTGAACAAGCTTGCCCATTAAATCGCCATCGCCAATGACAACGAGACTGACGTTAGGATACTCAAAAGCCACGTGACGCATTGCGGTTATGATCCGGTCTACACCTTTACGGTGAATCAGAGAGCCAACCGTCGCAAAAACAAAATCCTGCTCTGGAATGGATAACGCTTGCCTAACATCGACTTTTTGCTGCGCGGAGAGTGAGACGGTATCAATACCATTGTGAATAACCGATATTTTTTCGTTAGGGTAACCATCTTTAGTCATGAATTCAGCGACGTACTGACTGACTGAAATAATGTGCGGAGAAAGGTGCAGGCCAAGCGTTAGGCGGTCGCGTGCTGGGTAAGGGCAGTGGAGCTGGGTAACGACGGGTACTTTCTTCATTCGTGCAGCGGCTAACATCCACTGACAGGGCGCACCACTATTAATGTGTACAAGGTCTATTTTTTCGCGTTCGATGATCTCGCAACCTTGCTTAGTCAGACCAAGCCAACCTGATACGTTGTATTTAGGTGGTTTCCAGCCAAGCAGCAGTGGAAAATGATTAAGCTGAGTTGGAACATTCATCAGTTCTAACTGTTTTGAGAGTTCACAACTATTGGTCCAAACGTAACAAGCGTAGTGATGGTGTTCCATGTACTTAATGAGATCGAGCAAACATTTCTCACTGCCTCGAATCCAGTCATCGCCGTAATGTACAAATAGAATCTTTCTCTTCATGCCAACCCCTCACATCGTCTTTGCATAAAACCGTTAATTGCACTTTTCGATAGGACTAACGCAAATGTGATGCCAAGAAGATGGTGGCTGTATGTTATTGTTTTTAAGGTAATTTATAGGAGGCTTGAGGTGGGGGCGTTATTGTTTCTCAATTTGACAATCAGATTGAGAGCTATTGGGGAAGTAGAGTTTTATTATTTTTGGGATGACGGCAGATTGAGAATAGTGTTGTTCAACGCTATCAATCGCCTGCTTTTTTATCGCTAATTGCTGGTGGGGGGCGAGGGACAGATAGGTGTTTAAAGCCTCATTCAATTGATTGACGTTGTCTACTAAGTATCCGTTGGTTTCGTGTTTAATAAGCTTCGACATATTGCCAACATTAAGTGAGATAACAGGGATACCTCTTGCCATCGCTTCGAGCGCTGTCATGGGTAAGCCTTCATAACGAGAGCAAATGATCAAAATGCCAATATGTTGCCAAATGGCGTCCATGTTGGTTTGGTGACCATGAAACCTGACATTTGCCGGAGCGCCTTGTGTTAGCTCCGATTGCATGGCCCCCGAGCCATAAAGATCAAACCGTTGTGTCTGATTTAGGCGCGCCAAGTCAATAAATCGATCTGGCCCTTTCTCATGGCTTAGCCTGCCAACAAACGCGATTTGGTTGCCTGTTGAGGTAGACAGTGTCTTGGTATCAATAAAATTATTGAAACTTTCCGATTTGGTCATCAGCTTTTGGGCAATTCTTTCACTCACTGCGATTGAGTGATTTGACACAAACGTGGTGAACCGGTCGACACAGTCATATAACCACACCTTACCCGTTGGAGTTTCTCCTGCGTGATACGTAGATATTTGGCGAACTCCGGTCATTATCCTTGCTAGCTTGCAAACTAAGCTTGCTTTATAGCCATGAGCGTGGAGAAGTGCTGGTTTTTGCTTTCGTACTTGGCTAATTAAGTCGCTAAAGTAATTCGTGCCTGCAGAGCCTAGAAACTGGACAGCAATGCCGCTTGATTCCAGCTTGTCTTTGAGCAATTGGGGTTTGGAATAAGTGCGCAGAAACATGACTTTGACAGGAATTTCAAAATGCTTGAGCCCATTTGCGAGCTCAAGCACATGTGTTTCAATGCCACCGAAAGTCAGGCTGTCGATGACTAGCCAGACTTCGTTACACGAGTTGTTGCTCATCTTCAGCTTCCCAGGCTTGCTTCTTACGATATACCGTAGAAGGGCTAAGCTCTAAAAGTACCGCAGCGTTCAGCACGTTTCCGTCACAGTAATCAATGGCTTGCTGTATTGCCTCACGTTCAATTTGCCACATTGGCCTTATCGCTACAGGTCTTTCAATTTGCGGCTCAGTAACCGCGTCGTGACTATTTTCAGGAGCGTCATTGATAACCACGGGTTGAGGAGCGATGACTGGCTCAGGTTTAGTTACGCTGTTTTGCTTTGGCGTACGGCTTGATGTGACCTGAGATGGCAAATGCTCAAGGCGCAAATGGCTATCGTCATTAAGGACCACAATATTGCGAATAATGTTTTGAAGCTGACGGACGTTACCCGGCCACGCATAGCGTTTTAGCGTTGGCTCTGCATCTCGGTGGATTGCGTTAAACTTTTTGCCATCTTCTTTAGCGTACAGTTTAAGAAAGTGAGTCGCTAACGTCGTAATATCATTGCCGCGCTCGCGTAATGGTGGCATATCAATAGGCACTACATGCACGCGGTAGTAGAGATCTTCTCTGAAACGGCCTTCTTCTACTTCAACAAGAGGATCTCGGTTCGTCGCACAGATGATACGAATATCGACTTTCATTTCTTTATTTGCGCCTAGTGGGGTAAAGGTACCTGTCTGCAAAAATCTGAGTAATTTCTTTTGCATCTCAAGTTCCATCTCACACAGCTCATCAAGAAAAAGCGTACCACCGTTGGCCATTGAGGCCGCACCTTTGCGATCGGCAGTAGCGCCTGTAAATGCGCCCCTGACGTGACCAAAGATTTCACTCTCCATGAGATCTTTTGGAATCGCACCACAGTTAATGGCGATAAACGGTTTATCTTTACGCTTACTCTCACGGTGGATGGCTTCGGCGCACACTTCCTTACCTGTACCACTTTCACCGACAATAAAAACACTTGCTGTCGTGGGTGCCACTGAATCGATGATCTTGTACACACCTTGCATTGGAAGGCTAGATCCGATGAAGCCGTGGAATCGGTTTCGATCGAATTTGTTTTCTATGTCTTCGACAAGGTTCTCCAGTTTAACTTGTTGCAAGTGCAGAGCGATGGAGGTTTTAAGACGATCAGCATTAATTGGTTTTTCCAGAAAGTCTTTCGCTCCTTTTTGCACAAGGCTAACCGCCAGATCTACTGAGCCATGCGCCGTGGCAATGACGACGGATGTCGGGACTTGGTTCTCGTTAATCCAATCCAGAATTTGCTCACCGTCCATGTCGGGCAGTCTAAAGTCCAGAATAACTAATTGGGGAACATTTCTTTCAATAAAGGCGATGGCTTCTTTACCTGTTTCTACATGAAACAGGTCATAGGGCTCGTGCTGTACATACTGTTTGTACAAAATAGCAAGAGAAGTTGAGTCTTCGATTAGTAGTACTTTTGGTTTCATTGGATCTGTCCTCTCTTAAGCCTTTATAGTTGTGTTGGTTCAATAAACCCTTGCTGTTTCCTTTCCTCTAATGCTTTTAGTGACTCTGAGGCAACAACTTCAAGTTTTTGTTTGTAGCTGAAAGCCTGCTCTTGTTTGCCGTCTAAGCAAAGATGCTCGATTTTTCGCGCGAAATTGGACAAAGTTCTATTACCGAGTGCCAGAGCTGAACTACCTAGGGTATGCGCTTCGAACTCTAATGTTTCTTTGTCTTGAGACTCCATAGCCAGATATATTTTTGCTAAACGCTGCTGAGATTCTTCAAGATAATGCTCTATGAGCAATGGAATGACATCGGCACTCGTGTCTACGATCATTTGCTGCAAAATCTGTTCGTCTACTAAATCCAAATTTACTGCTTCCTCACGTTGGTTCGATTGACCTACGTTGGTATTTGTATATGAATTCTGATGCTTAATCAAATGACAGGGGCCTGATTTTAGATCTTGGTTTTCCTCTTGGTCATCATTTAAGAATAGGTTAATTTTTTCAATTAGTTGTGACAGTCTTAGGGGTTTTGACAAGTAGTCGTTCATGCCCGATGCAAGAAACTTTTCTTTATCACCAGCCAGTGAGTGTGCTGTTAGGGCGATAATTGGGATATCACACGTATTACTGTCATCAAGGCTTCGAATCGCTTTGCAGGCTTGCATGCCATCCATTTCAGGCATGGAGATATCCATAAAAATCAGGTCATATTGATATTCCTGAACCATGGAAATCACTTGTTTGCCATTCTCGGCAATATCGATAGATAGACCAACCCGTTTGAACATTTCTCGAATGACGAGCTGATTTGCTTTGTTATCTTCTGCGACAAGAATACGAGCGTTCGAACGAATCAATTCCTGACGGAGTGAATCAATATTTGGAGAGGTCAGCAACTCATCGGCTACCGAGAGCGTGATGTCAAATGTGAATGTACTGCCTACTCCGGGTGTACTCTCGACCGTGACGTCACCATCCATAAGGGTACAGAGTCGGCGACAGATCGCGAGGCCAAGCCCCGAACCTTCTTTGCTGCGTGAATAGGTTTGGTCCGCCATCGTAAACTCATCAAACAAGTAATCAATCGAGCTATTTTTGATGCCAATACCTGTATCTTGGATTTGGCAGGTGATTTTTACTCGCCCTTGCTCCAATGCCTCCGACCCAACTTTAACCGTGACGCTGCCTTCATGAGTAAACTTGATGGCATTGCCTATCAGGTTGAGCAGTATCTGTTTGACGCGGTTTTTGTCTCCGCTGACTTTGCTTGGAACAGAGCCCTCAATGTAGCAATGTAAAATAAGGTTTTGACTCTTGGCTGCGGGCAAAAATGAATTCACCACGCTTTCGACACACTGTCTGAAGTCGAAAGGTTTATCTTCCAGAATGAGCGTATTGGACTCCATACGAGTGAAATCAAGAATGTCATTAATGACGGAAAGGAGGAAGTTGCCCGATTCAGTAGCGGTTGCGACCAACTTTCTTTGCTCGTTAGTGAGTTTGGTTTCTTCAAGGATATTTAATATGCCCAATACGCCATTCATTGGAGTACGTATCTCATGAGACATGGAGGCGAGAAAGCGGCTTTTAGAGTCGTTTGCCAGTTCGGCACCTTCCCGTGCCGCAGTGAGGTTTTGGTAGTCTTGTTCTAACTTAGCCGACATCTCATCGAATGCTTTGGTGACTTCACCAAGCTCATCTTTGGAATAGTGTTTAAGTTGGAACCCCGGGCCTTTTTCCCGAAGTGTTTGGGCGGCAGAGGCTAAACGGGTGAGATTCTTAGTCAGATAGGTTCCAAGGATAAAGGAGAAAAACGCCACCAATACGACTTCGATGGTAGCGATACTGATGATAGCTTGCTGCGCGTCAAAGAGCATATTGCTGATAGGGTGTGTCTCAAACCCCATATCTACATACCCATAGATATTACCGTTACTTTCAATGGGGGTACGCAGATCAAAGATACCGTCTTTCACGTCTTTTAGAGTTTCATCACTGACCATTGCGCGTGCAAGTAGCGTAGTGTCGCCTGCTGTGGCCATTTGGTTGCCACCGCGTAACACACGAACGTAAGCGACATCTTCTAACTTGATGAACTCTTGAGCTAAGTCGTCCAACGTCGCTAGATCAGTAGAAAGTAGTGCGTCTTTCGCAGCATGAGTAAACATAACTGCACTTGAATGAGCTCTTTGGAGTAACTGCTTCTCGTTGGAATCTGAGAGAAAACTCATCGCATTAGCCACGAGAATGATGAGTGCCGTAATTTCGATGAGAGCTATGCCAAGAATTGTTTTAGAACGCAACGTCATTAAAGCCTCCGGTTAGTCCAGTACTTTGATATTGAGTGCTCTCACATCGTCCCAATCGGTGTCGAAAGCTGATTCAAATCCGTTGATATTTAATAATTTTAGGGACGTTTTCCCTTCGAGTGTTTGATCTATAGACTTGAGCGCTTGTTGGATCGATTTGACTTGTTCGTGAGTCATTCTCGGGTGATGGGCTATGGCATGCGGTGTATACGGTTTTGTTGTCCAAATAGGTTCTAGCTGAGATTTAACCTCGTCAGGTAATGAGTTAAAGGTTCTCATCACACCGCCGCCTGCTGGGTAAAAACCTCTCGCCACAGACAAATACACCGAGTCATGTGATGTAACGTAGTCAGACTCAAATTCGACGTTAGCCTCTCTCAAGTCACTTTGCGTTAATACCGTTGCAGCAAAGGCAGCAGGAGAAGGGAAGGCGAGCCTTTGTCCTTGCAGCGCTTGTAAAGACTCAATATTGTTGGCTTTCCTTGCTACCAGAATTCCGCTTATTTTTTTATCCTTGGCTTTGGCGAAGGCCCGATAGCCCGGCTGTTTGCTGTAGACGGTGTAATGATATGGGTTCATGTAAGCGATATCGTATTCGCCCGCCGACAAACGCTTTTCATACTCCGGAATGTTAGGAGCCGTGCTAAAGGCAATGTCGTAACCGGTCTCTCTGCTTATTTCAGCAACGAGAGGCTCCCACTGCTCGGCAAGTCGGCTGGCAGATTGCTGAGGGACAACGCCAAATGTAAGAGTTTCAGCAACGGTTACTGCCGAAAGTAACAGAGTCGAAAGGGCGATAAAGGTTTTTCTCATGGCAACTCCTAAGCAGACTGAGCAAGGAACTCGTTGGTAAGAATATTCTGCGACCACTTTTCTCGCCAACTTTTGGGGATAAAGCGGAGCCGATTCAGCTCGCGCACCATCTCCTGAGCCAGTGATGCCTGGTCTTTTAAATTCAGTATCGAGCCTAACAAGGTGATTGAAGGCGAATCAATCAATTGCATGGCTTTTTCAAGTTGGCTGGAAGAGGTTTTACCACCCATCACCACGAGTGCTGTCTGGTCACAAGCGCTCGCAACGACTTGTGCAGGAATATTTCCTCTATTGACTTGAAGCAGCGGTGACGTGTCGCAAATAACGCGGTCGTATTGGCGAAGCCATTGTTTGACCGCGGCTCTCAAATGTGAGGGATCTTTGTACGCCAGAACTGCTGATTGGTTGTTCGGCACGGTTAACCCGGTAAACATTTGTCGCGTTGAAGCGTGCGCGACCAAAGAACCAATCTGATTGTCGATATCTGTTGTGATATCAATGCATTCGAAAGCTGGGTGGAAGGTATTAAGATCCACCACCAAGGTTCGGTGACCCGCGAGCAGATAACGTTCCGCCAGTGCGGCGACGACGGAAGTCACGCCATCGCCAGATTGACATGCGGTAATGCATAATGAGCGACTGTCACGCATTTCTGCTGCAAGATAGATTTGCTCTATTTCTGTATGAGTTGCAGGAATAATCATTACAGAGCTCCTATTAACACGATGGTTGTCGTTAGGCGCAGAATGTCTTCAAGACCCACGCGTGCTTTTTCGATGATACTTTCGTTTCGATCGGGCACATAGATGGTATCGCCAGCTCGTAGTACCGGAAGTTTGTAAATGTTGGCAGTTTTACTAAAGTCTACCAGGTCAAAGGTTCTTGCTTGTCCTTGGCAACAAGACATATTGACGATCGAGATCTTCTCTAAATAGGCTCGATCAGACGGACCGCCCGCTTCGGCAAGTAAGTCCAGCAAGGTCATGTTGTCGTCAAATACATATCGACCTGGGTTATTGACTGCTCCTAGTACGCGTACCGTTGACTCCTTAGAACGATCCAACCAAATCTTATCTTTTTCAGGGATGTAAATGGTGTCGCCCATGGTGACATTTGGAAGTAGGCTTTCATCCCCAGTCTCAAAGTATAACGATAGGTTAAGCTTGCTTACTTTGGAATAGCTTTTGTCACGATGTGTGATACGAATGTTGTGGATATCCGCGTCTTTTGTTGGGCCATCAGCCGCAGACAAAATATCGAGGAAATGCATATCCTTAGTGAAACGGTAGCGGCCAGGGGCATTGACTTGTCCAAATACATAAATGGATGCATCTGAGCTTTGGCGAACCCATTGCGATTTGTTGTCGGAAGGATCTTGAGGTAGATCGTGTACACGCACAATCGCACCAGCACTGATGTTAGGTAATTCGCTGTTCGGCGCGCCTTTTAGAATGAAATCATCGAGATCGAATATGTGTAGCTGGTTATCAGCGGCGACCACTTCAATTTTCGAGGTGTCCGCGCGAAGGGTTGGGCCGCCAACATGAGATAGCAAGTCCATAAGATCCATTTCATCTGACCACTCAACACGTCCGGGGCGAACTACTTCTCCAATCACACTGACGGCGCGATTGGGCGCAATTTTCAGCCAAGACTTTTCATTCATGTCTGTCTTCTCAGGAACGAAGATCGCATCTCCCGGGCCAATCTTAGGCGGGCTTTTACGGGTCAGGCCTTCAGTGAACGCGGTTAAATCAAATTTGATCACCTGACCGTTGGATTTAATGACTCGAATCTGGCGTGATTCTGCGTAACGAGTAGGACCGCCTGCATTAGCCAGAATATCCATAAACGACGCATTCTTCTTACCTTCATAGGCACCTGGGCTTGCCACTTCACCCATAATGTAAACCACGTTCGCGCCTGCCTTGATCTCTTCTTCTTGTTTAGGAACGAAGATGGTGGTTCCCGGTGTTAGTGGCGGTAGCAATGAGATATCACCGCTATCGAGATAGGTTTTAAGGTTAAACAGCTTAGGGGTATTGTCTGAAATGACACGTATTTGTTCGACAGAGGCATAGCGAGTAACGCCGCCAGCTCGCATAATGATGTCAACCAGATCGCTATTGGCTTTAAAGCTGAATGAACCCGGCGCGTTTACTTCTCCAAACACTTTAATTGCTGTTCGGCCGTCGGCGCTGTCACCTGCGTTAGCGAGTTTGTTCGCATCGAACTCTTGCTCGATGTTACCGACCAGTGGAGAAGCAGGAACAAATATCGTATCAAGTGAAACCAGCTCAGGTAGCAGTGATTCATCACCTGTATCGAGAAACGTTTTGTAGTTAAAGGTGATCTTATCTTTGCCACGTTTGATAAACAGACTGTTGAGCTGCGCGCCGGAGCGTAATCCGCCCGCTGCGTGAATGGCCATTTGGACATCAGAAGACTTAGATAAAGTGTATTCGCCCGGAGAGGTCACATACCCTTGTACCGAGACTAAAATTTGTTGCTCAGCGATATAGACAGATGCAGAGGATAGGTCTCGATACACTTTCTCCAGAGATTCTTTAACGACTTGTTCAAGCTGAGCTTCACTGTAACCCGCGACGTATAGCGCGCCAACTTCAGGCAGAGTGATGCGGCCACGCTTGTCGACTTGAAAGCCTTTATTTAACGATGACTCACCGGGTAAGTTGACCTGAATGAGATCGCCAATTTGTACTCGTTCTTCATTCGCGTGCGCCACAGAGAAAATTGAAGTAAGAAGAAATAGGGCAATTAGGTTAATCCATTTCATTGTAAGCCTCCCTGCAAACGCTGCTTGGTTTGTTCTTGAGTATCCACCACTTCGATGCTTACGCGGCGGTTGGTAAGACGAACACCTTCCGATTCACCCTCATAGAGAGGAAGCGTGTCGCCGACCGATTGTGTTTCTATACGTTTTGGATTGAGACCAAAAATGGTCAGGTAGCGCTTGACTTGATTCGCACGTCCCATGGCAAGTTCCTGGTTGTACTGACCATCACCTACAGAATCAGCGTGACCAGTAACTTTGAGGTTTAAACTTTGGTGCTCATTTAAGATGTTCGCGGATTGGGCTAGATGGCCCATGTACTTTGGATTTACTTCTGTGGAATTAAATGCAAACTGATTATCGACGTTAAGCAAGCTATAAAGTTGATCAATCATAGCTAAGCGCTTCTGAAATGCGTTTTCATCCATAGGAGGTACACACTTGGTCTGTGAGGTCGCATAGTCCAGTTGAAGTTCTAGCTCATTAAGACGCTTGCGCTGAATAACAATGTCGTTGGCAGCATCAAGCAGTAAACCACCTTCAAGCTCTCTAGCGATTCGGTTTTGTTTCTCCAACGCTTGTACAACTGCAGCCGGGAAACACCAACGCGCGCCTTCGCTGATCAAAGAGTCTAATTGCAGCTTAGTCAGTTGCCAGTCAAAACGAAGTCCGTGCTCAGGACCGAGGGGCTCATCTGGCATTACGGGTGTAAAGTTTGATTGGATGTAGTTTTCCCCAAGACCACCACGGCCTTCCTCTGGGTAACTACTGCATCCAACCACGGCAGTCATAGATACAGCTAGGGCTATGTGTTTGAAAGAAAAATTCATGCCAACGTCCTTTGTCAGTGATCGTTATTTAGTAAGTTCGAGAGTTAACTGGTATCGCTTGGTTAATACGCAACAGATTCATTATTTCGAGAGGTTGGCCTGAAGCGTTTTCAATACGCATGCTTCTCTGGTTCTCGATAAGCCGTTTATACAGGTACACGATCGCACCTACGCCTGATGAATCAAGAAACTGGACTCGGCTGAAGTCAATTTCTATTTCTCGAGTTGATGGTTCAGCCAAAATTTCATCAATGTGTGGCTGCGCCTGGCGGCTACCGTCTGCGTCAAGGTTCCCGTTGATCACCCATGTCACGATAGTGTCGTTTGTTTCAATTTTACGAAGTTCCATAATCGTATCTCCTGCTAGTGTTTACAGCAGGATTGCAGGGAGTGTGCCAAGATTTATATATTTAAATATCAATGGTTTAGGTTGTATCTGGAAGGGGTTCTCAAAATGAGAAAATGGAAGTTTCAAAATGACAATCAGAAAACGACGCTTATTTATGGCATCAATCTTTGTGTAATAACGTAAGTATTAACTAATCAGCAAGCTAATGGCTTATGCTTCTTTATTTCGCGTTAAACTAGATGATATTCTCTTCAGTTATAATTCTAAATGGTACTTTCCCATCTGTATAAGTATCTGGAGAATAGCCGTTTGATAAGTGGTTGAACATAATATCCAGAGACAGTTCTGCATGTCGCTGAGCATTTTGGTCTAGCGAGAAAGAAAGCGTGTTATTTTTTAATAGCTCTTCGGTAGTATCGTAAAGCTCATGAGTGATAAAAGCACAAGAACCAGCCTTACCTCTACTTGATATCCAATTACCGATGGTTTTATTTCCTGCTCCAGAATTATAAATACCGATGATGTCACTGTTATTTTGTTGACTCAAAATACGCTTAATGGTTTCTTTATCGTCATTGCCATATAGAACATCACTTAACGTAATATTATCTCGCTTTCTTATCGCATCTTTGAAGCCTTTCATTCTTTGTATGTGAGCCTGATAGTCGAATCGCCCGCTCATAAGAAGGATTTGGCCTTGCTCTGGCAGCATTTTAGACATCAGTGAAGCGGCCGTTCTTCCTATCTGATACTGATCGATCCCTACATGGCATAACCTTTTGCTATCAGGCAAATCGGTAGCAAGTGTAATAACAGGGGTTCCCTTAGAATGGCATTTCTCAAGCGCTTGATAAATGGTGTCATTGTCATTTGCAAATACGATGATACCGTCATACTTATCGGCGCTGTTCTCTAGGTGATTAGCAAGCTTTTCGGGCTGACTCTCAGGTACTAAACTGCAACGTAAGCGAAAATTACGATACTGGTGTCCTTGAGCAACTTTACTAAATCCTCGGGTTAAAGATTTGAAAAATTGTGAAGGGTTCTGACTGAGGATAAGTTCTATCCTCCAAGGAGCTTGGTATATTTCTGGTAGTGTACGTTTAATCCCCAACTCTCGAGCTGCATTTATCACTTTCTGAACCGTTTTTGGAGAGACGCCTCCGCGCTCGTTCAGAACTCTGTCTACGGTAGCAATGCCTACCTGCGCTTTTTCTGCAATTACAGCAAAAGTTGATTTCTTCATAACTCTATAGTTCGTACACGGCAGTGGTTTGGTGTATCAATGGGTATCACTTAACGAATATTCGGTTTCCCTAGCGCTGACAATACGCTAGGCATCGTTAAATTTCTAGAGATAACTCTTTGTCTCTCTTATTAGAATAATTACTTCATTCTCGTTTATCTTAATCGTCAAGCTGAAGCTAAAGCGTGCTGATTAATAACAGAACAACAAGCTGGTTGAGTACGCAAATAAAACTTAAAAAGCAATGGCTACTTAATTTTAAACTAGATCACATTTCATTGATGAAAACCCATCAAAACATAAGTACCAAAAACGATATGTAATCGCTACTATTTTTGGGTCGCCGATTACTAAGTTTATTACTTAGTTAGCCACATTTAATATTTTAATTTAATAAATACGTGAAATTATAACGAGGTAGTGAACATGACCACCCAAATTAAATTTGCTTTAAATCACATGCTTTGTCCAAAAGTATCGGCAGAAGCTCTTATTGATTATGCAGTGCAGCTGGGACTGGATGCTATCGAATTACGTAATGACGTAAACGAGAATAGCTTGGTTTCCCTTGAGCAAGCTAAAGTTATTGGTGCTAAAGCAAAATCCGCAGGTGTTCGAATTCTAACTATTAATGCCGTATACCCGTTCAATGTATGGGATAACGAATTAAAAGAGAAAGCAGAAACGTTGGCTGATTTAGCCGCAGCATGTGGTGCGGAGGCGCTGGTTCTTTGCCCTTTGAATGACGGTAATCAACGTACGAACGAACAAGTGAAAGAGTCTTTAACTCACCTCAAAACTATCTTAGATAAACACGGCATCAAAGGCTATGTTGAGCCCCTAGGTTTTCCTATTTCATCCCTTCGCACTAAAGCTGAAGCGGTGGAAGTGATTAAAGAACTCGGTTTCGAAGATACGTTCAAGATCGTTCACGACACATTCCACCACAAGGGTGCATCAGAAACTGAACTTTTCCCACAGCAAACGGGTTTAGTTCATATCTCAGGTGTTGAAGATGATTCCATCACGTTTGATGAAATGTTAGACGCCCACCGTCTGATGATTAATGCTCAAGACCGTTTGGATAATGTTGGTCAAATCAAACAATTGCTTGACGCTGGTTACACAGGCTATTTCTCATTTGAACCATTCTCTGCGCCTGTTTGGGAACTTCCAGATCACGTTGAAGCAGCGAAAGAAAGTATTGAATTCATCCTTGAGCGTATTTAACCCATTATTAACTCGTTAATAGTGGACTCTATATTGGGAGGCCGTTAATGGACAAAAATAAAGTAAAACTTGGTGCAGCGCCGATTGCATGGACAAACGATGATCTACCAAGTTTAGGGGCAGAAAATACATTTGCACAGTGTGTTAGTGAAATGGCCCTGGCTGGATTCACTGGTAGTGAAGTGGGTTGTAAGTTCCCTAAAGATACCAAGGTACTAAAAGAAAAACTCGCGCTTCGTGGCATTCAGATTTGTAACGCTTGGTTTAGCACTTTCTTTGCAGATGGTAAGGAAGACCAATCAATTACTGAATTTATTGCGCATATGGAATTCCTACATGAAATGGGCGCAAAGGTTATTGGTTGCTCGGAGCAAAGTGGCAGTATTCAGGGCACAGAAAAAGCTGTCTTTGAAGAAAAACCGCACTGGACTGACGAAGAGTGGCAACGTGTTGCTGATGGCTACAATAAAATTGCTGAGCTTGCAGCCGCAAAAGGCATGAAAGTTTGTCTGCATCATCATATGGGTACTGGTGTTCAAACCCCATCAGAGATAGACCGATTTATGGAGATGACGAACGATAATGTTGGCTTACTCCTAGATACGGGGCATATCTACTACTCAGAAGGTACGCAAGCAGCGATCCTTGAAGTTTTAGATAAACATGTTGGTCGTATTCCGCACGTCCACTTAAAAGACATTCGTAATGAAAAGCGTCAACAAGTTATCGATGAGCATCGCTGTTTTCTTGATGGCGTTCGTTTAGGTGCTTTCACTGTTCCTGGCGACGGTGTCATTGACTTTAAACCAATATTTGACGCGTTAGATAAAGCTGGATACGAAGGCTGGATGGTTATAGAAGCAGAGCAGGACCCTAGCGTTGCCGATCCACTAGAGTACGCACAAAAAGCGCGAAAATATATTCGAGAAGTTGCAGGAATTTAAAATCAATATAATGCATTTATTATAAATTAATTCCGAACTAATTATTTTTTAAATGTAACTATTAACTCTTTATTTTATTAAAACTTATAAACACTATTTAATTTGAATCTGTATTTGTTTTATTCATATAAAAATAAAACTCTGTAATTCAGACGGCGGTTTATTACCTCTAAAATAAATGAAAATTAAAGGACGAATATCATGACTTTAAAAGTAGGTGTGATTGGTTTAGGTGCAATTGGTAAAGAACATGCAAAAAGGATTCATAACCTTCTACAAGGTGCAAAAGTGGTTGCTGCTACCGATGTGGATCCTGACGCAGTAAAAGCATTTTTGACCGAAGAGAATATTCCGGCTGAAGTTTACGCTAATGGTAAGGATCTGATCAACTCGTCAGACGTCGATGCGGTTGTTGTGACGTCTTGGGGACCGACGCACGAAGAGTTTGTTCTTGAGTCGATCAAAGCTGGAAAACCTGTGTTCTGTGAAAAACCACTCGCTGACACTGCTGCAGGTTGCAAACGTATTGTTGAAGCCGAAATGGCTGCTGGCAAAAAGCTGGTTCAGGTTGGTTTCATGCGTCGTTACGATGCGGGCTACAAATTGCTTAAAGCTGCAATTGCAAATGGTGAGCTCGGTGAGCCTTTGCTCGTACACTGTGCTCACAGAAACCCTGAAGTTCCAGAAGCTTACCATGGCGATATGCCTTTCTCGGATACATTTATCCATGAAATCGATGTATTGCGCTGGTTAGTGGGTGACGACTACAAATCTGTTCAGGTTATTAATCCAAAACGTACGAAATACACCCATGCGAAGCTACAGGATCCACTGATGGTGATCGTAGAAACTCGAAGTGGCATTCATATTGATGCTGAAATTTTTGTTAACTGTAAATACGGTTACGATATTCAATGCCAAGTCGTTGGTGAAGAGGGGATTGCTAATCTGCCAGAGCCAATGAGCCTCTTGACTCGTAAAGATGCGAAACTTTCTACGAACATTCTGACTGATTGGAAAGACCGCTTCTTTGAAGCGTATGACGTGGAGCTTCAAGACTGGATTGATGCAACTCACGCAGGTGAAGTAAATGGCCCTAATGCATGGGATGGTTACTTCGCAGCGGTTACTTCAGATGCATGTGCTGAAGCACGCGTTTCAGGCAAGGTTGTTGATATCGACATGCCGGAAACGCCAGAGTTCTACAAATAGTACTCAATAAAATAGTTACTGCACAGAGTGCTAGGCAGTCGGCTACTTTTGCGATTTGATCGTTACTTTCCGATAGTCTTGGACTCTTAATTTAGTCGAAATCCCTCAATAAATTTTGAGGGATTTTTGTTTAAAAAAGCCAAAGATTTCCGTTTCCCCTAGTTTTCTCGATTTGTAGCGCCTTAGCCGCGCAGAGTAAGGAGACAGCGTTTAGAGCATCAATTATACGCTTAATCACGGATAAGTTACCTGTAATTGGGGAACGAGAGCCTTAGAGCTAGATTACACAATGCCTTTTGCACAAAGGTTTAATTGCATAAAAATGAAATAAATTATTCGAAAATTTTCATCTTGTGGGTGTTTTTGATACACGGATCCCCCATTTTTTGTGTGATTGGTCTTTTGTTTTAGCACGATGGTTTATTTGTAGAGCGCGTAACTATTACCACAATCTCACTAGATATAGCCTGTAGTGAGTGATGTTTAATGTCTTTATTGGACATTGTTATAAGGAAGATTAATTTTAACTTTATGATAATTATAAGTTATTCAAAAATGATGGTTTACATCATTTTTGAATATGAATTATTGATGGAATTGATGTCAAAGCTTGTTAATGAAATGTTATGAGAGTCTTGTCACGGTCTCATCACTGTTTATCGTTTAGATTTCTTTTTGTGAACTAATATTTTCACGTTGTTTGAAAAGTAAAATTTAAGTTTCATAAAATAAGAAGGTTGTGTTAGCAAAAAAACATCTGGTCAGAAGTAATTGTCATCAGCAGATAGAAACGCGATCGCTGTCGATATCTGTATGTATTGATAATGGCTTCTCAGATTGTTAATTGAGCCGAATACAATAAAGAACGAGTTGCACTTAACCTTGAAATAAAGTGAGTGGAACGACCCCAATCTAATTTTAAAAAAATAAAGAGCTTGATCTTTCAAGGAGGATGTATGTCCGCAATAAGCGATATATCAAAGCCTGTGATATCACAAGAGTACAACGTTAGGTACGTATTATTAATTTGTAGTATTGCTGCACTGGGCGGCTTATTATTTGGTTATGATACTGCCGTTATTTCCGGTGCTATCGGACCGATAAAACAATATTTCCAACTCGACTCATTTGGTGTGGGGTGGGCAGTATCAAATGTCGCGATTGGCTGTATTATCGGTGCGCTTGCATCGGGTCGAATTGGTGCTAAATATGGTCGAAAACGTTCGCTAATTTTTGCGGCAATTCTATTCACAGTCTCTGCGGTAGGTTCGGCACTTGCTGACACTTTCTTTTGGTTCATTGTATTTCGTATGATCGGAGGATTGGCTGTTGGGCTAGCTTCTTCCATTTCGCCAATGTATATCTCGGAAGTGTCGCCAAAGATAGTTCGTGGTCGAGCGCTCAGCATGCAAAACTTCGCCATTGTTGGTGGCCAAGTGGTGATATTTGTCGTCAACTACTTAATTGCAAAAGGTATGGCTGAAACATGGCTAGTTGATACTGGCTGGAGGGTTATGCTCGGTTCGGAAGTGATTCCTTGTGTGTTATTTCTGGTGGCTTCCTTGATCATTCCTGAATCTCCGCGCTGGTTAGTGATGAAGGGGGAGATGGCTAAAGCCGAGAAAATCCTTGCTCGTATATTCAATGCAGAAAAAGCGAAAGAAAAGCTTGTTACTATTCAAGAATCAATTGTTGATGAAAGCGTGAGCAAGCAAGTCGCTAGCAAGCAGACAGTAGTGCGTGAGAAACACTTTTGGTTTTTTGTCTTTATCGCATCTGCAATTGCAATTTTTCAACAGGCCAGTGGCGTTAACGTCATGATGTACTTTGCCCCGGTTGTTTTAGAAAAAGTAACTGGAAATGCAGAAATTTCGTTATTCTTAACCATCTGGGTTGGTGTGATTCAACTTATTGGTACATCAATTGGTTCTTTATTAATGGATAAAGTGGGTCGCACTCCGCTTCTCAAGGCTGGTTCGATTGGCGCGACTATTGGCTTATTACTCACCTCGTACTTCATCTATCAATCAAGTGGTCTAGTGGGCGAAGAAGCCATTCAAATGGGCTACTGGACATTGTTCGGGATGATGGTCTTTATGATTTGTTTCGCATTTTCATGGAGCTTGGGCGCGTGGATTGTCGTTTCTGAAATCTTCCCAAATAGAATGCGTTCGTTGGGTATGTCATTTGCTATCGGAAGCATGTGGGTAAGTAACTTCTTTATCGGCCTTTTGTTCCCAATTATGAACGATAACGCATGGTTAAATGAGCATTTTAATGGTGCATTCCCTATGTGGGTCTTTGCTTCGTGTATGGCGATGTCTTACTTCTTTATTGCTCGCTTCCTGCCAGAAACTAAGGGCGTTTCATTGGAAAAGATGGAAGAGCATATATTAGGCAGTAAAGCATAAGAAGGATTAACGTTTTTGAATACGTAGCGCTAAGGTTATTAAACTTTAGCGTTATTTGTTTTTTGAACATACTAAGCCTGTGATCTTTTATATCGGTTAGGTCACTTGGAATGTGCGCCATTCTCATGATCAGACCAGTTGAGCGTAGGTAGGTGCTTGACTCAATATCGTTTCAAGGCTATTGAAAGGCTACCCTTGTAACCAACTCTTAATAAAAGATATTTAATGACGAATAAAGCAAAGAATAGAAGAGTAACAATAGCGGATCTTGCTATGCATGCGGGTGTTAGTACCGCAACGGTTGATAGGGTACTGAATCGACGCTCGACGGTAAGACGTAAAACTATAGAAAAAGTACTAGCTTCAGCCGAGGAGATTGGGTTCCGTGCAACACGTCTGGTCGAAACTGCCTTAAATGACACCTATCTGGAAAAAAACCTCGCAGTAATTCTTCTTTCCCAAAACCAGCATTTCTATAAGCTGTTAGGAGAAAGTATTCAAAATGAGGTCTACGATAAGTTTCCACACTGTAAGCTGAAGATATTTTATCTGGACGACTTAAACCACCTGACTTACACCACATTGCTCAATCGAATATCAGACGCATACGACACCATTGCACTGGTTTCTCCTGAACACCCCCAGATTATAGAAGCCGTTGACAAGCTAGCTAGCAATGGCGTCAACATCATATCGTTACTGAGCCAATTAAATACAACGGAAGAGATACATCATCTAGGTATTAATCCCAATGTGATGGGGAGGCTTGCAGCCTGGTACATTCATCATATGGCGAATGATAATGGGGCAGTGGGTATTATATCCGGAAGTAAAAGGTTCCATTGCCAATCTGGGTATATGAGTGGGTTTTACTCCTATTTTGAGGAACATGCTCCTGATACTGAAGTCATTGAATCGACAATGAGCCTTGAAAATTATTCGCTTGCTTTAGAGTCGGCAGAAGAGCTTCTCGTTTGTCATCCAAATCTTTCTGCTATTTATTGTGCTGGAGGTGGAAGTGAAGGTGTTATTGAAGCGCTAAAAAATCATCGTACTAAAAAGGAAATTTTTACTGTTTCTCATGAGCTAACAGATGTAACACGAGACGCTTTGGATGAAGGTTTAGTTCACACCGTATTATCAACGAGAAAAGAGCAGCTGATCGAGCAGTTGTTTAAAGTAGTTTATCAGTCAGAGGGTAATAACCAGTCGCCATTAAGTTTTGAACCTGTGCTTATAGATACTTACTGTCGAGAAAACATATGGTAAACCTAAAGTGAATTTCATGCCCTATATGTGCCGTTAATTGTAATCGTTTATTTTTAACGGCACGTTTTATCTATGATTAAAATGAAATATTAACCAATATACTTTTTCATATTATCAAAGCATTGTTGTGCAATATCATATAAGTCATATTCCCAGTGCTTCGGACTCAGTAGTTCTGCTGACCACATACCGTCATAACCCGTCGCTTTAACTGCATCCACCCAAGCTTGAATATCGATATCACCTTCTCCTGGCATGTAACCACGTTGGACGAGTTGATCCCAATCTTCGCCTTCATAGGGTAATCGGCCGTCACAAAAGTGAACACCATAGATGAGGTTCTTATCTAATTTTGCGATGTCTTCTGGTTTAGATCCCGTTGCCCATAAATGCCAAAAGTCGACCACCATACCTACGTTGTCACGGCCTAAGCGACGAATAACTTCAAGCCCCTGTTCTAGAGAGCGAAACTTAGTAAAGGCAATAACTTCTATTTGATATCGGACTCCATATTCTTTACCGATATCAGCGATGGAACCAATATTCTCGGTCATAATATCCATGATTTGATCGTCCGGGAGGTGATCGATACCATTGAGGGCAAGAATTTGCACCGTTGGACAATCAAGTTCGGCTGCTGCTTGAGTTAACCTCCTTGCCTCTTCGAGCATTTGCGTACGTTCTTCGCCTTGATGACGCTCTATAGAAAGAAGGGCATTGATACACCCAGCACTTAAACCATAGCCATCAAGAACTTCCTTTAATTTTTTATTCGTTCCACCGTTATCTTGGTAGCTAATAAGCTTATCGCCCAGAATTTCTAAGCAATCATAACCAATATCATGTGCAATACGAGCATCCGTAATAACGTTACTACTTTTTGTAGAAATACCATGTAGAGCTTTTAACATAAGGGAGTCCTTGTATTGATGTCATACTATTAGTGTATTTTTTGGAATTTAAATTTCAAATTAATTAATTATAATTCTTAAATTTCATACAATAGTGTGAACTAGAAGTAAGATAGAAGGTCGAATAGACCAAATCCCTTGCAATGAACAGCAAAGTACCACGGGAAAACTCGTGCCAATCTTCGTTTAGTTAATGAATCAGATGAGTTTAATTGATAAGTAAAATCAAGTTCTTGGCTTCTTAATAAATCCATCGAACAATCAACTACTGACTGAGTGGGGATGTTCAGCGCTCTGCTCTGACATTGTTTGGCACTTTCTCGCTTTCAACACAGACAATCATTTACATTGACTGGAATTTCATTTTTGCTTTAAAATGGAATAAAATTTCCATGTGAACTATGAATTGATATAGCCTGATCATCTTTTGTGTAAATCCCGAACTTCTCGACAACACGTTTTTTATGGCTGGGATTGTATTTGTTGCGATGGTTGATGGTTGCCTTGTTCATAAAGTACAGCTTATTCCAAGGAGGGAATATGATTGCAGCAACAAACGTGAAAGAACTGCAAAGGGACATATACGCAAAGTATGAAGACTTGAGTCAACGCTTACAACAAGTTGCTAAGTATGTCGTTGAAAAACCGGAAAGTATCGCGTTCGATTCGGTGTCCGAAATAGCACGTAATGCGGAGGTTCCACCATCGACGCTGACTCGGTTTGCGCACGCATTTCACTATCGTGGATTCAATGACATCAAAAAAGTGTTTCGCATTAATTTAGCTGAACAGACGGAGAGTTACACCGGCTATGCCCGGATTGGTGCGGGCTTAGATGATGATCAGAATATCGAGACTCCAGCGAATATTCTTGCTCAGTTAGCTAAGGCGAACATCAACTCCCTTGAAGACTTAAACGTGCAAATTGAGCACGACACACTCCAAGTAGCGGTTACGTTGCTTAATGAGGCGAATAATATATATGTGGTTGGCTTCGGGCAAAGCTTTGGCATGGCATCATACCTTGTTTACGCACTGAGACGTATTGACCGCCGGGTGTTTCTTGTTGATGGTTTGGGGGCAATTTATCTGCAGCAAATGCAGACGATACACAGAGGTGATGTGGTCGTCATCATCAGCAGTGAACCTTACTCTGACGAATCGGTAATGGTTAGTGAAGTCGTTGAAGAAAAAGGCGTAAAGAAGATAGCGATTACTGACAGCCAGGTAAGCCCTATCGCCACCAATAGCGATGCCTGTTTTGTGATTAAAGAGTCGCAGTTAGAAAAGTATCGGACTTTATCCGCAACCCAATGTTTGATTCAGTCGCTTGTGGTTGCACTGATTTACAACACAAATGAAGAGACGCAGGTCGACGCTCTGGATATTTAATAGGGTGTAGCTGGTTTTCCATCAACGTAGAGGCGGTAATGACTTCAAATAAAAAAGCGGAACTGTATCTGTTTTCTGCCACCATATTAGCGGGTCTGGGGTGGTTGTTTTCTAAGCAGGCTGTTGCGGAGCTACCACCACTGGCGTTTATTGGATTTCGGTTTGTTTGCGCCGCTGTGATTATCGCACCATTCGGCATGAAGCAGCTGGCTTGTGGAGATCGCCAGCAGTTTGTCACCGCGGGATGGATAGGGCTGCTGCAAGGTTTGTCTTTATCTTTGTGGATTTATGCCGTCTCAGTCAGTGACGAACTGGGCGTGGGCGCATTTATCATGAGCCTTTCTATGCTATTTGTACCTATCTGGGGGTGGATGCTGTTCAAGCAGCGGCCAACACGCCCTTTTTGGGCTTCTCTTCCATTCGTCAGCGCGGGACTGTATTTTCTATCCCTCTCGGGGAGTTTCTCAATGTCTACGGGTGAGTTGTTCTTTTTTATTTCGGCGGCTTTTGTGGCGTTACATTTCATTTGTAATAGTCATCACTCTCAAACTATTCCCGTGCTTTACCTCACTTGTGTTCAGTTCTTTACTGGTGGCTTATTGGCGATTCTTTTTTCCGCCTGTATAGAGTCTTGGCCCACTTCAATCAGTATGAGTACACTTGGTTGGTTTGCCGCTAGTGTCATTCCGGCGACATGTCTGCGCTTTTTCATTCAAATCAAAGGTCAGAGCGGGACAAATGCAACCAATGCTGCTTTGTTGATGACATTAGAGCCTCTATGGACCGTATTGATTAGCGTCGTTTGGTTAAATGAAGTGATGTCGACCAATAAAATTCTGGGTATCGTACTTATTTTAACCGCGTTGATGGTTTATCGATGCTGGGACTTAGTGCGAGTGAAGGTGAAGAGGCTGCGTGCTTTTTAAAACAATCTGCTTTTTAAACAATGTACTTTTAAAAACAATCAGCGCCCGTGTGATTGGGCGCTAAGTAAAGTTATACCGCTACGTGGTCATAAAGCGGAATGTTGGTTAACGCCGTCACTTCATCGATATAGCGACGAACGTTTGGCGGGAACTCCACGCCTTTGATTACGGTAAGGTTTCTCAGAGTAGGGTAGACGTTAATGTCATCGTAACTGAGAACATTATCGCGACTTGAAGGTAGCGTCAGCCATTGCAGATTACGCAGTGCGTGGTTCAGTTGAATGAGAAACTCATTACTTTGCGCCATCGCCTGCTCAAATGACATTCCGATCATTTTCGATTTATTGGTGGTAAACCAAGCTTTGGCCTCCGCACTACCAAACTCGGGCAAAGTGATTTCCATCCAGCGTGGATGTACAAGTGGACCTTCAACACCTTTGACTGCCTGATTGTAACGGTCGATATCAGTTTGATGTACAGCCTCTGATAATACAGGCTTGCCATCCCATTCATCTAAATATTTCACAATATCAAGGCTTTCTGCCATGTAGGTACCATCTTCTTTTTCAAGGATAGGAACCATATTTGCGCCAACTTTGTCGATACGGGCATCCACATCGTGGTTTTGTAAATACACAAACTCGACAGGCATGTCTTTCAGATTCGCGAGCATCATCGCCTTGATACAAAACGGGCAATGTTCAAAAACAAATAACTTCATCTTTCTCCTACCTATTGAAAATATTTAAGGGAATTAATATTCAATTATAGATTAAAATGAAATTATTTTTTCATTTGTTTTATGTGTTTGTGTTGGAGCTCAACAACAAATAGCGAAACAAAGCGGGAGAAAAAAGGGGAGAGGTGAATGCAGGGCGTAGCTCAATACGCCCTGCATTTGCGAGTGGACTATGCTGCCGAATTGTTTTCGCTTTCCTGAAAGGCCAGTGAAACCGCTAACGTTTGGGCCAGGCATAGTGACGCCACCTGAGACCGGAATGCATCTACTTTGCCTTCTTTCACGACAAAGCAGACATCACTAAAGGCTGCAAGTGGGCTGATCTGGCTGTCGGTAAGAATGATCTGCTTTGTGCCTGTGTTTGCTAACGCATCACTCACATCAGTCGTATCTTGCGCGTACGGATAGAAACTGATCGCTACGACTACGTCGTTTTCGCGAATCATGTTGATTTGCTCTTTGAACATGCCACCAAGCCCATCAATAAGAAACGCACGTTTGTTCAGGTGACGGAATGCGTACGTTAAGTATGAAGAAATACTGAATGAGCGTCCAAGGCCGATGACGTAAATATTGTCTGCTTCAGAGAGCAGTTTTACCGCCTTGTTAAGGCTGTCTTCGTCTATTTGAGTCGAAAGTTGTTGTATTGCACTGGTATTGGCGCGTGCAAAAGCTTGCAGAATATCAATAGGGCGCTCTGGTGGCTCTTCGTCGGCATCCATGCTTTTTGAAAGTTTCACTCGATCAGTGTAGCTAGATGTCTCTTCAAGTAAGTTTGTACGAAATAGTTGTTTCATTTCGTTAAAGCCACTGTAGCCGAAAGCGCTGGCAAAACGAATCAATGTCGATGGCGGAACATCAGCTTGTTCAGCAATAACAGAAACAGTTTCAAACGCGACACTGCTTTTATTATCAAGTACATAAGCTGCAACTTGTTGAAGACGTTTACTTAAATCACCGTAGCGATTCCTGATTTGGTCTTGCAATTCACTTAGTGTGGTTGGTGCTGACATTATGTTCTCCATAGATTCATTCTGTGACTTGCTTTAAGTGTTTCATTTTAGCTTAAAAATGAAATCGTTCATATAGCTGTCATATCTGACAAATTCGATCTATTTCTCATTTACTTCTAATGAATCAATTCAAATCATCTGTGGTGCTAGTTGAAAGTTTTTAGATAAGTTTCTTGATGACAAAAACCTTGTTGGCATTCATTTACTTTCAGATGATTTATCGAGGTTTTTCGATATTGGGCGTGAGTTAATCGTCTTGATTTCTCGCCGATACGATAAAAGGGAGCCACAAGGCCTGTCTCTTGATCACAAGTCTAGTTAACCAAGAGACTTAGCTAGTTCATACC
>ERZ1673961.115-NODE-115-length-40986-cov-30.390560_pt1 | contig 40986 bp, 48 predicted proteins | sample MGYA00580189_ERZ1673961 | MGnify/ENA primary metagenome ERZ1673961 (study PRJEB41334, sample SAMN05608105) | rock metagenome | biome: terrestrial subsurface; feature: shale formation; material: shale | place: USA: Pennsylvania ... | reverse complement strand
CCTCAGAGTCAAATACTGTTTAAATAACAGGGGGTGAAACTAAACACGCCCTGGTCGGTGCTTTGCCATTGTGAAGATAATCACAGAACAACGGGGTTGAATCACTATTATTCCTCTGCCCGAAAAGGGAGTTTGGGGCGGGGTGGGATAGGTTTTTGGGCTGAGGAATACAAAATATTGAAAAGAAAAGCTAAAACCCTCATGGAAGCTCTATAATTGCCCATATTGGCCTGTGATCGGAAACCTCCACCTCGCAGAGGCATCCGTAATTCTTGACCAACCATAAACGAACCCATTAGCGAGAAAGCAAAAACATTTTTAAACTCAAAGATGTAAAATTAATAACGAGGGGCAATGAAAAGAACGGTAACACTCAAACTCCAGCCCTCGAAGGAGCAAGAAAAAACACTCTTCGAGTTAGCCCAAGCTACTGCAGTAATCTGGAACAAACTCAACTATGAAAGGCTCAAACAGTTCAAGGAATTCGGGAAAATAGACTTCGGAACAACGGAAAAGGAAGCTTATTACACGTTCAAGGGCTGGGTTGGTGGTTCAACAGTCCAGCAATTAGCGAGGAAAAATGCTGAAGCGTGGCGTAGCTTCTTCTCCCTACTCAAGAAGAAAAAGAACGGTGAACTGCCAGACTGGTTCAAACCACAACCACCAAAATTTGTCAAGGAGGGGAATGAGAGAAAACTCTTTATCATTCCCCTCAGGAACGACCAGTATAAAATTGAGGGCAACACTATCGAACTGAGGAGGCTTGGAAAGTTCGGAAGGCTAAAAAATTCAGTTCAAGGGGAGAATTCACCTCAAGGGCAAGCAAGGAAGGTTGGAAATAATCTACGACGCGGTAAAGCGGAAGTGGTACGCTCACGTTAGTTACACTGTTGAGGAAAAACTAACTAACGGGGATTGGGTTAAAGTTCCAAGAGAGTCAAGGGGTAATCTTTCAGCCGGAATCGACTTGGGGGTAAACAATTTAATAGCCGTTTACGTTGAGAGCGGTGAAAGTTTTCTTGTTAATGGAAGACCGCTCAAAAGCATTGCCTTCTACTGGCAAAAAAGAATAGCGGAATACCAGTCAAAACTCAACAAGTCTGGCTGTAAAACGAGCAGAAAACTCAAGAGAATGCATCAAAAGGCCAAACTTCAGGCGAAGCATTACATTAACACTGCAGTCAGGCAGACGGTTGAAAAGCTTTATGAGATGGGCGTTTCTAAAATTATTGTGGGCTATCCAAAAGACATTTCAAGGAATTCTGATAAGGGCAAGAAGCAAAATTTTGTCCTCTCTTACGTTTGGAGGTTTAATTACGTTATTCAAAGACTGAAGGAAGTTTCTGAAGAGTTTGGTATTTCCGTTATTGTTGTTGATGAGGCTTTCACTTCTAAGCTTTGCCCTCTCTGCGGCCAGCGCCACTCTAATGGTAGAATTTTTAGGGGTTTATTCAAGTGCCGCAGAGAGGGCGTTGTAATGAATGCAGACCTTGTAGGTGCTTTCAACATTTTGAGAAAGGCTGTTAAAACGATAACCCTGAGCTTCCCGGCTTTGTCAGGGGGTAGGGGTAACGGGGGGAAGACCCTCCCCGAGGGGCTGAAAAGCCTGCCCTTGTTGGGCTTTAATGAGACCCCTCAAACCTCCCTGTCAATGGCAAGGGGCTAAGATAAACCCTCGCCAATGATGGGAGGAGGTCAGCTCTGCCGTCCAGTCCTTCTTCAGAAAGATATAGTCGATGTTCTCGATGTCTATGTTGCCCCAGTTGAAGGTGTATGGTGGCCTCTTCTCAAAGGCGTCCCTATAGTAGCGTGTGAGTATCTCTATTGCTTTTTCGTCCGGTTCGGCGTTGGTGTCACCCGCTATTATCTGCGCAACCGGTTCACTCTGTGCAAATCTTAGAAGCTCCTCCGCCTGCATCGCTCTCTCCTCTTCGTTTAGCCCCATGTGGACGTTTACCAGCACTATTCCAAGCTCTCCAAAGCTCACTTTTTGAGCAGGTCTTGCCTGTCCAACACTCTTAAGGTTGAGCTCTCCTTCTCTCCTCATGTGCCAGTGTGAGAAGATGGCTATGCCATAGGTCCCTTCAACGGCCGGCTTGTACTCATAGGCGTAGCCTAAGTATGCAGAAATCATCAAGGGGACGTCCTGATAGCCGTTGCCAATCATTCCGCCGACGACTTCTTGAGCCGCCAGGATATCGGGTGTCTGCTCCTTCAGGAGGTTAATAAGCTCGTAGCCGTTGAAGGTTCCCTTATACGGCCCAAAGCCTTGGTGGGTGTTGTAGCTCCAGATGAGAGCCTCATTCTTGGCCTCGACGTAAGCTGGTGCCGTGTGGAAAAGAGCAAGAACCACAACCGAAACCACAACCAGACCCACCAGTGGGCCGACGGTTTCCTTTGTGTTCGGAAGCTTAACCTCTGCGTTTTTGCCATAGCCCGCGAAGGCATAAATTATGGAAGCCGCTAGAATAAGGGTTTCAAGCTTGTCCTCCATAAAAGGCAGACCAATGTCTCTGCCCACATAAGATCCCAAAGCAAGTGTTGCCACGAGAAAGAAGTAAACAGCGCCGATTACTCCGCCTCTGCTACCTTTGGCGTTCTCTACTAGAGCTATGGCCGACGCGAGAGCAACAGGAAGGCCTATCAAACTGAATGGCTTAACAAAGAGTGTCGCTGTACCTAAAATGAGAAGGATATAAGCAATGTTCGGTTTTTTAGCTAAGTATGGCCCTACAACAATCGCCAGGCCGATAAGGAGGGAATACCCTATGAAGTGTGGGAGGTAATATTGGGTAATTCCCGAGTAGCGCATGATTGCATTCGGGTAGAGTAAGCCAAGCTCTATCAGAGCTGCGAGGGCATAGAGGCCGAAGCCGGGCTTCTTTAGGGTTCCTGGCTCTTTCCATAAAGCAAAGGCCCCAACTAATATTAGGACCGTGAGAATGGCCCTTGTGTGCGGAAAATCTATCGGTTCCCCTCCGACCGCAAGAACCCGAAGGCTTAAATCAGCTACAAAGCCTATCGTCAGGTATTTTACCTCGAGTTCCTTGACGAGTGCTAGGGCAACTGGAACTGCAAGAGCAGCTATCAGATGGCTATACTCAGTGGCATCCGCAGCAAAGGAAGCCACTGCGTAGGCTGCCATTAGGACCGCTCCGACTTTTCGGCTCATTCTGCCAACAAAGATTGCCGCAATTATAAAGAGGAGTATACCAAATCCCGAGGGGAACTTCACGCCGTAGAAGAACGTTTTTTCAATGCTTGAATAAGCACCAGCAACGAAGACCCTCAGGCTCGATGCCAGTAACACTCCTGTCCCGATTCCAAGAAGAATTTTATCTCTTTCGTTTACTTTCGTTGGTACCACCTAAAACTTAATTTTGACAGAGTTGGCCTTAAAGTTTGCTATCTTCCAAGTCATGTTAATCACAATGCTTACTAGGTGTTGTCGCTAGACCACAGGTATTATAAACCCTATGCCTTTCTTTTCTCCAAGAGGTGAGATAATGAGAAAGGGCCCGGTATTTTTGGGTAAGGCTCACATTCACTGGTGCGAGAAGTGCAATGTTCCCCTGATAAGCGAGAAGTGTGATATTCACGGTGAGGGTTTCAGGGTAGATTTAACTCCGCCTGCTGATGTGAGGTTTGCCTTCGAAAAGGATATTGAGTTCATTAAGAGAGAGTTTAAAGCCCACTATGGCGTTGATGTTGGAGAAATACTAGATGGCAAGATAGTTCTTTTGAACAAAACCCCCGGTGAAGATGATGTGTATGAGATAATTGTGGACGGCTACATCTTTGGATGGCTTCGCTTTGATCCGCTTGAGCTTAAGTGGAAGCCGGGACTGAAGATTGAAGGCGCTATGGCTCTATGGAAGCGCTTTGGGAAGGAAATGAAAAAATGGGTTATCGTGGATAAAGGTGCAAAGGAACCAATAAAAAACGGTGCAAGTGTTTTGCCTGTGGGAGTTCTCGAGGCAGAAGAAAGCATTAGAATTGGAGACGACGTTATAGTGGTCTGTGAGGATGAAGTGATTGCCACAGGAATAGCTAAAAAGAACTACGAGAAGCTGGTCGACAAAAACGAGCGCGGCACCGGAATAAAGACGAGGCACCAGAAAAAGGTTCAATACCGGGAAGGTAAGAAAGCAACTATAAAGGAGGTAATAAAAGCCAACAAATCGGCACTAGAGGAGAGAGTTAAAGAAGCCAGAGCGTTTATGAGAAAAACTGCTCAAAATACAAATAAGCCAATTGCCGTTGCCTTCAGCGGTGGAAAGGACAGTTTGGCTGTTTTGGGTCTGGCCCTTGAGGAGTTCGATGATTTTGCTGTGTTCTTTAACAACACTGGAATAGAGTTTCCGGAAACCCTTGAATATGTAAAAGAAATCAGGCAGGAGCTTGAGAAAAGAAACATAAAATTTATCGTGGCTGATGCTGGCGATGCATTCTGGAACTCTCTCAGCGTTTTTTCACCCCCGGGAAGAGACTATAGATGGTGCTGCAAAGTTACAAAACTGGGCCCAATAACCCTTGCAATAAAGGAACACTACCCAAATGGTGTCCTGATGTTCGTCGGCCAGAGAAAGTACGAGAGCCTGCAGAGATACAAACAGCCCAGAGTGTGGAAAAATCCATGGGTGCCTAACGAAATTGGAGCCTCTCCAATATTTCACTGGAACGCCCTTGAGGTGTGGCTCTACATATTCTCCCGCAAGCTAAAATACAACCCCCTTTATGAGAACCGTCTGGATAGAATTGGTTGCTTTATGTGCCCAAGCTCTTCCCTAGCCGAAATTCAAACGCTAAAGGAAGAAAAGCCGCAGCTGTGGGAAAAATGGGAGAGTGAGCTTAGGAAGTGGAAAGAACGCTTTGGAATGCCAGAAGAATGGATAACTTACGGCTTCTGGAGGTGGAGGCAGTTAACTAAAGGGCAGAAGGCCATTGCAAAAGAACTTGGAGTAAAGATCCCGGAAAAACGGACATGGGAACCTATAAGATATTCGCTTGAAGAGAGAGATGGAGAGTTTATTCTCAGAATAAACACGAGAATAATCCTGAAAAGAATCAAAGAAGTAGCCCCAATATTGGGTGAAGTAAGCGAAGATAAAAACTCCATAAGAGTAGGTACTATAGTATTTACGGAGGATGGAGTCAGGACAAAGAGCAGAGAAGATGCTATAATGGCATACTACCTAATAAAGAGGGCATATGAGTGTGTTGGGTGCGGGGTTTGTGTTGGGAAATGCCCAGAAAATGCTTTAAAAATAAACCAGCGTACAAGAAAGATAGAGGTTGACCCAGCAAAATGTACTCACTGTGGGGAGTGTATGGAAGTATGTCCGCTGTTAAAAATAAAGAATCCTCAAGAAGGAAGTCAGCTTTAATAGCCATGTTATCTCTCCTACTCGTGCTGTCTAACTTTGTAATTTCCCAGGAGTACGAATATAACTTGGACAGCTACTCCCTTTACTTTGATATTCTGGAGGACTATAGGGTTAAAGAGACCATTGAGCTTGTTCTGTTTCCAAACGTTCCCCTTTCCCATTACACTTTCTACTCTGAGTACCCAATCGAAAACCCTGAAGCTATAATTGAAATCGACGGTAAAACTCAGATAGCTAACATAAGCGTTTCCAAAATTGTGGGTGACATAAATGCCGTTTATATTGAATTTCCTGAGGTCTCGCCGGGAAGCAGGTTAAAGATAAGAATAAGCTTTTATTCAGAAGGAATGCTCCAAGAGGTTAGTGGGAAAAAGCAGTTTTCATACTACGTCAAATTTAACCAGCCAGTTGGGTATTTTTACGCAAGACTCTACGTTCCCAAGGGTTATGCAATTTTATCCCCTATAGTTCCTTCCCCGGATAAAGTCGAAAGCACGGGGAATGCTCTCATTTTGGAATGGAAAAAGACAGACGTTAGAGCTGAGGAGGAGTTTTATTTTATAGTGGGATTCTCAGGAGAAGTGGAGAATCAGTTCCCGCTGGTGACATTTCTCGCAACAGTGCTTATAGCGTTTGTAGGTGGCTTTTTTGCCGGGACCCTTTATAGGGGGAAAGAAAAGGGTGCAATCGACCTGCGTTCAGATGAAGAAAAGGTTCTTGAACTGCTTAGGGAAGGACCACTCTACCAAAGCGACCTTGTAAAGCGGCTTGGCTTTTCAAAAGCAAAAGTCAGCTTGCTGTTAAAGGACATGGAGAAAAAAGGCCTAATCGAAAGGGTTAAAGAGGGAAGAACGTATCTGGTCAGATTAAAAGAAAGCTGAGCTAATCTTTATAAAGGAAAATCATCCAAAGCTGGAAGGTGAGGAAAATGGAAGAATATTTTGTATGTCCTGAATGTGGAAGCGAAGAAGTTGAGGTTATATCGGAGAGAGGAAGAGAAGTAAAGCTGAGGTGCAGTGAGTGCGGTCATGTATGGCAGATCACACTGAGCAAGATCATTAAGGTGCCTATAATAGTCAGCAAACATGAGAGAAGCTTCAAAAGACTTGCAGAGCTTCCTGCTGATGAAGAGATAAAAGTTGGTGACATAGTGGAGATTGAAGACGACGAGGTCAGAATCACCGGAATTGAGCTAGAAGACAACAAAAGGGTCGAAACAGCTCCGATAAAGGACGTCAAGACGCTCTGGGGCGAAAGCTTGACCTATCCAAAGGTGATCGGAGTTTCAATTTACCTTCCTAAGGGTATTACACAGTCATTCAAGGTCAAAGTTGACAGGGATGAAGAGTTTGCTGTCGGAGAAGTCCTTGAAGTTGGAGGCTACACCTTCAAAATAGAGAAAATAAAAACGGAAGATAAAATGCTAAAGTATGGAAAAGCTAAAGCAGACAAAATAGTTAGAATCATGGGGAGGCCCCTAAGGGCAAGGGCAAGCAGAAGCCTTGAAATTTACAGAGGGTATACGAGGGAGAATAATCCGTAAACTTAAAATCCCTCTTTTACAATTTTTGTACGTGAAGGTTATGGAAGAGGATGAGCTGTATAGAAAATGGATGAGACTTGTTGAGAACCTTGAAAGGGAAGGAATAATCAAGAGTGAAAAAGTAAAGAGGGCGTTTCTTCGAGTGCCGAGATATAAGTTTGTCCCCGAGCGTTATAAGGCGTACGCTCACGTTGATGAGCCCCTTCCAATTCCAGCAGGTCAAACAATAAGTGCTCCCCACATGGTCGCTATAATGCTGGAGCTTGCCGGGCTGGAGGAGGGAATGAACGTCCTTGAAGTGGGAACCGGAAGCGGGTGGAATGCCGCTTTGATCTATGAGCTCGTTAAAAGGGATGTCTATACAATAGAGAGAATTTCAGAGCTTGCAGAGTTTGCCAGAAGAAACCTTGAGAGGGCGGGCTACAAAGATAAGGTGCACGTAATCGTTGGCGATGGAACTAAGGGATTTCCACCAAAAGCACCCTATGACAGAATAATCGTTACAGCAGGGGCTCCCAAAGTTCCCGAGCCTCTGATAGAACAGCTCAAAGTTGGGGGCAAACTTTTAATCCCTGTAGGAAGTTACCACCTGTGGCAAGAGCTCCTTGAGGTTATAAAGATAAGCGAAGACAACAGGGTAAAGATAAAAAACCATGGCGGCGTGGCATTCGTGCCCCTAATCGGAGAATACGGATGGAGGGAATGAGATGTACCTCATAGCGTTTGATTTAGAAGGAACCTTGGTAAAATCCAAATCAAGCTGGGTTGAGCTTCACAAAAAGTTTGGTACGTGGGACAAAGGGAGAGAATACGCCGAGAGATTCTTCGCTGGGGAGTTTGACTATGCAACATGGGCAAGGTTGGACGCTTCTCTCTGGAAGGGGAGAACGAAAGAGGAGATTATGGAATGGGCAAATTCAGTTGAGTATTTTGAAGGTGTGGAAGAGCTTTTTCGATTCCTGAGAGAGAGGAACTTTAAAATTGCAATAATCAGCGGCGGCCTTAAATGCCTTGCCGAGAGAATAGGGAGAGAGCTTAAGGCCGATTTTGTGTATGCAAACGAGCTTGTCTTTGATGAGAAAGGTAGAGTAACGGGGGAAGTCCTTCCATGGGTGGACTTCAGAAACAAAGGAGATATATTGCTTGAGCTTAAAGAAAAGCTCAGGCCGAAGCTGACCATAGCTGTGGGTGATGGGCACAACGATATAGCCATGTTCAAAGTTGCGGATGTGAGCATAGCTATTAACCCCCATGAGGGCGTTAAAGGGGATTACCTCGCAAGAGACCTATATGAAGTGATGGAGATCATTGAGAAAATTCTAAAAGAAAAAGGGTAGGTCAGAGAAGGGCGTGTTCATCATAATCAGCAAAGCAAAAGCTCATCATCCCTTTTCTATATTAAATTCTGCAAGGTTTTTTAAAAGTTTAAAGCCCTGAGCTTTTTAGCACGAGCCACCAGAATAAGTCGCCGTAAAACACCGATATTAAGAAGCCCAAAAATAAGGCCGGTGCAAAGGGCATCGCATTCCTTACAACAAATTCATCTTCCAACTTTCCTTCGTTCACAAGAGCTTTGAGGGTCTCTATGTCCTCTTTTCTGAGCCCTTCAGCCGTTGGTGGGGCGATTAGTTTGTCGTATTCAACTCTCAGCGCATTTAGGTTAAGAGTTTTCAAAGCCCTAATAACCTTGTCAAAAGAACTTTCCCTGTCTCTATAGATTTTGCCGTCCTTTTCATATATCCACTCGCCGAGGATGTCCCATTCTTTGAGTTCGTCAACAGTAACTCTTTTTGTCAATACTTCCTCCCTTAAAACCTTTACAAGGGAAAAGAACACCTTAAAGGTATAAAATGTTGCGGCAAGTTTCAAATAGCTGTAAATGATTTCTGGAGTCTCAAAAGCACCGTAGGCAAAAAGCAGTATCCCAACAACATCTCCGACCTTTTGCAGTTTTGCTAAGATAACTATCGCTATTGCCCATATTAAAACCCCAAATTGAGGAGGAATAGCTCTCCCGACAACTCTGAGAATCACAAAAGCCGCAGATATCCAGAGGGCAAGCTCAAAGGGTTTGAGCCATTTATCGATGAAAATCTCCTTTAATCGAGTAGTTTTTCTCCTTATTACTAACACTGCGAGGGAATAAAAGAAAATGAAGGGAAACACAGCAAGTATGCTGTTAAATAAGAGGGTTATGCTGTGCAAGGGATATCTAGCCGCATACGGGGGGACTATCTTCGCATAGCTTGATGCATATGGGAAGAGAGCCGAGTAACCCATTAAGATAACAACATCTCCACTTGCCCAGCCTCCCATGAGATAGAGCAAATAACCCAACAAAAATCCGATGGCGAGTCCTATTAATCCAGAAAACGCGTAGAAAAGGTCATGCTTTACGGCAAGTCCATAATAAAGGTAATACAAAACCCCAATTCCAGCAATTGGAAACACATGTTTGTCCTCTATAAAGCCGGTTTTGATATCGGTGTAAGAGGTTAGAATTCCCATTATAACCCCGAGAGCTATCAAAAGGAACTCCATCTGATCACCTCACAGGGTTTCGAGAATCTTGTCCTTTATGGTGTCAATATATCCAGTTACCGATGAATTTATTGCCTGAACACTCGTGAGAACAACCCTTATGGTTACCATAACCAGTATCAAAACAGCGGCCAGTATAAACAAATACTCAAGTGCACTTTGAGCTCTTCGCATTTTCTCACACCACATATGTTTGGTCTTCAGATGATTTAAACGTTTTCATTTTGTGCAACCTTTTTAAAGTATTCGTCCCACAAAGTAAGGGAGCCATGAAAGTGTACAGATTATATGTTAGGGATGAATATCTTGAGATGATAAAAAGCGGGAAAAAGACCATAGAGGTTAGAGCGGCATATCCACAGCTGAAAGACATCAAGCCCAAGGATAAAATTTTATTTAACAACGAAGTTCCTGCAGAGGTCATCTCGGTCAAAAAATATGAGACTTTTAGGCAGGTTTTGAGAGAGGAATCGATAGAGAGGATTTTTCCAGATAAGCCCAGCTTTGAACAGGCTGTAAAGAGGTTTCACAATATGTATCCAAAATGGAAGGAGAACCGCTATGGGGTAATTGCCATAAAATTCCGCCTCCTGAAACCAAGGAGGGAATAAAATGCGGAATCTAAAGTTCGATGGGAGATACAAGGACTTGCTCCTCAGCGGGAAGAAAAACGCCACGGTGAGGGTAGGCAAAGTTAACTTAAAGCCCGGGGATGAAGTTCTTATCCATGCGGGAGGTTATGTTCTTGGAAAGGCCAAAATAAAGAGAGTTGAACGAAAAAAGGTTTCCGAGCTTACTGATGAAGATGCCATTAAAGATGGGTTCAACAATAAAGAAGAGCTTTTGGAGGCTCTTAAAGAACATTACAGGAACTTAACCCCGGATACAGAGGTAACGGTTGTTGAATTCGAGTTCACAAAGCTGCTGGATAAGCCTATATTGTCAGCAGATTTTCCCTATGAGGGCAACAATCCAATCGAGATAGCGGAGCTTGCACTGAAACACCTGAAAGATTTAAGTTTTGAGGAAATTGCGCTGTTGAAGCTATTCCTGCAGTCAGGCAGTCTTAGGAAAGCGGCATACAAGCTTGGAGGGCTCAACAAAAGATATAAAATCAGAGAAGTCCTAAGGAAAGCTTATGAAGAGCTTAAGAAGATGGGTATTATGGAGCCGAAATTATAAGAGGGCTTTTGAGGCTATACTTAATTTTTCACAATAAAGGGTTTTTAAGACAAAAGATAATTTTTATAGTGGTGATAAACAATGATAAAGGCGGTGTTTTTTGATTTCGTTGGCACACTCCTAAGCAAAGAGTATGAAGATACCACCCACCAGAACATAATAAGGGAAGTTTTGAGAGACGCCAAGGCAGAAAACGTTGACCCGATGAAGGTATGGGAAGAATATGAAGCCATTACAAGCGAAAGATTCAGGCAATTTGCCGGGAAACCCTACAAGCCAATTAAATTGCTTGAAGAAGAAGTCATGCAGGAGCTTGCCGAAAAATATGGTTTTGAGCTCTCTCCAAGATTTTGGGAAATTCACCTCAAAATGCACCAACAGTATGGAAGGCTCTACGATGAGGCCATTGAAACTCTAAAGACGTTAAAGGAGCGAGGATATCACGTTGGGCTTATCACAGATTCTGACAGTGAATACCTCAAGGCCCATCTTGAAGCATTGGGGATTTTAGAGCTCTTTGACAGCATAACAACGAGCGAGGAAGCAGGCTTTTACAAGCCCCACCCGAGAATATTTGAGTTAGCCCTGGAAAAAGCAAATGTCAAAGGAGAAGAGGCAATATACGTTGGTGATAATCCTCTTAAAGATTGTGTAGGCGCTAGGCATGTTGACATGGTTAGTGTTCTGCTGGATAAGAAGGGAAGCAAAAAAGAGCTGTGGAAAGAGTGTGAATTTGTTATAAGCGACCTTAGGGAGGTAATAGTAATAGCGGAGGAGCTAAACGGTCAGTAACGGCAGGGCTCTTCACAGTTCCGCTAGCGAAATTTTCATCATCCCGTTTTAGCGTTTTTATTTCAGCTTAATCTTTTCTTTGCTTCCCACAATCTTTGGAATGCCGTTATCCATGCTAAAACTGCAACGGCATAAACACCAATATCGACCCTGTTGAAAAGGGCCGTTACAATTATTATGAGGAGCCTCTCTGCCCTCTCAGCTATCCCCACTGCCAGTGTGCCACTTCCAGCAAGTTCTGCCCTACATCGCTCGTAGCTGACTAAATACGAGCCTATGAGAGCTATCGCTCCGATTTCCCACTTTACCAGTCCCCCATATGCAATTCCAAACAGCACTGCCCCATCGCTTATTCTATCGAAGGTTGAGTCCAAAAATGCTCCAAACCGTGAAGTTTTTTCTGTAAACCGCGCCAAAGTTCCGTCAAGGGCATCTACAAGTGATCCAAAGAGCAGTACTAATGCGGCAATCCTCTGAGAGCCTTGAGCAAAGAAATATGCCCCTAACAGAGATATCAGCAGTCCAACAAATGTAAGCTGGTTTGGAGTAATGCCCATTCTGACCAAGGGCTTTACTATGGCTTCTAAGTACCCCTTAACGTTTGAACGGTATCTATTCAACATCTTTCTGTTCCTCCAAGGAGATTACTTTTTTCCCTTTTTCTTGCGGGATTATCTTAACCTTCGCGTTTTTGAATTCCTTTTTAAGTCCTTTTCCTTCGAGGAGTCTGTCTAGAAACACAGCTAGCGCTGCAACTTCACTGTGTGGCTGATTCCCTACGGCCACGTTGTAGTGAGCAATCTCATACACTTCCCTTGGAACTTTTTCCGCCCCAACGACGATCAAAATGTCTTCCTTGTCTAATGCTCTCCTTATTTCTGGGATAGCTTCATCTATGGGTATTCCATACATGGTCAAGTGGACTATTTTTCCTTTCCACTCTCTCAGAACCTGCCTCCAGTGAGGGTTGAACTCAATCTCAAACGGCCCTCCCCAGCGTTCTACAACATCCGAAACGCTCTCGTACACATGCTCATCCTTTTCAGCTGCTATTATAATCCTATCAGCCCCAAAAGCCCTCGCAGTTAAGGCTACGTGGGTCGTAATCCTTTTATCTCTTTCCGGTCTGTGTCCCAATCTAAGCACCACTATCATTTGTACACCTCCGCCAAAATGTTCCAGTACTTCCTAAAGTCTTCTGGCCATGGTTTGTCCTTATAAAATTTGTAGAGTGCATCAACGTTTGTTGCGAGACTCTTTGGATCGGCTTTCTGAAAGACCATGTTTAGCTCTGCTTCGGGAGCGGAAGCAAATAGGAACAGGGCAAAAATACGCTCATTCTGGTTCATATTGATTAGCACTATGGATAATTTTGGCCTTACTGGGGGATCAAGTCTTTCTGAAACGACTTTCTTTAGAGATTCTTCTATATTGGCGAGGTACTCGGGGCTTACATCCAAGTGCTCATGCCCCTTTTCCTCTTCCGGTGCGTGGGCAACAAGATTGTATGCCTCATTTGTCATCATCTGGTAAATCCTGGGAAAATGTGGGGTTGCTATGTATTCTTCCCTCGGACCAAAAAAGCCTCTTTTGAAGTCCACAACGTGCCATTTTCCTGCGGAATAAAACTCTGCGATTGCATTTTCCGTGCAGTCTTCTCCGTTGTAAAATGTTACAACTCTAGCCGGGATATTCAGGGATCTTAAGATTCCTGTGAAAAGAAGTGTGCCCTCTTCGTAGCTTATCCTGTTCTGGGGAAGTATGTTGGAGGGATTTGTGGTTGTTGTGACATCTCCAAGGGCGTATCTGCTTTTAATCATGTCGTAGACAGCTTTTGCAGCCTCAACTTCTGAAGTGGCGTTTTTAACAAGCGATATTGAGATATTCCTTAATAAACCCCGATCTATTCTGGATGTGGAATTAAATTTCTCTTTCCAAAATCCGTCAACAAGATAAGGCAACTGAATCCAATAGTATTCTTCTTCATATGCCAGTCTCAAGGTTTCATTATCGTAGCTCCACGGCTTCCAGATTATTTTAATGAACTTGTTTTTGAGCTCTCTCTTTTCTTCTCCGTTTTCAATATAGAGTATGGAAATCGCCATATATCCCTCCTCTGGTATGTAGGGGGCTTTAAGCACGTAGCTCAATCCATGTTCTTCTCCGGGAAGGATATTTGTGGGAACATCTGGCTCCCTAACAATTTCCATGCCTTCTAACAGTTTTATTGAGATTTCTCTAAGTGTTATAGGGCCACTACCAGTATTTTTCAGCTGTATATCAACTCCAAACTCATTTCCCCCTTCGACTTTTTCTGGTGAAACAACGTTCACACTTAATGATCCAAATGAAGGTATCTCGCTTTCTTTTTCCACGACGTTTATTATCAATTCTTTATAGAATCCGCCCCATGTTCTCTGAAGCTCATCTACAATCTCTACAGAAGCTTTAAGCATATATCTGCCGGGGTTTGATGGAGCCTGAACTATCCATATAAGCTCTACAATCTCGCCGACTTTAAGGGGTTCTTGCAGAGAAGGTGTCTGAAGTATCTTGAATTCCGGATTGCTAAGATACAAGTTAACTCCCGTTATTGCTACTTTTCCCGTGTTGTTAACTTTGACTATTATATGAAAGATATCCCCTTCCTTAACAGCATTCTTGTCAATATTAATTTCAACCTTTGCGGGTTCCTTAACTAGACAGCCAGAAGAGAAAATCAGGAAAATGAGTATAAGTGGAATGAACTTTGAATACCTCATGCTTTCCCCCCAAAGTTCTTTTAAAGATAAACCTTAATAATTTTTAGGTGGTGCCAGTGATAACTCTAACTACAGATTTTGGCATCAAAGGACCCTATGTGGGAGAAATGAAAGGTGCTATTTTGACAATAAATCCGGAAGCAAAAATAATTGACATTACTCACTCGATAACACGGCACAGCATTGTTGAGGGCTCTTTTGTTATGGAGCAGGTTGTAAAATATTTCCCCCCAAACACTATCCACGTAGGGGTTATTGATCCAGGGGTAGGCACCGAGAGGAGAGCAATCATAATAGAAGGCACCCAATTTTTAGTACTTCCCGACAACGGTTTAGCAACGCTTCCCCTCAAGTGGATACAGCCAAAAGCGGCATACGCAATAGACCTCAAAAAAATGGAAAATATCATAGGGAGAAAGATAAGTTCGACTTTTCATGGAAGAGATGTATTCGGGCCCGCAGGCGCGCTGCTTAGCTTGGGCTATGAGCCTTCAAGGCTTGGAGATGAGATTGATCTTGAGACAATCGCCAGACTTGATCTGGAACCGAAGAAAGAGGGAGATTCCTGGCTTTTGAAGGTTATCTACATCGATGACTTTGGGAACGTCATCTTAAACATCGAAAACTATGGGAAGCCGAAATATGTGGAGATTTTGGGCAGAAAGATTCCCTATTTGGATACTTACGGTAAGGTAAAGCCCGGAGAACTTCTCTCTCTCCCGGGAAGTCACGATTATCTTGAGATAGCGGTTAATCAGGGCTCAGCGGCAGAGTTTCTGGGATTGAAAGTTGGGGATGAAGTTAAGGTAAAGCTGATTTATGAGGAGGGGTAAACGATGAGGGGTCTCTTTGTTGGTAGATTTCAGCCGGTACATAACGGGCATTTAAAAGCTCTTGAATATGTTTTTGAGCAGGTTGATGAGGTTATAATCGGCATCGGGAGTGCTCAGGTTAGCCATACTTTAAAAAACCCATTCACAACAAGCGAAAGAATGGAGATGCTAATAAGAGCTCTGGATGAGAAGGGAATTCCAAGGGGAAAATACTTCCTCGTTGCCTTGCCGGATATAAACTTCAACTCCATCTGGGCTCCTTATGTTGAAGCAATGGTGCCAAAGTTTGACATTGTCTTTACGGGTAATTCACTTGTTGCACAGCTTTTTAAGGAGAGGGGATACAAAGTGGTAGTTCAGCCGATGTTCAGAAAGGACATTCTTTCCGCTACGGAGATAAGGAGAAGAATGATAGAAGGAGAACCCTGGGAGGACCTCGTCCCAAAGAGTGTGGCGGAATACATTAAAGAGATCAAAGGAGTTGAGAGAATAAGAATGCTGGCGACAGACTTGGAGAAGAACGAGAAGGAGCTTCAGGCACCGATAAGGATTCCTGAGTTCTGATTCCTCATTTATTCACTTCTAGCCAGAAACTGAAGAGCTGATGGGAGAGTTTGGTCTTGTGAAGGGCTTTGGCATCTTGGGATTTCACTCCAGTGCATGGAAAAAGATGAAAAACCCTACATTTAAATTTTGTGGAGGCATTTCACGTATATCAGTGCTTCCTCGCCCCACTTGGGGTACGGATCTATCAGAGCAATCCTCACAAAACCTCTCTTTTCGTAAAACCTCCTCGTCTCGTCATAGGGTTTGTAAGAGAGGCCTCCAGAGGTCTTAACTACCAGAACCTCAAAGCCCCTCCGCGCTGCAAGCTCTTCGATGGAGTTCAGAAGCCGAGAGCCTATCCCTCTACCTCTCAGCTCTCTCTTCACGGCCATCCAGATGATTTCGATGGCCTTATCGTTGAGCGGTTTAACCGTTATAAAGCCTGCAACTTCTCCGTCTTCGACCGCTATGAAGGTCTCCTCCTTCTTCAAGTCCCTCTCAATTCCCCTTTTCCCGTTCTCGTTAAACCACTCGGGTAGGTTTTTTGCTATCTCAAGGCAGGCAAACCTCTCTTCTTCACTTTTGAGTTGCTTAATTATCATTCCAGCCATCTCTCCAGAGAAGTTTTTTCTGAACACTAGGACGTTTGGCTCCTCAGTCTCGTGAGGAAAACCCAAGCCTTTTAAGGTCTGGTAGGGGAGGTTTAACCCCTCTAGGAATTATTACTCTGAATTCGTTTTTCCTTCTCTTCAGCGATCAGGTCTGACCCCACGGATTATCGGTTCCATTTTCATCACATCAAGAAGGACTCATCCGGATATTTATACCTTTGCCCTCCTTGAAGTCCAACACAACCGCACAATCATCCCCACGGTATCGTAACGCTGCTGTTGATGCCCCCGCGCAGATAGACAACTATCCCGCTTGCTTCTGCCTTGGGCACTATCCGCAGGACGGGAGCCCGCCCCAACACTGGAAGGTAAGCAGTTGTTTCTTCCCCCCAGGGGAGAGACGTTGAGGTTGCTCTCTTCTCTTTGGAGCACGTAAACTTCAGGTACAGTTTACCGTCCAGAAGGGAGCACCCGGAGAGTTCCAGGCTGGAGACCTCGGGGATCTTTAGAAAGACGCTCCCGTTTTCCACCCTCATGAGGACACCATCTCTCTCGCTCCAGCCTTCTACCGGAAGCGAACTCTCATTGAGAACCCGGTATTCGACGAGACCGCTACATTGGTCGCCCCAGAGGATATCATCCGGTTCTTTTTGGGGCTTATTGCGTTCATAGTGGGCATAATAGGTGGTTCCGACTAATATCAATGCAAAAACAAGGAGATACAGAGGTAAGGCTTTCTTGGTCATACGGCCTCACCTCCAGAAGGGCCCAAAACCAACACACTAAGCAACAGGACACTTAATAATTCCCGTCGCACTGGCATCGCCTGGGAGCTTTTTCGTAATATTGTGTGCGTTCAGATTATTTAAAGTTTTTCGTAATATTGTGTACGTTCAGATTATTTAAAGGCTTCTACCTTGTAGGCGTAAAAATGTCTAGAAAAGCCTTCCCCGAAAGTCCCTCCCAGAGGAAGTCGTGGTGGTCCTCACTCTTTATTGAACTTGGTCTGGAAAGGACTTATTTTGAAAAAGAAAGAGCTTAAACCATCTTTTTCCTGAACACGAGGACGTTGGGTTCATTGGTCTCGTCCCAGAGGAAAAGGCTAAGCTTCTTCAGGTCAGGAACGACGGGTTTCACGTCACTTGGGAGCATTATCTCAAACACCTCATTACCCTTTTCTTTGGCAACCCATGTCATGGCCGGTAGCATCGTCCTCATGTTCTCTAGCCCAGTTGAAAGGGGCGTGAAGGTCACTCCATCCTTTGTGGCGAGAAACTTTAAACCGGCGGTTTCGTAGGCCTCACCCTTTCTCCTGAGCCACTTCAAGGCTTCTTCTCCACTGTGCACGAACTTCCACCCCAGAGGGATTATCTCAAGGGCTAGGTCTCCAATCTCAAGCTCTGCTGGTGAGGGTTCCTTAGGCTGGAAGGTATCAACTTTCGCACCGAGGTCAAAGAACTTTGCTATCACCGAGAATCCGTCCTTTTTCGCCATCGCTATGCTCTCGCGGTTGAGGAAGTAAGTCGCAAACTCTAGAGCTTCAATTTTTCCCTCTTCGGCGAGCCTCTTCCCGAGGTTGACCATGAAATTGTGAATTAACCTTCCGTAGCCCTTTCCCCTGTAATCGGGGTGAACCCTGAGTCCCTCCATCCACCCGACCTTTTCCGGGAGAAGGGTTAGCTTTGCGGTTCCGATTACCTTTCCTCCAACCTCAAGGACGTAGAAGTTGTCGCCAAGCCACTCGTCGAAGACGTCGGCGAGATAATCCTCTCCACCCCATGTGAGCCTTGCTATCTCCTCGATGAAGGGTTTATCCTCAGGTTTGGCTTTGCGGATTATCGGTTCCATCGTTTTCGCCTCTAAAAACTTTCTCACTAAGGTTTTTATACCCTTCCATCAGATGTCCATCGTAACCGTTAAATATTTATAGTATTGGATTTAAGATTTTTTGCCATGGGAAGCTCACTAAAACAACTCCTCCGGTTATTGAGTTATCTGCGAGAACATAAATTACACTTTGTCATTGGCTTAGTCCTGGTTCTTTTCATGTCATACACCAATGGTATAATCCCGGTTCTAATAAGAGAGGCTATAGACAAAGGCGTAACCACCGGCGAGTATAGGGTTGCCATTCGCTACGCTCTCCTTGTTCTCTTGGTTGCTATCCTAAACGGGGCCTTCAGCTTCAGCGGGAGATACCTTTTGGTTAAAGCCGCCCAGCACGCCGTCTACCACCTCCGAATGGACGCCTTCAGGGCAATTCAGCGGCACAGGATGGAGTTTTTCGACAAGACCTACTCCGGTCAGCTCATAAGCAGGATAACCAACGACACCGAGAGGATAACGCGCTTTTTATCGTTCCGCGTGAGGATGTTCGTCTATTCCGTCTTCCTCATCATTGTCTCGCTCTACTACATGACCCGCATGAACCGGACCCTCACCGGTGTTGCCCTCCTCACGATAGCCCTCGTTGTCGCTTTAAACACCACCTACGCGAAGAAAGTGAGACCTATATACGACGAAGTGAGGCACCAGACGGGAGTTATAGCCTCGGTCTCGACGGGTAGCATAGCGGGGGTCAAGACAATAAAGGCCCTATCTGCGGAGGAAGAAATCCAGGAGAAGTTCCAGAAGGAGAACGAGAAACTATACGAGCTCAACGTCAAGGCCACCAAGATAACTGCCCTCTACGGTAACGCACCATTTCTCGTGATGGGAATGGCCATGAGCGTCATGCTCTACTACGGAGGAAAGGCAATAATGAGCCAGAACCTGACCGTTGGTGAACTCACTGCCTTTCTAACGTACATGCTCACTATGACGTGGCCCCTAAGAGCCCTAGGCTTCACCATAGGGGACATCCAGAGGAGTCTTGCCGCTGCTTCAAGGCTCTTTGAGGTTATCGACTCTGCCCCCGAACATATCGACCCGCCTGATGCTGTGGAGCTCACCAAACCGCGCGGGGAGATAGAGTTCAGGGACGTTTACCTCACCTACCACACCGGGAAGACCGTCCTAAAGGGGCTGAACCTGAAAATTCAGCCGGGCGAGAAAGTACTCGTAACCGGCCCGCCCGGAAGTGGGAAGAGCACTCTTATGAAGCTCATAGCGCGCTTCTACGAGCCGGAAAAGGGAGAAGTCCTTATCGATGGAGTGGACGTGAGGAAGATAAAGACGTCCTGCCTGAGGAAAATAGTCGCCTATGTCCCGCAGGAGCCCTTCATCTTCAACAGGAGCATAAGGGAGAACATAGCGCTGGCGAAGCCCGACGCGAGCCTTGAGGAGATCATCAGAGCTGCCAAAATAGCGAAAATCCACGACTTCATTTCATCGCTTCCAGATGGCTACGACACCGTTGTCGGCGAGAAGGGCGTAACCCTCTCCGGCGGCCAGAGGCAGAGGATAGCTCTGGCGAGGGCGCTGCTCCTTGAGCCTAAGATAATCCTCCTCGACGATCCAGTATCAAACCTCGATGCAAAGACCGAGGAGAGCCTTATCGAAGATCTCAGGGAGATTCTCGAGGGCAAGACTGCAGTAATCGTCTCCCAGCGCCTTTCAATGGCGAGGCTCGCGGACAGGGTCATAGTTATGGTCGATGGCAGGGTTGTGGAGGACGGGAAGCCGGAGGAGCTGGCGGAGAAAGGGGGTCTCTTCAGCGAGATGCTCGGCAGGGGTGGGTGGAATGGCCAGTGAAGTGCAAAAGTCATCACTTTCACTTCTGAAAAGGTTCATAGGCGAGGCCCTGTCCCATAAAAGGACTCTTGCGATAGTCGGTGTGAGCATAGTGGGTTCCGCCCTGGCCACCCTAGCGCCGCCATACATCCTGAGGATAGCGATAGACCGCTACATCCTTGCAGGCAATTATTCCGGCTTTCTGGTTGTGGCCCTTCTCTACCTTGCCTCTCTCGTGGCCCAGTGGTTCTTCGCGACGCTCCAGACTTTCTACATTGAAGTCTTCGGCCAGAAAGTCCTCCGAGACCTGAGGGCGAGGCTCCACGAAAAGGTTCTCCTCTCAAGCCTGGACTTCTTCAAGGACAAATCGACCGGAGACCTCGTTTCGAGGATAGTGAACGACACCGGAATAGTGAACGACGTCCTTGTATCGGGCCTCCTCGGCAGCCTCGGGAGTCTGCTCAGCCTCATAGGCATAATCATCGCCATGCTTCTCCTCGACGTAAAGCTGACCCTCGTAACCCTCACGAGCGTCCCGCTGATGGTCATCGTCGCCTACTACTTCGGCGGGAAGATGAGGAGGGCCTACAGGGAGACAAGACAGAAGATAGCGAGAATTTCAAGCGTTGTTGAGGAGAGCGTTGCGGGAATTGAGACCATCAGAGCCTTCGGAAGAGAGGGCGACGTCGAGAGAGAGTTCTCGAAGGTCTCAAGGGAAACTATAGGGGCCTACCTCAGGGTGGCTGTGTATATGGGCGTCTTCTGGCCTCTCATGAACATAACCAGCCTGCTCTCAGTTATAGTAGTCATAGCCTACGGAGGTTATTTAGCCTATCAGGGCGCGGTTAGCGTCGGTGTTGTCGTTGCCTTCATCCAGTATGCCCAGCGCTTCCGCGGGCCGATAAACGAGGTCATAGGTCTCTATGACAGCCTGCAGTCGGCTTTGGCTGCGCTGGAGAGGATATACGAGGTGCTTGATGACGAGAACGTCGAGGACTACTCCGGAATGGGCATCGAGAAGCTGAAGGGCGAGATTAAGTTCGAAGACGTCTGGTTTGAGTACGAGAAGGACACGCCAGTCCTCAAGGGGGTAAACCTCCACATACCCCCCGCCACGAAGGTGGCCGTGGTCGGAAAGACGGGGGCAGGAAAGACCACGATGGCGAACCTGATAATGCGCTTCTACGACCCGACGAGAGGCAGAGTGCTCTACGACGGAATTGACGGAAGGGAGATAAGCCGGAAGAGCCTTAGAAGGAGAATAGGCTACGTCCCGCAGGAGACCTACCTCTTCCCGGGCACGATAATGGAGAACATCCTCATGGCGAACCCCGAGGCGAGCGAGGAGGACGTGATAAAGGTCTGCAAGCAGCTTGGGGTTCACGATTTCATAGAGAGGCTTCCGCAGGGGTACAACACCTCCGCGGGAGAGGCCGGAAAGCTGCTCTCCGTTGGGGAAAGGCAGCTCATATCGCTCGCGAGGGCACTCCTCAAGGATCCCGACATAGTCATCCTCGATGAGGCACTCTCAAGCGTTGACCCGAAGACCGAAAGGCTGGTGCAGGATGCCATGCTCAGGCTGATGGAGGGCAGGACGAGCATCATAATAGCGCACCGCCTCGGGATAACGCGCTTCGCAGATAAAGTCGTCGTGGTTGACGACGGAAAAATAGTGGAGGAGGGGCATCCAGAGGAGCTGTTAGCAAAGAGGGGCCACTTCTACAGGCTCTACACCTCGCAGATAGGCGAGATTTGAGATTCTTCTTTTGCTTTAAATTGCAGGACATAGGAAAGGCATTAACTTCTCAAGCCCAAGTGGTTCAGGTTGGTGTGATGCACTACGAGGAAGTTGAGGTTCTACTTCGAAGGTTCGGGGACTACATGGAGCCCGCCAATTCCGCTTTTGATGAAGAGAAGTACGATGTCACGATTTTTCTTGCATAGCAGGCACTTTCCCGCCTATACGAGCGGCTTTCTGAACACCATTACATTGGGCTCTTGGGGGTTGTCCCAGACCTCAAAGCCAAACTCTCTGAGGGGCTCAAGCAATTCCTTTCTCTCTTCAGGCACCATAATTTCAATGTATTTTTGATTTGCGTTTGAAGCTTCATAGCCCATGCAAGGGAGTAGTTGTTCTACATATGGCTTTGAAAGGCGAAACGGTACAAAAGCACTCTCGGAGTCTTTGGGCATCATGAACTTGGTTCCGCCGCATTCTTTGATAATAGCTTTTTCTTTAAGCCAGTCTAAAGCTTCCGGGACTTTATGAACGAACTTCCATCCTACTGGGATATACTCCTCGTATTCAAGCTCTTCTAAAGAGGCTATTGTGCTGTCGGATGGCTTTGAAGGTTTAATTTCTTCTACAGCTTTCCCCATAATGTAGTAGCGCTTGACGATCTTAAAACCATCTTTCTTTGCCATTGCTATGCTCTCCTTGTTGAGGAAATAAGTCGAAAACTCCAGAGCGTTTATGAGGCCCTCTTTTGCAAGTTCTTCTCCTTTTTGTAGCATAAAATTTTGAATCATTCTTCCAAAGCCCCTGCCCCTGTAGTCGGGGTGTACTCTAAGTCCTTCAAGCCACCCGACCTTATCAGGCAAAAGAGTTAGCTTTGCTGTTCCGATGACCTTTCCCTCAAGCTCAAGAACGTAGAAGTGCCCATCTTTTACCCAGCTCTCAAAAACCCTTGCGAGGTAATCCTCACCTTCCCATGTTAGCTTTGCTATTTCTTCGATAAATGGCTTGTCTTCGGGTTTAGCCTCGCGGATGACGGGTTTCATTGGGGTTCACCTAATAATAGCATTGATCCCTTGGACATTTATGCTTTTGCCTCCCCAGAACTTATCTAGGGAGATAATGAAGTCCGCCACAAAAAACTACTCGCTTTTGAAGTCACTACATCTCGATGAGTATTGGGCATTCTCCCTCTTCAAAGCTGTACACCCTACCTTCCCAGCTTCTTCTTTCATCCGTATAGACGACCCTTATCCATCCGCTCTTGAGTCCTTCTTTGTATTTTGCTATAACTTCTGACCTGATAATCTTAACTCCTTCACTGCCTTCCGAAGTTAGGAGGATAAAAAGAGTGCTGTTTTCAAATTTTAAGCCTTTGAATCTATGTCCTTCAGGAATTTTGATTTCTGCAATTTCGCTCAAGTTGTAAGGAGTCACAATGTAGTGCATTCCAACAATATCTCCCTTTTTATCAAAGGTCATAATATAATCCCTGCAGGTTGGGTTCAGAGAGGCTCCATCTATAAGGATGGTTGCGTTCTCAAGATCAAGATTGCAGAAGAAGCAACGAACTTTGAAGGTTTCATGCTTCGTCTTGATTTCCTCGGAGCTATTTAGTGCATGGAACTTGAGGATTACTTGGCCGTCCTCCACGAGGTAGCCTTCGCTCACGAGTTCCCCTGGGTAGTATATGGTGACCTGGACTTCGGCGGTTTTCATTGCTCGGGAAAATACAAAAGCTCCAATAAGCAATAAAAAGAAAAATACAACAACAGCACGCCTAACTATCATATGCCACCACCATGTTCCCTAACTCACAGAATATTCCGTCAATTTCGCTGAAACCCGTTACTGTTGTCCCTTCCACACCACCAAAGAAAACTCCGACGATCCTTGTTGCGGTGGTGTAATACGGTTTTACGAATACCGGTGCACCGCTATCTCTCTTTTTCCACTCCATGCCTACAACCTCTGAAGTGTCCTTTAATCTGACCTCCTCCCCGCCGTGAACGGCGAGATTTAGCTTTAACCCCTCGCCAAGTGCGGGAAGGTTTACGGGCAACTCATAACCTACTCGGCGTTACCACCTTTCGGTTCAGCCCGAGGGGACGGTCTTGCCCCAGTTACCCCTACCGCAAAGCGGATTGGGGTTATGGTTTGGATGTCAAACTTCAGTCTTTGACTGCTTGATAGGGCAGTTTTTGAAGGACGCTGTTAAGCGTCCTAACCACTCCAAGGCGGAGTGGTAACGTAAAACCTTGTCTCATCGGGTTTTTTGAGTGGCCTCTCCGAGGCCTTATTAAAAAGCCAAGACATTTAAGGGTTTCGTCTTTCCAAGGGCTGGTTTTTCAATCACTGCATCCCCACCCTAAAGGGCGAAGCTTTCAAAAGAAAAAAGTAATTTCTCCTTTCAGACTTGGAATCCTTTTGCCCCTTTCTTAGAGGTGGCAATAATGTACAAGCACCTCTTTATTTCCGGATCACCGCTACGTAGCTTTTAACGACTCCTCTTAAACGATTGAAAAGCCTTATACAAAGCTATCCCCAACAAGGACCCAATGTAGAAAAGGACGGTAACAACTACCCCACCTGAACTCTCATCGTAGTAGGCTGGACTCAGAATCCTCGCGATTATGGACTGGGCAAATATTGTAAAAGGTGTTACCAAAAGGGTGAAGACTCCAAATTCTCCTGGCGACACACGAACCAATGAGAGGAATAGAGGGGTTGAGAGTAGCGGGAACAAAAATGATAATCCCCAATGATAGCCAGACCCCCTCCGCTCGCGGTTATTAAACCCCCCACCTCGCTTAGGGCAAACACTGTCAGCTCAATGAGCAGGATTATAAAAATAATAGAAAAAGTGTATTCTTTCACCATCATCGGATTTTTGTGCTCTAATGGGGTTTCGTTCATAACATCTCCTCTTTACATATTCATCCTGTCATATCTCCATTACTATGAACTCGAACTGCTCTAAGTGCTTGATACAAAGCGACTCCAAGCAGGAATGAAACAACCGGCATAATGTACGCACCAAATATCAGCACCGGACCGCTATCGCTGTAATCGGAATGGCCGGAGAGTGAACTGATGGCAAATGCGAATACTAACGTTATTAATGGGACAGTTAATGCCAAGACTCCGAATTCCCGGGGGGACACTCTCGTTTTCCACAGGAATGCCAGTGTGAGCACCGAGAGCAAGAATGTGGGATACACGAGTTCGTAGGCCCCGGATAAAAGATACCTTCCTGAAATAGGGTCATAGTGAACCCTTACAAGGGGAATATTGTCTATGGCATTAGGATAATGCTGGGCAAGCTCGGTGATTCCGATTATGGTTAAGATCCAAAGGGGAGAGGCAAGGATTAAAAAGAAAATGGCACTTTTGTGTTCCTTCATGGCTGTTCACCATTTTCTGATTTTGGTAGCGTATCCGTCGTTGTACGGGCTTGAAATGTAGTTGTAGAGGTAGTAATGATCGGGGGTTATGACCCACGGGGAATGATAGTAGAGCGCAACCTTTTCTTCAGCCTGCTCAAAGGATATAACGTCATGATCCCTGTCCTCGTAATGTGCAGAGCCAATAATTTTTCCATTGTAGATTACCCAGAGCCTTACGTGGTGTCTTGGTCCGAATGTTCTGGATGTTGCCATATCGTCTCCTTCCTCCCATCCGCTTCCTCCATATTGTGGAGGATCGTAGATGTATTGATTGGACGCCACTACCCAATCATACCATCCTTCATTTTCCAACACTTCTTTGACCTCGCTTTTTGTCCCACCTTCCCAGACTAAGTTCACAGGATCTGCCTTTTCATAATGAGGGATGCTGAACTCGTCGTACCATACTTTCCACGTCCATCTTGGTAAGTATGGGGGATAATCCCACCAAGGAAACGGATCGTTAGAGGTTGTTAATATCGTTGTTTTGTAGTATGTCCTACTTATAGACTTTCCAGACATTAATGCTTGAGCGCCTTTAGGATACTTCTTCTCCAAAGTTGTTCCACTTACTTTTATCTTTTCAATCCTCGAGAGTTTGCCGACATTGAGTTTATTCCTTAAGTCGTCCCCAGTATAGATTACTTCCCTAATGAGCTCTCCGTTCTTGTATGAAACCTTTTCTATAACAAGAACTTTTACTGTATGCTCCTTTGCCCACTCTTCCCAAGGGTTTTGTGTCTTGTTTGCACTAACAAGGCTAAAAGAACCCAAAATCAACAAACCGAGTAGCAAAACACCAAGCAACTTCCACCTCATTGATATCACCCCACGGATTTTCATAATATTATGTGCGTTCAAACTATTTAAGGATTTCTACTTCATATACGTAAAATCACTCGAAAAAAAAAAGTAATTTCTATCACTTGCGCTTCTGGAAATAGCCGAGATTAAAGCAAAGTAACTTTGGAGAGTGCTTTAACGTGCTGAGAAGTCCACAATAATTAGGACAAGACGTCAGGTAGAAAGGCCTACTTAGGTTATTCCCTCCTGGCCGTGGAGAACTTAACAAAACAAACATACGACAGAGCCGTTCCAGTGCACGCCACTCCAGCCGCGAAGGGTGAAGCAACAAGCACTGCCATCCCTTTTTCAATCATCCATGCAAATATTAGCTACGAGAGCGGGATGACGAGCGTCGCAAGGGCGTCGAAGAGATCCCCACCGTTCCGAGGATTTTGAGGGGGACGCACTTCTGGAAGAGGCTGTCAGCGGAGACGTTGAGGAGCTCTCCACCGGGGCCCACGATAAAGGCGGCCAAAAAAGATTAAGTTAATGAAGTCCTCTTCCTTCCTCTAAGACTTGCCTTTCATGTGAACGATATTAGCTGGTGGAACTATTTTCCAACCACATATTCAAAACCGCCGTTTTTACGGCACTTTTGTTCCCGTAGAGGAGCATCACCCTGTCCATTCCCGGCCCCCAGTACAGTTCTATGTAAACTCCAAGATCCTTCTCAAAGTAGGCTCTCTGGGCAACCTCTCCAGCGGGATCGTGAGATTTAAGCTGTGGAAGGGCTTTCTCCTCGAAACCCAGCTCTTCAATTTTTTCTTTCAACTTGTCATAAACCTCCCAGCCGCATCCCGCCCTATAAACGGCCGCCTCGATCCTTGCCCCCTCTGGAGTCACTCCGCTAACCGAGAGCATATCGTCGGAGAAGGCGCTGCTCCCCCAGGTTTGGTTGAGAATTCTGGTGTGCATGAAGAGGCCCAGCATCTTCCCTGGCGATGGGCCCACCCACAGTGTATGGAACATGAGCTGATTGAGGGTGTACTCAGCTTCATCGATCCGGTCCTGACTGTAAGGTACCTTGAATAAAACAAGGAGGTAGAACCCCCTGAAATACGTTGGTATAAGCGAGTAAAGGGCGTCTTTCCCTTTCCACTGGAATCCGTTTGTGGTGTTTGCTTTGATATCAAACTTTTCTTTGAGCTCTTCCAATGCCCGAGAGGCTGAGTAATAGTCTTGATACACAAAAACTCCCACGTGAGCTCCCGAAACCTCAGAAATCTCGAAAACCTCGCTGGCAAGGCTCCCCTCTGGAGCCGAAAAATCCGGTTCGGTAGGTTTGAGTGAGTAGTCATCTCGAAGGGCCTCAATGAACTGGGAGATAGCTTCACCTGGATCTACACCGCAGAGCGGATCCGAGGGGGCTATTCTTTCGATAGTCAGTAATGAACTGTCGAGGCTCTCTTCTCTAGGAGAAACTGGGGTTGTTGAGGAGGGCGTAGTTGTGGGGGATTCCGTTTGTGATGTTCCGGGCGTTTTCACCCTGTAGTTCCCAAGGCACCCCGAAGCAAGAACCATAAATACCACGAGGATCCCTACAATTTTTCTCATGATGATCACTAATTTTCACTTGGTGTTGAGGCATAAATGTCTTTTTGTAACACCTCTAGTGCCATTTGCTGTGATAAGGTCACTATCAGCTCGCTTGGATTAGTTCGTAGAACAGCTCATCCACGTATTTCCCATCGCTCCAGACGTGGTCTTTAAGCCTTCCAGCCAATATAAACCCGTTCTTTTCGAGGACTCTTATCGAAGCCCTGTTGTCGGCGTGCACCTTCGCCCAGACCTTGTGGAGGTTCAGGTGGTTAAAGGCATAGTCCACCAGAAGGGCCACCACTTCGGTTCCGTAGCCCTTCCCGCGCTCCTCTGGGGCCAGGTAGTAGAATATTTCACCCCACCTCGCCTGGTAGTTCACCCAGTTAAAGCCCCCCACACCAACGAGCTTTCCGCTACCGTTTTCAACCACGGCAAAAGCGGGCATCTTATCCTTGTTCTTCTTCATCTCTTCATAGAACTCCTCTTCTTCCTCAGGGAGGGTGAAATGGGCAGAATTGAAGAGCGCCCTGGCGGTGTTGCGCTCGTTGAACCACTCCCAACTTTTTTGGAGGTCTTCCTTAAGGAGAATTCCGAGCGAGACTTTCTCACCTTTGAGGATGATGGGCCTCATAGCCATCCCTGCTATTGCAACGCAAAAGAGTTTTAAAAAATTTTCATGCAAAGTTATTTTGGTGAAGGGGCATTAGTTTAACCCTGATTTCAGCTTACCAGGTGATTCAGGATGAACATTCTAAAGCTCTACTATGAAGAGGCTCTAAGAACGTTTCACGACTTCGGAGGAAGCGAGGATGATTTTTACTGGCTCGTCGGCAGCTTACTCGCCAGATATCCGTCCTATAGAGAAGAGTTGGAGATCAGAAAGAGGCTCATGGAGATGATAACCGAGGATGTTAAGGGAAAGGTTCTCGACGTCGGCTGCGGGACTGGAGTCCTGACGTTCAAGATGGCCCTAAAAGACGAGGTTGAGATGGTCGTTGGCATTGACAAGAGTCTGGAGGTGATCGAGTTCTGCAACCGCTTAGGGAATAGAGTTACGAAAAAGGCTAAGTTCGCTCAGGGGAACTTTTTGGAGATGAGCCTCGACGAAAAGTTCGACTCCGTAGTGTTCTCCTATACTCTGCACGACTTTGAGCCAGACCCGTTTCTTGAGAGAGCATTCAGAGTGCTCGAAGAAGGAGGGCGCATCATCGTTGGGGACTTCGACATTAACGGTTTGAGAGGGAAAATAAGGGAATTCGCAAGAGAGAAGGGGATGAAGATAGTCAAGGACGTTACCGTTGGCCGGGCGGAGAGCCACGGCGACCTGCGGGAGGCGTTTTTGGCAGTCATCGGGAAATAACTGCCCATGACGCGTGGAGCGTGGAATTCCAACAGCTGGGCGATTGTTTCCGCTTTAATCGCCCGCAGTCCATTCGTACACCGTTCCGCCCGTGAGGTTAAGGAGTTTTTCCGCGATGTCTGGAGGAACTTCGAAGGAATCACCCATTAGCTCTTCCCGGAGCTGGAGCGCGGTATCTTCCCTTTCCTTTCCGCAGGAGCCCTCAAATGGTTTCGTAACGACCACGCGCTCAAGCTTCCCGCTCTTCTCCTCCACCCACCCTATGGTGAACCAGCAGAGGCTCTTCCCGTTTTCGGCGCAATTGAGCTCGATGTCAACCCAGCTCCCGTCGGCCCTAATGAGGGCGAAAGTACTGCTGCACTCGGTGGTCGCGTTCTCTATTCCAAGCTCCCTTAGAATCTCCTGGCGTTTCTCGTAGGAGAAGTGGCTCATAAGTGCGAACTGCGCCGTGGTTCCCGTAACCCCAATGACCTGGTGGGTGGTGTGGTTCACCTTATACTCCACCCATGGAAAGCCCCTTGCCACACTCCAGTTGCTCGGATAATGGGCTATTAGCTTAACATAAACCACGTCCTCGTATCGAGTGTTCCTGAACTCATCGTAGTACACCCAAAACAGCTGCTCCCGCAGGTCGTAGGAGGCCCCAAACCGGCCGTGCACTATGTAATCCACTTTTATCTCCACATTCTCCCCAAGCTTCTCCGCAACGTCGGGCCTCGTCTCCATGAAATGGTTTATCGCGGCGTAGACATCGGCCCCGTATTCCGCCCAGACAAACCGGGTTATCTCCTCCCTCTGGCCGGCATATCTCTCAAGCTCGCCTTCGAGTTTTTCTATTCTGTAGTGGGCGCCAACGAGGAGTGCTACGAGTACCGCGGTTATTAGGAAAAAGGCCGCACTCTTGAACTTTTCATCCATAACCGCCACCAAAATTTAATCGGTCAAAAGTTTATAAAATTACTCCCGCACTGATGTATGTCTCTTATGACCTTAAGATGGACTACTACTCCTGCCACTCCTCTCTGAGGAGCTCGTAGGCAAGGCCATCAACGTACCCATGCCCCGGGATGTAGAAGTGCTTCCTGAACCTCCCGACCAGCTTAAAGCCGTTCTTCTCGAGAACCCTGATGGAAGCTTTGTTCGGCTCGTAGACGATGGTGTGGAGCTTGATGAGGTTCATGTTCTCAAAGGCGAACCTGCACATCAGAGCTAATGCCTCCGTTGCGTAGCCCTTCTCCCAGTGCTCCTTTCCAAGGAAGTACCACACAAAGGCATTCCTCGCCTGCCAATGTATTGCTTCCAGCCCGGAAAAGCCAACGAGCTCTCCTTCGGAGTTCTCCACTATCGCGAAGCTTATGGAGGTGTTCTTGTTCTTTCTATAGACACTGTGAGGTGCGGAGATGATCCCTCGGACACATCTCAAAGTTCTCCGCAAGCTCTATGAAAGGTTAAGTGGGAGTAACGTCAATTGGGTCATTACTGGAAGCCTTGGCTTTGCACTCCAAGGCGTCCCCGTTGAACCTCATGACATTGACATCCAGACGGACAGGGAAGGGGCCTATGAAATTGAGAGGCTCTTCTCTGAGTTCGTGGTCGAGCCCGTCCGATTCAAGGAGAGCGAGAAAATCCGGTCTCACTTTGGAGTGCTGATGATCGATGGGGTTAAGGTTGAGGTAATGGGGGATATTCAAAAGAAAGTCAATGATGAATGGGAAGAACCGGTGGATATAAATAAATACAAACGCTTCGTAGAAGTTGAGGACATGAAAATCCCCGTTTTGGATTTAGAGTATGAGTATCAAGCCTATCTCAAGCTTGGGAGGATGGAGAAGGTGGAGATGTTAAGAAAGTTCTTAGAAGAAAATAAAAAGTAAAACACCCAGCAGTTCCAATCTCATCTTCATACCTCCTTCAAGTTTTCATAACTATTATTGTAATTTCAATTATTTAACTTTTTTGATTTACAATAGTAAAGCTAACTTTGAAAAAAAAAGTAAACACTAAAAAGGCTCATTCCAGAAATCAAAAGAACTTAAAACCTTAAAACTTCAAAATGTAACCAAATTTTTAATTATTTTTCCAAAATTTAAGAGGGAATTATTGAAATAAGTTTTCTAAATATTGTGAAAGCAAATTAGGAATTAAGATTCAAAAGAGAGCTAAAAACGTAACGTTTAACGCCTATGATCCTTCCCAACTGAAATCACGAATTTTTCATTTATCTTGAACGAGGCAACAACCGTTCCAAATGAGAGATAATCAGTGGGAATGCTAAAATCCTTAGTTCTATCGAAATCCACCCTTATTCTTTCGTTTTGACTCCCGGAAAGCTTTAAACTCCGTTTCTCAACGAGAACTTCCAGACCCTTCGGGTTCAGTGGCTTAATATCGAATCTCGACTCTCTCCCATAGTTGAAGATTTCGAGCTCAAACGGATTTTCATGGGCAACCAAATCAAAGCCTCTATCCCCCTCCATAAAAGAAATTCCGGCAACCTCGGCATTGTTCCCTCTTGCCCTGGCTGTCCCCTAAAGTAAACTTTTAAGCGTGTATTGCTCATTATATTGGCAAAAGAAGTCTCATAGAGTTTTTCGCCGTGAAAGCTAACCTTCTTTCTGGAAACCCTAAGCTCAAAGAGAGGGTGGGTTTTGAGAAAGTCCTCGACAAAACTGCCCTTCCCAAACCTGAAAAGCCAGAGCTGCTTCCTTTTAGAGAGTACCGCCGGATAAAAATTAAATTTTTTATAAAGGTTTAGCGCTGCAGTATTGTCGTAATCCGTCATCAGGAACTGAATATTGTGTCCTCTACTCTCGGATATTTTGATGCATTCCTCTACAAGTTTTGTCCCGATGCCCTTTCCTTGGTATTCTGGGCGCACCACTAGATTAACAATCTCTGCGTAAGGAGGAAAAGCCACATCTAGGGTCACCTTTCCGACGACTCTGCTGTCAGACAGCGCTATCAGAACTTTAGAGTATTCTCCCATGCTCGTCCAGATATCCACAAGTCTTGGGCTGAATTTCCAGCCTAACGTGCTATAGAGCTCCTCAACACTTTCTGCAAATTTTTCTCTAAACTCAAGGATTTGAACTTTCATTTGGCATTACCTCAGTTTTTGACTCTTAAAGAAGTATTGCCAGTGAATATATTTAGTACCTTATGATAATATTCAAACTTTTCGTACACTCACTATCCTCCTTGGGTCATTTAACGAAAGCTCTTTCTCATGTAGTCGTTAACGTTAAAAACTTCTTTGATGTTAAAAACTATTTTAAGTATTTTTAGTCATAGTACTCCCTAGTGATGTATATGGGCAGAATAATGGTTTATGTATGTGGAAATGGAGAAAGAGAGTACTGGGAGCATGCATACAAGGCTGAAGAGCTAATACTCAAGGTTTCTAAGTCTCCTGTAAGTACGAAAGACGCTTTGCAGCTGGTAGATAAGGAATCTTTGACCTATCTTCTTCAAAAGGGCATATTAAAAGAAGAAAGTGGGCAGATTAAGCTCAACTTCTGCTTTACACCATGGGAAGACGTCTTGAAACTTAGAGAGATTGGAGTTAAACATGGAGAGACTGTGGCAGAATATTTAATTGAGAACCTCAAATGGGTAGAAGATGATCTGAAAAGATTGAACTGCCTGAAACACTCAAAGCTAGAATACATCCGTTTTGCCATTGTTGGTTGTTATGCCTTAGATTTGAGGTTTTTAACCATGCTGGAAAATAAATGGGGTGAAAACAGGAAGTTCATTCCTTATGCCCGTGAAATTAGAGATAATTGGGTAGACATCGCAAAGGACTTTTATTGGGGCTGTCATTCAGCAAAGTTTGGGGAGTACACATTCTACTCCTTTGGGAATCATGCTGGCTCAAGAAATGCTTTTCCTGACTTAGTCTGGTCCGAAAAAGTGAAGGAAGATGAGGTAGAGACCTTAGGGAGAGCACTTGAAGAACTTTACATAAATGGAAAAATAAGTGGAATTTTAGAGAAATACAAATATGTTGGTGTCCCGTTTTTCGATAAACCTGACGCAGAGATAGCATGGCAAGTTGCTGACAAAGTTGGAAGCGACGTTGAAAAATTCATAATTAAAGAGAGATGGGATGTTCTAAAAGAGGATCTAAGCAAATTGAGAGCGAGTCAGTGGTGCACTTTTGAAGAACTCTTCATTGAAGCTTGGCACTGGATCTTCGGATGGGCAAACAATGTTTTAATTAGAGAGGGTTATTTCATAGACCCAGAAGAAAGTGAAGATGGCGGGAGGTATATCAAGTGGGTATCTGCATAAGGTTTGTGCCCTCCACAGTTCTTTTTGCCAAATAATCAACTAGCATCTGTGTTTTTGGATTGTTAATCGTTTTCCCTTCTTCTCGGTATCCCGGCACAATAGCAGCACCAGCAATGATGGCTTGAGCATCTAAGATTAGTGGAGAAGTTAGAGTACAGAGAGCTTTTATTCCACCTAAGTTTGAAACAATTAACAGAGTCACGACTTTGTTTTTTAAATAGTCCTCAAGAAAATCACGCTCCAACAAAGCCTTCAGCTTAGAAGGAATGTCCATGTTGTAAGTTGGCGTTCCGATGACTATTACATCGGCACTCTTCAGCTTTTCTAAAAGCTTTACTCTCTCATCAAAGGCATCAACTTTGCATATATCTTCTCTTAAGCATTCGGCGTTGCAGAGCTCACCACACGCTTTTATATCGAAATCATAAAGGTTTATTATTTCTTTTTGCCATTCCTCAGGAAGCTTTTCAAAAAGTAATGAGAGGGCTTTTGAGGTGTTCCCTTTTCTTTGAGGAGAGCAACAAAGAGCGAGGAGTTTCATTCTTCCTCATCCCTAAAACTTGCTTCCCTTCCAAGATTATCGGGCGTGTTTTTCCACTCCTCCCTCAAAAGCTCATATGCAAAGCTGTCCACGTAGCCGTACTTAGGAATGTAAGCGTGCTTTCTAAATCTTCCAATGAGCTTAAAGCCGTTCTTTTCGAGAATTCTCTGTGAAGCCTTATTCGGCTCGTGGACAAAGGTGTAGAGCTTCTCGAGGTTCATGTTCTCAAATGCAAACTCACAAATTAATGCTAATGCTTCACTTGCGTAGCCTTTTCCCCAGTGTTCCTTTCCAATGAAGTACCAGATCATGGCATTTCTCGACTGCCAGTCTATTGAACCTATTCCAATGAAGCCCACAAGTTCGTTACTGCTATTTTCAACTATAGCGAAATTCACCATGCTGCTCTTGTTCTTTCTCAGCTCCTCCAAAATCTCGTCAAAATCCTTCTCAAAGTAAATGTTCATTGGACTGTTAACGAAGTTCTGTATATTCCTATCGTTTACCCAGATAAGCCATTTATCCTTATCTTTTTCTAAACTAACAGCTAGAGATACTTTTTCACCCTTTAAGATGATAGGTCTCACAATATCCCCTCCTTTAAGAACTCAATCCCCATATACCCTTTTCCCTCACTTTCGATCACACCAGCCGCAAAAAGTCTATCTCCATCTTGTTTAACAACCTGAATCCAGCCATTCTCCCAGAGCTCTTTTTTCCAAAGGAGTTCCCCCTCTTTACTTATTTTCACCAAAACCGCTCTTCCATGTAGTTCTCCTCCTACTAAAATTCCTCTTTTTACAGGCTCTAATACAATTGCAGCACCATTTTCAAAGCTCTTTTCCCAATTAATTTCATTCTTTTCGCCCAGTTTTGCAACGTAGAATTCCCCATCACGTTCGCCAGCTAAAAGGATTCCCTTCTCAGTGCTGACGACATCAAAGACCACCCCCATTAACAATGGTTTCCTCTTCTAGAACTTTACCCTCTTTATCAACTCGTGTGAGATGAATCTTCCAGCCATTCCTATTTTTGGAGCTTCCGATCAGCATAATACTATCATTCATCGACACAATGCCGCCAAAGACTGCATTTTCCCATTTGCCGTAGGTTTTAGTCCACAGCGGCTCACTGCTCTCGTTCGTCTTCATCAGGAAAAAGCTTCTTCCGCTACCGTCTGAGACTTTGCCACCCAAAAGAATGTCATCCTCAACCGGAACTATCGAATATACGCACTCGTTGCCTAGAATGCGGTACTTTCTCTCCCAGACTTTGCCACCATTCTCCTCTATCTTCGCCAGATAGGCTTTCCAGTTCTTTCCACCCGCTGGAGTGGTGTTCCCCTCGACGGCTCCACCTATGAGATAGCTATTGTTCACCTTAGATATAGAATGCCCTTCCCAGCCATTTTTGCCTCCATAGAACTTGACCCACTCGAGCTCCTCCTTCCCGTCTAGCTTAAGGAGTATGATTTTGTAGTGCTCATTTCTCACACTTCCGATGAGCATGGCACCCCCGTTGACAGCTACTCCGGCAGTAGGGACGGTCTCCTTTTCGAATTTGTAGGACCGCATGTCTCTCCCCAGAATTACAATGTAAAATAGTTTAAAAGCTTTTATTCATGAAGTGGGTGGTTCAAGGCACACATTCTCCCAGAGTTGTTTTTCCCGGAGGGTTTCGCCGGCAGTTTCTAGGGATGCAGTACTTTTATGCTCCATCTTCAGTTAGCCTTTTTGCTGCTCTTTAAAGAGTTCACGATACCTCCGGCACGACTGAAGCAACTCATTGTGCTGTCCTCTGCATGTCACCATGCCCCCGTCAAGCACCCATATCTCTTCCATTTCCCTGACGGTTGAAAGTCTATGAGAGATGACCACCACCGTCATATCCATCATCTTGAGCCTCTCTAGGATTTTTGCTTCAGTTTCCGAGTCTATGCCCGAAGTCGCCTCGTCCAAGATAAGTATTTTCGGTCTTCTAACCAATGCTCTTGCCAGAGCAATTCGTTGCCTCTGCCCGAGTGAAAGGTTCTTGCCGCCTTCTTCAATTAGAGTGTTCATATCAATGTCCCCAAGCTCAACGAGCTCAAGCAATTTTGCAATATCATTGTCATTAACGTTCATGCCCAGAGCAATGTTTTCCTTAACAGTCCCTGTAAAGAGATGGGGGGAAGATGGTATATATATGAGAGAATTACCTAAAATGGAAGATGGATGACAGCCTCCTATGCTCACAGTGCCCTTTGTTGGGCTTAGTATTCCTGCAAGAAGCATGGCTAATGTTGTTTTTCCAACACCTGATGAACCTACAATTCCAAGTTTCTTTCCATAAGGTATTATAGCTGATATGCCCCTGAGCACTTCTTTCTCGTCATCAAAGGAAAAGTGAACGTCTTTAAGTGTAATATCGAAGGAGTATGGATTACATGCAGACCTTTCTGAGGACTCCCCTATTTCGAGTATTCCCCATATCCTGTTCAGAACTGGAATTGCCCTTTGATATGCGCTCCATAGAAACGCAAAGCGCTCTATGGGGTAGTAAACTTTTCCTAGATATGAGAAGACAGCAATGACGACGGAGAGTGGGGCCATCTCCCTCTTAACAAGCAGAAGGCCTGCAAGAAGTATGGTCAAAGGCAAGATAGTTGAGAGGTATGACTGGAGACCATAGTTTGCCGTTTGATAGAACGCCATCTTCTTTGTCGCCTCGACCCATTCATCGAGATTTTTGGATATCCTAGAGATGAGATACTCAAAGGCGTTCAGAGCTTTGGCATCCAGCCTGCCATCAAGTCCTTCCTTGAAAGCGGTAACTGTCTTTGAGTATTTTTCCCTCTCATTTGATGAAGCAATCTTCAATCTATGGACAAATGCCCTCATGGAGAAGCCATATATCGGCATTGTGATGAGTGTGAGTAATCCCAGATAAACGTTGAGCTTGAAGACGACAAAAACGGCCATAGCGAGAGAAAATCCCTCAATTATTACAGCAGGTATAAGAGACATTCCAAGTCTGCCTACTATTTCGGTATCTGATTGAATCCGCGAAAGGGCATCCCCAGGTTTTATGTTTTCTGCGTATAGGGTTGAGATAAAAAGCCTTCTCTTCAGCCATGCCGCAGCTTTGGTCTCGGCAAAGTTGCTTATGAAACCGGCATAGAGGTATATTACAGTAGAAAGTGTGTAAAGACCAAGTATAATCCCTATCTCCCTAAGTATCTGGGAAAGTGTTAACATTTCAAGCTCATCCAAGAGGTTCCTTAGGTAAAATGGAACCATGGCAGAAAGAATCGTTGATATAACTCCCAGTACAACGAGCAGGAGTATGTATTTCTTGTGTGCTCTCCCAATCTCCATGAGTTTTCGGAAGTTCTCACCCAACTATATTCCCCCCGAGGGTTTCTATGACTTTCTTCATATCCCTAGTAGCAACATTGTATAGTATGTGCTCAAATGTCCTCTCATAGGCCCTAGGATACTTAGGAACGTACGTACCGTTCACTTTTTCTTTTAAATGGATTCTACAGAAATCACCAAGATTGCTAAACCAAGCGTCATGCAATTTCAGCTTTGACATAGTAAAATGTTCTGCTGCCCTAGACATTTTCTCCGTTAAGAGTTTTGTGAAATCTTTGTCTTTTATATTTCCTAAATAAAATCGCCTGTCTAAGTACGTTTGATGGCATGGATACACATCTCCATCGTGAAATACAGTTATCCTCAGAGGCATCTCGGAACATATGTACGTTTTCACATGATATTCTGGATCGAGAATCTCCCTAAGAATTCTACATATGCCCATTTCTTTTATTGGTATACCCTCTTCCCATTTGTCAAACAGATAATCCACTAGTTCCTTCAAGAATTCCTCAATTTCCGCTTCTTTTAATGCATATTTATCCCTAATAATGTTATTTTGAAATTGCACTGACGGGAGAACATACCCGACTACAAATGTCTTTGAATATTTACTCAAATGAGACAATATGTCACGTATGGAATATTTCTGAATGTAATTTCTGGCATATGTTACTTCCAATGCTAGTTTGATACTCCTCTCATTTAGCAGTTCTAGTCCTTTTATAATATCTGTGTATGTGCCTTTCCCATTTTTATACTTCCTATTCAGGTCGTTTACTACTTGGGGACCATCAACGCTGACCGTTACTTCAAAGTCATACTGGGTAAAAAAATCAGCAATTCGCCTATTAATTAACGTTCCGTTAGTTACAATACCATATCTGAACTTGTATCCATTGATATCAGCATATTCCACCAACTTCTCTATTGAATCGAAGTTTAATAATGGCTCGCCACCATAAAACTGAACAGTGCCCACTCCTAGTTCATTTGCTATGTCTAGGGCTCTTTTCCCTAGTTCTATTCTAAGTATACCTGGCTTTGTATATGTACCCTCACATGCGTAGCAATATGCGCATTTCATATTACAGGTTTGAGAGACCATTAAAACCATCATGTTTGGATTAATCTCTGCAGGCACTATTATCGGATTTACATTCTCACGTTTTGAATCTAATGTTTTTTGGATTTCCGATAGCATCTGCCTCTCACTTAATGTCAATGGAGCATTCCGTTTAATCTTGTTTATGACCTCAACCTCTTTAGAATCTAAAATTAATAATGTCTTGCTCAGGGGATCAAAGCCCATATACTTGTTTTTCATTTGAAACGTATGAATAAAACCCACCATAGTTATCCCCCGGTTTAGGGTTTAAAAATAAAAAAGTAAAATAAAAATTATAGAGTCATTTTCCAACCTTGTCGCAACAACATGCAAGACCAACACCACCAGCACTTGGGGCAACTGGAGGTAGCTTTGCTTTTAGTTCTACAACTTCCATACTTCGCCACCCCCATTGATTTTTGCTTCATTGTTACCTTGGCATAATTTTGTAAAGTATATTTTATATTTAACTTTTTCGTAAACTTTTAGTTAATAATTTGGAGTTAATAAATTTCCAATAAAAAAAGTAAGACTTAGAGTCCTTCTTTTCATAAATTCTGATGTTCTTAACAAAATAAAACTTTGTAAAGTAATACAAAAAATTGAGTAAACCTCAAATCAACCTTTTATCCCCACAGTCACAACCATCTTCCCGTTTATAGGGTAGCTTCTCACTTCAAAACCCGCCTTTCGCAGGATGAATTCAAGAATCCACGGTGACCAGAGGTGGAACTCAACGGTAAATATAGTCCCCCTGTCAAATCGATAAAGAACCTTCTTTCACGGCCTTTGATGAAATCAATTCCCTCTCGGATAGAAACAAGGGAACCCTCAACAAAAACGTCCCTGTACCACCTGTAAAGTCCCCTGAGATTATCCGCGTATTCGATTACAATGACTCCCTTCGCCTTTAAGACGCGATATGATTCCCTCACAATTTCATCGAGGTCATAAACACTGAAGTGGGGTAAAGGAGAGCCAAGTAAAGCAACGAGATCAAAGCTATCCTCCTCAAATGCCCGTCTTTTGGCATCCATAATGTAGAATTCTGCTTTGGAATCCCTCTCCTTTGCTATCTCCTTAGCTTTTTGGATTGCTTCCTCTCGGAGGTCTATCCCAATAACCTCAAAGCCGAGTTCTTCTAAGGCAAAAGTTGAAATTCCCATGCCGCAACCAATATCTAGGGCTTTTTCTCCCTTTATGGGCAGGTATTTCCTTAAGATCTCCTTTAACCCCATTATTCTCTTCTTCCCAATTTCACTTGTTGCATCCCAAGTAGCGGGAAGGGCTTTGTAATAAGCATCACTACCATCATCACAATCTCTGAACATTTTAGACCCCTAAAGGCTTTCTTTCAGCTTCTTGATTTCTTCTTCAGCTCTTCTTTTTTCTTCTGATCTATCTAACCTCTCATATATCTCAGCAAGAACCTCGTATGCTCTAATAATTCCGGGAGTATTGTTGATGTCTTTTAGAACTTTCAAAGCTTCTTTTGCTGTATCTTCAGTTTTCTGAATTTCTTCTATATTCAAAAGAATACTTGCCTCCAGAAGAAGCGCCCATCCATAACCTTGTATACTATCAACTTCTGGCACATCTTTAGATGCATCTTTGAATAAAAGTTTGGCCTTTTGGATGTAAGTTAAGGCTTCTTCAAATTTCTGCTTTGTATTGTAGATTGAGCCAAGAACAAGTAATACTCGTCCCTGATTTACTTTTTCTTCGGATTTAGTGGCATATTCAAGTGCTTTTCTCGCAAACTCCTCCGCATGCTCAGTGTTCCCCAATGCATTCTCTACATTTGCAATTCACATCAGACAAAAGGATATAAGCCCAAATTTCTCTTTACTTTCTGGGAGATCTTTTATTTCTTCATATATTTTTCTTTTGCTTTCAAAAGGTCTCCTTTAACTTCAAGAGACCATAGAACATTTTCAAGATGTTTTAAAATATCCTCAATTTTGTTCATTATTTACCATCTCCTTCTGTTGCTAAAACTTCATTTTTTACTCCGACAGTCACAACACTAAAAGTTCCCAAATAGTGCGTCTCCACTTCAAACCCAGCTTTTCTAAGGATGAATTCCACAATCCATGGTGCCCAGACATTAATCTTCACTCTAAAGAAATAGCCCTTCTCAAGGTTAATGAAAAGCCGCTCTACTTGGCCCTTTGTCGTATCGAGGGAAACATGGAAAGAAATGAATGGATCTTCAACGAGCACATCTCTATAGCCTTGCTGGAGCAGTCTAACCCAGTCTGCATACTCGAGAAAGAGTGTTCCATTGGGTTTAAGCACTCTAAAAGCTTCTTGGACAATTTTATCAAAGTCATAGATGCTTAAATGAGGAAGAGGATTCCCTAAAAGCACAACTAAATCAAAGTTCTCATTTGGGAAATCGAGTTTTCTTGCGTCCATAACTCTAAACTCCGCTTTATATCCAAGTTCTTCCGCGATTTTCTTTGTTTTCTCTACGAGTTCTTCTTGAAGGTCAATTCCAATAACCTTAAACCCTAAGTCTTCGAGAGCAAAGGTCGAGATTCCCATGCCACAGCCAATATCCAAAGCTTTACCACGTTTTATGGGGAGGAATTTTCCAAGTAGGGTTTTCTGCCTCTCCATTCTTTTCTTTCCAACTTCCGTCCTCGGGTCGTACATCCAGAGCTTTTCCTTATAGGTTGGCTCAAAAGTTTCTCCAAGGTTTTTGAACATAGCTTCACCCCCTCTGAGCAAGAATCAAGTCCTTATCCTTAAATTCCACCTCAAAGCCGTTCTTCTCAAGAACATAGCGCAGAATCCATGGAGACCATATGTAGAACTTATCCCTTAAGAATACACACCCTAGTTCCCATTAGATCGTTAGAGTTATAAGCACTTAAGTCTTTTGATTGAT
>ERZ1673961.114-NODE-114-length-41465-cov-7.887153_pt1 | contig 41465 bp, 28 predicted proteins | sample MGYA00580189_ERZ1673961 | MGnify/ENA primary metagenome ERZ1673961 (study PRJEB41334, sample SAMN05608105) | rock metagenome | biome: terrestrial subsurface; feature: shale formation; material: shale | place: USA: Pennsylvania ... | reverse complement strand
GCACGTCCCTTCTAAGGATGTGGTCATAGGTTCGAATCCTATAGGGCGTGCCATTCCTCCCCTCAGCACAGTCTTCCTATCCAAAACCGTTAGGACTGTGCCATGTATTTAGTGAACAATCTCACAAAAACTCCACCACAAAACCTTAATTTAAACACCCCAATTCCGTCTTGTATAGACAGCTACGTGCAAATTCGTGCGCAATACCATAAAACTTACATTGGAACGTTAAAGTACCGATTAGAGCGAATCAGCCGCTACTTTTCTTCTTATCTAATCAAAGATCTCACCACAAGTCCTTATGCTAGGGATAACATCAACTCTTTCATCACTCATCGCCTATCTAGCGTTAAGCCAGGTACTGTTCGGAAAGATGCTGCCGCACTGCAAGCGATGCTCAATTGGCTTCGTCGGGATATCGGCTTACAAATCCCAGATATTTTTAAACAGATACGGTTACCAAAAGATTACGGCGTCCGCCAATTCATTCCAACCCATGAGCAAGTTCAGGCGGTTGTTACCAGATTACCAACGGAAGAGCTACGTGACATTTGTATGTTGTTGAGTGAAACAGCCTGTCGCAGGAATGAAGTACTCAAGCTTCGAAGGTGCGATGTGTACCTAGAACACCGCTACATACAGCTATGGAACACAAAGAATGGGGAAGACCGTAAGGTTCCGCTTTCTACTATGGCAATGGCGATACTCGGTAAAAGGATGGAGTTAACCACGGACAGAGCGCCAACATACCCTGTCTTTAGCGCATTACCTGAATACGTCAGCAAAAAGTTTCGAAAAGCTGCCGATGAAGAAGGGCTGCATGAGTTTGTCTTGCATTCGCTCAGGCATTACAGGTTATCCAAGCTTATAGAAGCAGGTCATGACAGCGTGCTGGTGTCCAAGGTTTCTGGACATCGAGATCACCGCGTATTGAGTCGGTACGTTAAGTTGGATGCTGAAGCTTTAGCGGCAAGGCTTTTTGATTAGGGTAGCAGCAATTATAGGAAGTTTCTGACTTCAAAAATCAGATAAATCTCCGATGCCAATATATAGAGGTGGGGGAAGGGGGGATAACGTTTTGGTCCAGCCCCTCCCCCTTAACTTGTGCTCAATCTTTCTTTGCCATTGGTTTGCCCCTAACACGATGCAAGTAGTCTACTGCCACCCGTGTTGGTAAATATAGCCCCCGACTTCTATTCTTAACTGAAAGGTCTAAATGGGATCTGTGTCGTACCCGTTGCCATGTCAATCGGCAAATGGAGTTCCCCGATACGATAAAGGAAGGAACTCGTCCAAAACGGAGTATTGTGCCATGCGTCATTCATTACCCTTATCACTCCTGTTGCTGTTATTTGCGCAGGTTCAGGCGGCTGTACCAGAGAGCCTGTCCCTCCCGCAGGCTTACACAAATACGCACCCCGGTTTCGTTCATACTACTCCACCTCCTGCCTATGCACCGGATCGCATTTTGGTTAAATTTCATCCTGGTACAGCAGCGTCCGAGGTGGGTGCGTTGATGCGCGAGAGCCACGCCAAGTCCCTGAAGGTGATTTCGGGCATTGACGTTCATGTATTGCAAGTACCCGCTGGGACAGTGAAAACGCAGTTAACCCGGTTTAAGCAGAACCCCAACGTATTGTACGCGGAGCCCGATCTAAACCGAATCACCACGACTTTCTTTCCTAGTGAAGGTCAGGGGGTAAACAACTTAACCCAGGATCAATATTACATTTACGAGCAGTGGGCTCTCAACAATACCGGTCAGTTACATTCGGAGCTTGTGGGCTCGTCTTTCGAGGAAGCTTATGGAATGCCTGATGCGGATATTGATGCGCCTGAAGCTTGGGATCGGACTAAGGGAGATCCGGCTGTCAAGATTGCCATCCTTGACTCCGGTATAGATTGCCGTATGCCGGGAGACACTGTCAGTAGCATCGAATTCGGTAACGGCAAGTGTGTCGAGCAACGGAAATTCGTAACCGATTACCAAAGTGATACCCTTGAGGATGTTATTGGACATGGCACACATGTCGCGGGCATCGCAGCAGCCCAGACTAACAATGGTATTGGTATAGCTGGGGTAGGTTTCAATAGTTCCGTCGGTAACCTAAAGGCCTGTTACGAATATCTGGTGTATGAATGTTATCCATTTTTAGGTTGTTTCCTCACCACTGCAATGGGGGTATGTCCGCTGTCTTCATCAATCGATGCCATCACCTATGCTGCTGATAATGGTTATCAGGTGATCAACATGAGCTATGCCACCGATGAAATTGATGCCGACAGCCACCCAGTTGATTTAGTTGGTTACAGCCAGTCAGAAAATGATGCCGTTAATTACGCCTGGGGAAAAGGCGTTTTGCTGGTGGGGGCGGCTGGTAATGAAGGGAACACGACCAAAAACTACCCTGCTGCTTACGACAATGTCATTGCGGTAGGTGCTACTGATGACAATGACAATCGTGCTAGTTTTTCCACTTACGGTAGTGATTGGGTGTCGCTGATGGCTCCTGGTGACAATATTATCTCCATGCTGCCCAATGATTTTTGCGGTACTTTCGATTACGACAATGACGTATGTATTCACTGGCAGTCCGGAACATCTATGGCTAGCCCTCATGTTGCAGGAGCGGCAGCCCTGCTCTGGGCAGATAAATATCCGAATCAGTTGTCCAATCCAGAGTCTTGTCAGGACGAATCCGGCATACCGTGTAACCAGATGATCCGCATGGTGCTAGAACAGGGTGCAGATTCGATTGGTGCCGGAGGGCAGGATCTGCTTAACATTTCCCAATACGGGCGGCTTAACTTGGTTGGCGCTCTGACAGCAACACCATCGGCACCACCACCGCCTCCTCCCCCTCCAGTTCAGGTTACGTCCCCGGAAAACCTCTTAACAACCGTCACCAACAGTATTGTTTCGCTTTTTTGGAGCTACTCCGGGGAGCTGGATGGTATTGATGGCTTTAGGGTAGAGCGAGAGAGCTGGAACGCCAAACGCAACCGATGGCAAAGCCTGACCAGTTGGGAGGTCCTAGATCCCTCAGCAACTACATTCGATGATTCCAGTGCAAGTGGCGAAGTACATTACCGGGTTGGCACCATCCAGAAAAGTGATGGCACTGTGTTCTGGACTGCCTGGACCAGTAGCATCGAGCTTGTCAGCAGCGGCGGCAAGGGCGGTGGCGGTGGCAAAGGTGGCGGCAAACCAAACAAATAATAACAATCAAAAGAGGTCCGCAGATGTGGACCTCTGTTTACTTCTAGAGGTTAGATGCCGTCGGGGTATTTCACCTATTAGATACGCGTCTCGTAGAGTCTTTCCTATTTGAACGGAAGCACTCTGACTGCCAAACATTTGAGATAGCCTCAAAAGGGTGTTTTCTATTGTTAAGAGGAATGAAAGTCGTCAAAAGGTAAATTTATCTGCTTCATTTTTAAGCGTGGATTGGTTGAAAGCTCAGGCACAGTCCTGTACGATTCATCCCGCGTGACTGTGCTCACGGTAGAAAGCGCCCTTAGCTCAGCTGGATAGAGCACGTCCCTTCTAAGGATGTGGTCATAGGTTCGAATCCTATAGGGCGTGCCATTTATTCAAAAGCCCCGATAACTCGATGAGTTGTCGGGGCTTTGTCGTTTATACGGCTAAAAAGTAGCGCCGCCATCGACTCTTAAATCATGCATGGTGATATGTCCTGATTTGTCGCTGAGCAGAAACTCGATCGCATTGGTGATGTCTTTGGTTTCGGCTATTTTATTCAGGGGGATGCCAATACGATGCGATTCCAGATTGCCGCGAATCGTTTCTTTTTCACCGTAAGACTCATTCCACATTTGCTCCTGCATTGGAGTTCTGGTTGACCCCGGACTGACGATATTGCAGCGAATACCATGCTCAGCCAACTCTAGTCCCAAACACTGCATCCACATATGGAGCCCAGCTTTCGATGTGCAGTATGCAGACATATTGCTTCTTGGAGTATCGGCTGCATTTGATCCGACCGCTACGATGGCGCCTCTTTTCCCGTTTTTAACTAATAGCTTAGCCATATGCTGGGTTAAAAGTATAGTACCTTTGAGGTTTACATCCAATGTTTTACTGAGTGCGTCCAAAGGCAGGTCAAGAATAGGGGAGAGGTGTAAGGTACCTGCGCAGGTCGCAATATATTCTGGAATGAGTTTGTCATTTTCTAAACGTTGGCAGGCAGATTGGATAGATTCAGGACTTGCCAGATCAAATGGTAAAAGGGTGGTTCTGACCTGTTGTTCGTCAGGAATCGAACTCATCAAATTCATTAGCGTCTGTTCACTCACATCACAGGCAATCACTTGTGCGCCTTGTGCTAATAAACTTTTGGCGCATGCGAGACCAATTCCCTGACCAGCGCCAGTGACCAGGCATAACTTGCCATTGAATTCTGAACGGTTTTCATTCATCTAAACATCCTTTTCGTGATACAGATGGGTAACTTTAGTTATGTAAATGATAATTATTTTTGTTATCGTTGTCATCTTGTTAACTAGGAAATGATTAGGTCATGAGGAAATTAAGTCGAAAAATAAAGCCATGGCTACTAAGTGTAGGGCTCGTGAGTTTAGTTGGATGTGAGTATTTACCTCACTCGGCTACGGTTGATTTACCACCAAGAGAAGTGGCGCAAGTGGTTAAGCAAGCAAAGTACGCAGATGATGCCATTTTGCAGGCCTTTGACACGCATAACTTTGTCACGATTGGAGATTATCACTGGAATGACGCGTTTATTCGTTATGCGACCGAGTTAGTCTCTAAGCCAGAGTTTTCCGAGCAGGTGAATCATATCGTCGTGGAGTTTGGTAACGCTAAATACCAATCGATTCTGGATGATTACCTTGCTGGAGGGGAAGTCAGTGAGAGCCAATTGAATACGATGCTAAGAGGTTCGTTGTACTTTATGGCTTGGATGCCAGATGTCTATCGAGACTTTTTCATAGCCATAAAGCAGCGCAACGAAGCTTTACCTGAGGGCAAGAAAATTCAAGTGCATCTGGCTGAAGCGCCTTTTGACTGGGATGCCTTGCAGGACGTTACAGTTTGGAAGAAAGCAGCGAAGAATAAGACCGATCATTTCTATCAAGTCGCGTCTGAACGAATCAAGAATAATGAAAAAGCATTGATGATTTTTGGTGCGTTTCATTTGGTTAATGCGCCAGCAGATTATGTAAAGAAAACACAGGAAACAGACTGGCCGCTGGCAACTCGTCTGCAGCAAGCCTTTCCTGACAGCACTTATTTGATTTGGCCGATGACTGACCCCAAGGTAGTAAAGACGTTTAGTACACTGAAATCACCAGCTGTATTGGAAGTGGATCAGGAACCAATGCGGGATCTACGTTTGATCGATTTTTTGCCAAAAGCACGTTACAAACTGGCCGCAATGGACGATATGGATGCACAGGTTGGTGACCTGTTTGATGCCTTTCTTTATCTAGGCGAAAACCAGAGAACCATGGTTCTTCCTCGTGACGTAGTCGCAGATCGTGACTGGGTTGAAGAGATGCAGCGTCGAGTTGATATCATCGGCGGCAAAATGCAAGAGAGCTTTAATGAGCTTATTGAACGCAGTGATGAACAATACGGCTTTACCAGCAAGGGGTAGTGTTCAACCCTGTTATCTATACAAGTAGTACCAACGCAAGCGGCTGAGTGGTGACATCATCAGCCGTTTTTGTTTCTCCTTATGTCTCAATGATGGTTTCCGAACTCTTTTCATATGTTACCAAAATGGAACAAACCTCTAATTTGTAAATAATACGAATGATAATAGTTATTAAAAGCATTTGATCAAATGTAACAGTATGTGTACTCTTACATCGCAATTGAGAGGGATTCTCATTTGTGGTCCTATGTTTAATATAATTTGAGAGATGATTATGCTTCGTAACTCAATGGGGAGCAGTACTACGCTCACAGAGTTTCTTAACGCTCATTCGGATGATGCTTCGTTTTTCTTCAGTTCACCGACTGTGACGTTACTGACACAAGGCATTGCTGCAGAGTTTTCCCAAAAAATCAGGTTCTCAGAATTAGATTCTTGTATTAGTCAGCTACTCGAATCGGTCAAGGAAGATGAAAGCGACAACCCTATTGCGGTTGGTATCATCCCGTTTTCTGAGCACAATCCTGTGCATTTTACTGTGCCTGAACGTCTATGTACGACATCACCGATTCGTCCGGACAAAGTGGCTACCGTGGATGGTTCTAACCAGTGCGTTCCGACTTCGATAAAGCCAATACCAGCTCCTGAAGAATACATGCGCAGTGTCGCTCAAGCGGCGAATGCCTGTTCCCGAAAAGAGTTTGATTTGGAGAAGGTTGTTCTTTCACGAACAATGCAAGTGGATACCGAACAAGAGATAGATCGGGCTCAATTTCTTAAAACGCTGCTAAAACAAAATCCGGGCGGTTATACCTTTTCAACCCGTTTAGGGGGCGAAGGTTGTGATACTTACTTAATGGGCTCGAGCCCTGAACTATTGGTCTCACGCAAAGGGCCGCATGTTTGCTCCAACCCATTGGCTGGTTCACGCAGACGCAGTGATAACGAAACGATGAACCAGCAACAAGGCGAACTGATGATGGAGAGCAGTAAAGATCTCCATGAACATGCAGTGGTTGTTGATGCAGTAGAAAAAGCACTTCAGCCTTGGTGCCACAATCTTTATGTTCCAATGGTGCCTTCGGTTATTGAAACCAAAGCGATGCTGCACCTGTCGACCCGCATCGAAGGTACGATTTCGGACTCTGCCACCAGTGTGCTTAAGCTTGCCAGTGCACTTCATCCAACGCCGGCTGTGTGTGGTTATCCGACGGCTCAGGCCTACGATTTTATCGAAAAAGTTGAGCCTTTTGATCGTGGTTACTTTACTGGGCTGGTCGGCTGGGTGGATGCCCGCGGTAATGGTGAGTGGGTCGTAGTGATTCGCTGCGCAGAAGTGGAAAAAAAGCGTCTGCGCGTTTACGCCGGGGCGGGAATTGTCAGTGGTTCTGAGCCACAAAGTGAGCTAGAAGAAACGGGCAACAAAATGCGTACTGTACTGAATGCAATTGGCATTGAAGTTCAGGACAACATGGAGGTAGTGGTGTGAAACTGCCAAGCATGAAAGCGTCTGGGTTTACACCTTGGCCAGAAGAGGCTGTACGCCAGTACCAGGAAGCAGGCTATTGGACAGAGCAAACTATACCGGAGATGCTTGAAGCCAGCGCTGGAACATATCCCGAACAGGTTGCACTTGTGTCTGGTGACCAGCAATGGACTTACCAAGCATTAGCCGATCAGGTTGATGAACTGGCAGCAGGCTTCCAACAAACGCTGAAACTAAAGGCTGGCGATAAAGCCGTCTTACACTTACCCAATATCGGCGCGTTTTACCTGAGCTTTTTTGCTCTATTGAAAATTGGTGTTCAGCCAGTATTAGCTTTACCGGCCCACCGATATTATGAGATTCGATACTTTTGTCATTTTACTGAGGCAAAAGCGTTAATTACTGCGCCACAAATGGGTGTCGATACCGCCGATATTGCGCAAAAAGTCGCGAATGAATTACCAACGTTGGAGACCATTGTCTGGGCCGGTGATAACAGCCTAAAACCAACGGGTAGTGTCGACCTAGACTCACTTTTCTTATCGAACGCGGCAACCGAGCCGATGCAGGAACAAGACTTTGCTTTCTTCCAGTTATCTGGTGGCACAACCGGCACGCCAAAGTTGATTCCGCGTACCCATACGGATTACCTCTACAGTGTTCGCGCCAGCAATGATGTTTGCAAGTTTTCACATCAAACTCGCTATTTGTGTGTCCTACCCGCTGCGCACAACTTTCCGTTGAGCTCGCCTGGTGCTCTAGGATGTTTTATGGCTGGTGGAATGGTGGTGCTTTCGCCTGATCCGAGTCCACAGACCGCATTTCAATTGATTGAAAACCATCAGATTACTGTAGCAGCACTGGTGCCACCTTTGGCGTTGTTGTGGCTAGATGAAGCGCCTCGGACCCAATATGACATCAGCTCGTTACAAGTGCTTCAGGTCGGTGGTGCGCGCTTTAGTGAAGCGGCTGCGAGACGTGTCAAACCGACATTAAACTGCACGTTGCAACAGGTATTCGGTATGGCGGAAGGGCTGGTGAACTACACAAGGTTGGACGATCCAGACTCCGTCATTGTGTCCACGCAAGGTCGGCCGATGTCACCCGCTGATGAGATACTCGTTGTTAACGAAATGGGCGAACCTGTGCCTCAGGGTACGGCTGGCATGTTATGCGCACGAGGCCCGTACACGATTCGCGGCTACTACAACGCACCGGAGCACAATCAACGTTCCTTTATTACGGGGGGCTATTACCGAACAGGCGATGTGGTGGTATTAACCAAAGAAGGGAACTTACAAGTCGTCGGGCGCGATAAAGAACAGATCAACCGCGGCGGAGAGAAAATCGCAGCACAAGAGATCGAAAATCATCTGATGGTGCATGACGCCGTCCATGATGCGGCTGTTATCGCGATACCAGATGATTATCTGGGTGAGCGCAGTTGTGCCGCATTAGTTTGTCTTGAAGATAAACCAAAACCGATCGAAATAAAGCGCTTCCTGAGAAATCGAGGGTTGGCCGAATTTAAGATCCCAGATCGCGTCATTTTCGTCGATGTATTGCCGAAAACCCCTGTCGGAAAGATCAACAAGAACAAACTCCTTGAGTTGGTTTAACCCACTCAACCAAACCTGACTTTTATCTACGAATTTTAGGAGAAATGCCTCATGGCAATTCCAGCTATTGCGGGTTATCCGTTATCTAAAGCGATCCCCCAAAATCGCGTATCTTGGTCGGTAGATCCAGAGCGTGCCGTATTACTGATCCACGATATGCAGCAGTATTTTCTGAACTTTTACGATTTGGATAGCGAACTGATTCAAACCTTGACGCAGAACATCCAACAGATCAAACAAGCCTTTATTGAAGTGGGCATTCCAGTGGTATATACCGCGCAACCTGGCGATCAGTGTCAGGACGATAGAGCATTATTGACGGACTTCTGGGGCCCGGGCCTAAAAGCTGATGACACGATTACGAGAATCATGCCTGCACTTGCGCCTACAGAGCAAGATATCGTTTATACCAAATGGCGCTACAGTGCTTTCCAGCGCACACCGCTTAAATCCATGATGGATGAAACCGGACGTGACCAGCTGATCATCGTTGGTGTATACGCGCATATTGGTTGTTTACAGACCGCTTCTGAAGCGTTCATGACCGACATTCAAGCCTTTATGGTTTCTGATGCGGTGGCGGACTTTTCTGAGAGCGAGCATGAAATGGCACTGAATTATGTCGCGGGCCGATGTGGTTATGTTTTGGACAAACAACAACTACTGAGCCAGGTCAGCGATATGCCAATTACTCACGAGATTCCTCAGTCTGAGCAAGAATTAGCTCTGCAACTGGCGACTTTGCTTGACGTTCCTGCTGAAGAAATCGAACCACAGGATAGCTTGCTCGATTTCGGTCTGGATTCGGTTCGAATTATGTCTCTGGTCGGTGACTGGCAACAGGCGGGGTTGGATTTAAGTTTTATGGAGCTTGCTGCTCTGCCTTGTTTGGCTCACTGGTGGCAATTGATTGAGAAGAAGCGCACCTAGTGCCAGGCAAGGACAAGTAGTAAAGGAACGGAAATGTACGATTTACCTTATACGGCGGAGCAGTTGCTACCGCTAACGGATGCGCAAGCAGGGATTTGGTTTGCGCAGCTTCGAGATCCAGAAAACCCAATTTATAAAACTGGCGAATATCTGTTGATTGACGGTGAGGTTGATGAGCCGTGTTTCGTCGAGGCAGTCAAAGCCGCTATTGAAGAAGTTGACTCATTGCATGCTAAATTTGTCACGACGACCGAAGGGCCTCGTATGGTGATAGAGCGACAGCCTTGGCAAGTGGACCGCTTTGATTTTTCTTCTGAATCAGAGCCTTTGAATGCCGCGATTGACTGGATGAAAGTGCAATTGAAACAACCCGTCAACCTAGAGCAGGGGCCACTTTTTTCTATGGCGCTGCTTAAGCTGGCGGAAGACAAATTCGTTTGGTTTTTATCACTGCACCATATCGCAATTGATGGTTACAGCATGTCATTAATTGTGTCCCGAGTCGCGCATATTTACAGCCAACTTATCAAAGGCAAACCGTTTGATCAGGTTGAGTTTGTTGATCAGCAAGCGATGCTTACAGAAGACAACAACTACAAAGCCTCAGAGAAGTATCAAAACGATCGCGCTTTTTACTTACAGCGCTATGCAGACCACTCAGACACGGTCAACTTAGCAGGTCAGCCAACGGTCACTTCCGATCACTTTCTGCGCCTCAAGGGTGTGATGCCAGTCAGCGATTTTCAGCAGATGGAATTATTGGCGAAGCAGTGCCGTACACACTGGTACAGTGTTCTTATCGCCTCTATTGCGGCATACGTTCATCGTATGACTCGCTCGAAGGAAGTGGTGCTTGGTGTGCCACTCATGGGGCGGTTAGGCTCCGTGGCAATTCAAACGCCTGCAATGCGAGTGAATATTCTGCCAGTACGAGTCAGCTTTGATGACGGGCTGGATATCAAAACCTTGGTCAAGCAGGTCAACCAAGAGTTCTCTTCTGTACGTCGTCATCAAGGCTACCGTTATGAAGAGTTACACCGAGAACTTAATCTGGTCAAAGACAACCGTAACCTGTTTGGTCCGCTGGTGAACATTATGCCGTTTGAGTATGAGCATAAGTTTGGAGAGCTAAATTCTAAGGCACATAACCTTTCAGCAGGGCCCGTGGATGACATTTCTCTGTACTGCTATGAGCTTGGCGGCGAGTTGCATGTGGATATGGATGCCAACCCCGAGCTTTATTCAGAGCGTGATATTCATGAACACCAGCAGCGTCTGTTCCATTTTATGAGTGACTTTTTTGCTGCTGCTCAAGAGCAGGGTGCGAGTCAGTGTAAGATCAGTGATGTCAGCATTTTGCTTGCTGGTGAACGAGAAAAAGTGATCAATACCTGGAACGATACCGCTCGTTCTGTTCCAGAAACCTCCTTATCAGCCTTGATGGCAAGACAACGAATCTTGACGCCCCATGCTCCGGCACTGATTTTTGAGAATCAAACACTCACCTATGAGCAGTTAAGTCGAAAGGTCTACTCTTTGATGAACTGGCTGTTTGCCCAAGGTGTGAAAGCAGGAGATCGCATTGCTGTTTGTGTACCGCGAAGTGAAGAGTTAATCGTTGTACAGCAAGCCATTCTTGCTGCTGGTGCGGTGTATGTGCCGATTGACCCTGACTACCCAGAAGGTCGCATTCATTACATGCTGGAATCTTCTGCACCTAAGCTCGTGTTCTCGACTTCGGCATTACAATCCAAGTTGCCGCCCGAGTGCGAGAGTAAACTTGTCGATGATGAAACATTTCCTGCGATTTATAAGAATGTAGAGCCGTTACCACCCCAAGTTCAGCCAGAACCACATTCGCCGGCTTATATGATTTATACCTCCGGCTCGACTGGTAAGCCCAAAGGCGTGGTGGTGAGCCATGATGCTATCGTGAACCGATTGCTATGGATGCACGATCAATATCCGATTGATGCCAATGATCGCGTGTTGCAAAAAACACCTGCGGGCTTTGATGTGTCAGTGTGGGAATTCTTCTGGCCAATGATCGTCGGCTCTTGTTTGGTGGTTGCAAAACCAGACGGACACAAAGATCCGGTTTATCTGCAGGAACTCATTCATAGTCAAAAGATCACCACATTACATTTCGTTCCTTCGATGCTGCAGATTTTTGTTCAACAGGCGGATGCCCAGCGATGCGAAAGTTTGCGCCAGGTATTTTGTAGTGGGGAAGCCTTGCCGATTGAGTTAGTGAACCAATATTACCAATCTTTCGATGCGCCGCTGCATAATTTATATGGCCCAACTGAGGCAGCCGTCGATGTGACTTACTGGCCGAGTGAAGCTAATGCGCAAGGCAGCTCGACACCAATAGGTCGCCCGGTTTGGAACACGCAAATCTATATTCTGGATGATGCGCTTAACCCAGTACCACCGGGCGTGGTTGGTCATCTTTACATTGCAGGTCGTCAGCTTGCTATCGGGTATCATGGCCAGCCAGAACTGACGGCAGAGCGGTTTATTGATAATCCGTTTGGTCCAACAGGAAGTCGAATGTATTTATCGGGCGATCTGGCACGCTGGCGTGAAGATGGGGCGATAGAATACTGTGGTCGCAGTGATTTTCAGGTCAAAATTCGTGGTTTCCGAATCGAGCTGGAGGAGATCGAAAATGCCTTAGCCAGCCATCCTAATGTGGCGCAAGTGGCGGTGTTGGCTCAAGAATACAGCGATGGCGATAAACGTCTGGTAGCCTACGTGACAGCTGAAGGTACTGAGCAACTTATCGATGTTGCGCAGCTACAGAAGTATCTTGCTGATCCTCTGCCTGAATACATGGTACCGAGCTATTTTGTTGAGTTAGATACGTTCCCGCTGACACCAAATGGCAAGCTCGATCGCAATGCGTTGCCAAAACCCGATCTGTCCGGTCAGGTCGGAACAAAAGGACCAAGTAACTTAGTCGAGGAGCGTTTGTGTAGGCTGTTCTGCCAGTTACTTGAGCTGCCTGCGGTAGGCGTTGACGATAACTTCTTTGAGCTCGGTGGACACTCTCTGTTAGCGGCGCAGCTTATTGCGCATGTGAAAGAGATCATGGGAATCGAACTATCGCTGGCAGCAGTCTTTGAGTCTCCGACCGTCGCTGGCATTGCAGCCAAACTGAATGGTAGCGAAAGTGATGAAGCGCTGAATATGCTATTGCCACTGCGTAAACGCGAGGGTAAAGCCGCCATATTCTGTGTTCACCCTGCAGGTGGTCTAAGCTGGTGTTATGCGGCGCTGACGCCAATTATTCCATCTAACATTCCTCTATATGGTGTGCAGGCTCGTAACCTTGGCGATCTTTCTGCGCCTTTGCCAAAAACGATGAAGGAGATGGCAGAAGATTATGTCGCTGCAATCCGTGAAGAACAGCCTTTCGGTCCTTACCATCTACTTGGCTGGTCTATTGGTGGCATGATTGCGCACTTGATGGCGGGTATCCTGCAGCAGCAGGGACAAGAAGTCGGTTTACTTACTTTGCTTGATTCCTACCCTACAGAGCAGTGGCAGACCATGAATCCACCTGGCGAAGAGCAAGCTCTGGGGGCATTGATTCGAATGGCGGGCGTTGAGTTTGATGAATCAGCGCATAGCAGCATTACTAAGCCAGAAGTTATCGACATCTTACAAGATGCGGGATCGTCGATGGCTCACCTGAGCTCCGAGACCATATCTGCGATGATCGAAGTGGTGATCAACAACAACCATCGCGTACGAGATTCGGTAGATTATCGTTATCAGGGTGATATGTTGTTCTTCAATGCTGAGAAGCCACCAGAAGAGTCATTCTTGGATCGCAATGGTTGGTTTAATTACATGGATGGTGAAATCAATGTCGTGGATGTTGATTGTATTCACCGCGATATGATGCGACCAGACATGTTACGTCTTATTGGAACCCGAATGGTTGAAGAACTGAGAGCGAAATTCGATGTTTAATTCTGGTCATCCGTTGTTACCAGAGAATAAGTGGGAGGGGAGCATTTCCCCTCTGACTTTATTCAAAGGCAAACTGGAGTCTGGTTCTGTTTTGGCTATTGGTGAAGCGCACTGGTATGCGGACCTTTTTGAGCAAATGACGCAGGTGTTGCTTTCGACAGAACTGGAAGGTGTGTTTACTCATCTGTTTGTCGAGTTTGGTAACGCCAAGCATCAAAAAATGTTGGATGATTACCTGTCAGGAGGTGACATTTCTGACGATGAGCTGGCTGCGGTCTGGCTAGATTCCATCGCTTTTCCTGCCTGGATGCACCCTTGCTATGGCGAGTTTTTCCGACGCTTAAAGCAAGCAAACGCACAGCGTACCACTCCTATCAAAGTTGTACTGACCGAGCCTCCGTTCGATTGGCAAGAACTTCGTCATCCGTCACAGCTTGCCCAGCTTAATGCAGAGCGAGATCAGGCTCTGGTTGAAGGTATTGAAGTCATCAAGCGCCAAAATGACAAAGGGGTGATCGTGCTCGTCGGCGCAAGGCATATTCTCAAGCGTTCTCCTACATTTGGCTCAACTCGCCATCATCCTTTCGGGGTGTTAGCCGCACAGAGATTTGGTGTCCAATACGTTTCGGTATGGCTACATATGTTGCCGACAACGCTTGAACAAGACTCGCTGGAATTGGGTATCTATTCGACCCAACAGCCAAGGTTTAGCCAGATGAACTTCGCCGATTTGGTTCCTAACAAACCTACGGTGAATCCTTACGCTGAGACACCCGTTGATCAGTTGGTGGATGCCTACTGGTATTTAGGCCCACAAACCCGGCAGTTGAGTGCGGCTGGCGTTGAAATTCCCCAAAAGTGGAAAGCGCAGCTAAAGAAGAGGCTACCGCTTGTGAATCAGCGCCAGAGAGTGGTAATTCAAAAGGTTATTGAATAGGGGCTCTTGGTAATTTAAGGAGTAAAAAAGCACAGCGAGAAAACGGTTTGTTCGGTAAAGCAATAATGACCGTGAAACGTTAGATCTGGCAGGGCGGATTGGAGATCCCTTCGGTTATCTCCAATCAACTCAAACTGAAACTGTCCGCTGTTTTCCGTCTCGGGGTGCAGCGCAATTTCGGCATCTAAAAAATCGAAATACACCCTCACGAATGGAAACAGACATTTGAATAAACTCTCTTTGATGCTGAATATCAGCACGTTTGGGATGGTGTCTGATTTCTGTAGGTGATGTTGTTCATTGGGTGTGTAAATCGCAGGAAGAAGGTGAGCGGCAAGATTTTGATTGTTTTCAACATCAATCCCAATACTTGGCACATCATTTTTGACCGCACACGCTGCCAAGCACAGGGAGTCTGTATGACTAATACTGCCGCTAACAGTGTTGGGGAAAACAGGTTCTCTAGATGCGCCAACCAAAATGGGGGATTGATCCGCAAAAGCATTGTCTGATGCCAGTTTTCTGATTGCGGCACGTGCGGCGTGGCGCCCAGCTCTAAATTCTTCCTGCCGTTTTCGTACTGATTTCTGGATATGTTCCTCTTCTAAAGGTAAGCCTGCTTTGGCGTACATATCTGGTGTGGCTTTCACCATCTGAATCAGCGGACTGGTTGTCCTAAAGTGGAAGCAGTTAGGGGAGAGAATTTCATCTAACTTAATATTTTTCAAACTCTTTTTATTCACAGTAAAAACCAACCAAAAAACATAAATGATAATGCAACTGATAATTATTGCTATTTATACAGTTATTTATTAAAGTTGGCGAGCCTAATTAATACAAAAAATAGATATAAGGATATGCAGTGAATACTCAAGTGAAAAAGCCTTCGTTTATGCCTTCCATTTTGGCCGCAGCAGTAGTGACTGCTTTTAGTGGTCAAGCTAATGCAGCGCAGCAGAGTGAAAATCCAGAAATGGAACGCGTGGTTGTTACCGCGTCATTAACTCAACATTCTGAGCTTACTGCCCCTGCATCTGTGTCGGTTATTACTGCGGAAGACATCGCAAAGATGCCAGTGAAAGACATCTCTGAAGCAGTACGTAGTGCTACAGGCGTTAGTGTTTTAAGCAGTGCCGCGTACGGTCGTAACACCATTCGTATTCGTGGTCTTGAGTCAAAGCATACTCTGATCCTGATTAATGGCCGTCGTATCAATTCTCAAGATGCATTAATTCGTGGTAACGACTTTGATCTATCGACGATTCCTTTGACGGCAATTGAACGTATCGAAGTGGTGCGAGGCCCGGTTTCTTCTCTGTACGGCTCAGAGGCGATGGGTGGCGTAGTGAACGTGATTCTAAAAACACCAACAGAAGAGATGGCTGGCTCGCTAGGGCTAGAATATGAAAGTTTGCTAGAAGGTAACGGCGGCGATGGCTGGAAAGGCCATGCTTACGCAAGTGGTGAACTGACGCCAGAACTGGCAGGTAGCATCATCGTTGAAAGCTCGACTCGTGATCCATGGCGCACCGATGCGACGCCTGATTACGATGCTTTGGAGAAAAAAGATACTACAAACGTGTTTGGTGAAATGTCATGGCAACTGACAGACGAGCAAAAGCTGATTGCCGATGTAACGTACACCAAGGACGAACGAAAAGCCGAGTGGGTGCACCCTCGTTCCGGAGACCAAACCAATACTCAGGATTCTACGCGCTGGAATTACGGTTTAACGCATGAAGGTAATTGGTCGGGGTTTGACTCTCAAGCTCGTTTGTATGGCGAAACCATGGATTTGAATGACGGCAGTACCGCGTACACCAATGGCTCGGCGGACGTTGAGTTGCAGAATAATTACGCCGATTTCAAACTGTCTGGTTTATGGCGAGACAGTCACGAGTGGGTATTTGGCGGCGAATTCCGTACCTCTGAACTGACCAACAGTCGCGACATTCCTTCTGGTGATATCGATTACCACCAAGGTGCAGTGTTCCTGCAGAGTGAGTTCGATTTGGACAAACTGGCGCTGACGCTGGGTGGTCGTGAAGACTTCCATGAGGTCTACGGCAGTCACTTCAGCCCACGTGCTTATGCAGTCTACAGTTTTACTGATGAGTTTGTTGCAAAAGCGGGCGGCGGCGGTGGCTTCCGTGCTCCGGGCATGATGGAGAGTAGCGACCAAGTTCGTGTGATCAGTTGTGGTAACCGCTGCTGGTTAACCGGTAATGATGATTTGAAACCGGAAGAGTCAGAAAGCTATGAAGCGGGCCTGGCTTACGAGACGGACTCGCTAGGTCTGGGCTTGACCTACTACTACTCTAAGCTGAAGAACAAAATCGAACGAGACACCAGCACCGCGGTGGGTATGGATGGCACCATGCCAATCATCACTTACCAAAACATTGGCCGAGCAGAAATCAAAGGCATAGAGGTGGAAGCTTGGTATGACATTACTAAGAACATCAATTTGTCAGCGAACTACACGTACACGGATGCAGAGGATAAGAGCTCTGGCGAAAAGCTAACAGATACGCCTGAACACTTGGCAAACTTGGATGTGAACTGGCAAGTATTCGACTCGTTGACGACTTTTGCTCGCGTCAACTACATCGGTAAGCAGGTGATCACAAATCTAAGTAGCGAAGATAAAACTGTGGACGGCTACACATTGGTTGGCCTGGGCGTTTCTTATGACCTCCAGCAAGTGAACCTGAAAGCGGGTTTGAACAACATCTTTGACGTTGAGCTGGATGACGAAGATGACTACTACGGTTACTCAGAGAAAGGTCGCAGCGCGTACGTAAGTGCAACTTACTTGTTCTAATTCAGTAGACTTCACATCAATAAAGAACGCCTCCCACTGGAGGCGTTTTTTATGCCGCTTACTTCTAAGTCTCAGGTTTTTCGGGTGTTTCCGCAGGCACTTGTTGGGATGCTTTAACCTGCACGATGCGGTTACTTTTCATCAGCAGTACTTCAAATCGCCAGTTCTGGTACTCGATGATTTCTCCTTGAGCAGGCACACGATCTATTAACCAAGTAAGGAAGCCGTTTAGGGTCTGAAAACCTTCGCTTTCTTCCCCTTCGATGTTGCTCAGCTGGAGTTTGTTTTTGAGTTCATTTAATGGGATGAGTGCGTCCATCAACCAACTGCCGTCTTTTTGCTGTTTGGCCCATATGTGCTGAGGCTCCATACCCAGCTCTCCGGCGATTGACTTGAGTAAGTCATAGAAGGTCACTAACCCTTGCACATCACCATATTCGTCGACGATAAATACCATCTCGGTACTGGTTTGTTGCATATAGTTCAGTAAAGGCAGTCCTTTCATCGACTCGGGTACAAAACGCGGTTGCTTTAGACGTTTATTAAGCCGTTCAATCGAGAGCTTGTCATATTCATCCAGCAGCACTTTGGAAGAAATCGTACCGATGATGTTATCCAGTCCGCCTTTGCATATTGGCCAAACCGAGTGTTGGGTTTGTCGAAGGCTTTTTAGGGTTGCGTCAATGGGTAGTGTGGCGTCGAGGTAATGAATTTCAGAGCGAGGCGTCATTAACGAGAGTGCAAGGCGATCGTTAAGATGGAGAAGATTTTGGATCATCAATTGTTCCTGAGGCTCAATAGCGCCAGATTCGGAACCTTCGCTGACGATGGCGACGATATCTTCTTCTGTGACGACCTCACTTTTACTCTCATTTTGCCCCAATATCCTGAGCAGGGTATCGGTGGTAAAAGTCAAAAGAAAAACAAATGGTCGGGCTAAGTTAGCTAACCAATGAATTGGGTAAGCCACATTGATCGCAATCATTTCTGCATTATTTTGCGCGATACGTTTGGGAACCAATTCACCTATCACAATGGCGAAGTATGTGATCAACAAAACCACACTAAACGTGGCTACAAAGTTGGCAATCTCTTTTTCTACACCCTGACTCACTAACCATTGCCCTAAAGGAACGGAAAGTGTGGCTTCGCCAAAGATGCCGCTTAGTAGACCAATTACAGTGATGCCGATTTGGATCGTTGATAAAAACTGTGTCGGATTATTCTTGAGTTCCAAAGCCAGTGTTGCGCGTTTGCTGTTTTCTGCCATCGTTTTTAGACGGCTTGTTTTGGCTGCGACCAATGCAATTTCCGACATCGCAAAGACGCCATTGAGCGTAATTAAACCAATCAATCCTACTAGCAATAAAATATCCATGAAGCCTTCCAGTCATCCACACGTTAGTAGCATAGCGAGATTCCTGCTGAGTAAATGTGAAGTAGCGGATAAATCCCGTTTTCTTGCTAAGCTTATGTTTTATTTAAAGGGTAGAACTTCTCAGTACAGCTAAGCTGATTAATCACTCTGTTACTGATACACTACGCGCCCATTTCCTCCGTTGAGACGTTTCTATGCCATTTTCTAAGCTTGGTTTAAGCGCACCAATCACTGATGCAGTGACGGCGCTAGGTTATGAAAAACCGACTTCTATTCAGCAAAAAGCCATTCCTATTGTACTGCGCGGGAGTAACTTGATCGCAGCAGCGCAAACCGGTACCGGTAAAACAGCCAGCTTTGTATTACCAATCTTAGAGAAGCTCAGTCAGGGTGAAACGCAGCGTAAAAAACGTGCGCGTGCCATCATTCTTACGCCAACGCGTGAGCTAGCGCTTCAGGTACACCAAAGCATTGAAGCCTACGGTAAGAACCTGCCAATACGCTCAATGGCGATGTTTGGTGGCGTTGAATACGCACCGCAGAAGCAAGCATTGATTGACGGCGTGGACATTGTAGTCAGTACTCCGGGTCGTCTGATTGACCTGTACGGTCAACGCTCGATTCACTTTGATGAAGTAGAAATGCTGGTCTTAGATGAAGCAGACAAGATGCTGGATATGGGCTTCATCGATGCAATAGATAAAATCGTTGATTGCATGCCAGAGGATGTGCAAAGCCTGCTGTTTTCCGCCACGCTTTCTAACCCAGTTCGTGACTTAGCCAAGAATGCGATTGTCGATCCTGAAGAGATTACGATTGCGAAACATAGTGCTTCGAAATCAAACATTAAGCAGTGGATTACAACCGTCGATAAAGACATGAAATCGTCATTGTTGAGCCACATGCTCAAAGAGAATGACTGGTCACAAGTTCTGATCTTTATCGAAACCAAACACGGCGCTGCGAAATTGGTCAGCCAGCTGGAGAAGCGTGGCATTGTTGCGGAAGCGTTCCACAGTGGGCGTAATCAGCGTGTGCGTCAGGAGCTGATTGAGCAGATTAAAGCCGGGGAGATCCAGTACCTGGTCGCGACAGGCGTTGCAGCTCGCGGTATCGATATCGATAATCTGCCAGTGGTTATTAACTACGACTTACCTTACCCGGCGGATGAATACGTACACCGAATCGGACGTACAGGTCGTGCTGGTGCGCAAGGTGAAGCGATTTCACTGGTATCAAAGGACGACTTCAAAAACTTATGCATGATTGAAAGCCGATTAGGCCACTTGCTTGAGCGTGTTGAAATTGACGGATTTGCACCAAGAAAACCAGTACCAATTTCTATTCTTAACTATGTGCCAAAGAATAAGCGCAAACCTCAGGAAGACCGTTCGCAATCTGATAAACGTCAGACGAGAGATTGATAGCAGGGTAAATACCTCTTGATAGTAAGCCGCATTTTAATGCGGCTTTTTTTATATTCTTGATCTTTAGATATCTATCTTTTGTTAAGCATAACGATGAAAAAAAACAAATCATGTCATACGCTTAACATTTGTAACCTAAGCTTGGTAAGGCTTTGGTTAATTTTCTGTCGTCTGGTTTGCACAGGGGAAAAAATAGGCGCAGACTTTTTCTCTTGCTACTAAATGCATAAAAGAGGCATAAATGAAAAAAGGTGATAAGCAATTCGCTGTTATCGGCCTTGGTCGATTTGGTTTGGCTGTATGTAAAGAGCTGCAAGATGCGGGCTCTCAAGTTTTAGCGGTAGATATTGACGAAGAAAAAGTAAGAGAAGTCGCTGGGTTTGTGAGTCAGGCTATCGTTGCAAACTGTACCCACGAAGAGACGGTCGCTGAGCTAAAACTCGATGATTACGATATGGTGATGATTGCGATTGGCACCGACGTTAACGCCAGTATTCTCGCCACCTTGATTGCGAAAGAGGCAGGGGTAAGATCGATTTGGGTAAAAGCGAACGACCGCTTTCAGGCCAGAGTCCTGCAAAAAATTGGGGCTGATCATGTCATCATGCCAGAGCGTGACATGGGTATTAGAGTTGCACGTAAAATGCTCGACAGGCGAGTGCTAGACTTTCATCCATTAGGCAGCGACTTGGCAATGACCGAGTTTGTGATTGGTTCTCGCTGGATGGGCAAAAAGCTAGGCGAGCTGTCTCTATGTCAGGTTGAAGGTGTGCAAGTTCTTGGCTTTAAACGTGGCCCAGAAATCACTAAAGCGCCCAGCATGGATGTGACCTTAGAAATTGGCGACCTTATGATTGTGGTTGGCCCAGAGGAAAAACTGGCCCGCACATTGAAGTCACTATGATGCATTTTCACCAAAAAGGCTTATTTTACGTCCCAGATAGCCAAAGGACAAAAGAGAAGGGCAGCGAGCCTCGGATTATCCTAATGAGTTTTCTCGGAGTGCTATTGCCCTCTGCGATACTTCTCACGCTTCCCGTCTTTTCTGTCAGCGGATTATCAATCACCGATGCTTTATTTACGGCGACTTCTGCGATCAGTGTAACGGGCCTCGGCGTTGTGGATACCGGTCAGCACTTCACGTTGGCGGGTAAAGTTCTCTTAATGTGCCTAATGCAAATTGGTGGATTAGGGCAAATGACTTTGTCTGCTGTGCTGCTCTATTTATTCGGTATGCGGTTGAGTTTACGTCAGCAAGCATTGGCCAAAGAAGCGCTCGGTCAGGATCGGCATGTTAACCTGCGTAATCTGATTAAAAAAATCATGGTATTTGCCCTAGTGGCAGAGACGCTGGGTTTTATCGTTCTGTCTTTTCGCTGGGTGCCGGAAATGGGCTGGCAGACCGGAATGTTCTACGCGTTGTTCCATTCAATTTCCGCATTTAATAACGCAGGCTTTGCCTTATTCTCAGATAGCATGACCCGATTTGTGAATGACCCTTTGGTGATCTTTACCCTTGCAGGGTTGTTCATTTTCGGTGGCTTAGGTTTTACTGTTGTCGGGGATATCTGGTTAAACTGGCGTAAAGGGTTTAACTCCTTCCATCTTCATACCCGAATCATGCTGATTGCGACGCCAGTGCTATTGTTGGTGGGCACGTTACTGTTTTGGCTGTTAGAGCGAAGCAATCCGAATACGATGGAATCGCTACCTTTGTCAGCGCAGTGGCTTGCGGCATTTTTCCAGTCGGCGAGTGCACGTACCGCTGGTTTTAACAGTGTTGATTTATCTCAGTTCTCTCAGCCAGCCTTACTCATCATGATTATTCTGATGCTGATTGGTGCTGGTTCTACCTCAACTGGCGGCGGGATTAAGGTTTCGACTTTTACCGTTGCTTTTTTGGCGACCTGGACTTTTTTACGCCAAAAGAAACACGTCGTGATATTCAAACGCACCGTCAACTGGCCAACTGTCACTAAGTCGCTTGCGATTATCGTGGTGAGCGGAGCAATACTGACAACCGCAATGTTCCTATTGATGATCACAGAGGATGCGGCGTTTGATAGAGTCATGTTTGAGACGATATCTGCTTTTGCCACAGTCGGCCTTAGCGCAGGTCTGACGGCAGAACTATCGGAACCGGGAAAATACATCATGATCGTGGTGATGATCATTGGCCGTATCGGTCCTTTGACTTTGGCTTATATGTTAGCTCGCCCAGAACCTACTCTGATTAAATACCCTGAAGATACGGTATTGACCGGTTGATTTATAAGAGAAACATCAGAACCTTGCTTTGATCGCTGTTTAAAAAGCAGCGATCTCCCATCTGGATCAAATACGAGGTCTGCCACGCAAATTTGTTTGTGAAATTTCGAACCTTTATGCCATCGTTTTCACCTTTCTGTACCATGCATTCGACAAATCTATATTAACGGCCGGACTTAACTTGCAGGCATAAGCTTCACCAATGGAAACTGTGACTATAGGCGTTGATGTAGCGTGCTGAAAGCGAATTGAGAACAAGGAGTCGTATTTTGAAATTCAACCTAGTTGCGTTAACCGTGTTATCTGCTTTACTGGCAGGAAAGAGCATGGCAACCACACCACCGTCACCTATCTGGCATGAAATCAAGTTAACTGACGGAACGTCAAGCGAAGCGATTTTAAGAGGGACCGCAGATTTCCACTGGTTTGAAGATACGCAAGGCAACGCACTTATACAGAGAGACGGAGAGTGGTTTTTTGCGCAAGTTTTGCGTGAATCAGACACCCTAGAATTAGTGTCTACAGGTATAAAGAAAACGCAAACTTCTGTAGCGCCCGAATCTTCCAAGTCTCGACCAGATTTATCTATCCAGCCCCACCTTTCCTCATTACGAACCATGGAGCCTATGGCGCGTAAGAACCTATTACGTGCAGCTTCAGATACAAATGTAGTTTATAGGGCAATGAGTAGCTCTGGAGTGACGCAGCAACCTCTCTTAGTTGTTCAGGTTTCGTTTACTAATCAGGTTATGAAGCATGATTTTGAGCAACGAGTCTTCGATCAAAACGGGCAAAGTGTCGTTGACTACTATGACAAGAACTCTTTGGGGAAATATAAGGTTATCCCAGCGATTGAAAGCTACGGTACGGTGAACGATGGTGTGATTGACGTGACTGTACCACTGCGTCATCCAGATTGTCATGCCAGTACCAGCGATAGCCTTTGTACAGATAAAATGAACCTTGTGTTCGCAGAAGCGTATCGCAAGCTTGACCCATATATAGATTTGTCGAGTTACGATCGTGATCGGGATGGCACCGTGGATGCGACAGAGCTGTCGGTTATGTTTGTATTTGCTGGTGGTGACCGTTCGACGGGAGTTCTAAACAAGCCGGCAATCTGGCCTCATAGGTACTTTCATAACGATGTTCAAATCGATGGCACGACTATTAAAGACTACTGCTTGTTTGCTGACTATCAGGCAACGCACCAATCTACCCTAGGGGTTATCGTTCATGAACTAGGGCACCTAATGCTCGGATTGCCTGATCTTTACGCTCGATACACTAAGGCATCGATCGGTACTTGGGGCGTCATGGGCGCAGGTTCATGGGCGATGAAGCCCGGCGATTCTTATCCTGGTGAAACGCCAGTCAATATGACTGCATGGAGCAGGCATGCCGCTGGTTTTGTAGTGCCGACAATTGCTCATCAAAGTAACATCCCTCACGGATTAACAGATGATGAAGTTAAGCTGGTCTACCTTGATCCATACCTCAAAGAATATGGTCCGCGAGTGTATTTAGAAAATCGAACTTTCAAAGATTATGACCAAGCTTTGGCGGCTGAAGGTGTACTTGCCATGTCTGTCAACATTCTCAATCAGTTCAATGGATTGGGGAATATGCAAGTTCAAGTGATGCAAGCGGATGGCAGAGGTGAATTGGAAAAGGGCGAACGAAGCGATCAGGGTGATTTATACCCTAATGGCGGCACCGAGATTTCTGATTTCTCTAACCCAGGGTTGAATGTCATCACAGGGTTCGACACTGATGTTTCGATTTCAGATATTTCTAGCAGTGCAAATGGCGGTAGTTTTTTACTAACTAAACTGAATGACGCGAATAAATCGGCGTGGTTAAACACCTTCCATCAAGAATTCGTCTTCTCAAATGATGAAAATGTGTTGGCAGTGCTGCTTGATTTAAGTCGAGATACAGAGTTGGATGGATTACAGATCTATGCTGAGAAAAGTTCACCACAGCGCGATATGACCTTTCGCGTGTGGCGCTTCCCTAACGAGGGTAATAATGAATATAGCTTGGTATTGAATCAACAAAATGCGGAACTATTGCAACAAGGTAGTTTCAAGAAGTCATCTCGGATTCTATTTCCGCACGCGACACAGTTGAGTGCTGGTCAACATATTATTGTGGTTGAAATTGAAGGTGGTGAATTCGAAGAAAGCTTCAACTTTAGCCGCTTATTGGATATGGAGAAAGCAACTCACCCCAAGATGTGGGTTGGCAAGAGCAGTGAGCAGTATTCTGAAGGCTTGCTTGAGTCTAGCTTCTCAACGGTTCCGTTTGCTGTATTGCTGAACTACGAAAACGCCAAGATTGTTGAAGCACAGCCAGATATTTACCAGACGGATAAGAACACAGTACTGTCACTGAACTTGATGTCTAACGACGTCGTTGCTTCCGACTACCAGTTTGAGGTCGAGGTATTTCAACAGCCTGTCCACGGCACCATTACAGACAATCAGTACCAACCTGATCATAACTTTGTCGGATTTGACAGCTTCCAATACCGCTTGGTGTCGGCAGACGGTTCACTCGCTTCTTCTACAGTCAATGTTTCGATTGAAGTAATAGGGTTCAATGCGGCCCCAAATGCTGTTATCGATGTCATTAGCACCGAATTGAAAGCTGGGAGCCGTGTATCGTTATCAGCCGCTAACAGCAGTGACCCCGATGGCGATGCTTTGACTTATCTGTGGAAGCAGATTGCTGGCGATACTCTATCTTTGAGTAATCCAAGTGATATGACTGCCAGTTTCGAGATTCCTAAGGGAGCTAAAGCAGGGGACGTTTTCACATTCCAACTGACGGTGACAGATGTGAGTGCTGCTTTATCTATCGCTTTGGTCGAAATTGAAGTTCAAAATAGCGCACCGATTGCCTCAGCTGATGCGGTGACGGTAGCGGTGAATGAACGCATTGTGATCGACGTACTGGCGAATGACACCGATATGAACGGCGACAGCCTTGTGGTTCAAAGTGTGGATAACGTTTCAGGTATTGGTTCTGCGTATATTGAAAATGGTAAGGTGACTTATCAGGCACCAGATAGCGCTGCTGATAATGTCACGTTGGAGTACGTGATTTCTGATGGTACAGGCGCGACAGCAAAAGGTGCAATCAGCGTTGAAGTTGTCGCAGCCAGTAGTAATAAAGGTAAGAGCTCAGGTGGCGGCGGAAGTGTCGCTTACTGGTCACTTATGTTACTCGCGCTGTTAGGTTGGAGACGTCGTCACTAATACCAATCTCGTTTTAGACGTAAGCCACTCATTTCGAGTGGCTTATTTGTTTTCGAGCGATAGAAGTTGTGAATACCCATGTTGAATTCATGGCTGAATGGCAATTGGGATCGGACGTATACTGATTAGTAGTTAGTCTTTTTAGATAAGGAACCCAATATGTCCATTTGGCAAGGGGTCAATTTCACCCATCGTTACAGCCAACTGCCTTCGGCATTTTTCACTTTCATAGAGCCACAACCGTTATTGAACACTCAATGGGTGGTTTGGAATGGTGATTTTGCCCAGCAGTTTGGTTTGCCCCCTGTAGCCGATGAAACGTTGCTTGAGGTGTTTTCTGGCCAAGCAAACTTTGATGAATTTCGTCCATTAGCGATGAAATATGCAGGGCATCAGTTCGGTACTTACAATCCGGATTTAGGCGATGGTCGTGGGTTGTTACTGGCTGAAATTCAGCGACAGGATGGTACGTGGTTTGATATCCACCTAAAAGGCGCAGGTCTTACGCCGTATTCGCGCATGGGTGATGGCAGAGCAGTACTGCGTTCGACAATTCGTGAGTATTTGTGCAGTGAAGCCATGCAAGGACTCGGTATACCGACTACCCGTGCGCTGGGTATGATGGTCAGCGATACGCCGGTTTACCGTGAAAAAACGGAAAACGGCGCGATGTTAATTCGTATGGCGGAAACTCATATTCGATTCGGTCACTTTGAGCACTTCTTTTACACCAATCAACTGGCAGAGCAGAAGCTGTTGGCGGATAAGGTCATAGAATGGCACCTGCCTGACTGTGCTCAAGCCGAAAAACCATACGCTGCGATGTTTGCCAATATTGTGGAGAAAACGGCGGACATGATTGCGAAATGGCAAGCTTTTGGCTTTGCTCACGGCGTGATGAACACCGACAACATGTCTATCCTTGGTCAAACTTTCGATTATGGACCATTTGGATTTTTGGATGACTACGATCCTGGCTATATCTGTAATCATTCTGACTATCAGGGGCGTTATGCGTTTGACCAGCAGCCGCGAGTCGCGCTTTGGAATCTCTCTGCTCTGGCGCACGCGTTATCTCCGCTGGTGGAGCGTACAGACTTAGAAGCCGCACTTGGCCAGTTTGAGGTTCGTTTAAGCCAGCAATTTAGTCGCTTGATGCGCAGTAAGCTTGGTTTAAAAAACAGAATCGATGAAGATTCGCGCTTGTTTGAATCTATGTTTGAGCTACTCAATCAGAACAAAACAGACTACACGCGCTTTTTTAGAACGCTATCTAACTTAGACAAAAAGTCGCCTCAAGACGTGATTGATTTGTTTATTGATCGTGAAGCAGCACAAGCGTGGTTGGATCTTTATCTGGCACGATGCGAGTTAGAAGACGATGAGCTAGGAAGACAAATCACAAAAGAGCAGCGTTGTGAACAAATGCGTCGTGCGAATCCGAAGTACATTCTTCGTAACTACTTGGCCCAACTAGCAATAGATAAAGCCGAAGAAGGCGATTTCAGTGAAGTCAATCGGTTGGCCGCACTACTGCGTCACCCCTACGATTCTCAGCCGGAGTTTGAAGAGTACACTAAATTGCCACCAGAGTGGGGCAAAAAAATGGAAATAAGCTGCTCATCATAAGGGATTTATTTTAGTGGTTTGTTAATAAGATGTGACATTTATCCGCGACAGGTTCAAAGTATTTGTAAATTGTCGCTGAATAAGAATTCTGGTACCGATTACACTTGCTCTGAACTATAAGTGATACATTGGATGGAATAATGTCAGCTAGAATTCTGGTCGTAGATGATGATCAAGAAATTTGTGAATTGCTACAGGAGTATCTTACGAAACAAGGATATATCGTCAGTGCCGTGAATGATGGTGAGCAAATGCACCTTCACATTGAGCAACATGGGTACCCTGACCTTATTTTGCTCGATGTGATGTTACCTGGTGAAGATGGTTTTTCTTTATGTCAGGCGGTTCGTCGGCATTCGTCTACACCAATCATTATGTTGACCGCAGTTTCAGATGACACCGACCAGATCATCGGCTTAGAAATCGGCGCTGATGATTATCTCGCCAAGCCATTTAATCCGCGTCATCTTAATGCGCGCATTAAAGCCGTATTGCGCCGAGCGAAAGTGACCAAAGAAGAGCAAGTCAGTCCTTTAACAGCCAAGCCTATTCGTTTTGGTGATTGGCTGTTGGATACGTTGTCACACAGAATAACCCACCAAGAAACCCAACAATCGCACGATTTATCCGGCAGTGATTTTTCGCTGTTGATGCTTTTTCTAAAACGTCCGAATCAAATAATCGACCGAGATACGATCTCAGTAGAGACGCGAGGTCGGGAAGCGTTACCCTTTGAACGAGGCATCGATGTTCAGCTCAGCCGTTTGCGCCAACGTTTAGGAGAGAGTGACAAGTACCCTCATTATATTAAGACGATGCGAGGGAACGGTTACTTACTCGCTGTGCCAGTCAGTTATGAACAATAAATGGTGGCGTTTTCTCAGGCGATTCAAGCCAAACTCGTTAGTTAATCGCACATTAGGTTTAACGTTATTGGCAGTGATTTTGGCTCAAGGTGTGGCAACAACCATTTGGTATACCGAGTCAAAACAGAAAGAACTGGCGGGGATTCGGGATGCCTCTCAGAGCATGGCGAATATGTTCTCCTCAACGGTAACCTTCTTTCAGTCGTTGCCTGTCAGCTATCGTCATATTGTGCTCGACCAGATCCGTAATATGGGCGGAACGCGCTTTTTTGTGTCGTTTAACCGAGAGCAGCTCATTGTTGAACCAATTAAAGATACTCCGCTTAAGTTGGCTTCTCTCGAAGCGATAGAAGAGGTGCTGAAAAAGAAGCTCCCAAAAGTAGACACGATTTTGGTCGACTTCTCTTTGCCAGAAAACTTACGTTTGCTGAAAAACGATATCTATTTGAGCGATTTACCCAAGTCGTGGGCACATCACACCCTAACGTTGAGCCCAATCGATCCTCCGGTGTTAATTGTGCAGCTCGAACTTGCCAAAGGTGAGTGGCTCTATATCGCCGCTTTGCTGCCAGCCCCTTACGTCAATCTAGACGATACTTTAATTGAGCGAGAGCAGATCCTGTTTCTGATTTTTTCTACCACGATTTTATTGGTTCTCACTTATTTGCTGATGAAAAGGCAGGTGAAGCCGTTAAAGCGATTGGCAAAAGCTGCCAATGAAATGAGTATGAATGTAGAGCAGGCTCCACTGCAAGAAGAGGGCGCGAGTGAGCTGGTCACCGCCACACGAGCATTTAATCGGATGCAGCAGCGAATTCGTCATTATATTTCTGATCGGGAACAATTGTTTTCTTCTATTTCCCACGATTTAAAAACGCCCATTACCCGTCTAAGGCTGCGCGCTGAGCTGTTGGAAAGTGATATCAAACGTGAAAAATTTAACCGTGATCTTGATGATCTGGAAATGATGGTTAAAGGGGCACTTCAGACCGTAAGAGATACAGAGTTGCATGAAAATACGGTCAATGTTGACCTGAATGACGTCATTACTAGCGTGATTGAGCCTTATAATCAGCAACAAACACGGGTGACGTTTTCGCCTAGTCCCATTAAATCAATCGTTGCAAAGCCATTGGCAATAAAACGCGTTATCGGCAACTTGGTTGATAATGCGGTGAAATATGGGGAAAAAGCGGAAATAACCCTCACCCACTTTGATGGCCGGGTCAAAATCGAGATTTGTGATCAGGGGCCTGGCATTCCAGAAGATCAGCTCGACATGGTATTTGAGCCGTACTATCGGTTGGCTGATGATGATCAGGGCCACGGGTTAGGGCTTGGAATTTGCCGTAATATTCTCCACGGTCATGGCGGAGATCTCATAATTGACAACTTGCCTAGTCGCGGGCTACGTGTTCAAGTGTTTGTTTAATATCAATTAAAAACTTAATGTAACACGATTGTTACATTAAGGTTACGCTTTGTTTCAATCAAAATTTTCTCGTTGGATAGACTGACTGTAGTTCAAGTATGAACGCTTGAGGTCATCGAGTCGTCGACCTGAATGTCTAATCCAATACACGGAAGATAATAATGAAACTAAATAAAACCCTACTAACTCTTTCTCTGCTCTCTGCGGCAAACATGGCTAACGCGGGTGAAGTCGAAGTGCTTCACTGGTGGACGGCTGGTGGTGAAGCAAAATCTGCGGCTGTTCTGAAACAAATGTTAGAAGAACAAAATCATACCTGGAAAGACTTTGCAGTCGCTGGTGGTGGTGGCGAGTCAGCGATGACCGTGCTTAAAACTCGCGCGGTATCTGGCAATCCTCCATCGGCGGCTCAAATCAAAGGACACGATATTCAGGAGTGGGGCAGCTTAGGTTTCCTTACTTCACTGGAAAGTACGGCGAAGCAGGAAAAGTGGGATGACATCCTACCGTCAGTTGTCACTAAAGTGATGAAGTACAAAGATGAGTATGTGGCTGTACCGGTTAACGTTCACCGTGTTAACTGGCTGTGGGCAAACCCTGAAGTACTGAAAAAATCAGGTGTAGAACTTCCAACAACACTGGACGAGTTTTTTGCTGCGGCAGACAAAATTAAAGCGGCCGGCTTTATCCCACTTGCTCATGGTGGACAGCCTTGGCAAGACGCGACCGTGTTCGAAGCCGTCGCACTGGACGTGCTGGGAAGTGAAGACTACAACAAAGCGTTTGTAGACCTAGATATGGACGTATTGTCTGGCGATAAAATGGTCGAAGTTTTCACCAAGTTTAAGAAGATCCACGACTACATTGACGCTAACTCACCAGGGCGTGACTGGAACGTTGCGACCTCGATGGTGATTAACGGTGAAGCGGCTATGCAGATCATGGGTGACTGGGCGAAAGGTGAATTTACTGCGGCGGGTAAAGTGCCGGGTAAAGACTACATTTGTGCGCCTGCGCCAGGCACTGACGGTCAATTTACGTTCAACATTGATAGCTTTGCTTTCTTTGAACTTAGCAACGAAGAGAACAAAAAGGCACAGCAAGACTTAGCTCGTACCATTCTGACCAAAGAGTTCCAGGAAGTCTTTAACCTGAACAAAGGCTCCATTCCAGTTCGTCTTGATATGGATATGGCGAAATTTGACCAATGTGCTCTGGACTCAATGGAAACCTTCAAAGCCAGTGCGCAGTCCGGTGATTTAGTGCCGAGCATGGCACACGGCCTGTCGACTACAAGCTATGCACAAGGTGCAATCTACGATGTTGTGACCAACTTCTTCAACGACGACAATGCGGATCCGAAACAAGCAGCACAAAAGCTAGCGAAAGCAGTGAAAGCCGCTATCTAATCCATTGACAGATCACACCCTAAAGGGCGTACAGGCTTGTAGGGAGCCTATGCGCCCTTCCTTTAAGACGTAAGGATTCGTTATGGAGCATGTTGTGAATCGGTATCTAAAGAAGTCCCACGCGAAACTTAGTTTGGCGGACAGACTTCAGCACTGGTTGCCGAAAATCGTCCTTGCCCCGACCGTTCTGGTAACTGTGGTATGTATCTATGGTTACATCTTTTGGACGGCGGCATTATCAATGACCAACTCCCGTTTTCTGCCAAGCTTTAATTTTGTTGGTTTTACTCAGTATGAAAAGCTGATGGATAACGATCGTTGGATCACTTCTATTAGCAACCTTGGTATTTTTGGGCTGCTGTTTATGCTCATCGCTATTGTTCTTGGCGTGGGCTTAGCCATTTTGCTTGATCAAAATATTCGTCAGGAGGGCGCGATTCGGACCATTTATCTCTATCCGATGGCACTCTCGTTTATTGTTACTGGTACCGCATGGAAATGGATTCTCAATCCTGGTTTAGGAATTGAGAAACTGATGCAGGACTGGGGTTTTACCAATTTCAAATTTGACTGGTTAGTAAATTCTGACCTGTCGGTGTACACCTTGGTGATAGCCGCTGTTTGGCAGTCATCTGGTTTTGTCATGGCGATGTTTCTGGCGGGTTTACGCGGCATTGATTCATCCATTATCAAAGCGGCACAAATCGACGGCGCAAGTCTGCCAACCATTTACTGGCGCATCATTATGCCTTGCTTAAGACCTGTTTTCTTTAGCTCGGTAATCATCACTTCACACATTGCGATTAAGAGCTTCGACCTGGTAACAGCGATGACGGCTGGTGGCCCGGGGTACTCTTCAGATTTGCCAGCACTGTTTATGTACGCGCACTCATTTACTCGTGGTCAGATAGGTTTGGGAGCTGCAAGCGCGATGATGATGCTGGCCGGTATTCTCGCCATTTTAGTTCCTTATTTGTACTCAGAGCTTAGGGAGAAAAAGTCATGATGCGTAGTGTGAATTTCTCTCGGCTGTTTATCTACTTCGGGTTAGCGTTTTTTTGCTTATTCTATTTGATGCCATTGTTCGTGATGGTGGTGACTTCATTCAAAACCCTGCCGGATATTAAAGCGGGCAACTTGATGAGTCTGCCAACCGAATGGGTTTTTGATGCCTGGTATAAAGCGTGGGACAGCGCTTGTACGGGCGTGAAATGTGAAGGGGTGAAAGGGTATTTCTGGAACTCTTTCCAAATGGTGATTCCAGCAGTGGCGATCTCCACGCTGCTGGGCGCATTTAATGGTTACGTTGTGACCAAGTGGCAATTCCGAGGTTCAAACTTGTTCTTCAGCTTGCTGCTGTTTGGCTGCTTTATTCCGTTTCAGGTGATTTTGTTACCAATGGCGGCGGTGCTCGGCAAATTAGGTTTGGCAAATACAACCACCGGCTTGGTTATCGTTCATGTGATTTATGGTATGGCGTTTACCACGCTGTTCTTTCGTAACTTCTACATCAGTATTCCGGATGAGCTTGTCAAAGCCGCGAAGTTGGATGGGGCAGGTTTCTTTACCATTTTCTTTAAAATTCTTCTGCCAATTTCGACGCCAATCATCATGGTGACGGTGATTTGGCAGTTTACCGCTATTTGGAATGACTTCTTGTTTGGTGTTGTCTATTCAGGTTCCGAAACACAGCCAATTACGGTTGCCCTGAACAACTTAGTTAACACCAGTACAGGGGTGAAAGAGTACAACGTCGATATGGCAGCGGCGATCATTGCGGCGTTACCAACGCTACTCGTTTATGTATTAGCAGGAAAATACTTTGTTCGTGGCCTTACGGCTGGATCGGTAAAAGGATAATTATCATGGCAACACTCGAACTTAAACAAATCCGTAAAACCTATCCAAAAGCGGAACAAGAGACGTTAAAAGGTATCGATATCAGTATCGATTCGGGAGAGTTTCTTATCTTGGTTGGCCCATCTGGTTGTGGCAAGTCGACACTGATGAACACCATTGCGGGTTTAGAGAACATCAGCTCCGGTGACATCGTGATTGATGGCAATAATGTGTCGAATGTGGAACCGAAAGATCGCGATATTGCGATGGTGTTCCAATCGTATGCGCTATATCCAAATATGACGGTAAGAGGCAACATCGAATTTGGTCTCAAGATTCGTAAAATGGCGAAAGAGGCAATTGATGCCGAAGTGGAGCGAGTGGCGGAAATGCTACAGATTGATCATCTGCTTGACCGTAAGCCTTCGCAATTATCAGGTGGTCAGCGCCAGCGAGTTGCGATGGGACGTGCGCTTGCTCGTCGCCCGAAGTTGTATCTGTTTGACGAGCCACTTTCGAACTTAGATGCGAAGCTGCGTGTTGAAATGCGCCACCAGATCAAGCGTCTTCACCAGCAACTTAATACGACGATTGTGTACGTAACGCATGACCAGATTGAGGCGATGACACTCGCGGACCGTATTGCGGTAATGAAAGACGGTGAGTTACAGCAACTGGGGACACCACAGGAAATCTACAACAAGCCTAATAATATGTTTGTCGCAGGTTTTATGGGCTCACCTTCGATGAACTTCATTAAAACCATGGTCGATTTGGATGCTCAGGATAACCCCGTAATAAAAGTGACAGGCAGTAACGCGCAGGAGCATCACATCAAGCTGCCAGCTTCGATGCGAAAACAAGACGGCAAAGAGATTGTGATTGGCTTGCGTCCGGAACATATTACGGACAGTGAGAACCAAGAGTCTGCCACATCTACCAAGCTTGATTTACAGCTTGAAGTCCTTGAGCCAACGGGGCCAGATACCATCGCGATGATTAAGGTTAACGATCAAGAAGTCGCTTGTCGATTGTCTCCGGAGTTTGATGTAAAGGTCGGTCAGGTCGCGCCGCTGCATTTTGATTTGTCCAAGGCGGTTTTCTTCGACGCTTCAACTGAGCAACGCATAGAGTTTCACTAACGATAAGAGCAAGGCAAATCAACAACTCGTAACTTTTAAATGGCAGCCAAGCGGCTGCCATTTTTATTTGCTGATTTACGGATGTGTCTAAATCCACCCACTTAATCATTTGGCGTGGGTAGATTTCACCCATTTCAAAAATAATTTTGTGATCTAGGTAAATATATCGTGAATGGTGTCTTTTTAAATGCATGATTTATAACGATAAAGTTGTAGTTAAAGAAAGTGGTTCGGTCCTTGCTTTAGTAGATGCATCAACACCCAGTGATGGGGTTGTTCATTTATCAAGGAGAATAATAATGTTTAAGCCTGTTACCCTACTAACTGCCTCAATTCTTGCTGTTACCAGTTTTAACGCTGCCGCAAACTGTGACCCTGGTGAGCTGGTCATCAAATTCAGCCACGTAACCAACACCGACAAACACCCGAAAGGAATCGCGGCGTCGCTGCTTGAAAAGCGTGTCAATGAAGAGATGAACGGTAAGGCGTGTATGCAAGTGTTCCCTAACTCGACGCTTTACGATGATGACAAAGTACTTGAGGCCATGTTGAATGGGGACGTACAACTTGCTGCACCTTCACTGTCTAAGTTTGAAAAGTTCACCAAAAAATTCCGTTTGTTCGACCTTCCTTTCCTTTTTGATGACGTAGACGCTGTTGACCGCTTCCAAAACTCTGAGGCGGGTGAAAAGCTTAAGAATGCGATGAACCGACGTGGTATTCGAGGACTAGAGTTCTGGCACAACGGTATGAAGCAAATCTCAGCCAACAAACCACTGGTTCACCCGGAAGATGCTAAGGGGCTTAAATTCCGCGTACAAGCTTCCGATGTATTGGTTGCGCAGTTTGAACAACTAGGTGCTAACCCACAAAAAATGTCATTTGCCGAAGTGTACGGTGGCTTACAAACCAAAGTTATCGATGGTCAGGAAAATACCTGGTCGAATATCTACGGTAAAAAGTTCTTCGAGGTTCAAGACGGTACGACTGAAACCAACCACGGGATTTTGGATTACCTAGTGGTTACTTCTACCAAGTGGTGGGATGGACTTCCAGACGACGTACGTGACCAGCTTGCGACCATTCTTAAAGAAGTTACTCAAACCCGTAATGCTGAGTCAAACCGCGTAGAGCAACAAAACAAAGAGTACGTTATCGAAGCTGGTGGTGTGGTTCGCGAGCTGACGCCAGAACAGCGTGAAGAATGGGTAGCAGCGCTTAAACCAGTTTGGAACAAGTTTGAAAAAGACATTGGTTCAGAGTTAATTGAAGCGGCATTAGCGGCCAACCAAAAATAACTCAACATAATGATAAGCGGCTCCCGTTCGTCGGGAGCCAAACTTACCTGATTCGAGCGATGTACCGTTATGGAACACTCATTTTTTTCGAAAGTCGGTCAGTTTACCGACAAGGTTGAAGAAACCTTAATTGCTTTCTTCCTCGGAGCGATGACGATGCTGACATTTGTCAACGTCGTGATGCGTTACTTATTCAATGACAATATTCTTTGGGCGCTTGAAGTTACTGTTTTTCTTTTTGCCTGGATGGTTCTCGTAGGCGCTTCATACGGCGTGAAAAAGCATTTTCACATCGGTGTTGACGTGGTGATTAACTTATTACCTGAACGGTTTAGAAAGGCTTGTGCTTTGCTTGCCGTGTCATGTTGTTTGACATTTTCAATTCTACTTCTCATTGGTTCATGGAATTACTGGTACCCGTTTGCCACAGAGCGAGCATGGTACGAGACGGATGATATTCCGATGCCAGAGATGTTGCAGTTTATGGCTGACTGGCTGAACGAAGGCGAGCGCTACGAGAAGCTGCCTCGATTTATTCCTTACATGGCGCTGCCAATTGGTATGGCGTTACTGACGTTTCGTTTTGCTCAGGCGGCCTACCAAATACTGACTGGCAAGCTTGACCGTCTGATTTCCAGCCATGAAGGTGAAGAAGAGTTAGAAGCACTTAAAGAAGAGCTTAAAGATGCGGGTGATGTGATGGAACCCACGCAGGGCAAAGACAACAGCCAAGATAACAACAAGAACAAGGAGCACTAACCGATGGATATTTTATGGTTATTCTTGATGGTGATTGGCTTCATGCTGTTGGGCGTTCCGATCGCGGTTTCACTGGGCCTATCCAGTATTTTATTTTTGATGTGGCACTCAGATGCGTCTCTGGCATCGGTTGCTCAAACGCTTTTTAATGCGTTTGAAGGACACTACACTTTACTTGCTATCCCGTTTTTCATCCTCGCATCGAGCTTTATGTCAACTGGCGGCGTAGCAAAACGCATCATTCGTTTTGCGATTGCAATGGTCGGCTGGTTCCGTGGTGGTCTTGCTATGGCTTCGGTTGTGGCATGTATGATGTTTGCCGCGCTGTCAGGGTCGTCACCGGCGACGGTAGTTGCGATTGGTAGCATCGTTATTGCAGGTATGATCAAAAACGGCTATTCCAAAGATTTTGCCGCAGGGGTTATTTGTAACGCGGGCACACTTGGTATCCTGATCCCACCTTCTATCGTAATGGTTGTGTATGCAGCAGCGACAGATGTGTCGGTAGGTCGTATGTTCTTAGGTGGTGTTATTCCGGGGTTGTTAGCCGGTGTGATGCTGATGATTGCCATCTACATTGCTGCCCGAGTTAAGAACTTACCGAAACAACCTTTTGTAGGCTGGAAAGAAGCCATCGCGGCAGCTAAGGACGCAATCTGGGGATTGATGCTGGTAATCATTATTCTCGGTGGTATTTACGGCGGGATTTTTACCCCAACGGAAGCGGCGGCAGTAGCAGCGGTCTACTCCTTCTTAATTGCTAACTTTGTTTACAAGGACATGGGGCCGTTTGCCGATAAACAGAATACCAAGCCTGCCGTGGTGAAAGTCATTCAGAGCTTTGTTCACAAAGACACTCAGCAAACGCTGTTTGAAGCCGGTAAGTTGACGATAATGCTGCTGTTTATCATCGCAAACGCGCTGATACTGAAGCATGTTCTGACAGAAGAACGCATCCCGCAGATGATCACCGAGTCGATGCTTTCTGCTGGTTTAGGTCCAATCACATTTTTGATCGTGGTAAACGTTCTGCTCTTGATTGGCGGCCAGTTCATGGAACCTTCTGGTTTGTTGATCATTGTGGCGCCACTGGTATTTCCTATCGCCATTGCTTTAGGGATTGACCCTATTCATTTGGGTATCATGATGGTGGTGAATATGGAGATTGGGATGATCACGCCGCCTGTAGGGCTTAACCTCTTTGTTACAGCAGGGGTGGCTAAAATGTCGATGATGAGTGTTGTTAAAGCGGCGTTGCCTTGGGTGGCGGTAATGTTCCTGTTCCTCATTATCGTAACGTACATTCCTTGGGTTTCAACATGGTTACCGACGATGTTGATGGGGCCAGAGATCATTACCAAATAACGGGCTCAGACTCATTAATGCAAAAAGAGGTGTGACATGTCACACCTCTTCGTCTATTGATTTGTAGTCATGTCTTCTGGGCTGAGAGTTTATTCTTCGCTCGTAGCCATGCCATTTTTGTTTACTCTTTCTGCGATCCTCACCGGAGCGTCGTTCTTCCTGATAATGTCCGTCGACAACCACTGTTTCCCTAATCACAGGTATCTTCGTTTTCTCATTCATGCTTAGCGCTACCAACCATGGAACTATAAATAGTATGAGACAGGTTGACTAAAGCGACAAATGTGATGTCAGGTTTTATTTATACAGATCTTTATCAATCTGATAGCGTTGCATTTTGTCATACAGTGTTTTGCGAGGAACATTCAATTGCGTCATGGTTTGCTTAATACTGCCATTATGCTCGAGCAATGCGCGCTCAATGGCTGCTTTTTCAAACTCTGCCACTTGCTCAGCCAAGCTAGAGGAAGGAGCCGGAACCGGGCTTGTATCTCCGAGTTGAATCAATTTCCCAAGCAGCACAAAGCGCTCTGCTGCATTTCTCAGCTCTCGTACATTGCCGGGCCAGTCATGCGCCATCAATGTTGCCAGATCTTGAGACGACAAGCTCGGAGAGCTTTTTCCGTATCGAGAGGCCGCCACGAGCAGAAAGTGATGGAAGAGAGCAGGGATATCCTCTTTGCGCAGCCGCAGAGGAGGTAAGTCCAGCGTGACCACATTCAGTCGATAGTAGAGGTCTTGGCGAAATGTTCCTTCTTCGGCGGCACGTTTTAAATCCACTTTGGTCGCCGCTATCACACGAATATCAAGGGGAAGGAGTTCGTTTGAGCCTACTCGTTCAATAACCCGTTCCTGAAGAACACGCAGTAGTCGAATCTGTGCTTGAATGGGCATGGATTCGATTTCATCCAGGAATAGCGTCCCGCCTTGAGCAAATTCGAATTTACCAATCCGGCGACTTTCTGCGCCAGTAAATGCGCCTTTTTCATGGCCGTATAGTTCACTTTCGATCAGGTTTTCCGGTACCGCACCACAGTTTACGGCGACAAAGTTGTGATTTCTGCGCAAGCTTTGTTCATGTAATGAGCGAGCGACGAGCTCTTTACCTGTACCTGTCTCACCAAACAACAAAATATCGGCATCGGTATCGGCAACGTGAGAAATCGTATCTCGTAGCATCTGGATACTGACCGTTTCGCCGATAATTCGAGGGCCGAGAGCCTGACTGGCTTTGAGTGATTGACGTAACTTCTCGTTTTCATTCGTAAGCTGACGCTTTTCGATCGCGCGCTTGACCGTTTCAACCAACTGTTCGGGAGAAAATGGTTTTTCAATAAAGTCGTAGGCACCTTGATGTAATGCGTTCACCGCCATTGAGATGTCACCATGCCCGGTAATCATGATCACTGGCAGGTGGTTGTCTCTTTGCACCAGAGTATTAAGTAGATTCATTCCTGATATGCCGGGTAAACAAATATCAGTGATAACAACGCCAGGTTCCTCGCCGTTTTTCATCGCCAGCAGAGCGGACTCTGCATCTGGGAAAAACTGTGCGTCGATATCGGCCAGCTCGAACGTCTGTTCTATTGCTAGCCTGAGATCCGCTTCATCATCAATAAAAAACACCTGACACATAATTATTCCTCTGAACCTTTTTCAGCGTGTATTGCTACAACAGGTAAACAAACTGAGAATCGAGCGCCACCCTGCGCTTGGTTGTAAGCACTTAATTGGCCGTTCATTCCACTCAATATTTGCTGTGATATGGACAGCCCCAAACCCAGGCCATTTTTCTTGGTAGTTAGAAATGGCTCACAAAGCTCGGTGAGGGAGCGTTGTCCTATCCCTGGGCCATTATCATCGATATGAACCATGATTTGATTTCGATTCTGGTCATGTTCTATCGAAAGCCATACCTGTCTATTCTCTTGATCTTTGACCGCTTCAATCGCGTTACTCAGCAGGTTGACTAGGACTTGTTCCAGCTGAATCGTGTTGATAAAAACCTCTGCATCCTGTGCCATTAGATCGGTCGACAAGTTTACGCGGGCTGACTTGAAAGCAGGCTTCATTAACTCTTTAGCAGAGGCGACGACAGGCAACAGCCGAGTTTTGGTTAGCTCAGTACCGCTGGTTTTCTTGGCAAACGAGCGCAGTTGTTGGCTGATATTCGCCATACGATCAGTGAGCGCTGAAATACGGCTTAAATTGTCTTCGACTCGTTCAAATTTTTCTTTTTGTAAGAATAGCTTACCGTTTTCCGCGAAACTGCGAATTGCCGCAAGGGGATTATTCAGCTCATGGCTAATGCTTGCGGACATTTGACCCAGTACAGCGAGCTTGGCGGCCTGAACCAACTCATCCTGAGTGACACGTAGTGTTTGCTCTGCCTCTGTTCGTTGAGCGATCTCTGCTTGCAATTCCGCAGTACGAGCCATTACTTGATATTCCAGTTTTTGATTGGCTTCTTGCTGAATCAGCTCGAGTTGTAAATGGCGTTGTTGGCGGTGATAAATCAGCTGGCCGATAAGGAATAAAATGGTAAAAATGAGAGTAAGTACCAACAGGTAACCTAAGGTTATCCAAACGATAGATTGTTTAGGTGACAATACCCTCATGGTCAGTTTTATCTCGGGAAGAGCGAGAGAAGAAACCACCAGAGTGCCTTTATTGTATGGGTAACCTTGCTTTAATTCGCTAATAGGTAGGCTCAGATCTCCGACGAAATTTAAACTACGAATTTGCGTTTCGAGGTATTGTCGGCTGGCCCAAACTTGTTTTTTTCCGCCTCACTAAGCGGCTGTAAACTTTTGAGTAGCCAGTCCGTTCTGCTGCTCATGAACACAATGCCGTTAGGATCACTGGCGACAAATACGCTATCTGGTTGCTGCCAGTTATCTTCGATTTTACTCAAATCCATTTTTACGACCACAACGCCAATCACGCCGCCAGCGTAAACAATCGGAGAGGAGTAGTAATAGCCCCGCTTACCAGACGTGGACCCAAGCGCGTAGTATTGGCTCTGCTCACCGATGATGGCTTGTTTGAAATAAGGACGAAAAGCAAAATTGCGCCCGACAAATGAATGCCTTTGCCGCCAGTTACTAGAGGCGATGGTGGTTCCCCACTGATCTATGAGATAAGTGTCGGAAGCCGCAATGACTTGATTTACCGATTCCAGATAGCGATTCGTTACTTCAAGTTGGGCGCTATTTTTCGGGTGCAGCAATGCCTCAAACAAAGGTGCATCTTTTGCCAATAGGTTAGGAATATGAGCGTACTTATCCAATTTGTTCTTAATATGGCTAGAAAACTGTTCAAGCTGAGACTGGTGTTTATCCAGTAGTGATTGATAACTGTTTTTCCAGACCCAGTGGCCACCAACAAACGCACACAGGAAATATAAGGCGAAAAAAATCAGTAGAATACGGTTTCGTTGTGACATTCCTTCGTTCCTGACTTTGCTACTTCTTCGTAATTAAGAAATGTTAATGGCTTGTAGGTTAGATTGGGGATTTAGTTGCCAAGTCTGTGGAGTAAAACAAGAGCAAGATCTCTTTTTACGCTTTTCAATAAAAAAAGCGGTCGATTCCCTTGAAAAAGTCGCTATTGTCCCCATTCTAGATATGCCGATGTTTCTGATGCGGGTGTTTTAGCGCATTTTTTACAAAAAATGAGGCAACATTCGAGAATTTAGTGCAGACAATGTCCACATAGTGGCTATTGGCTCGACAGGGTAGTAACAGATCGCTAGAATGTCGCGTCTAAAAATCTGTCTTGAGGCTAATAGGAGATACCTTTGGTGATGACACTGAAGATATCACTGATTAGTCCGGTACTGATGAACAGTATCGATACTCGATTTAAATTAGGTGCTCGGACAGAACACAACACAAGGATGAAGCGTTAACTCAGGTGAGTTACGCTCATACGCTCGGAAAACCGAGCCACTTTAGAGGTTTATATATAATGCAAGT
>ERZ1673961.113-NODE-113-length-41610-cov-5.508435_pt1 | contig 41610 bp, 30 predicted proteins | sample MGYA00580189_ERZ1673961 | MGnify/ENA primary metagenome ERZ1673961 (study PRJEB41334, sample SAMN05608105) | rock metagenome | biome: terrestrial subsurface; feature: shale formation; material: shale | place: USA: Pennsylvania ... | reverse complement strand
CGCATCTGGTTTGGGACCAGAGGGTCGGGGGTTCGAATCCCTCTTCACCGACCACCATTCAAAGCCTCGTCAGAAATGACGGGGCTTTTTTGCATTGATGGTTTGGGAGTTGAGATGGCTTTCATCACACTCAGGTCGTGGGCTGAAGCGCCAGTTCGATCAAATTCCTTTTCACCAGCTATTATTTAAGTCTTCGTCAGAAATGACGTTTTTTGCACTTGTGGTTTGGATTCTGGGTTCGGCTTCGTCGCATTTTGGACACGTTTTGGAATGTCTGCCGTCGTCTTCTTCTTCACGGATTCGCATGTCACGTTTTGTTTCGCTTCGTGCGCTCTCCCGGCGCAGCCTGCGGATCGCCAGCTTGGACTGGGTCGCGACAACGTTCACTCACTATATGTCATGCAGTGAAAAGGTTTTCCTCATCGTGATGGTTTGTATCACTAATGGTTGCTCGGAACCCGGCGGATAAGAGTAATTCTGCTGTATAAACTCAGCCCTTCAGTGGTTAGTTTTTGTCTAGTCATTAAAAGTTGCTGATTATGTGGCTTATTTAACACTTTCTGTTTTTATGCGTTTTGCGTTCAAAAAACGCATCTAAGCTCAAATTGGATATTTAGTGCGAAGTGGCGGTGAAATTTTCTTTCTGGCGGTGATTTCCCTGCTTTTTAATGAGATGAAGCGACCGATAATCATGCTGTTTATGTTTTTATAACTAGATTCAAACACTGGATTTTGTTTTTAATGCAGTGTTGTTTGGCTAAAGTAATGGTTTTCACTCGGTGCTTGTTTCTTTAATGTTAAATATGGTGTGTCGGACGATTGTGCAGAAATATGCGCGGATGCTGGTTTACAAAATTTTTGTTTTTAACCAGAAAATAGAGTTTAAATCTATATGAATCGGTGTGAATTTACGTGCCAGAAAAATGATTCAACAATTTATATATGTAATTTAAATGCATAAAAATTCGATAATGCTGCTTTCTTTTTGCGTGTTATCGATTTTTTATCCTCTCAATGTTGCTTTTCTGTGAAATATTTGCCAAATTGATGACCTTGTAAATTGCCAGAATAATGTACTGGCAAGAATGGATTCACTTGTACTCGTTGCCCCCACGCCATTTTGTGCTGTGGGCGCCGAGTCGCAGACAGGGCAGAAAACTGCCGAAGCAGTAGAGGTCTGGTTTAGATGTCACTTTTAGAAGTTAAAAACCTTCGTATTGAATACCCATCACGTCATGGCGTACACGCTGCGGTAAAATCGCTGTCGTTCAACATTGAGCGTGGCGAGATCGTTGGCGTAGTGGGCGAGTCCGGGGCGGGTAAATCGACCGTCGGCAACGCGATCATCGACTTGTTGAGCCCTCCGGGCACTATCGCTGGTGGTGAGGTTTTTCTTGATGGTCAGAAAATCTCCGGCTTGTCCGCTGAGAAGATGCGTGCTGTACGTGGGTCTAAAATTGGCTTTATCTTCCAAGATCCAATGACTTCCCTAAACCCACTGTTTACCGTTGAGCAGCAGCTCAAAGAGACCATTCACGCCAACATGAAGGTGAGTGATGACGAAGCGTATCAACGTGCGCTGTCTCTGATGAAACAGGTGGGGATTCCTCAACCGGAAAACCGTCTTAAACAATACCCGCACCAATTCTCGGGCGGTATGCGTCAGCGCGTGGTCATTGCGATTGCACTGGCGGGCGAGCCGGATCTGATCATTGCCGATGAACCGACAACGGCACTGGACGTGTCCATTCAGGACCAGATTCTGAACCTGATCCGCGAGTTGTGTATCAAGAACAACGTAGGCTGTATGCTGGTTACACACGACATGGGTGTGGTGTCGAATGTCACTGACCGTGTTGCGGTAATGTACCGTGGTGACTTGGTAGAATTTGGTCCGACGGCGAAAGTGCTGGGCGATCCGGATCATCCTTACACCCGCAGCCTGATTTCTGCCGTACCACGTTCTGATGTCAAACTGGATCGATTCCCTCTGGTCACCTACATCGAAGATGTTGCTGAGCATAAAACGCTGGATATCAAGAATCACTGGTTGGGACAGAGTCAGGATCAGCGCAAATACACGGGACCACTGCTGAAAGTGGAAAACGTGAACCTGCGTTTCGTGACCAAAGATTCGCTGTTTGAAAGCCGCCGTGAATACGTGCAGGCATCAAACAATGTCAGTTTTGACGTGTTTGAAGGTGAAACCTTCGGTCTGGTGGGCGAATCTGGTTCAGGTAAATCGACCATTGCCCGAGTGATTGCCGGCTTGTATGAGCCGAATGATGGTCGCGTGACGTTTGAAGGTATTGACCTCACGGCACTGAAATCAGAGAAAGAACGCCGTCCGATGCGTCGTCAGATGCAGATGGTGTTCCAGAACCCTTATACCTCAATGAACCCGCGTATGAAGATTTTTGACATCATCGCGGAGCCGATTCGTTTCCACAAACTGACCAACAGTGAAGCGGAAACACGTCAAATCGTGAGCGACCTGCTGGATCACGTTGGTCTGGGACGCAAATCGGGTGTGAAATACCCGCACGAATTTTCCGGCGGTCAGCGCCAGCGTATTTCGATTGCGCGCGCACTGGCAACCCGTCCACGTCTGTTGATCTGTGATGAACCGACGTCGGCGCTGGATGTATCGGTTCAGGCTCAAATCCTGAACCTGCTCAAAGATCTTCAGGATGAGCTGAATCTGACCATGCTGTTTATTAGTCACGATTTACCGGTGATTCGCCAGATGTGTGATCGCGTGGGTGTGATGAAGATGGGGACGCTGCTGGAAGTGGCGCCGACCGAACAGCTCTTTAATTCACCGTCGCATGAATACAGCAAACAACTGATTTCCTTGATGCCTGAATTTACAGGCTTGAGAGAAGATGTAAAAACGGCTTAAAGCCGTACTGGATTACCCATCCTTCGGGATGGGGATTGATAAACAGAAGCAAATACAACAACTAGGGATTCGGATTCCCGCATAAGGAGTTATGCAATGAAAACCATGAAAAGCAAACTAGTAGTGGCTTTAATGGCAGCTGGCTTGAGCTTTGCGGCAAGTGCTGCAGACATCACAGTGGCTTACGACGCAGACCCAGTGTCTCTCGACCCGCATGAGCAGCTGTCAGGCGGCACGCTGCAACTGTCTCACATGGTGTTTGATCCACTTGTTCGTTACACGCAAGACCTGGATTTTGAACCACGCCTGGCAAAAAGCTGGGAACGTCTGGATGACAAAACCGTTCGTTTCCACCTGCGTGAAGGTGTGAAATTCCATTCAGGTAACACAATGACTGCTGACGACGTGGTATGGACATTCCAACGTCTTCAGAACTCTCCAGATTTCAAAGCGATCTTTGAACCGTACGAGAAGATGGTGAAAGTTGATGACAACACCGTTGATCTGGTTTCAAAAGGTGCATACCCACTGGTTCTGCAAACCGCTACTTACATCTTCCCAATGGACAGCAAGTTCTACACGGGCAAGACTGAAGACGGTAAAGACAAGAGCGAAATCGTTAAGCACGGTAACTCGTTCGCATCAACGCACATTTCAGGTACTGGTCCGTTCATCGTGACTCAGCGTGAACAAGGCGTGAAAGTTGAATTCGAACGTTTCAAAGATTACTGGGACAAAGATTCAAAAGGTAACGTGGATCACCTGACTCTGGTACCAATCAAAGAAGACGCGACTCGCGTTGCTGCGCTGCTGTCTGGCGACGTAGACATGATTGCACCGGTTGCTCCTAACGACCACAAACGTGTGGAAGAAGCGAAAGGTGTTGATCTGGTGACTCTGCCAGGTACTCGTATCATCACGTTCCAAATGAACCAGTCTAGCAACGAAGCGCTGAAAGACGTACGCGTTCGTCAGGCGATCGTTTACGCGATCAACAACGAAGGTATCGTTGACAAGATCATGAAAGGTTTCGCGACAGCAGCTGGTCAGCAAAGCCCTAAAGGCTATGCAGGTTACAACCCTGAGCTGGTTCCTCGCTACGATCTGAAGAAAGCGAAAGAGCTGATGAAGGAAGCGGGCTACGAGAAAGGCTTCACTCTGACGATGATCGCACCGAACAACCGTTACGTGAACGATGCGAAAGTGGCACAGGCTGCTTCTGCGATGCTGTCTAAGATCGGCATCAAAGTTGACCTGAAAACCATGCCTAAAGCGCAATACTGGCCTGAGTTCGACAAATGTGCGGCAGACATGCTGATGATCGGCTGGCACTCAGACACAGAAGATTCAGCGAACTTCTCTGAATTCCTGACCATGACTCGTAACGAAGAGACAGGTAAAGGTCAGTACAACTGTGGTCACTACTCAAACCCAGAAGTCGACAAGCTGGTTGAAGCGTCAAACGTAGAAACCGATCCGGCGAAACGTGCACAGATGCTGCAGAAAGTTGAAGCGACGCTGTACAACGACGCGGCGTTCGTTCCTCTACACTGGCAGAACCTGGCTTGGGGCGCGAAATCAACTCTGGATATCAAACCAATCGTCAACCCGATGGAATTCCCATACTTCGGTGACCTGGTGGTTAAACAGTAATCACGTTCTTCGTTCGTGAATAGGGCCTCCAGAGCTTCGGTTCTGGAGGCCTGTTTAAAGCTTTGGTACTTAACTTTGTTTCAGTCGGGTTAGGTGCCATTTTTGAGACTGAAGTTAGTTCACTGGCGGTGCGTTGACCCGCGGTGAATTCGTCATGGAAAGTTAAGGGGCAAGGAATGTTTTCGTTTCTGGTCAAGCGCCTGTTTCAGGCACTGATAGTGATGTTTGTGATCAGTTTGGTGGCGTTTGCCATTCAGGATAACCTGGGCGATCCGCTGCGTGAGCTTGTCGGTCAATCGGTTTCGGAAGCAGAGCGTCAAGCACTGCGTGACGAGCTGGGCCTCAACGATCCTTTCGTTACTAAATACGCTCGTTTTGTTATCGCTGCTGTGCACGGTGATTTGGGCACATCCTACTTCTTCAAGCGTCCTGCGGTTGAAGTGATCCTCGATAAACTGGTAGCGACGCTGGAACTGGTGTTCGGTGCTTCGTTAATCATTGTTATCTGTTCGATTCCGCTTGGGGTGTATTCGGCAATACATCCGAAAAGCTTCTTTACCAAACTCATTATGGCGGGCAGTAGTATCGGTATCTCGATCCCGGTGTTCCTGACGGCCATTATGCTGATGTATGTGTTCTCGATTGAACTCAACTGGCTACCGTCCTACGGCCGGGGTGAAACCGCCAACTGGCTGGGCTGGGATTCGGGCTACTTTACACTTGATGGTCTGGCGCACCTGATTTTACCGTGTGTGTCACTGGCGTCGATCATGCTGCCGCTGTTCATCCGTCTGGTTCGAGCGGAAATGCTCGAAGTGTTGAGCTCGGAGTACATCAAGTTCGCGACTGCAAAAGGTCTGCCAATGAACAAGATTTACTACCAGCACGCGCTGAAAAATACCATGCTGCCAGTGTTGACCGTCGGCGGGGTGCAAATCGGTACCATGGTGGCGTACACCATTCTGACCGAGACGGTATTCCAATGGCCGGGTACGGGCTTCTTGTTCCTTGAGGCGATCAACCGTGTTGATACGCCACTGATCACCGCTTACGTTATTTTCGTCGGCCTGATCTTCGTGGTCACCAACACTATCGTTGACCTGTTGTATGGTCTGATCAACCCAACCGTTAACCTGACTGGTAAAGGAGCATAATCATGAGTCAAGTAGCTGCTGCTCCTTCACGTTGGGAGCGTTTCAAACAATCCGATTTTCTGTACTACTTCCTGCGCGACAAAGTGGCGATGTTCAGCTTTACCGTGTTTATGGTGGTGCTGGTACTGTCTCTGGTGTCGCCGCTGGTGGCGCCGACCAACCCGTATGATTTGTCATCCATCGACATCATGGACTCTGAATTGCCACCATCATGGATGGCTGACGGTGATGCCCGCTTCCTGCTGGGTACCGACAACCAGGGTCGCGATATTCTGTCGACGATTCTTTACGGCTCGCGTTTGTCGCTGACTATCGGCTTCCTTGCTGTTGCGCTGCAATTGTTCCTCGGCATTGTGATTGGTCTGTCTTCGGGTTACTTCGGTGGCCGTATCGACAGTTTCCTGATGCGTTTTGCCGATGTACAACTGTCGTTCTCGACCATGATGGTCGCGATCATCGTTTCTGCCATCTTTAAAGCCAGCTTTGGTAGCGAATTTTACAGCGAATACGCGGTAATTATGCTGGTGGTGATCATCGGTGTGGCGGAATGGCCGCAGTACGCGCGTACCATTCGTGCATCGGTACTGGCTGAGAAGAAGAAAGAGTATGTTGAAGCGGCGCGTGTGATGGGCTTTAAATCGCCTCGCATCATGTTCCGTCACATTCTGCCAAACTGTCTGTCGCCAATTCTGGTGATTTCAACCGTACAGGTGGCAAATGCCATCATGTCGGAAGCGGCACTTTCTTTCCTTGGTCTGGGTTTGCCGGTTGACCAACCGTCACTGGGATCGCTGATCAGTATCGGTTTTAACTACATCTTCTCCGGTTCATGGTGGATCACCATCTTCCCGGGTATCGTACTGGTGACGCTGGTGCTGGTGATTAACCTGCTAGGCGACTGGTTGCGTGATGTATTTAACCCGAAAATCTATAAAGGGTGATCAGAGTCGATTGATTTTGTTCACATAACCTACCTAAACTAAGAGTCGTAAGTGATTACGGCTCTTTTTTTGCATCTATCGCTGAACATTGAGCAGTAACCATTGTCACTAAGAATAGGATAACTATGGATATGAGAGTGGTCGTGATGCCTAAAATCAGCCATCGAGTTCTATTAAGTCTGTCCTGCTGTACCGTTCCGCTATTCTCACTACCGGTGCACGCCAAGGACTTTCTATGCGATGCCACACAAGCGTCAAGTAATCAATTGCCTGTGCTGGATAAAGCCTGCCCTATTGGGCAAGGTTTGTGGGGAAACTCGGCCCCGAAAAAGAGAGACTCGAATTTCTGGATTCAGTGTGGCTTGCTGAAGGAGCCACTGCCGGTCGATAAAGCCAAAGTGCTGTATCAGAAAATCTCAACGGACGTCTGGATGAAGCCGGAACAGAAAGGCCAGCGTTGCCTGATTGGGCCGTACACCGATTACGCACAAGCGAAGAAAGACCTGGCTGGCGTGCGTAGTGTGCCGGGCTACAAAGAAGCGTTTATTCGTGAGGTGCGTAAAAACGGCAGCGAGGCTGCCGGAGTGGCTGCGCCAGTGAAAAAGCCTGCCCCTAAACCAGCGCCTAAGACAGAAAAGGTTGTCAAAGCGACACCAGTTAAAGTGGCACCCGTTGCCGCGCCTGTTACCAAACCTGCGGCACCTGCACCTACTGGCAAAACGCTACAGACGCCACCGAAAGCCGCGAGTTCAGGCGGTGATGTGGTGATCCGTCATCAGACCGCATTGAATGGCCTCACCTATGTGGTGCCTTACACCATGGCGGATAACGTGCAGTTTTACATGGAGCACAATCTGGCGTGGAACCGCCTCAGCTATGACGATGCGGAGAAATTGTGCCGCAGCCAAAGTATGCGCCTGGCGACGGAAGAGGAGTGGAAACAGCTGCTCAGCTCCAAGGTGATGGAAAAAGAGCAGTGGCCGGTCTATCTGCCTTACTGGGGATTCAATAAAAAAGGATTGTTTACCAGCGGCAAGATCACCAACCTCAAAGGGACGTCGCTGCTTAACGTGTTGTGCGTTAAATAGCCGCAAAACAGTCAAATAAAAAGCCCAGTGAAATCACTGGGCTTTTTTGTACTGAGCGCTCAGGTTAGCGCGTCTTTTGGAATCTTATGCGGTTTGGTGCGGAACAGTTTCATCACCATCACAAAGAACACCGGTACGAAGAAAATCGCCAGAATCGTGGCGGCCAACATACCACCGACCACACCCCAACCAATCGCGTTACGGCTCGCAGCACCAGCACCCGTGCTCAGTGCCAGTGGCAGTACGCCAAGGATAAACGCGAACGAGGTCATCATGATCGGACGCAGACGCATACGACATGCTTCTACGGTCGCTTTGACCAAATCCATCCCTTCGTCATACAGGTCTTTGGCGAACTCGACGATCAGGATGGCGTTCTTCGCCGACAAACCAATGGTCGTCAACAGACCCACCTGGAAGTAGATGTCGTTCGACAGCGCTTTAACAGTAGCCGCGGCAATCGCCCCGAATACACCCAGCGGAACCACCAGGATGATAGAGAACGGTACACTCCAGCTTTCGTACAGAGCCGCCAGGCTGAGGAAGACGATCAGAATCGACAGCGCATACAACAGCGGAGCCTGAGAACCTGATTCAATTTCCTGATAGGACGCGCCAGTCCACTCCAGGCCAATACCTTGTGGCAGCTGAGCAACGATATCGCGAATCGCTTGCATCGCTTCACCGGTACTCTTACCTGGCGCCGCAGAACCCTGAATGTTGACCGCCGACACCCCGTTGAAACGTTCCAGACGTGGTGAGCCAAATGTCCACTCGGTGGTTGCAAACGCATCAAACGGCACCATATCGCCATCCGAGTTCGCCACATGCCACAGCTTCAGGTCATCCGGATTCATGCGGTAAGGCGCATCGGCCTGCACGTACACTTTCTTCACACGACCGTTGTCGATGAAGTCGTTGACGTAGCTCGAACCCAGTGCCGTTGATAGGGTAGAGTTGATGTCAGATACCGACACACCCATCGCCATCGCTTTTTCGTAGTCGATGTTGATGCGGAATTGCGGCGTATCTTCCATACCGTTCGGACGCACGGATGTCAGGTTCGGGTTGCTGGCTGCCATACCCAGTAACTGGTTACGCGCGGCAATCAGCTGCTCGTGGCCAAGGTTACCGTTGTCGGTCAGATACGCATCGAAACCACTCGCACTACCCAGGCCTTGAATCGCAGGGACGTTGAACGAGAAGATTTGCGCTTCTTTGATCGGTGCAAACGCAGGGTAAGAGCGGCCGACGACGGCGCTGACCGACAGCGCCGGATTGGTCCGTTCGCTCCAGTCTTTGAGGCGAACGAACGCCATACCCATGTTCTGACCTTGACCCGCGAAGCTGAAGCCCGCGACGGTAAAGACCGATTCCACCGCGTCTTTTTCATCTTCGAGGAAGTGCTTACGCACTTTATCCATCACTTGCAGAGTCTGTTCTTGCGTCGAACCGACCGGCAACTGAACGATAGACAGGAAAATACCCTGATCTTCTTCTGGCACGAATGAGGTTGGCAGACGCGTCCACAAGGTCGCCAGAACGCCGACGATCGCCGCATACACCAGCATGTAACGAATACGCTGATTGACGCCGCGGTTTACCGTGTTCTGATAGCCTTGCGTACTGCGGTCGAACCATTTGTTAAACCAAGCCAGCGGGCCGCGATGAACGTGGTGATCTTCGCCTTTCTTGATTGGCTTAAGCAGGGTCGCACACAGCGCTGGCGTCAGAATCATGGCCACCAGTACCGACAGCACCATGGACGAGACAATGGTGAGCGAGAACTGACGATAAATCGCACCCGCCGCGCCACCGAAGAACGCCATCGGAATGAATACCGCACTCAGTACCATTGCGATACCAACCAGCGCGCCGGTGATCTGACTCATCGACTTACGGGTGGCTTCACGTGGCGAAAGGCCATCTTCGCTCATCACCCGCTCAACGTTTTCCACTACAACGATGGCATCGTCAACCAGCAGGCCGATGGCGAGCACCAGGCCAAACATCGTCAGGGTGTTGATCGAGAAGCCAAACGCCGCCATAACCCCGAATGTACCCAACAGAACCACAGGGACTGCGATGGTTGGAATCAGGGTCGCACGGAAGTTTTGCAGGAACAGGTACATCACCAGGAAGACCAGTACGATCGCTTCAAACAGCGTATGTACCACTTCTTCAATCGAGATTTTGACGAATGGGGTGGTGTCGTATGGGTAAACCACTTCAATGTTCGCCGGGAACATTGGCTGCAGTTCTGCCAGACGCGCTTTTACCGCGGTTGCGGTTTCCAGAGCGTTGGCACCCGTCGCCAGTTTAACCGCGATACCCGATGCGTATTTACCGTTGTACAGCGCCACCGCTTGATAGTCTTCCGCACCCAGTTCAACGCGAGCGACATCTTTCAGACGAATCTGCGCGCCGTCGGTGTCCACTTTGAGCAGAATGTTTTCAAATTCTTTCACGGTGGTGAAGCGGCTTTGCGCGGTAATCGTGGCGTTAAGCTGCTGACCTTGCAGAGACGGTGTTGCCCCCAACTGACCCACAGAAACCTGAGTGTTCTGCGCGCTGATGGCTGATTTAACCTGCGCCGGTGTTAACTGATAGTTGTTCAGTTTGTTCGGATCCAGCCAGATACGCATTGCGTGCTGAGCACCAAACACCTGCACTTCACCGACACCCTGAACTCGGCTGAGCGGGTCTTTGACCTGCGATACCATGAAGTCCGCGATTTCGGTGTTGTCCATGCTGCCGTCGCTGGAAATAAAGCCGACCACCATCAAGAATGAGGTCGAGGATTTCGCAACGGTAATCCCTTGTTGAGTCACTTCAGTTGGTAGCGTCGCTTCGGCCAGAGACAGTTTGTTCTGTACCTGTACCTGCGCGATGTCCGGATCGGTGCCTGATTCAAAGGTCAGCATGATGCTGAAGTTACCCGCAGAGTCACTGGTCGCCGACATGTAAAGCAGGTTGTCGATACCGTTCATGTTCTGCTCGATGGTCTGGGTTACGCTGTTTTCCACCGTTTCCGCAGAGGCACCTGGGTATGAACCCGAAATCGACACCGAAGGCGGCGCGATATCCGGGTATTGCGAGACAGGCAGTGTCATGATCGACAACACGCCCGCCAGCATGATGATAATGGCGATCACCCACGCAAAGATGGGGCGATCTATGAAAAATCGAGCCATGTCTTATTGTTCCTTAGAAGCTTCCAGGACGTTAGGAGTGACATTGCTGCCCGCACGAACTTTCTGCAGACCTTTTACAATCACTTGTTCACCCGCGTTCAGACCTGAGTCCACCAGCCATTGGTTGCCAATCGTGCGATTTGCAACAATGTTGCGGCTCTCAACCTGGTTCTGATCGTTAACGATCAGGACCGAAGCCTGACCACGCGCGTCTCGGCTGACTGCAGATTGAGGGATCAGAATACCGTCATCGCGGTGCTCAGTCGGCACCGAGGCACGCACATAAAGACCAGGTAACAGGAACTGATCCGGGTTTGGAATGGTTGCGCGCACGTTCACCGTACCGGTTTTCTCGTTCACGGACGCTTCGGCAAATTGCAGCGTCGCACGCTGTTCAATCGGCGTACCGTCATCCAGGAACAACTCAATACCGCTCAGCTCCTGGCTGCCTTTACCCGCCGACTGGCGCAGCTTCAGCAGTTCATTACTTGGCTGAGACAGGTCAACATACAGCGGATCCAATTGCTGAATGGTGGCCAGCGCATCAGTTTGGTTGGCGGTAACCAGCGCACCTTCGGTGATCAGCGTACGGCCAATGCGACCTGAAATCGGCGCGGCAATTTTGGTGTAACCTAAGTTGATTTGCGCAGAGTTCACGTTGGCTTTTGATGCTTCTACCGACGCTAGCGCCTCTTTGTAGCTCGCCTGTGCATCTTCGTAATCCTGTTGGCTGACAGACTTCTTCGCCACCAGTTCACGGTAACGCTTCGCCTGGAATTCAGCCTGAGCCAGAGTTGCTTCTGATTTGGCTAAGTTGGCTTTGGCACTGGCCAGCGCCGCTTTGTAGGTTGAAGGATCGAGTTCAAACAGAACATCGCCCTTGTTCACCATGCTGCCTTCAACAAACAGGCGGTTGGTGACAATACCGCTCACTTGCGGACGTACTTCGGCAATGCGGTATGCACTGGTACGGCCCGGCAGTGTGCTGGTGACTTCAACGGGTTGGGTGTTGATTTTGACCACATCCACCGCAACTGGCGGCGGTGCGCCGTTACTGGCGGCTTGTGGTGTGGCTTCTGGCTGACATCCAGCAAGCGCAACTGCGGCAACAATTGCGGTTAGCCATTGTTTAGAAAAGGCTTTACCGTCGCCCATAATCTCTCTCTCCTTTACCACTTCGAACGCATTAAACTCAGTGATCCATTCTGGTATACGTACAACCCACCACTCAGATTCACAGGCTTAAATGTCTTTGTGAGAATGCTAAAAAATCGCAATGCCTCTCGACAAGATAATGTAACCACAGTTAACAACGGGTTAAGAATCGTAATGAATTGGCTGCTGACAGAACTCTGTCATTTATTGCACAAATGGACAAGTAAATTTTACTATACAAACGGACAATTAATTTTGGGTGTCTACTTTGCGACCATTTTGAGCGAATGATTGTCGCACTGAATGCACTTTGATGCATGTGCATTTTTTGTTCTCTGGCATTTTTCTCATTCTTAGAAAAGGGTGATCTAAAAGGAGGAAAGCGGCTCTTTGTAGGCAAGAACCGCTTGGGAGAGAAGCGCTCAGCGACGTTTGAGCCGTTGCCATCGGGGTAGATACTCACTCAGGCGCAGCGCAGCGCGTTCAGCCATCAGGCTGGGTTGCGGAGTGCGCTGTTGCTCCTGGCGCGCATAACGGTGCAGCAGTTCAATGGTAGCCTGCGGCGACTGATTCAGCGCATGTTGCAGCCGCTTTAACCACACCTGATGGCGTTGCTGGTGGTATTCACTGGTGCTATGGCTGGCGATTTGTTGCCAATGATGCAGGCACTGGCCGAGCAGCACCAGAGTCAGCCCGGTCTCACTGTGTTCTGCCCAGTTGAGGCCGTTTTTGCGTGTCATCGCGATCAGCTTTAGAACCCGGTGTTTCATGCGCGCCTGCCAGAAATTAAACGGCGTGCCGTGTTGAATCAGGCTCGGCAGAGCATGCCACATCGCTTCCATGAGCAGCTGCTGCCGGCGCACCAGATTGGTCGGGAAAATCAGTTTGAACGCCAGCAGCGCCAGCATCGGACCTGCCACCACTGCCAGAGCCATCACGATGGCATGGGTGCTGTCCGCGCTGTAAGGTTGCTGCGGATGAGAAAGCAGCAGAAAGATCATGAAATAATCCATCGAACCGGAGCTGAGGCGACGGTGAGCAAATGGCGCCACGCCCAGCAGAATAAACGGAACCATCATCAGCAGCATCTGCCACTCGTTGGCGGCCAGCGGCCATAGCCACAACTGACAAATCAGGTTGGCGGCCGCGCCGACCAGCTGCCACCAGAAAATGTGGGTCATAATCAGCGCTGGATTTTCAAAAGTGGAAAACAGCGTCACCATCACCGATGCTCCCAGCAATACGTACGCGCCAACCGGCGAGCCTGATAACGCCCAGCCAAGGCCGAGCATGACCATTAAGCTGGTGGTGCGGTACATCGCCTGACTGGCGCCGACCCAATCGCGGTGCAGCACCACATTACCGCTGACCGAATAGTTGTCGAGTTTACCGCGTTCACGAAATGTGTGACGTCCGCTTAACGCTTGGCCCAGTTCGGTCAGGGCTTGCGACAGCGTCAGATCATCACACGCTTCATTCGCCAGTTTTAAATGTGTCACGACCTGTTCGAGCGGGGATTGGAGTTCATGCACATTGATCGCCTGCTGGATTTGAGTCACGAATTCCTCGCCGTCAATCCGGGTGCGTTGATGGGTCAGCCAGGTCAGGATCGAGATCAGAGAAAACACCACCGAACGCAGCGACTGCACCGAACGTCTTGAGCGCAGCGAACCGGCACTGTGCGGTTCCAGCGCTTCTTCGATCTGCGCGGCTTCGAGCATCAGGTGCTCCAGTGGTTGCGAGAACGGCTGCTGACGCGCGTGCTGCAATAGCGCTTGCAGAACGGAGATAGTCAGGGTTCGCACCCGCCACACCAATGCATCTTCATCACTTTTACGGGCAAACATCAGGCCGACCAGCAGAGCGATGATAACGCCCGTCAGTACCGTGAGCAGGCGGTCCATGCCGAGCTCAAGCATGTTGGTCTGATTGGCGGTACCGAGCAGCGCCACCAGCGAGGCCGAGTAGCCAGACAACAGCGTCGCGTAACTGAACAAACCATGAATTACATTGCCCGCACCGGCGCACAATCCGACCCACAACGATAAGCCGAGAGCCAGCAGCAGAATGTTGTCACCCGCCAGGTACACCAGCGCAACCCCGACGAGAGTACCAATCACGGTACCGACAAAACGGAACAGGCTTTTTTCCAATAGCATACCGCGGCCCGGTTGCGACGCCGCCCATACAGACATCGCTGCCCATTGTGGATGTTCCAGACCAAGCTTCCAGCCGATAAAAAGTGCCAGACACGACGCCAGCGCAGTGCGCAGTGCAAAGGCAAGACGTCCGGAATCGAGTCCCAGATTTGCAAGTTGAGCTTTCATGATTTGCCCTCAGCAATCAATGCTTGAATTTGGTGATCAGTCCGTTGAGTACTTCCAGCATCACGTCAATCTGCTCATCGGACACATCCGCCAACATCTCCGTTTCTATCTGCAGCAGCTCTGCACGCAGCGCGCCCACTTGTTCGCGCCCGGCGTCAGTCAGATAAATGCGTTTTGCCCGGCGATCATGACTATCCGCCTGACGTTCAATCTGACCTTTCTGCTCCAGCGTATCTAATAAGCGTACTAGGGTTGAGCCTTCCATGCCGACTGATGCCGCTAAATCTTTTTGGCTGATACCATCACCAAACTCATCCAGATGCAGCAATGGTGCCCAACTGATGTCTTTGATGCCTGCCTGCGCAAGGCGTTGATCGAGATGACGGCGCCACAGACGGGCGGCAATAGAAAACTGAATTCCAAATTTTTGTCGGGACATAATAGTTCTGATTAATATAGTTTGAATTCAAACTATATGGGGAAAGTCGAGCAGAATCAACGCGCGATTTAACCAGAACGCCGAACCGCAGGCATAAAAAAGCCCCGCAGCAAGTGCAGGGCTTTGATATCTCTTGGCGTACGCCACGCCAAATGAATGCTTAATGCATTAACGCATGGTCACGAATTCTTCGCTGCCCGTTGGGTGAATCGCGACGACAGAGTCGAAATCGGCTTTAGTGGCGCCCATCTTCATCGCGACGCCAAAGCCTTGAATCATCTCATCCACCGCAAAACCGATGCCGTGCAGACCAACCACGGTTTCTTCTGGTCCTGCGCACACCAGCTTCATTTTGCATGGCTGACGGTGCTGAGTCACTGCGGTGTACATGGCCGTAAAGCCCGATTGGTACACTTTCACGTTGTCTGCGCCGAATTTCGCGATCGCGTCGGTTTCCGTCAGGCCGATGGTGCCGATTGGTGGGTGGCTGAACACTACGGTCGGCACTAGGTCGTAATCCATTTTCGCATCCGGCTTGTTGTTAAACAGGCGCTCAGACAGCTGACGACCCGCTTTCACGGCCACAGGCGTCAGTTCGATACCGCCTTCCATGATATCGCCGACACAGTAAATGCCAGCCACATTGGTGGCTTGGTAAGCATCCACTTTGATGTAGCCTTGCGCGTTGGTTTCCACACCCGTCGCCGCGAGGTTAATCGCGTCGGTCGCTGGGTGACGGCCAATGGCCCAAATCAGAGTATCGACATTGCAGCTTTCGCCGTTTTCCAGATGCAGGGTCAGGCTGCCATCGGCTTCCTTCACCACTTCTTTTGGCACGCTGTGGGTGTGCAGTTGCGGGCCTTCTGCCGCCATCACTTCCACTAACGTGTCGATGATCATCGGATCAAAGCTGCGCAGTGGCGACTCTTTACGGCAGAACAGGTGCGTTTCGGTGCCCAGTGCGTTGAGTACGCCCGCGATTTCCACCGCGATGTAACCCGCTCCGACGACCGCGACACGTTTTGGCTGCGCGTTTAGTTCAAAGAAACCGTTGGAGTCGATACCGAATTCGGCACCCGGAATGTTGGGAATAGTCGGGCGGCCACCGACGGCGATCAGAATGTGATCGGCGGTGTAGTGCTCACCATTTACTTCCACGGTTTTTGCATCGACAAATTTGGCAAAGCCGCGAATCACTTCCACTTTGTTGTTGCCCAGCACGCGATCGTAAGACTGGTGAATACGACCGATGTAAGTCTGACGGCTTTCCACCAGTTTGGCCCAGTCGAAGTGTTTCACGTCCACATCAAAACCGTAATCTGCCGCGTACAGGTTCATCGCTTCTGCTACCTGAGCGCCGTGCCACATCACTTTCTTCGGCACACAGCCGACGTTCACACAGGTACCGCCAAGATCTTTGGCTTCAATCAGGGCGACTTTGGCGCCGTACATGGCTGCACGGTTGGCTGAGGCGATACCGCCGCTGCCGCCACCGATACAGATATAGTCAAAATGTGTTGCCATTACTTTCTCCAATTTGGGCTCATCGCGAACAGGTCCGCACCAAGCCTTTGTTATGCATGTATCCAACGACCTAATCTAGGTTAGTTGGGGTGGATTGACAAATTACAATCCTCAGTCGCTGAGTAATTTTGAGCGGTCGCGACCTTATTCAGGAACAATCCATTCCACTTTATAGTGACCGGTGGCCGGCGCAATTGCTTCTTTCAGGAACGGCAGAATGCTCTGCATCTGGCTTTCCAGTTTCCACGGCGGGTTGATGACAATCATGCCAGAGGCGGTCATGCCGCGCTCGTTGGTGTCGGGTGACACGCCGAGTTCAATTTGTAAGATTTTGCGAATGCCCAGACCTTGCAGGCCTTCAATCATGTCATCGATGTCACAGCGGTTAACCACCGGATACCAGATGGCGTAAATGCCGGTCGCCCAACGTTTGTAGCTTTGCGCGATCGCCTGCACCACATCACGATACTCTTTGGCGAGCTCATACGGTGGGTCAATCAGCACCAGACCACGGCGTTCTTTCGGCGGCAGGCTGCCTTTCAGACGGGCAAACCCGTCTTCTTTGAAAATCGCCACCTGACGATCGCGGTGAAACTCCTGCTCCAGCAGCGGGTAATCGCTCGGATGCAGCTCCGTCAGCACCATGCGGTCATGGCTGCGCAGATGCGCACGCGCCACACGTGGTGAACCCGGGTAGTAACGCAGTTCGCCATCGTCGTTGAGCGCTTTAATCGCATCGAGGTAGCTGTGAATGTCTTCCGGAACCTCGGTTTGTTGCCACAGGCGGGCGATGCCTTGCTTGTATTCACCGGTTTTTTCTGACCATTCGTGGGTCAGATCATAGCGGCCGACACCCGAGTGCGTGTCGTGGTAGACAAAGGGTTTGTCTTTCTGCTGCAGGGAAGACAGGATCAGGCTCTGTACGATGTGTTTCACCACATCTGCGTGGTTTCCGGCATGGAAACTGTGTCGGTAACTTAACAAATTGCGCTCTCTCACCCGAAACCAGGTGCTGGTCAGTTCAAAAAACAGTTCGCCCGATTATACGCCAGTATTGAAAATTGCTGAACCTGACTATATCTATTAACGTAATAGCCATATCCTTCTTTGCTGGCGTAGTGACTTATTGATAACGTACGCTCAGCAAATCATCGAATTATTTTAGGTGCTTAGCCGCGCCGGCTGCCGCGTTGCGCCAGCATCCATGACTTCAGGTATCGTGATGATTCGTCACGTACTCTCTTTTATTAAAAGGAACGTTATATGTCTAATCCACTTCTTACCTTTACGGATTTGCCACCGTTTTCTGCGATTAAACCGGAACACGTCAAGCCAGCGGTTGAGAAGGCGATTGAAGATTGCCGCGCGCGCATTGATGCGGTGCTGGTAGGCAACGCCGAGCCGAGCTGGGAGAGCGTGATTGCGCCGATTGAAGAAGTGGATGATCGCTTAAGCCGTATCTGGTCGCCGGTCAGCCATATGAACTCGGTGATGAACAGCGATGAGCTGCGTGATGCCTACGAAAGCTGCCTGCCGATTTTGTCGGAATACAGCACGTGGGTCGGTCAGCACAAAGGACTGTTTGAGGCCTACAAAGCAATCAAAGCCAGCAAAGCGTTTGCCACATTGAGCCGCGCGCAGCAGAAAACCATCACTGACGGCCTACGTGATTTCGAGTTGTCGGGCATCGGCCTGCCAGCGGCAGAGCAAAAACGCTACGGCGAAATCAGCAAACGCATGTCGGAGCTGGGCTCGAAATTCTCTAACAACGTGCTTGATGCCACCATGGGCTGGACCAAACACGTCACGGACGTGAATGAGCTGTCAGGCATGCCGGAATCGGCGCTGGCGGCCGCGCAAGCAGCGGCAGAAGCCAAAGGGCTGGAAGGTTATCTGCTGACACTCGACATTCCGTCTTACCTGCCGGTGATGACCTACTGTGACAACCAGGCGCTGCGTCAGGAACTGTACGAAGCGTATGTGACCCGCGCCTCGGATCGTGGTCCGAATGCCGGTAAGTGGGACAACAGCGAAATCATTGCCGAGCAGTTGAAACTGCGCCACGAAATCTCGCGCATGCTCGGTTTTAACACCTACAGCGAAAAATCGCTGGCGACTAAAATGGCCGAATCGCCAGAGCAGGTGCTGGGCTTTTTGAATAACCTCGCCACCAAAGCTAAGCCGCAGGGCGAGCGCGAAGTGGAAGAGCTGCGCCAGTTCGCCGAGCAAGAGTTTGGCGTGACGGCGCTGAACCTGTGGGACATCGCGTACTACAGTGAAAAACAAAAGCAGCATCTGTTTGATATTTCAGACGAAGAACTGCGCCCTTACTTCCCGGAACACAAAGTGGTGAGTGGCCTGTTTGAAGTACTCAATCGCGTATTCGGTATGGAAGTGAAAGAGCGTCAAGGTGTTGATACCTGGCACGAATCGGTGCGTTTCTTCGATATTTTCGACAGTGAAGGCACACTGCGTGGCAGCTTCTACCTCGATTTGTATGCCCGTGAGCACAAACGTGGCGGCGCGTGGATGGATGAGTGCCGCGTGCGTCGCATTAATGGCGAAGGCGAGCTGCAAACGCCGGTCGCGTACCTGACCTGTAACTTCAACCGTCCGGTGGGCAACAAACCGGCGCTGTTTACCCATGATGAAGTGGTCACGCTGTTCCATGAAACCGGCCACGGCATTCACCACATGTTGACGCAAGTTGAGGTGGGTTCGGTGTCTGGCATCAACGGTGTGCCGTGGGATGCTGTCGAGCTGCCAAGTCAGTTCCTGGAAAACTGGTGCTGGGAAGAAGAGGCGCTGGCGTTTATCTCCGGTCACTACGAAACCGGTGAACCGCTGCCAAAAGCGATGCTGGAAAAAATGCTGGCTGCGAAGAACTTCCAGTCTGCAATGTTTATTCTGCGTCAATTGGAATTCGGCTTGTTCGATTTCACCCTGCACACTACATACGATCCGGAACAAGGCCCGAAAGTGCTGGAAACGCTCGCCGACGTGAAGAAGAAAGTGGCGGTGCTGCCAAGCCTGGAATGGAATCGTTTCTCGCACAGCTTCAGCCATATTTTTGCTGGCGGCTACAGCGCGGGTTACTACAGCTACCTGTGGGCTGAAGTGTTGTCGGCCGATGCGTTCTCTCGATTTGAAGAAGAGGGTATCTTCAACCGTGAAACGGGTTTGAGCTTCCTCAATAACATTCTTGAAATGGGCGGCAGCGAAGAGCCGATGGAGCTGTTCAAACGCTTCCGCGGCCGTGAACCGCAGATCGATGCGCTGCTGCGCCACGCCGGCATTGCGGCCTGAGTCGCTCTCTTGGCGTAGTTAACCAAAGCATGACAATAACCCCGCTCCATTGAGCGGGGTTATTTGTTAGAGTAAGGGTTATTACGCGACCCTATGGATTAGTTGGAGATTCGCCATGCAAACGACAAAACGCGCTAAGTTGTGGATTCAAACGTTATCGGTCAGTGCGTTACTGACGATGGCGGGCTGCGCTGAGATGAAACAAGCAGGCACCGACGTCGGTCACGCCACCCGCGACGCAGCGACAGCCATTGGCCATGCCACGCGCGACACCACCAAAGCGATTGGGCATGCGACGCGCGATGCGGTTAACTCGGTGAAAGACGATCTCAATTCTGCAGAATAACGCGCTGCCACTTGCGGCTCAGCCAGTTATCGAGCGACAGATTGCCCGGCCCCCACACGAACACCATCAATAACATTAATCCCCACAGCTGGTGGTCGGTAAATCCTTGTTGCCACAACAGCGGATACGACACCACCGCCATCGCATTGACCGCAAACAGGGCCAGTGCGCTGAGTCGACCGAAAAGCCCCGGCATCAACAGCAGCGGCAGCGCCAGTTCGGCGCCGGTTGCCAGATACGCGGCGAGCTGCCACGGTAGTAGCGGGACCTGATATTCCAGTTCAAACAAGTAAAGCGTACTGTCCCAGTTGGCGATTTTACTCAGCCCTGATTGCCAGAACACCCAGCCAGCCCAGACGCGGCACAGCAGTAAAACCAGGCTGGCGAAGTCGCGTTGCAGCCAATGGCACAGGGCTTGATAACGGTGCATGAAGTCAGACATGTCGGGCTCCTTAATTTAATCGTGGGTATTGGGGGCGGCTACACGAAAGCCGGCGACAATCTCCATCGCCATGATGGCGGGCAACGCCGCCAGTGCATCCGGATGAATCTGCCCCAACGGCGCGCGATGATGCATCGCCAGCAACAACTGATAAGTCGGCTCATCCAGCGCTTGTGTCCACGGCTCGCCATCGGCAGTGCAGGCGATGATCCCCGACTGAAGCGCATTTAAAGTGAGCTGGCTAAAGTCGTCATCCCGCATCGCACGCTGCAAATCAAACAGCGCAAACGGTGCGCAAAATGGTGCGGCCCACGGCACTAACTCAAACACCAGTTGTGTCTGCTGTTCCGGCGCGACCTGGCTCAGCGTGCTGAGTGGCTGATAGTCATTGCGCGGTGCCTGTGCGTATTGTTGCTGCACGTGGTCAAGCGCCCATTCAAACCGCGCCAGTGCCGCGGCATACGGCGCGGCCTGCATCACGGGCTGCGCGCGTTCAATCACAGCCGCAAACCCTTCGCCATAGTGGCTGACATCACCACGGGTCAGCGGATGCGACAGCACGTATTCGCGTGCCAGCGCGGCAAAACACTCGTCGCCCAGAACCGCCAGCAGCATCGGATAGGTGGCTTCGAGCACTTCGCTCAGGCTGATCACACGGTTGTTGCGATAAATCTGCAGTCGCTCATCGGCGCTCAAACCGTCCGCGATAATCGCGCACTCGTCGCCGCCCGCCTGATAGTTGAGGCCGCGGGCAAACTGCGCCTGCAACTGCGCCAGCGTCATGAGGCTCTCCTTATGCCGCGTTCGGCATCAATCGCATGCAGGCGTGCGGCCGCTTGGTGCGCTTCGCCCAGCAGGACTTCAGGCGCTGGAATATCCAGATCCCACTCAATCAGGGTGCGGCGCGTGCCGTGTTGACGACACCAGCGTTCAAACAGTTGCCACACCGCGTCGCTCACCGGTCGGCTGTGCGTATCAATCCAGATTTCGCCCTGCGGCAGCGTTTTGACGGAGTAACCCGCGAGATGAATTTCCTCCACCGCACTGGCGGGAATGGCATCAAGATATGTTTGGCTGTCAAAGCCATGGTTAAACGCGGACACATGCACGTTGTTGAGATCGAGCAGCAAACGGCAATCGGTGCGCTGCTGCACCGCGCGCAAAAACTCCCACTCCGGAATGGTTGAGTGAGAAAAACGCAGGTAGCTGGACGGGTTCTCAATCAGCAGCGGGCGACCCAGTGCGTGTTGCACCTGATCGACATTGCGACAGAAAACCGCCAGCGCCTCTTCGGTGTAGGGCAGTGGCAGCAGGTCGTTAAAATAGTGGCCGCCGTTTTCGCTCCAGCTGAGGTGATCAGAAATCAGGATGGGGTCGATGTCATCGACTAACGTTTTGAGCTGCGCCAGATGTTGCGCATTGACCGCGGCCACCGAACCGAGTGATAAGCCGATGCCGTGGCAGCTGATGTCGTAGCGCTCACGCAGGCGGCGCAAATCGCGCCTGGCCGGGGCGTGAGGCTGAAAATAGTTTTCGCTGTGAATTTCCAGCCAGTTCAACGGGGTCGGTTGGCTGAGAAAATGGTTCATGTGTGGGCTGCGTAACCCCACGCCGACCTGAGGGTGAGAGTGCGTTGAGTGCATGGGCGTGTCCTTATCGCGGGGTCAGGGAGAGAAATCGAGTGCGCCGCCAGCGCCGCGCACTCAAGTCGCAGAGTGCGGTTACTTGTCCATGGTGCTGCCGCCAGCCAGTTTGTCGCACAAACCTTTTGGTACCACGACAAACGCATCTTTCTGATGATCCATTTTTGACGTGCCTGCGCAGGAGCTGGTTTTGGTCGCGCAGTCATTTTTGCCCGCTTTCGCCACGCCGTAGCATTTTTCTTTCTCTGCTGCGGCGGCTGGCGTTGCGGTTAATAGGGTGCCGCCCATCGCCAGTAGGCCAGTGATTGCTGCGGTGACTGCTAGGTTTGATTTTTTCATCTTCATTTCCTCGAGACTGTTCCTTGGTCGTTATTGTCGCAGGCCGTTGTTGTGGCTTGCTTACCCAAAAAAGAGAGGCAGGCGCGCGGAAAACTTTCACAACGAAAATAGGAAAAAGGGAAATATTGATGATATTGATAATTAACGTGATGATTTATCAAGCAATTTAATATGGAAAATTTTTTTATCTTTTTTACCTGAAAGCAGAGATTTTGTTCGAGGAAAGGGGAAATCAGGGGCAAATTTCGCTCGCTTGGGTCTCGCTGCGTTTAGGGGTATAATCGTTCAAATTATGTATAAATAACCAGTAGCTAAGCCATGATCGATCCCTCTCTTTTACTTGACGGTTTAAACGACAAACAACGCGAAGCGGTGGCGGCACCGCTTGAAAACCTGTTGGTGCTGGCAGGGGCCGGTAGTGGCAAAACCCGGGTGCTGGTGCACCGCATCGCTTGGCTGATGTCGGTTGAACAGGCCTCGCCGTTCTCCATCATGTCCGTGACCTTTACCAACAAAGCGGCAGCGGAAATGCGCGGCCGTATTGAAGAACTGATGATGGGCAGTTCGTCCGGGATGTGGAACGGGACGTTCCATGGCATCTGCCATCGCATTCTGCGTGCCCATTATCTCGACGCCAAACTGCCGGAAGATTTTCAGATCATCGACAGCGATGACCAGCAGCGTCTGTTGAAACGTCTGATCAAAGCGCAGAATCTGGATGATAAACAGTGGCCAGCGCGTCAGGTGTCGTGGTGGATTAACGGCAAGAAAGACGAAGGGTTGCGCCCGGCGCACATCGACGCTTATCGCGATCCGGTGACTCAGACCTACCTGCAACTTTACACCGCGTATCAGGATGCCTGTGACCGCGCGGGTCTGGTCGATTTCGCCGAAATTCTGCTGCGCGCGCTCGAGCTGCTGCGCGACAACAAACACATTCGCGAACATTATCAGGCGCGCTTTAAGCACATTCTGGTCGACGAATTTCAGGACACCAACAACATTCAATACGCGTGGCTGCGCATGATGGCGGGGCCGCAGTCGCACGTGATGATCGTGGGCGATGACGACCAGTCGATTTACGGCTGGCGCGGCGCGAAAGTGGAAAACATCGAGAAATTCACGCTCGAATTTCCAAGCGTGAACACCATTCGCCTTGAGCAGAACTACCGCTCGACCAAAACCATTCTCGAAGCGTCCAACACCCTGATCGCCAATAACACCGAGCGCATGGGCAAAGAATTGTGGACCGATGGCAACGTCGGCGAGCCGATTTCGGTCTACTCGGCGTATAACGAGCTGGATGAAGCGCGTTTTGTGGTCGGCAAAATCAAAGAGTGGCAGGACAAAGGCGGCATTCTCAATGACTGCGCCATTTTGTACCGCAACAACGCCCAGTCGCGGGTGCTGGAAGAAGCCCTGCTGCAAACCGGATTGGCGTACCGCATTTACGGCGGCATGCGCTTCTTCGAACGTCAGGAAATCAAAGATGCGCTGAGCTATCTGCGCCTGATGAACAACCGCAACGACGACACCGCCTTTGAGCGCGTGGTCAACACGCCAACTCGTGGTCTGGGCGATAAGACGCTTGATACCGTGCGCTTTGCGGCGCGCGATCGCGGCTGCACCTTGTGGGAAGCCAGTGTGCAGCTACTGGACGAAAAAGTGCTGACGGGCCGCGCGGCCTCGGCACTGAGCCGTTTTGTTGAATTGATCAACGCGCTGGAAGATGACAGCGCTGAGATGCCGCTCCATAGCCAAACCGACCATGTGATCAAGACCTCGGGTCTGTTTGATATGTACCAGCAGGAAAAAGGCGAGAAGTCCAAAGCGCGGATTGAAAACTTGGAAGAGCTGGTCACTGCGACCCGCCAGTTTGAAAAACCGGAAGAGGCGGACGAAATGACCATGCTGACCGCGTTTTTGACCCACGCGGCGCTGGAAGCAGGTGAAGGGCAAGCGGATGAATTCGACGATGCCGTGCAGCTGATGACGCTGCACAGTGCAAAAGGTCTGGAGTTTCCGCTGGTGTTTATGGTTGGCGTGGAAGAGGGCATGTTCCCCAGCCAGATGTCTGCCGAAGAAGCGGGGCGCCTCGAAGAGGAGCGCCGCCTGTGCTACGTGGGCATGACCCGCGCGATGCAGAAGCTGTACATCACCTACGCGGAAATGCGTCGTCTGTACGGTCAGGACAAATACCACAAACCGTCGCGCTTTATTCGCGAGTTGCCGGAAACCTGCCTTGATGAAGTGCGCATGAAAGCGCAAGTCAGCCGTCCGGCCAGCAGCGGCCGTTTCAGCCAGAGCGCGGTGAAAGAGAACTTCAACGAAACCGGCTTTACCCTTGGCTCTCGCGTGCAGCATCCGAAATTTGGTGAAGGCACCATCATTAATTTTGAAGGCAGCGGTCCGCAAAGCCGCGTGCAGGTCGCCTTTAACGGCGAAGGCATCAAATGGCTGGTGACGGCTTACGCCAAGTTGGAAAAAGTCTGACCCGACGGATGAGTCACGAAAAACCCGGTCAGTGCACCGGGTTTTTTATGTCCGCCGCCGACGGATAACACGCATTTTTGAGCGATAGCAAAAGAAAAACCCCGAGGGGCCAAAGCCCTTCGGGGTTATAGTCTTACTCGCAGCAATCCGGCTACTAATAGGTGCTCCCTACATCTATTCCTTGATAAGTATGCTGTATCCGTCAGCGTAATCCGTTCATCGCCATCCTAGCGGTGTCCTTGATCTTCCTGATCTGCTAACTATCCTGGTTAGCTCTCATCACTTGTTCCCTGAGCGGTGTCCTTGGCATCATCCTGATGCTGAGTCCTTGCCTCGTCCAGAGGAGTCCATCGTCATTCCCTTGTCGTCGCCTTCCTGGTAACGATTGAGTCCGTTCAATGTCCTGTTTGCTATCCTTGCCGATCATTCATCCTGAATAACCGTATCTTCTTCCTGAAGATCACCAATCCGTAGTGATTTCCTGTTCCGTGTCAGCATCCTTCCGACACGATTCATCTTACGGATTTCGCTCTGCGGGGCAATGTGAGGAAATCGATTACTTAGCGATTTATTTTGCTCTAACACACTTGGTTTATTTAAAAACAACAACTTACGATTTATCGCTGTCCTTTTTGCCAGATAAAAAGCGAGATTACCCCACCGCTTTGTGCGAGATCTCTTACAAAGCGGTGGGACGATCGATTACGTGAGGATCACTCGCCGATCGCGACCCCTTCACGACGAGGATCCGCCGCGCCTTCCAGACCTTGCGCTGTGATGCGAATCGCGTGCAAGCCGGAGTTGAGATCGCGCACGGCGACTTTCACGCCCATCTTCTCCAGTTCCGGTTTGAGCTGCTCCGCTTGGGTGCCCTGTTCGACATCGGTTTCCCCAAAGCGGTTGAGCACATGCGGCTGGTTAATCGCGCTCTGAATGTCCATGCCCCATTGCAGATGGGCAATCAACGCCTGCGCCACATAGCCGATGATGCGGCTGCCACCCGGTGAACCGATGGCTAAGTAAGGTTGCTCGTTGTGCAGCACAATCGTGGGGGCCATCGAAGAACGCGGCCGCTTGCCCGGCTCCAGACGGTTGGCTATTGGGCGGCCGTTATCGTGGGTCGCAAAGGAGAAATCGGTCAGTTCGTTGTTGAGCAAAAAGCCGCGTACAAACAGACGGGAGCCGAACGCGTTTTCGATGGTGGTGGTGATGGACACCACGTTACCGTCACGGTCGACGATGTTGAAATGGCTGGTGGACGGCAGTTCGATGGACTGATCGGGGCTTTGCAGCATCGCATGTTGCCAAGGTGGCGTGCCGGCTTCGGCGCTGGTCAGGGCTTTGCCCGGCTGAATCAGCTTGGCGCGCTGCGCCAGATACCCGCTGTCGAGCAGTCCTTCCGTTGGCATCGGCACATAATCCTGATCGGCCATGTACAAGCCGCGGTCGGCAAACGCCAGGCGTGAGGCATCGCCAATCACCTGCCACGATTTGGCGCTGCTGGCGCCCCAGCCTTTGAGGTCATATTTCTCGGTCAGTGCCAGAATCTGGCCGACGGTCAGTGCGCCGGAGCTTGGCGGCCCCATGCCACACACCTGATAGCTTTGATACGGCGCGCACACGGCTGCACGTTGTTTGATTTGGTAGGCATCGAAATCATGCTGCGCCAGCACACCCGGATTGCCCATCGCGGTCTGAACCGTGTGGACGATGTCTTCGGCGATTTCGCCCTGATAGAACGCTTTGTCACCGCGCTGGGCTATGGCGCTCAGCGTGGCGGCATACTCGGGGTTTTTCAGCACAGTGCCTGCGGTCAGCGGCGAGCCGTCGGGCTGAAAGAAATAGGCTTTGGTGGCGGGGAAACGGCTCAAACGCTGCTGATCGTCGGCAATCAGCGTGGCAAGGCGCGGGCTGACTTCAAACCCCTCTTGTGCCAGTTTGACTACCGGCTCAATCAGGCGCGCCCACGCCATTTTGCCGTACAGACGATGCGTCTCCCACAGCAGTTTGACGGTGCCCGGCGTGCCGACGGAGCGGCCACCGACCACGGCATCGTAAAATTTCAGCGGCTGGCCGGCGCTGTCGAGAAACAGTTGCGGCGTCGCATCGATCGGCGCGGTTTCGCGGCCATCAAAGGTCGTGAGCGCCTTTTGCTTGGCGTCCCAATACACCAGGAAGGCGCCACCGCCAATGCCGGACGACTGCGGTTCGACCAAGCCCAGCATCAGCTGCACCGTCACCATGGCGTCGATGGCATTGCCACCATCGCGCAGAATTTGCGCGCCCGCTTCGGCGGCGAGCGGGTTGGCTGCGGTTACCATCCAGTTCTGGGCTTTCACCAGTTGTTTGCTTGCCAGTCCGCTGCTTTGCTCAGGTGCAATCGCGTCGGTGACTTGATTGGGGGCGGCTTGCGCGGCGAAAGAAAATATCAGCCCTGACGTGGCGAGCGTTGCGAGAGTCCACTGCATACTCTTCTCCTTGTTGTAATGGTCAACATTCAGAGTGGCAGTGGACGTGGTGTTTTTCTAGCCAAAGATGATAAATATGCAACCTTGACTCAGAATTGAGGTGAACCGAGCAAGCCCGTCAGTGATTGCCACAGAATCATCACGCCGATCAGGGTGAAGATCGCGCCGCACAGCAGATCGATATAACGACTGGCGGCCTGCAATTTACGCTGCAAACGCTGGGTTGATAGCATCCACGCCAGAGCGGCAAACCACAGCAGCGACAGGCTCCATAAGATCAGCAAGGCCAGGCTTTTGCCACTCAGTGACATGCCTGCCGGCACCAAGGTCGACATCAGGCTGACGAAAAACACCAGCGCTTTCGGATTAAGAATATTGGTCATAAAGCCGCGCGAGAAGGCTTGACGTTTGTTGCTCAGCAGCAGCTCCGGTTTGCTTGATAACTCGCCCGGGGCTTGTGACCAGTTGGCCAGCGTCGCACGCAAGGCACCGCTGCCGAGATAGAGCAGATAGCTGCCGCCGCACAACTGCAATAGGGCAAACAGCAGCGGCTGCTGATGCACCAGATAACTGACGCCGGTCAGGCTCAGCAGCGAGTGCAGTAAAATGCCGAATGACAAACCGAGGGCGATGTAGACACCGGTCTGGCGGCCATAACGCGTGGCATTTTGAACCACCAGCGCCACGTCGGTGCCGGGCAGTCCCGCTTTCACCAGCTTCATGCCTTGCTCAAGACGCAGGCGGGTCAGCCAGGCATACGGCGTCATGCCGGTGCGCGCTTTAAAATGGCGCTGCAATTGTGTTGGCGTGAGATTGCACAAGGTGGCCAGTTGCTCTAAGCGCACGGCCTGATCGAGGTTGGCGAGCAGATACTCTTTTAAGGTGGCCAGCGACTGGGTGCCAAGCGCGACGGCATCTTTTTCTTTGATGGCGCCATAGCGCGACACTAAACCGGAAAACCCTTCATACGGCAGGCAATCTTTGGCGAGTTGACACAAATCCGGCTGTGCCAGTTTCTGATGCAACTGGGTCAGGGACGCAAACACTTGCTGGTCGCTGACGATCAGTCGATCAAAGCTCATCACATCGCTGGGTTTACTCAGTTCGAGCGTGTGGTGAAACCATTCGGGTTCAATCGCGAACACGCGTACCTGATAGCCGGAATCGAGCAGTGAACGGCCGTCGTGCAGTTCATCCGGTGGCATGATCACCAGCTCGCCGTGGCCAACGTTGTGATGGGTGCCCTGATGGAGAAAACGCTGCTGCCCCTGAGTGATGAGCCCGAGGTGAAAATCGAGGTGATAATGGCGCTCGAACGCGAACTCATGATAGTCCGCTTCAATCAGACTGATCGCCTGATGAGGGGTGGTACTGTAGCGAACTTTGTCCATGGTGATGTGTGTGCCCGGCGCTGAAGGCATGCACTGAGGCATGCCATAGAGTGAAACAGTGGTGAAAAAGTCGTCAAACACTTCTAGCGTAGCGAGGCGGGCGCCGTTTGTCTTGTAAAAAACGATCACCCGCCGTTGCGATGTGGCTTCGCCGCCGCGTTACTTGGCGACCACGTTGGCCAATGATCGTTTGCGCCCTTGGGTCAGACCATCGACACTGAAGATCACCAGCGCGCTCCAGATGAAGGCAAAGGTAATCGCTTTGTCAGCACTGAAGTTTTCGCCGTACACCAATACCGCCAGCAGGAACATCAGGCTTGGGCCGATGTACTGGAAAAAGCCCAGCGTCGAGAGTTTGAGCTTAGTCGCCGCGCCGGTAAAGCACAGCAACGGCAGCGTGGTGACAATACCGGCTGAGATCAGCAGCAGGTTGAGGTGCCAGTCGTTCACCAGCATGGAGCTGGTGGCCGAGTCGGCAATCCACAACAGATAAATCGCCGCCGCCGGCACCAGCACCAGCGTTTCAATAAACAGGCCGGTTTGCGCATTCACGCCGACTTTTTTGCGCAGCAGGCCGTACAAACCAAAGGTGATGGCCAGCGAGAACGCCACGATCGGCACCGAGCCGAACACTACCAACTGAATGGCGACGCCAATGGCTGCCAGCGCCACCGCAAACCACTGCAATTTACGTAGCCGTTCGCCGAGAAACAGCATGCCGAGCACCACGTTGAGCAGCGGGTTGATGTAATAACCTAAACTGGCGTCGAGCATGTGATTGGCGTTGACCGCCCAGATGAAAATCAGCCAGTTGCCGCCGACCAGCAGCGCGGTGGTCAGCAGATAGACCATCTTCTTTTTGTCGCGGAATACGCTCACTACACTGCGCCATTGACGGCCGAAATGCAGCAGCGCGGCCAGCAGGAAGAAAGACCAAATCACGCGGTGACTGAGAATTTCCAGAGCGGAAACCGAACTGATCGCTTTGAAATAGATGGGCGCAATGCCCCACATGGTGTAGGCGCTGATGGCCAGTATCACGCCTTTTTTGGCGTTTTGTTGTTCTTCGGGTGTCATGCTTTACTTCTCACTAAGATCGCGCACCGAAGGGTGGCGAGTTACCGGGCAGTATACAGGGCAAATCGTTTTCCTCGAACCATTATGCGCCTGCGCACGTCCTGGCCTGAGCACGTTGCCCACGCTTGCGGCGCAATTACTTTGCCAATAGCGGTTTAATTCACCGCTAAACGCCTCTACAATATCCGGCTTATTGAAATGCCCAATCGTCTGCTTGCAGACCGCCACTGAGACCCAGCATGACCGCTACTTTAATCGCTGAACAATCCGACGCGTTGCCCGATCCGCAGGCCATTCTGCGCGATGTGTTTGGCTACCAGACTTTTCGTGATGGTCAGCAGGAAGTGATCGAATCGGCTGTTGCGGGTCGTGATTCGCTGGTGATCATGCCCACTGGCGGTGGTAAATCGCTCTGTTATCAGATTCCGGCGTTGGCTCGCGAAGGCGTGACGGTAGTGATTTCGCCGCTGATTTCGCTGATGAAAGACCAGGTCGATCAGCTTAAAGCCAACGGCGTGGCAGCGGAGTGCGTCAACTCGACCCAGAGCCGCGAGGCGCTGATTGGCATTTACAATCGCATGCATTCCGGCCAACTCAAGCTGCTGTATGTGTCGCCAGAGCGCGTGCTGACTGGCGAATTTATCGAGCGTTTGCACAACCTGCCGCTGGCGATGATTGCCGTCGATGAAGCGCACTGTATTTCCCAGTGGGGACACGATTTCCGCCCGGAATACGCGGCGCTTGGCCAGCTCAAACAGCAGTTTCCGCAGGTGCCGATCATGGCACTGACGGCGACCGCCGACGATGCCACCCGCAGCGACATTCTGTCGCGTCTCAACCTGACTGACCCGCACGTTTATCTCGGCAGCTTTGACCGGCCAAACATTCGCTACACGCTGATGGAAAAACACAAGCCGGTGTCGCAGGTGATTCGTTATCTCGACACGCAAAAAGGCCATTGCGGCATCATCTACTGTGGCAGCCGCAAGAAAGTGGAAATGGTGACGGAAAAACTGTGCAACAACCACATTCGCGCCGCCGGCTATCATGCCGGGATGGACGCCGATGAACGGGCGTATGTGCAGGAAGCGTTTCAGCGCGACGACATTCAGATTGTGGTCGCCACCGTGGCGTTCGGCATGGGCATCAACAAACCCAACGTGCGGTTTGTGGTTCACTTTGATATTCCGCGCAACATCGAATCCTATTATCAGGAAACCGGCCGCGCCGGCCGCGATGGCTTGCCCGCAGAAGCCGTGATGCTGTATGACCCGGCAGATATTGCCTGGCTGCGCCGTATGCTGGATGAGAAAAGCGACGGCCCGCAAAAGCAGGTCGAAACCCACAAGCTGACCGCCATGAGCAACTTCGCCGAAGCGCAAACCTGCCGCCGTCAGGTGCTGCTCAACTACTTTGGCGAATATCGCGACAAGCCGTGCGGCAACTGCGATATCTGCCTCGATCCGCCCAAACATTTCGATGCCACCGAAGAGGCGCGCAAAGCGCTGTCGTGTGTCTATCGCGTCAATCAGAGCTTTGGTATCGGCTATGTGGTGGAAGTGCTGCGCGGCATGCAGAACATTCGTATTCGCGAGCATGGCCATGACAAGATTTCGACTTACGGGCTCGGGCGCGATCACAGCCACGACTACTGGGTAAGTATCTTCCGCCAGTTGATTCACAAAGGCATGCTGCATCAGAACATCACGCGCAACTCGACGTTGCAACTGACCGAAGAAGCGCGTCCGCTGCTGCGCGGCGATATGTCGCTGGAACTGGCGGTGCCGCGTTTGGATACCGCGGTGCGCGCGGCCAAAGCGGATAAACTGTCGAGCAAAAACTACGACAAGAAACTGTTCGCCAAACTGCGCAAGCTGCGTAAGTCGATTGCCGATGAAGAAGGGTTACCGCCGTACGTGGTGTTCAGTGACGCGACTTTGATTGATATGGCGGACATTCTGCCGACATCGTATGGCGAAATGCTGGCGGTGAGCGGTGTGGGCCAGCGCAAACTGGAAAAATACGCCGACCCGTTTTTGGATTTAATTCAGGAGCATCTGACCTATCATGGCTGAGTTTGGTTTACGTGATTATCTGGCCAGTGACGGCCGCCTGATTGTGGCAACACCCGCGTTTGATTTTGACTCCTTTCCGCCGCTCGGTGAGCGTTTGGTCGCGCTGTTGTCGGCGCGCGTGCTGGAAAAGCAGAGCGATGCCGATTTGCATTCGTGGCTGATTGATTTTGAAGGCTGCCACCTGATGCTGCGTGCCGAGCACTACAGCGAATGTGTGTGGCTCGAAGCCATGGGTGAAGGCTTGGCCACAGAAGAGCTCGATTTTATCGCCGGTTTACTGCGCCGCGGCATCTGAGCGCCAAAGCGCGACGGCTGTTCCATCTCGCCGCCATTTCCCTTTTTCTTTATTTTTCAACGCTTATGCTACTCCTACTCGGCTTAGAACAAGGAGAGCACCATGCGTCTGGAATCCATTCATCAGGATGTCATTTCGTTTGAGCGTTTTATCGGGCGCTGTATCCGTTACGCGCTGATCGCGCTGGGTTTGTTGTTGCTGGGCCTGTTGCCGGGCGTGCTCGGTTTTCTGCTGTTGGCGGAACTCACTGCTGTGCAGGCGTGGCTCAATGCGCTGTCTATGGTCAGCGGGCTGGAGCTGCCGTATCCGGTGGCGGATTTTCACCAGTCGGCGTCGCTGCATCTGTTTCTCGCGTTTTATAGCCTGTTCATCGAGACCGTATTCTTCGTTGCGCTCGCCACACTGTTTGCGCCCATCATTCACCGCGTTTTTCATCGCATGCATTGCGCGGAAGAGGCCTAGCGGACGCACAAAAAAAGCCCCATACGGGGCTTTTCTGTCTCATCAGTTAGGCTTCGCCGATAAAACCGCCGGTCTGGTGCGCCCACAACTGCGCGTACACGCCGTTTTGCGTCAGCAGTTCCTGATGGGATCCTTGCTCCACGATGTGGCCTTGGTCCATCACAATCAAACGGTCCATGGCGGCAATCGTCGACAGACGGTGCGCAATCGCAATCACGGTTTTGTTTTCCATCAGCTTGTCCAGGTTCTCCTGAATCGCCGCTTCCACTTCCGAGTCCAGCGCAGAGGTGGCTTCGTCCATGATGAGGATCGGCGCGTCTTTGAGCAGTACGCGCGCGATGGCGATGCGCTGGCGCTGACCGCCGGACAGTTTCACCCCGCGTTCGCCCACTTGCACGTCGTAGCCTGAGTGGCCGCTTTCATCTTGCAGCAGTTCAATAAAATCGTGCGCTTCCGCTTGGCGGCTGGCGTGCATCAGCTCTGCTTCGCTGGCGTGCGGGTTGCCGTAGAGAATGTTTTCACGAATCGAGCGGTGCAGCAGTGAGGTGTCTTGGGTGATCATACCGATTTGCTGGCGCAGCGATTCTTGCGTCACATGTGCGATGTCCTGACCATCGATCTCAATGCGGCCGGCGTTTAAATCGTAGAAGCGCAGCAGCAGGTTAACCAGCGTGGATTTGCCCGCGCCGGATCGACCGACAATGCCGACTTTCTCGCCCGGTTTGAGGTGCAGATCGAGCCCGTCAAACACCGCTTTCTGTTCGTTGTATTGAAAACCAACCTGATGGAAGCGAATGTCGCCTTGGGTGACGGCCAGCGGTTTGGCGTGCGTCGCGTCTTCAATTTCAATGTCGTTGGCGATGGTGTTGATGCTGTCGATCACCATGCCGATGCTTTCAAACATGCCGCGGATTTCCCACATGATCCATTTCGACATGCCTTGCAGGCGCAGCGCAATGCTGATGCCAATCGCGATCACGCCGACGGTCACGCTTTCGGCCAGCCACAAGTGAATCGACAGTGCCGCCATCGAAAACAGCAGCAGGTAGTTAATCAAATCCACGCTGTAGAGCAGGCTGGTGAGGGTGCGCATCTGCTGATAGACCGTCGCCAGATAGTTTTTCATCCCTTTTTGCGCGTGTTGGGTTTCGCGCTGCGAATGCGAGAACAGCTTCACGGTGGTGATGTTGGTGTAAGTATCGACGATGCTGCCCGTCATGCTCGACTGTGCGTCGGCCTGAGCGGTAGAGATGCGTTTCAGGCGCGGAATAAAGAACACCTGGATCAGTATATACAGACACAGCCACGCCAGAATCGGCAACACCAACACGTCGTCGGCGCTGGCAATCATCACCAGCATCGAGACGAAGTAGACCGCGATGTAGACCGACAGATCAACCAGTTTCATCACCACTTCGCGCACCGAATGGGCGCTCTGCATCACTTTGGTGGCCACGCGCCCGGCAAAGTCACGCTGAAAAAAACCAACACTCTGTTTGAGCAGGTAACGGTGCACCAGCCAGCGAATCGACATCGGGTAGTTGCCTAGGATCGCCTGATGCAGCAGGTTGGAGTGCACAAACGCCAGCACCGGCATCACCACCAACACCAGCAGTGCCATCGACAGCAGTGCGCTGCCGTTTTCCGCCCAGAAGTTGGCGCGCGAGCTGTTGCTCAGCATGTCGACCAGTTCACCCATGTAACGCACCAACGTGACTTCTGCGATCGCCACACAGGCGCTGAGCAGTGACATCAGCAGCAGCGGTTTTTCAAACCCGCGCGTGTAATAACGGCAGAAGCCAAACAGGGTTTTGGGCGGTTGTTGCGGCTCGTGATCCGGAAACGCGTTGGTGAGATTTTCAAACCAGTGAAACATGAAAGTGACCTTGCTCTTTGAGGAGTAGTTGCAATTTGAATGTGGTTACTGACTTTTCATCGACAGAATAATCAGTAAAATGGCGGAATTGGTATAGTAATGATAATTAAAACGGTTCTCAATAACCTTTGGGTGATCTGAGAGGCGGGAGGTAAGCGAATGTTCACCCTATCTGGCGTGGAGATGGTCCGCGGAGGTCGCCGCATTCTGGCGATTGAGCAGTTGAACATCCCCACCAACGAACTGACGGTGGTGCTGGGCCACAATGGCTCCGGCAAATCAACGCTGGTCAGTTTGCTGTCCGGTCAACAGGCACCGGATACCGGGTCGGTATGGCTGAATGACGCGCCGCTGACGTCACTGAGCAGCAAATCGCTCGCCAAAGCCGTCGCATTCCTGCCGCAAAAACTGCCTGCCAGTGCGGGACTGACGGTACGGGAACTGGTGCGTCTTGGCCGTTTTCCCTGGCGCGGCGCACTCGGCTTCTGGCGTCAGCAGGATGCCGATATTATCAGAGCGGCGATGGACAAAACCGGCGTCAGTGCGTTTGCCGATACGTTTGTTGATGAGCTGTCAGGCGGTGAACGTCAGCGGGCCTGGGTCGCGATGCTGCTCGCGCAAGAATCGCCGGTACTGATCCTGGATGAACCGACCTCGGCGTTGGATGTGCAGCATCAGTACCAACTGATGGCGCTGCTGGCAGAACTGAATCAGAAGCAGGGCTGCGGCATTATTGTGATTCTGCACGATCTCAATCTGGCGCTGCGCTACGCGACCCATATTGTTGCGCTCAAGCAAGGGCGGATTGCCTTTGACGGCCCCGCTACAACGCTGGCTGATGAGCAACGACTTTCCGATTTGTACCAAACTCCGATTACGCTGATCGATCACCCACATGCGGTGAACGAGGCCACTACCAATAAGGTCGCGATTGTATGTGCCTGAAATCGACTGTGAAGCAAACTCTGCTGCTGTTTGGCCTGTTGGTCTGCGGCGTATCTTCCGCTCTGGCGGCCATTGAGGTGAGTGATTCGCTCGGCAAGCAGACGCTGAATGCCGTGCCTCAGCGTGCGGCAGTGCTGGACTGGAGCCTGCTCGAGCAGGTAATTGAACTGGGTGTGACGCCGATTGCGGTCACCGATGCCGATTCGTACCGTGACTGGGTGGTGAAGCCGGCTATTCCGGCTTCGGCGGAAAATGTCGGCACGCGCGGTGAGCCCAATCTGGAAAAAATCGCGGCACTGAAACCCGATATTATTCTGATCACCGGTTCACAGCGCGATCTCAAACCGCGTCTGGAGCAAATCGCGCCGGTGTTGCTCTACACCAATTTCAGCGCCAATGACGCGCAAGCCGAAGTGGCGATCACCCAATTTAAACAACTGGCGCAGGTGTTTGGTCAGCAAGCGCTCGCCGAGCAAAAACTGGCCATGATGGACCAGCGTTTTGCCGAACTGAAAGCCGAGCTCAATGCGCATTTTGGTTCGCCGCTGCCGCGTACTCTGGTGATGCGTTTTGCCGACACCAAATCGACCTTTATCTACACCCAAGATTCGATGGCGTTCTACGTGGTGGAAAAACTCGGCCTGACTCCGGCGCTGGTGGAAGCGCCGCAGCAGTGGGGCATCGTGCAAAAGCCGATCGCTGATTTACGTAACGTGCGTGATGGTTATGTGCTCTACATCGAACCGTTCAATGAAGAGAAAAAACTGAAAACCTCGGTGCTGTGGAAAGCGATGCCGTTTGTGCGCCAGCAACATGTCAACTCGGTCGAGTCGGTATGGAGCTACGGTGGCGCGATGTCACTGCTGTATACCGCGGAAGCCATCACCGCCAGCCTGCTTGAAATGGCCCCCGCGTCATGAGCGCCAAACATCTGCTCGCGGTGGTGATGTTATTGGCCGCCGCCGCACTGGCGAGCCTGCAGTTCAATCAGCCTTTGGTGCTCAGTCAGCAGTGGAGCCTGATCGGGAGTCCGCAACTGGCTGAATCGTTTGATGATTTCAACTTTGCTTACGCGCAACTGCCAAGGCTGGTGATGACGCTGATTGTCGGCGCCATGCTCGGGCTGGTCGGCAGCCTGATGCAGCAACTGACGCAGAACTCGCTGACTTCTCCGCTGACGATGGGGACGTCGTCCGGTGCCTGGCTGGCACTGATCATTGTCAGCATCTGGTGGCCGGATGCCATTGCCGACTACAGTGCGCTGGCGGCGATGACTGGCGCGCTGCTGGCATTCGGTCTGATTCTGCTGATCGCCGGGCTGGACAACATGACCGGTTTACCGATGTTGATCTCCGGTATGGTGATCAACATTCTGCTTGGTGCGATTGCCGGCGCGATCATTTTGCTGCATCAGGATTACGCGCAGAACGTGTTCATGTGGGGCGCGGGCGATCTGGCGCAGAATGGCTGGGAGATGATTGAGTGGCTGGTGCCGCGCTTATCGCCGCTGGTGCTGCTGTTGCTGTTGGCGCCCCGCGTATTGACGCTGCTGCGCTTGGGTCATCAGGGCGCGCAGGCACGTGGATTGTCGGTTATTCCGGCGTTTTTCCTGCTGATGATCATCGGCATCTGGCTGGTGTCCGCGTCGATCACGGTTGTCGGCCTGATTGGTTTTATCGGCCTGCTGACCCCCAATATTGTGCGTGCGCTTGGCGCGCGCACACCGCGTATGGAGCTGGTGGCAAGTGTCGTGTTTGGTGCGTTGTTACTGCTACTGACGGATATGCTGGCACAGTGGCTGACCTTATGGTTTGGTCAGGTGGTGCCGAGTGGTGTGACCGCGGCCGCCATTGGCGCGCCTGCGCTGATTTGGTTCAGTCGCCGTCAGCTGAAAGCGCAGGATGGCATTGCTGTGGCGCTGCCGGGTTCGCGTCAGCGCGTCAGCCGTGGGCTGAGCGTCACCGTCGCCGCGCTCTTGGCGGTAGGAGTGGCGCTCTATTTCTGTTATCAGCCAGACAGTGCGGATACCTGGTTGGCGTTGCCGAGTGATTATCAGTGGTCGCTGCGCTGGCCGCGTGCGCTGACAGCGCTGTGCACCGGCATTGGCCTCGCGCTGGCGGGGACCATTTTGCAGCGTCTGATTTACAACCCGTTAGCCAGCCCGGATATTCTCGGCGTGTCGTCCGGAGCGACCTTTGCACTGGTGTTCTCCAGCTTGTTTCTTGGTCAGTCGCTGCTGTCGACCCAGTGGGGGACGGCGCTGGCAGGAAGTCTGGCGGTGCTGTTGGTGCTGATCTTGCTCGGGCGAAAACATCAGTTCGCGCCATCAAGTGTGATTCTGACCGGGATCGCGATGACAGCGCTGCTGCAGGCGTTTGTGCAGTTCTGTCTGGCGAAAGGCAATCAGGACAGCTACAAAATTCTGCAATGGCTGGCAGGGTCGACTTACCGAGTGACCGCCGAACAAGCGACACTGCTGTCTGGTCTGGTGCTGGCGCTGTTTGTCCTGAGCCTGATGAGCAGCCGCGCGCTGACGCTGATTTCCATCAGCCGTTCGTTTGCGACGGCACGCGGCCTCAATAGCGCCTGGATGTCGCTCGGCTTGCTGGTGTTGGTGGCCATGCTGTGCGCCGTGGTGACGGCGACCATGGGCCCGGTGGCCTTTGTCGGCCTGATCGCGCCGCATTTGGCGCGCATGCTTGGTGCGCAGCAGGTCAAAGCGCAGTTGCTGCTCGGCAGCCTGATTGGCGCGACGACCATGCTGTGGTCAGACTGGCTTGGGCAGGTATTGCTGTTTCCGAATCAGATTGCCGCCGGCACGCTGGTCGCGATTCTCGGCGCGCTGTATTTCCTCGCGCTGCTGATTGTTAATCGTCTGGCGAAGCGCTGATCTCGTTTCCCTTTACGCAAACAGAAGGAATGGCGGCGCGATTCCTTCTGTCTTCCTGATAGTTATCTCACTTTTCCCCACATTGATTATTTTTATGCCATTGCAAATCGTTCTCATTGGCAATATCATTCGTAAAAATTTTAATGATTAGTTTATAAATTAAAGCAGGGGTATTTATGAAATCGTTCCGTCTTTCTCCAGTCGGGCTTGGTGTGGTCGCCGCGCTCGCGCTTGGACAAACTGGCTATGTTGGCGCGGAAGAAACCGCCACACAAAGCAGTGAAGCGAAAGAGGTCATCACCATCGTGGGTTCTCAGGTCGACTTAGGTGGCGACTATCAGGGTGGTCAGGTTGCGCGCTCAGGCCGCGCCGGTATTCTCGGCAACCAAGATTTCATGGATACTCCTTTTTCATCAAGTAACTACACCTCGAAGCTGATCGAAGATCAGCAGGCCAAAAGTGTTGGCGATGTGCTGAAAAATGACCCGACGGTGCGTCAGGCTGTGGGTTACGGTAACTTCCAGGAGCTGTACATGATTCGCGGCTTCCCGGTCTATTCCGACGACATGACGCTGAACGGTGTGTACGGTATTCTGCCTCGTCAGTATGTGGCGGCAGAGATGCTGGAGCGCGTGGAAGTGTTCCGCGGTGCGAACTCGTTCGTCAACGGTGCAGCGCCGGGCGGCAGTGCGATCGGTGGTTCCATTAACCTGGTTCCAAAACGGGCGGGTAGTGAACCGCTGACCCGCGTGACGCTGGGTACGCAATCCGGTGGCCAGGCATATGGCGCGATGGATGTGGCTCGCCGTTTTGGTGATAACCAGGAAAATGGTGTGCGTGTGAACGTCGTGGCGCGTAACGGTGATGACGCTGTGGACGATCAGGAAACCCAATTGGGTGTGCTGAGCTTGGGCTTTGACCACCAAGGTGAAAATCTCCGTATGTCCGCCGATCTTGGCTATCAGGATCACCACATTGATGCGCCGCGCCCAAGTGTGATGCCGGGCAGCGCAATTCCTTCGTTACCAAGTTCAGAGGCCAACTACGCGCAGGACTGGACTTACACTGACGAAAAACAACTGTTTGGTGTTGTGCGTGGCGAATACGATTTCTCCAGCCAGACGACCGGTTGGATTGCTGGCGGCATGCGCCGCGGTAAAGAACACAACCTGCTGGCTAATCCAACGGCGGATGCCGATGGCAACCTGACGGCTTACTTGTTTGAGAACGTGCGTGAAGACACCGTCATGTCAGGGGATACCGGTGTACGTCATGAATTCTCAACCGGCAGTGTGGGTCACACTGTGGTGGTGTCGGGTTCAGTCTATCAGTCTCGTTCGAAAAACGCCTACGTGATGTCATCCAGCACTGACGTTGGCTCACTGTACGACTATGACTCACTCGAGCAATTTGCCGGTCTGTACTACGGCGGTTCGCTCAGCGATCCAAAAGAAACCGAACGCGTGACTTACAGCAGTGCTGCGCTGGCAGACACCTTGTCGCTGTTTGATGCTCAGGTGAAAGTGATGCTGGGCGCGCGCCTGCAGCGTCTGGAAACCAGGAGTTTTGATTATAGTACTGGCGAAAAGACGGGTGACTATAGCAAAACTGCACTGACTCCGTCGGTGGGTGTCGTTTATCAGCCAACGCTGGATATCTCCCTGTATGCTAATTACTCTGAAGCATTATTGCCCGGTGAAACAGCACCAGCAGATAGCAGTAACCCGACTGGAGAGGTGTTGAAACCAAACCGCTCTGAACAGTATGAAGTGGGCGCGAAATACGACAATGGCAGCTACGGTGCCGTGGTGAGCCTGTTCCAAATCAGTAAGCCAAGTTACATGTACGACAGCAACAATTACTATACCGACAATGGCGAGCAGCGTAACCGCGGTATCGAACTGTCTGCGTTTGGTGAACCGATTGAGAGCGTGAAAGTGTTGGGCGGTGTGACGCTGATTGATGCGGAAATAGTCAAAAACGCAGATGCAACTACAGAAGGTAAACAGGCGATCGGTGTGCCGAAAGTGCAGGCCAACGTCAACATTGAGTGGGCCACCCCGTTTGTTGAAGGCCTGACTCTGGAAGGTCGTACGTTGTACACCGGCTCTCAGTACGCCAGTGCGGACAACTCACTGGAACTGCCATCGTGGACTCGTTTCGACCTGGGAGCGCGTTACGGCATGAAGCTGGGTGATAATGCACTGACGCTGCGTGCACGTGTCGACAACGTGACCGACAAGAGCTACTGGGCTTCAGCGGGTGGCTACCCGGGCAGCAACTACCTGGTGCAGGGCGCGCCACGCACGTTTGTTCTGTCAGCCAGCTACGACTTCTGATGACCCACAAAAAAAAACCAGCTTCGGCTGGTTTTTTTATCATTACTTCTTGGTGATCTTGTCCAGATAGCCCATGGCGAAGGCCGACAACACAAACGTGACGTGCAGCAGCAGGTACCACTGAATTTTTTCACTGTCGATATGCTCGGTATTCATGAACACCTTCAGCAGATGAATCGACGAAATCGCGACAATTGAGGCCGACACTTTGTTCTTCAGTGAGCTGGTGTCGAGTTTACCCAGCCAGCCCAGCTTGTCGTCGTTCTCATCCACATCAAGCTTCGAAACGAAGTTTTCGTACCCGGAGAACATCACCATCACGATCAGGCCGCCAACCAACGAAATATCAATCAGCGAGAGAGTGACGAGAATCAGATCCACTTCTTTAATTGAGAAGATGATAGGCAGCAGGTGAAACACCTCCTGAAAGAATTTAATACCCAGCGCCAGCAGAACCAAACTGAGGCCAAGATAAATAGGCGCCATAATCCAACGCGCTGAATACAAAAGTTTTTCCACTAAATTTTCCATCATGAAGAAGCCGATTTGTTGTTATTAGACAGCGGTGCGCACAGTGCCCACCGTAATGGCGCGATATTACTCTGATTGCCGCGGGTTTGACTATCGGCAAACGGTAAAATTTTTCCATTGCCTGAGGAGCGAAATCGCAGCAGGAAGAAAACAAAAAGCCCTGCAAAAGCAGGGCTTGGCAAGTATGCAGCGGCGATTATTCGATGTTTTGAATTTGCTCATTGAGTAGCGGCCTAGATCCTAACAAAATCAATGATTTACCGAAAAGAAACCGTTCAGAAATGCCTGTTTGCCCACCAAACTGCCCACCACTTG
>ERZ1673961.112-NODE-112-length-41640-cov-7.432007_pt1 | contig 41640 bp, 38 predicted proteins | sample MGYA00580189_ERZ1673961 | MGnify/ENA primary metagenome ERZ1673961 (study PRJEB41334, sample SAMN05608105) | rock metagenome | biome: terrestrial subsurface; feature: shale formation; material: shale | place: USA: Pennsylvania ... | reverse complement strand
AAGGACTCACCTTAGTAATGTTATTTTGTGGCGGTATTATCCACTTTATCCTGATAAATAAAAGGGTGTTAGGGAATTTAGGTTTGGTTTTTACAATATTGCAACTTGATTAATGTAAATATGTAAAACATTTGGTAATAAAATTGATGTCGGAATATAAAATCTCATTGTAACTATAAACAGGCATGAATCCTTTAGCGCTCCTGCCATGCAAATGCCCCCAATAATTGAAGATCAACTATTGAGGGCATAACAATAAGACTTAGGGTTTCAGTCTTAGATTTTATATCTGAGGTTTATTTCAGAACTGACGTGTTAGAAACACCAGTTAACACATTATCCATTAGGAAATCGGTGTTCTCGGTTTGCATTTCGATGTAGTGATCGAGGTCAGCCAAAGTACCACTTGGTGATGCAAACGTACTGTGTGTCGCTGTCGAGTTGAACTGAACGAAGCTCGCCGTTGCTGACACTGATGGGTCTGAACTATTAACCTTCTTTAAGCCTAGTTTCTTGGCCAGTGGTTCTGTACCTGCGAATAGTGCGTTGTTAACGCTATTCGGAACTACTGAATCACCCTCAGTTTGTGTCATAAAGAATGGTGTTGATAGCGTACCTGAAGACATCAAATCACTAGCGTTAGTGAATGGGTCAACAGTATCTAGCGTTGTCTGAGCAGCGTAGATGAACTGAGAGAAGCCAGAGCCTAGTTCGGTTAGCTGCGCTGCAGTGGCAAGACCTTCAAAGGTCTCATAACAGGCTTTTGCATCTAATTCGGTACATTGTGCATCAGCAAATGACATGTAGCCCGTTGAAGCAGCGTAAGCCAGATTATGCTTTATCTGAGGCCCGAAGTTTGCCGAGCCCAGTAGCAAGTTACCAATTTGGCCGCCTGAGTTCTGGATAGAAGCCGCGCTAAACGAATAGAGCGCATCTGCCGTTGGGCTACCTAGAGAATTATTGGCTGCTGCAACCGCAGATGTACCAACGATACCGCCTAGAGAATGACCCAACATCTTAACTTGCGAGCCAGCCATTGGGTTGAAACCCTGAAGAGGCCCAGTTGCTAAAAGACCACCTTGTGCCGATACGACCAAGCTTGCACGAAGGCCCAGAACGTCCAGTACACTTTGACGTAAATTGTCACGAGCTACCGCTAAGTTCGATAGGTTCAAATAAGCTAGAACGTTCGCATTCGCCGAGCGTTGTTCATCAAGGCTACGTGTGCCATGCATAGGCAAGTCGATAGCAATAACGGCTACGCCTGCTTTAACCATGTTGTAGGCAAACGCATAGGCTGTTTCTTTTGATGACGTGATACCGTGTTGATAGACAACAACGTCTGTTGCTACACCTGACTGCGGTGTGAATAGAAGAAACTCTACATCTTCAACAGACTTAACTGCAGGAACAGGAGAATAACGCGTAATAATACGTTCACTGTCTAATTGGCTACCGTCGCTCAGATACAGGGTAGAACCAACCAGCTTAAGCTGTTCCGTCGGATCACTTGCCAGCTTCGTCACATCCACAGGGTTCTCTGCGAAAACACCGGTAGAAAGCTGCTGAACCATATTCGCTTGTTCATTTGGGTCGGCGAGAGCAGCGCTAAGTTTTGCAAGGCTTGGCATTGCAGAAACCATTGGCTGCATGTTCCAATCTGCACCTTTCTCAAGGTAGTAAGGGAGTTTTACCGAGCCTTGTGTCACATTCACGCTAGCGCCAGAAGCGTTGTAGAGGCCTTTTATCGCTGTCTTAGCTGCGTCTAGGTCACTAACGTATTGATTGAAATCCTGGTCATTATCAAGCGCCGTTACAAAATCCTCGGTCGTACCAAACGTCATGGTATAAGCGGCCGCGAGATCAACGGAGTTATCATTTGAATCTGCTTTATACACGTTATTCAGCGTGTTTGCGCCAGTAGCGAAGCCTGTTGCTGTCACGCCTTTCACTGCGGCCAGAGTATCACCCACAGATTGTGTGCTAAACCAAGATGAGTAGACAATATCATCAGGGCTAACACTTGCTAAGCCGAAAATACCTTCAACTGCTGTTGTCACTGCTTGAACAGAAGCTAAGTCGCCGGTTTCGTACACGACTTCCTTACTTTTCGCGATAGCGTAGTTCGAAGATGTACCGATCGGGTCGCCATTAACATCAGTTATGTCTTGCGTTACAGCAAAAATGTACTCGCTCGATTCGTCCAGAGCATCCATAAACTGGATATAGAGTGAATTACCATTGGTTTGGACAACATAATCTGTGCCGAGTGTCAGAACTTCTTCGATCGGATTGCTGGTGCCATCCCAATCAGTCAGGCGCGTATTGATTTTGATGACTTTTACACCCGACGTCACCATGCCTGTAGCAAATCCATCACCGTCGAAGTTTAACACGATAGGCATTGATGTAGACCAACCATCCATAGTGTTCATCGAGGCTCTTGGATTGGTTAATGCATCATCGCCTTCGGTTGGCAGCCCTAAAGTGCCATCGGTCGAATCCATCAGTAGATAGGATGGGGCAGGAACCACTGCATTCGCACCTTGAAGGGTGAATTGTATTGATGTTTGGCGATCAAGTAGTGCCTGAACAGCAGGTTCAAATCCTATTTGTTCCGAGGTGCCTCGACTGGCAGACTCGTCACCACAACCAGCAAGTAGGATGGCAGAACAAAGCAGAGATAATTTAAAAGTGTGTTTCATTGGTTTACTCCGTTAAACCTACTAGTTGAAGGTGTAATTCATTTGTACTGAACTGATGTAAGCCATACCGTCAGAATCGAATGTCAGCTCTTGGCCAGATGCGTTAGTTTCTTTGAAAGAACTGTCTTCACTCTGCACTAAAGTGAAACCAGCATCAAAAGACAGGTTGTCGTTCCACGCGTAAGTTAAACCCGCGCTATACCAGTAGCGATCCGTATCTGGGATGCTCAATGTTGGCTTACCAGCCTGCTCGTCGTATGCAACACCCGCACGGAATGTCCAGCTAGGGTTCAGCGTGTAAGTAGCACCAACTGAATAACGGTTGTTATCATCGTATTTTTCCTGTTTGGAGAAACACACGCCGTTGTTACATTGGTCACTGGTCGCTCGTAGTTCAGTAAATTGACTCCAGTTGGTTAGCATCCAGCTGTAGTGAAACGCCCATTGGTCATTGACTTGATGAAAGCCCGATAGCTCAAAGATAGAAGGAAGCGTGATCTTTATACGTCCGTCGACTTTAGCTGCGGTTGCGATACCAGAGTCGTAACTACGGAATTCACCTTCTTCGAAATCAAGGTCAACTTGTGAACGGTAGCCGATACCAAAACGGTTGTTCTTATCCACTTCATACAGGGCTCCAAGGTTCCAACCCCAGGCAAACGTCTCATCTTCCATGCTGATCAATTTGTCAGACTTTTGGCTTCCTGGTCCAAACAATGGTGCTAGTGAACCTTTATGTCGTGTTAACTCAGCTTCGGCATAAACCAGACTCACGCCGCCAGCAACACTAAATGCATCATTGATACGATATGCAAGGTTTGGATTTATGCTGACCGACATTAGCGATGTATTACCTGCCAGATCGCCCGCAGAAATATCCGTTGGATACTCCGTTGCAACACCGTACGTTGTAAACATGCCGATGCCCCAAGCAAACTTATCGTTGATAGGACTGACATAGTAAGCAGCAGGAACTGCGGCCAAAGGTGCTATGTCATCAGAGTGTTCATCATAAAAAGTGTCATAAATGTTTATTTCAGGATCAATCACGCTTATAGCGCCTGAAAACTGAGCTTGTTCGAAAAGTGTCATGGCTGCCGGGTTTCGTGCCAGAACACTGGCATTGTCTGCGACAGCGGCTTCGCCTGAAAATGCTCGACCAAGACCAGATGCTGAATGTTCAACAACCTGAAAACCCGCTGATTGGGCATTACACGCAAACAATATCGAAATTGTAAGCAGAGAGCAGCGCTTCTTGTTCATCCTTGACCCTCCTGGGGTGTCTTTAAGCTAGACCGTAGTCCTTTTAATTGTTGTGTAGTGATGAGGCCATTGTTTGTTATGAATTATGTTCACAATGTAAATGCAATGTTAAACGTATGTTTAATTAATTGTCAAAGATTGAGGTGAATTTGTTTTTTAAATTTGATGCATAGGTCAAACGTTGGGAGGTAAGCTTATGTATTGTCTTTGTATTTTTTATACGAATGGTTAGACCAGAATTATTTCGTAACACTAATGGATAAAAAGAGTTCAAAAGGCTGGCAATTAGGCTTTATGAAAGCCATATAACCTCTGATAAACTTGGTATTTTGAATTTTTAGGTCATTAGGCTAGAGCACGTTGGAATTACTACATATTGAATTTTTAGGCCGATCTCTGAGATTGGAAGGATCAATGGCGGGCTGGCAGCAGTTGTATTGGGACAACACACTAGTCTCTCAGATTGATGCCAGTCAGAACGAGTCTGAGCGAAGCTCACATCAGTTTAAACTTATGGCTGGTGAAGAGGTATTGCAGTGTGAGCTAGATTGTGCAGTTCAGTGGCAGCCTTTCAGTTTGTCATATCACGTCAAAATGAATGACACTCTAGTGACTAGTGGTTCTCGAAATGAGAAAGATATTGAACGTCAGACACCACAAGTCGCACCTCCAAGTGAAAAGCGCTTAAGCCTAATTGGTATCGTATCGTTAGGTATGAAAGCCTTAAAAAGTGCCAAAGTCATTAAAGTGGCATTAGCTTCCGCTAGTTTGGCCGCATACTCTTGGTTGTTCTCAATCGAGTTTGCCCTCGCACTGATTGCCTGCCTTGTGTTTCACGAATGGGGGCACATTAAAGCGATGAAGTACTTTGGTATGAAAACCAAAGGTATTTACCTGATTCCATTTCTGGGTGGGCTTGCGTTAAGTGATGAAAAAATCAACACTCGCTGGCAAGATGTGGTTATCTCCATCATGGGACCGTTTTTTGGTTTGGTATTGAGTATTGTTTTTACTCTTCTGTATTGGGTAACTGGTGAGATAACGTTTGCTGGTCTCGCCGTATTTAACGCATTGCTAAACCTATTCAACTTATTACCAATTTTGCCTTTAGACGGCGGGCATGTGCTGAAGAGCATAACCTTCTCCATGAATACCTGGGTTGGGTTAGCGGGCAGCGTAATCACTGCGATACTTGGTATCGTACTGAGTTACTCACTTGGTTTAACGCTACTTGGCTTTTTATTGATCATGGGGATGCTGGAAGTGGTCATGGAATGGCGAACCCGTCACCACAGTCATTTGTTGCCACTAACACGTTATGGGCAATTGTTTTCTTTTGCCTGGTATGTCGTATCCGTTGGTGGTTTCGTGGCTATTATTTGGTATTTCGCGAGCCTGGGAGATAGCTTACTCAGTTTACCGATGCAGATTTTAGGCACTTAAACCCCTAACTCCGAATGTTAAAAAAGCTCCAAAATGGAGCTTTTTAAATTTCTTCACGCGTCGTTTTCTAAATGGGACTTAACCACACTTCGGCGCTTTAACGTTGTAATTAGGTAGCTTTCTTATTGTCGCTTGTAGCTCTTTAATACGCGTGCTGTGTGAAGGGTGAGTGGAGAAAAATTCAGGCGGCTGAGCACCACCAGATGCTGCACTCATATTTTTCCATAGATCGATGCTCTGGTTTGGATCGAAGCCTGCTTTTGCCATGTAATCAAGGCCAACAATGTCAGCTTCGGATTCCTGAGTTCTTCCGTATGGTAAAATCACACCGTATTGGACACCAGCACCTAATGCCGCCATCGTCATTTCTTGATATTGCTTATATTCTGAAGCGCCAATAACAACGTTAGCAAGTGATAACCCCGTGTTTGCTAACTGGCTTTGAGATAGGCGTTCATTACTGTGGTCTGCAAGAACGTGCGCGACTTCGTGACCAATGACCGTTGCCAGCTGATCCTGGTTTTTGGCAACGCCAAGCAAACCCGTATACACACCAATTTTTCCGCCAGGCAGAGCAAAGGCGTTGACCTGTTTACTGTCAAATACAACAACTTCCCAGCTTTGGAACCCTGGTTGCGAGGGAATGACATCTGTTACGTGTTTAGCAACACATTGAACGTAAGCGTTCATCTTTTTATCTTTACTGATTGGGATGTCTTTCTTCATTTGGTCGAAAGATTTCGCCCCGAGAGAGGACATCTCTTGATCAGAAAACATCAGAAGCTGATTACGACCAGTAGGAGATGCACTACAAGCTGTTAAACCTGCGACGGCCAAAAGAGCAGAAGCTTTAATCCATACCTTCATATTTGGTTCCACATATTTATTTCTATTTCGATCAACAGTATATACGTAATTATCGAGTATAAAAGAGCATCTTGCCGTTGTAGTTATGCCTTGAAGTAGAGACGTAATAGAGACTATGCTAGGCAATTCCTAATCCATAGTTACCAACACTTTAAAAATAAGAGCATAAAATGAGCATTTGGAAAAAACCAATCAGTGTAGAGATACTTAATGCAACGTCAAAAAACACTATGATGGAGCATTTACAAATTGAATATACCGAATTCACCGACGACTCCATTAGCGCAACCATGCCAGTGTGCAGTATTACCCATCAACCGTTAGGGCTGCTGCATGGAGGTGCTTCTGTTGTACTAGCGGAAACGCTGGGTTCAGTTGCAGCCAACTTCTGTGTGGGTGAAGGAAGCTATTGTGTTGGCTTAGACATCAATGCCAACCATGTCAGAGCGATGCGCAGTGGATACGTTATCGGTACAGCTAAGCCATTGCATTTGGGCGTCTCAACTCAGGTTTGGCAGATCAATATTACCGATGAGCGTGATCGCTTGGTCTGCACCAGTCGTTTGACTATCGCTGTGAAACAGCAAAAATCGAAGTGAGTGTAGACTAAGATGGTCATTGAATTCTCACTGGGTAAAATCATCGCGACACAACGTGAAATCGTTATTAAGTTATCCGGCGCTTCCATGGTGACACTACAGGCTCAGACGGATGCCATTCAACTTCTCGGAAGAGGTGCAAACGTGGTGTTGTGTCATGGTGCGGAGTGTAAGTGGTCGATAAAACTCGATAACGAGGAGCAACTCATTCTGATTTCAAAAGAAATTGGTATAGATATTCAATAAATTACCCATCAAAATTTGCACTTTTTCATAAAAATGAGGAAACTTGGTTTATTGACATCTAAACAAGATTTTCCTCTTTATGAGTAGTCCGCGCCTACGTGTTCAGTTTGAAACACTATTTGAAAAATTCTCTGGAAACGATACAGAAGTTCAGCTTGAAGATATTACTGAAGCGCTGTTTTGTACGCGTCGTAATGCTCGTATAGTTCTCAATAAACTTGAAGAAGAGGGTTGGATTGAGTGGCACCCAGCCGCGGGTCGAGGAAAGCTCTCTAAGCTGGTATTCAAACGCAGTCGTAGCGATGTAAGTGAAAACCTGGCAAGACGCTATCTGGATGAAGGAAAAATTGGTCAGGCCTTGGAGGCGTTAGACAACGACGCAACCAGACTGACTCAGGTCATTCAAGGTTATTTAGGACTTCAGCACCGCCAAGGTGAGCAGGTTATCCGTTTACCTTATTACCGTCCACTGGCGATGCTGAATCCACAAAAGCCAATGCGGCGCTCAGAACAACATATCGCAAGACAAGTTTTTAGTGGTCTGACTCGGCTGGATGAAAATGAACAGCTTAAACCCGACTTAGCTCATACTTGGGAGTCGTTAAGTGATACACACTGGCGTTTTTATTTACGCCGAGGGGTACGATTCCACAACGGTGAACTTCTCACAACGGATTGTGTTTTGGAAAGCGTTCGTGCACTAAGTGGCTTAAACCTGTTTGCGCATATCTCGAAAGTCTCATCACCTTTGCCTTGGACGGTTGATATAGAGCTTGTACGTCCAGACCGTTACCTGCCTCTTGCATTAAGTGAATCTCACGCAAAAATTCTGTTACCTCAGGCACAACGTTCAGAAGGGTTTGATAGAAAACCGATAGGAACAGGTCCTTTTCAGGTCAAAGTGAACGATGATAAACGCCTTATTTTAACGGCGTTCGATGGATATTTCGGCTTAAGACCTTTATTGGATCAGGTCGAGGTTTGGGTAATTGACGAAGCCTATTCATCAATGGTTTACCCAAGCTTATCCAAGCCTCAGATGGACAAGCATGCTTCAACCGATGAGGTCGAGCTGGATCCTGGCTGTACATTTCTGTTACTTAACAAGAATACTGGCATAGCCAAAGACCCAAGATGGGCCGAGTTCTTTAGTCAGGTGTTAAACAGCCATCAAATATACGCTCATGTACCACAAGATAAAGTCATAGAGCTTGGTGTGTTACAAGCTTTTGGGATTAAGCCGGGCTGGATTGATTTAAGGCCAACACAAGCTGGTGCTATACCTCAGCAAGGTAAAGTTATTTCAGTTGCATACCAAAAGAAACACCCGATGTTTCCTGTCATTGCCAAAGCGATTAAGAGCCTCTTGAAACCGCATGGTGTCGAGGTTGAGTTCATTCGATATGATAGCCAGCCGCCAGAGCCAAACGCAGTAGACATTTGGATTAAAGCGATGGGTATCGCTACGAATCGAGACGATGCGCTCGCTGGTTGGCTGCTGGACTACAGTGACATTGAGACGTTTAGCTCCAGTTATGACTTTGCCGATTGGGCTGCGCTCGTTGATCAATGGCGTGCAGGCGTCTATCCAGAGTTTCCTGCTCGTGAACTTGGTAGACAGTTAGTCAAAAGTCATCAGGTGGTTCCGATGTTCCATTGCTGGCTGGGTGTGAATAAGGACCACAGCGGCGCATTACAAAATGCGAAATGTAACGCTTTGGGCTGGTTTGATTTTAGTAACGTATGGGTAAAACCGCACATACCCAATAATTTATAATTAACGATGGCAAAACCAAATAAAAAGCAACCGACGAAAACCGTCGATATTTATTGCGCAAAATGCAAAGCTCAGCTGTTTAAGTACCGTAAAGGTGGAAAAGGCGCTTTAGTAAAATGTTTTAAAGAGCGTATCGTAGAGGACTTTACACAAACACCATGTATTTGCCCGGGCTGCCAACAAGAGTTTGCCAGAGACACTTTGGTAAGAGGTACGCCGGCATATAAAATGATTGGTGGCAAAGTGACAATGAAGTAGGGAGTTCAGAATGACCACAGAGCATGATTACTGCATAGTGCTAAGTACCACAGCGAATGAACAGAACCGGGATCAAATAATAAAAGGTCTGTTAGAAGCGAAGCTCGCTGCCTGCATTCAAACGATGCCTATTGAGAGTCATTATGTCTGGAAAGGCGAAATTTGTAACGATACGGAATGGCTGTTAGTGATTAAAACTCGGCGTGAGTTATACGAGCTGGTCGAAGAAAAAATTGAGAACTTGCACGAGTATGAAGTGGCTCAAATCGTACAAGTTCCCATTGTTGATGGTTTTAATCCGTACTTAGAGTGGCTTCGTGAGTCGACGCTGAGCCGACATTAGAATTAACGCGACAATAGCACCGACCGTGTCACATAGAATGTCTTTCTGGGCATCCCATATATCACCTTGTGAACCCAGAAAGGCAATGCCTTCATCGCCACCAGCAATAGCGGCGTACCACCACTCAATGATTTCATAGCCTGCCGCTAAAGACATAATGGCAAACAAGGCAAACCAACAAGAAAACTTAACATTTAGCTTCTTTTTATTTATCAAATATTCTGCGATCGGGTAGGCGTACAAACCGATCGAGAAGTGGGCGACCCGATCAAAATTGTTTCTTTCTGATCCAATCAAATTGTTAAACCAGTCAAACGGAACTTCAGCAAACGTATATTTTGCTCCGACAGTATGCAGACACAGCCAGATAAACATCAATACATAGGCAGTGTTACTAAATTGATATCGAATTGAAATAATCCAAATCGCAATCAGGATACCAATTGCCGGAAAAATTTCGGCAAACCAAACCGCCCGTGAGTTGGGCTCCAATGCTGAAAACAGAAACACGACGGCATAAATAATCGTTAGTCCCAACAGTGTAGAAGTGCTTTTCATAAGTTATTCGATCCTTCACTTGGTTTTTTACGACAAGTCGAACGAAATGAGTACTGCTCAACTTATCGATGTCATAATTACATTTAATTGAACGCTGTGCAATTGTTTGTTTTCAGTGATATTGATAACGATAACTGTTGGATAATGTACAGACCGCGCAACATTGAAGCGTTTGCGCGTGCACATTTCATTAAAGTTTGATTTACAACATGTCCGTACATAGAATCCGTGACTCAACCAAATAAAAAAGAAGTAAAGTCATGAAACTGGAAACTGTCGATTACCTTGCTGATGATGCTGCTCAACAGTTCGTTGCATCTCTACGCGAAACTGGGTTTGGCGTGTTAAAGAACCATCCTATTCCTCAAGAGTTGGTGGAATCAATTTACAATAACTGGCAGGCTTTTTTTAGCTCTGAACAAAAAAATGATTTTCACTTTAACGTTGATACACAAGATGGTTACTTCCCGCCTTCTGTTTCTGAAGTAGCGAAAGGGCATTCAGTAAAAGATATTAAAGAATATTTTCATGTTTACCCCTGGGGTCAGATCCCTGAGCAGCTGAAAGCCGAGATTCTGGAGTATTACCAGCGTGCGGATGCTTTTGCTCAAGAACTTTTGGGTTGGGTTGAGCAGTATGCACCTGAAGAAGTTCAGGAAAGGTTTTCAATCGCGCTGTCAGAAATGATCAACAACAGCCAAAAAACATTGCTTCGAGTTCTACATTACCCACCGATGACTGGTGAAGAAGAGCCGGGCGCAATCCGTGCTGCTGCGCATGAAGACATCAACCTACTTACGGTATTGCCAGCTGCAAACGAGCCGGGTCTGCAGGTTAAGAGCAAAGAAGGTGAGTGGATCGATGTACCATGTGACTTCGGTAACTTGATCATCAATATCGGTGACATGCTTCAAGAAGCATCAGGTGGATACTTCCCATCAACAACGCATCGCGTTATCAACCCAACGGGTGGACGTCAGGATAAATCGCGTATTTCATTACCGCTGTTCTTACACCCGAAACCAGATGTGGTACTTTCAGAGCGTTACACTGCGCATAGCTACCTGATGGAACGCTTACGCGAACTTGGTGTAATTTAAACCTAATCGTTGACTACTAAGGCTGGTGGCTTGATGCTATCGGCCTTTTTTGTTTCTACTTTTAAGGAAGGAAAATTGGCATTACAAAGCGAGATAAATCAACACGGTGAGATAGATAATCCGTTACTGTGGCCCATTTTAGAGATCCTTAGAAAACACCCTTCAGGTTGGAAAGTACACACTTTAGCCAGTCAGCTACGTGAACTAGGGTACATTCACCAGTTTGACCCATCCCCAGATAAGGACTTGTTTAAAAGAAACTTCCTTATCATGAACGCGTTATATTTACTTCAAGAGCATTTATATCCGGAACAATGGCTTTGTGTCGATGCAATGAATATTTCCCTTATAGGGGAGGCAGGCTCGTCACTTAACGCGATTGATCATCTCGATCCTTTGCGCGAGTATTACCTTAATTGGACTCATTTTGAAGCAAGTGAGAGCGAAGTTCGCGGCCTACTCAAAGAATTTTGGCAAACTTATCAACGCTACATTGGTGGGCACTTTACCAGTGATATGGATAAGTCCAAGGCGCTGGCACTGTTTGAGTTAGAAAGCTCTGCAACGCAGGAAGAGGTCCGAAAACGTTGGCGTAAACTGGCTTTTCGTTGGCATCCTGACTGTGAAGGTGGTGACGCTGACCGTTTTAGAATGTTATGTAAGGCGTGGAACGTCCTTCGAGACAAGTAATAAAGGCAGCACAAATCGGCTGCCTTTATATTTGCGATGTCGTCGGTTAGTGTGACGGCTTGAATTGAGATTTACGCATACGGTTTAATGCTGCCATCACATCCAGTGTGCGAGGCTTAGCTAAGTCACCTTGTTTTGGTAACGATGCATGCCATTCTGCAGATAACATCTCTTCGATTTCTTTCGCTGGATTTTCACACCAGCCTGGAAGTTGTGCCAACTGGAACCAAAGCCAACCAATCGTGTTCACTTCGTCAGCGGATTCCAACTGTTCCAGAGCACTTAAATCGGTAAATTCCTTACCGAAGCGAAGTGAATCTTTGCCCTTGGCATTCACGCGGAACTTACCATCGGTCAGGATATTCATTAATGCCACACGGTTTAACGCTCGTGGACGGAACGTTTTCAATGCTTCTTCCGATTCGTTATGACGCTGAGTTGGATGCTGAGCGATGACCTGTTTCGCTTTCTCAGTCACATCGACCGCTTGGTAGTCGTGCATCTGAATAACGGTATCCGCTACATCCAGATAATCACCAGAGCCACCCATTACGATGATCGTGGAAATATCGAGCTCATCTCTGAGTTGTCCGATGCGATCAACCAGTGGTGTAATTGGCTCATCGCCTTTCGCCACTAATGCCTGCATGCGCTCATCACGAATCATAAAGTTTGTTGCCGAGGTATCTTCATCGATAAGCAGAGAGGTTGCTCCCGCTTCGATGGACTCTTGCAGCCATGCGGCTTGAGACGTTGAGCCTGAAGCATCTTGGGTCGCAAAATCAGCGGTATCTTTACCCATTGGCAGATGATTAATGTAGTTCGACAGATTTAAGTGATGAACACAGCGTCCATCTTCAGCTCGAATCTTCATTGATTTATTGTCAGTGACAACATACTCACGACCATCTTCTGGAATGTGATCGTAAATAGAACGTTCAATAGCATTCAGTAAGGTGGATTTACCATGAAAACCGCCACCAACAATGAGCGAGATGCCTTTTGGGATACCTAAACCGGTAATATAACCTTTGTTTGGAGCATGCAGAGTCACTTGTAGCGATTCCGGTGCCTTAAATTCGACGGCATCTTTCATCGGTAAGTCACAGTTACCAGCCACGCGAGGAAGAACACTGCCATTTGCAACGAATGCAACTAAATTATTGGCTTCCAATTGTTCTCTAAGCGCATCTTGATCTTCCACAACCTGACAATGCTTGATCAGCGCATCTTTATCTAGCTCACGTTCGAGCGTTGCACGTCTAATAAATTTAGGTAAGTGGAAAGTCAGAATGTTATTGGCCTTCTTACCGAGTACTGAGCGGCCTTCAGCTGGAAGATTCACTCGAAAACGCAGTTCAATACCTTCATCAGTAAACAGAACGGCAGTATTGTCGAGTACCGTTTGGCCGTTCAAAGCGATGGAAACGGAGTTTTCTTGCTTGGCAAAAAGGTCAAAACTGCGAGCGATAAAATCTCGTGCAGCTCGCTGGAACGCCGCGGATTCATTTCTTAACCACTCAAGACCAGTTAGAGACCATTCGCGAGTTGCACGCAAGCGAGAAGCAGAAGCATAAGGGTCACCTTGAATGTGGTCGATAAACAAAGTGAAATCAGTAAAGTCATATTGACCTTTGATTTGCTGGTAAGCACGGTAGTTCTGCTTTTCAATTTTCTTAAGCGTGGCAGTTAACTGATCCATGAAAATATTGGCCTTTTTATTAGAAGCGGGCGGCGATTATAGGAATCACCGACTATAGAGTAAAGCAGTATACGGCAATATACCGGTAAGACTGACCGCTAAACTGGAAAATCCATAGCGAATTTATTTAGGCGCAAACTCGGACGGATAGGTGGGCCGCTCATCTAATGGACGCTGACTGAGTAGACCTTGCTCAAATTCATTACAGGGCATGGGTTTGCCGTAGAGAAATCCTTGTACTACGTCGCAGCCTTCTTCAATTAAAAACTGCTCCTGGCTTGTAGACTCAACACCTTCCACGACGACGTGAAGCTCAAGTTTTTTGACGATGTGGATAATGGAGCGAATAATTGCTCGGTCGTTTTCTGATTTATCCATTTGCTGTACAAAGCTCTTATCAACTTTTATGGCATCAAATGGGTACTTCTTCAGATAACTAAATGAGGCAAATCCGGTGCCAAAGTCATCAAGTGACAATGTCACGCCAAGCTGATGAAGTTTATTGAGTGTTGTCACCGCAAGTGTCTCATCGGCGATTAAGGCACTTTCAGTGACTTCCAATTCGATAAACTGGGGTGGGAGATGAAACGCTTCGAGAAGGTGCTCAACCTGATCGGCAAAGTTAACGTTTTGTAATTGGATAGGAGAGACATTAACCGCAATTTTAAAGTTTTCCGTCATCTCTGACCATTGCTTGGCTTTTGCTATCGCGGTACGAAGAACAAATAATCCGACTTCAAATATTAAGCCATTCTGCTCGGCCATTCGGATCAATGCTTCGTTGGAGACGTCGCCTAATACCGGATGCCGCCAACGCAATAAGGCTTCAGCGCCAACCCATTCGTGCGTGGTGGGGTTAACCTTTGGCTGAAAGTAGAGCATGAGATCATCATTACGTACAGCTTGTAATAAATAGCCTTCTAGCTGGCTATGGTTGTTAAGGTCGTTTGAATGACTTTCACTAAAGTATCGGTATGCTTCCCCAGATTCTTTACACAACAGCATGGCATAACAGGCGTTTTGCAGCAGTTGCTTGGCGTTGCTATTTCTTTGGGCCCTGACCACACCGATGTAGGAGTGTAAGTGAACCTCAGTCCTATTATTGTAAAAGTTGCCCACGCTTACGCTGGAAATCTCTTCAAGTAATTGATTGAGCTTACCCTCTACATCATCCCCAGAGACTAACAGCACCAAGTCATTAGAACTCGGTCTTCCTGTAACAAAACTGGAAACACGTTCGGAAAGGCGCGAATGAAATTCTTTGAGTATTTCGTCAAAGGCTTCGAATCCATATCGTGTTTGTATACTTCTCGCGTTACTAAAGCCGATATTGATGATGACGAGAGATTGTGTATCGTCTTTAAGCGCTTGAAGAGATTTTTCAACTACCTGCTCTAAAGCGGACCGATTTAAGAATCCCGTGCCTTGATCGTGAGTTTTCTGATAGCTTACTTGTTTCTCAGCAGCTTTGCGCCGATCAATCTCTTTGGTTAATGAATAACTTAGTTGCGCAAGGTCTGTGGTTCTGTTTTCTACACGGTTCTGTAGTTCATGGTTCAGGCGCAATAGCTTGTGCTGCTGAAATACCACCGCAAGCTGAGCTTCAATGGAGTCTTTGAACGTGCTCATTAACTGAAGATACGTTTCACTGAACTTGTTAGCTTTAGAATCAAGCATACAAATAGTACCGAACACCTCGCCATTAGGCCAAAGTAACGGCAGGCCAGAATAGGATACCATTCCAAGTTTTATATCGGGGTTGCTGCACCACGCTTCGTCATCTGGGGCGTAAGGAACTATCAGCTCCTGCTGGTTATTAATTACATACTCGCAATATAAACCGCTGCCGTGTGATTCCTTGTCTCCGGACTTGTAAGGGTTTCCTGGCGTGTTGCTTGAGGTATTTACTTCAAGGTAGTCCTGGTGGGCACGCATGATAAGTGTGGTCGGCACTTCACCTATTTGAGCAAGCAGGTTGACTATCTCTTGCCAACTTTTTTGCATGGAGTCAGGGATTTTATAATCTAATGTCTGAATTCTCCCCATATTGTCGTCCTTTACTGTAGTTTCACATCCTGTGAATAGAAGCCTATTGTGGCATTCGTTATTTATATCACTGCTTATACTCATTAAGTATAGAGGTGGGTCAGCGCGAGATATAAAAAAGTCCTGAAAATGATTCAGGACTCTTAATAGTTGCAAGTTGTCTCAGATTTGAAACGCGCGAAATGGCACTTAAGGTTTAAGTAACGCTAGGTCTTCGATTGAAACGTCTTGAGAGTAGTCGACATCAGCAAAGTTGAAGCCATTGAGCTTCATGAATTCATCTTTGAAACCCTGATAGTCGCCAGTTTGCTTGAAGTTATCGCCGTTCATTTGCTCAACAAGCTGTTTTACCTCTTGCTGTACTTGCGGGTCTAATTCAAGGTCATCGATTCTGATCAGCCTTTCGCCATCCACGGGAACAGTTGTGTGACTGTACAGCTTGGTGGTGAACAAGCGTTGCATCTGCTCTATGCATCGCTCATGCGTGCCTTTTTCTTTCATCGCACGGTAAAGTGCCAGTAAATAAGGCGATAAGGCGGGTATGAACACACTCGCTTTGGTGACGAGCGCTTTACAAACGGTCGCATAAGCGCCACCACCAAAGTTAGCCAGCTTGAGGTTTAACGCATGGCTGGTCTGGTGCAGATCGATTTTTGCACGGCCTAAAGTACCGTCCAAATAAATAGGGTGAGTGAGTTCTGGCCCCATGTATGAGAATGCGATGGTTTGGCAACCTTCAGCAAGTGACTCTGCATTGATTAACGCATCAATCCAGCTTTCCCAGTCTTCGCCGCCCATCACTTTGATGGTAGCTTCTGCTTCCTCTTCGGTTGCAGGCTGCAGAGTGCTCTCTACCCACTGATCATTTTCCAGCATGATAGACGCGCCAGTGACCGGTTCACCAATCGGCTTGATGACACTGCGCCAGAACTCATCACTGTTTGGTTTTGGACGAATACCTGTCGCCAGACTGTAAATCACTAAGTCTACTTCACCTTCGAAATAGGTCTCAATAGCCTCAATGACTTCAGTACGTACAGTATCTGAGAACGCGTCGCCGACAATATTGATTGCAGTACGACCGGCATTATTCGCTTCTTGTTTGAAAAAGATATTGTTGTACCAGCCAGCACTACCAACGCCTTTCTCCGATGGACCATGTTCAAACGAGACGCCAATGGTATCGGCTTCTGCACCACCGAAAGTAAGCGCAATGCGAGCGGCAAGCCCAAAACCAGAAGAGGCACCAATAATCAAAACCCGTTTCGGTCCGTTTTTGATTTGCGGTGCTTGTTTTACGTAATCTATTTGCTCTTTTACTGATGCATGACATCCGTATGGATGTGCAGAACGAGCAACAACACCTTGAATTAAAGGTTCTATTCGCATGTTGTTATCTAACCTCGATGAATGAAATCGTGTTCAGAATAACCTAAAGTTAGATAACACTTATTGAGCTAGACCATTAAAACTACAAATGTTTAATCAATTCTTGAGCAACGAAATCAGCGATCCATGGCTGCGCTTCCGGTTTAGGGTGAAGGCCGTCATTCATCATCCAGTCTGGCTTCGTAACCAGATGCTCCAGAAAGAAAGGCATTAATTGTACTTGCTGATGTTCTGCTAATTTTGGATAGATATCGTAAAACATGTCACTGTAACGTTTACCGTAATTTGGCGGCACACGAATTTGCATCATGATGACTTCCGCACCAAAATCTTTGATCATAGTAATCATTTTGGAGAGATTTGACGTAATAAGCTTAGGCGGGAAACCTCGGAGGCCATCATTTGCACCCAGTTCAATGAGAACGATGGATGGTGAATGTTGTTCAAGAAGTTGAGGAAGGCGGGCCAGACCATTGCCAGTGGTATCACCTGAGATACTGCCATTAATAACTGTTACAGTTTGACCATGTTCTAAAAGAACGTCTGGGAGTAAGCTAGGCCAACTCTTCTCAATTGGCATATTGTAGCCAGCACTTAGGCTGTCACCTAAAACAAGCAGTTTTTCGTTAGCGAACGCCGTAACAGAAAAACAAAAAAAGAGAACTAAGGAAAGTAATCGAATCATGCAAACACCTGTACTCAAAGCACCTATTGTTCAAGCGAATTTAGTTTCTAAACAAGTCTCTACTAATAACGAACGTTTAACAATCCTTATAGATGTAAATATTGACATCAGAAAAGGAGAAAAAATTGCAATAGTTGGCACTTCGGGGGCGGGTAAGTCGACGTTAATGACGCTTCTTGCTGGCCTTGACACGCCGACATCTGGAGAAATTACTTTACTCGGTAACGAACTATCCAAGCTCGACGATGAAGAGCGTGCGAAGATTCGGGCAGATTCATTGGGCTTTGTTTTTCAGAGTTTCTTATTAATACCGAGTCTTACGGCATTGCGTAACGTAACTCTGCCATGCTTACTGCGTGGGGACGTCGAAGATGAGTTAAGAGCCTCAGAATTACTTAAAGCCGTTGGGCTAGAGAAACGGCTTGACCACCTTCCTAGTCAACTTTCTGGTGGAGAACAGCAGCGAGTCGCCCTTGCACGTGCATTTATGACGCAACCGGAACTCCTATTTGCGGATGAGCCAACAGGCAATTTAGATCACCAAACCGCTGATAAAGTGATTGAGTTATTATTTGATCTCAATGAACAGCATGGCACCACGCTCATTTTGGTCACTCACGATAGTCATTTAGCTGATCGATGTGACCGTATTTATCGCATGGAGGCGGGTGAGCTTAAGGAGGCGATATAATGTCTGCATTATCTTCAAGTAACCAGAGCTCAGCAGAGCAGAGTGCTGCCCAGAAACACTCTTCAACCAAAAGCTTAATTCGTTGGAGCCTAGGGGAAATCAAACAAGGCAGCCTTTGGCCGATAAGTGTGGCGCTTGTACTCGTTATCGCCAGTATTTTTGCACTCTCTGCGTTGGCATCACGGATGGAGCAGGTGATCGTAAAACAAGGCAAAGATGCGCTGACCGCTGATGCGGTATTTGTCTCTGCCAACCCATTAACTGAATCCATTCTGAGTGCGACTGAATCGCTCGAAACCTCCCAAATGACTCGGTTTCCAACCATGGCTTTTAGTGATAACGGCATGCAGTTGATCTCCGTGCGAGCGGTCGATGAACAATATCCACTCATGGGCGACTTAGTTCTGACTAACAATCCTTCTGGCCGTGTTAAAGCAGGAGAGTTATGGCTAGACGAACGAATTTTGGCACAGTTGGATGTTAAAAAGGGTGACACTGTCACCATTGGCGATGCGGATTTTATTGTTTCAGGCGCTGTTCTGATGGAGCCAGGCTTAAGCTTTAATCCTTTTCAACAAATGCCTTCGGCGTATATACATCAAAGTGATGTTGCGAAAACAGGCGCGATACAAGTCGGAAGCCGAGTGCAATATCGTTTGTTTATCAAAGCAAACAACAACACACTTAAAAAACTACAAGATACCACTGAATTATCACCGAGTGATCGATGGCGAACTCAGGACAGTTCTAGCCGCAGTAACGAAATCTTCGAACGGACAACACAGTATTTATCACTCACGGTTGCGATTGTGATCATCATGGCTTCGACAACGTTGGTTCTGACCTGCCAGAATTATGTAAACAGCCGAACTCAGACTATCGCCATGTTAAAGAGTCTTGGGGCAAGCCGACGTTGGATTGAAAAATGGCTATTTATCCAAGTTGCTATTTTACTCATCAGTGCGAGTTTGGTTGGGTTGATATTGGGAAGTGGCCTCGAGTACCTGTTACGAATTCCATTGAAAGATTTATTACCTGATCCGCTACCTAGTTACGGTGTCACTCCATTTCTCGTTTCTTTCATCTCCGCGGTGTTGATCACCATTCCTGCACTGGGTATACCATTGTTAGGGCTGATTAAAACACCTGCATTAGAAGTGCTTCAGCAAGGCAAAGCGCAACGCTCATGGAAGCGAATGTTGCTTGTTTTAGTGCCAGTCATCCCTTTGTTAATTTTATATGCAAACAATACGTTAGTATGGATTGTTCTGATTGGTATCGCAGCACTGTTTGTTGTTCTGGCTTTAGTGAGCGTCTCGCTAACTAAGTTATTTGCAAGCGTCTCGACACAACCAGCTATGAAACTGGCGCTTAGCCGGATCAACCGAACACCAGTCACCAGTGGATTGCAATTCGGTGCTTTGGCTCTATCACTAATGTTGTTATCCATTATCTGGTTAGTACGCAGCGATATACTCGCCGATTGGGAAAGGACGCTACCAGCGGATGCGCCCAATGTTTTTGCTTTAAATATCGCTGAGTATGAACTCGCGGACTATCTGGAAACGCTGGATAAGAATGGCGTTACCCGGTCACAAGCTTTTCCTATCATTCGAGGACGTTTGACCGAAATTAACGGTCAAAATGTGAAAGACATCGAGTACGAAGGCGAAGAGTCTGATGCAATCCGTCGCGAACTTAATCTAACCTGGGGAGATAGCTTACCAGAGTACAATGAAGTGCTAGCAGGAGTCTGGACGAATCAAGCGAGCGTTTCTGTCGAATCTGAAGTAGCAAACGAACTCGGCCTAAAGTTAGGTGACAAATTACGTTTTGTTATCAACAGCCAAAACTTTGATGTGACAGTCGATACGATTCGACACGTTGAATGGAGAGATATGAAGCCAAACTTCTATTTTATCTTCTCTGAAGACGTTATGGAGAGTTTGCCAGGTTCATATCTCATAAGTTATCGAATCACAGAAGATAACCAAGCGTTGTTGACATCGATGTCGCGAGCGCATCCGACGGTATCTGTTTTAGATATCCGCACTATGGGTGAAAAAATTCAAGCATTGATTCAACAAATCGTATCTGCAATTACGATTCTTGCCTTGTTGGGAGTGGTTGCAGGGTTGCTACTTATCTTCACGTTATTACGTTTGAGCCTATCACAGCGTCAGCAGGAAATTCGCTTGTATCGTACGTTAGGATCGAGCAAAAAACGTATCAGCACCACATTGTGGGCAGAGTATGGAATCATGGCGTTAATTGCTAGCTGTGTGGCTGTATTTGCAGCGGAACTTTGTGTTGCTGCCGTGATGACGTATGGACTTGAACTTAATGCCCAGATACACCCAGAACTGTGGATAGCTTTACCACTTGCAACCTTTGCAACGTTAGCATTGGTTGTCATGAGTTTACTAAAAAGATTGTTAACACCAATAAACACTTAATTAGTAAAGCTCTCAAACAGTGATAACTCATCCATGACACTTTTATTGTAGTTATCCACAAAAACAGTGGATAACTTTTGGGATAACTGAAGAGTGCAAAAAGTAGGGTATTTCGACAGGCTTTATGCCGTGGGTGTTGTGGTAAATATCTTATTCACACCTGCCTAAAAATTGCTTTTACATAGAACCCAGTCAAGCACTTTTTCGCACTTTTTTTTGTTTTTAAAAACACGTTTTGAGGTCTATGCAAACCCATGAACTTTTTGTGATTTTAATCATGCTCAAAGACGAGTAGAATTAGCCACAAGTAAAGAATTTCCCTTATAAAATATTCAGTGAAGCAATGAAGTCTGAGTTTCCAAGTTATAAAGAAAAACACATCGTTGTTGTTGGTGGCGGAGTAGCCGGATCTACAGCAGCCATTCATTTTGCAGAGCTAGGGTTTAAAGTATCCGTTATTGAAAAGGGTGTGTCCTTAGTGAATGGGCCCCCAATCTGTCATCTGCACGCTGGCGGTAACTTATATCGAGAGATCTCTGAGCAACAATGTTTAGACTTGCTCTCTCAATCGATTGATACCATTAGGCTGTACCCACTGTCACTGAATATCCGCCCAACTATTATTGCAGTTCCGCATTCTGATGGTGGTGATCCTTCCACTCTTATCCCACGGCTTGAGGTAATTAAAAGCGCGTACCAAACGTTGGTGGATAAGGATGAACGTAACCGAGTACTTGGCGAACCTAGTGAATATTACAAACTGTACTCGAAAGAAGACTTAATCGAACTTTCGAAGCGCACTCAACCCGCCGAGCCGGTCAGTTTTGATGACTGGACCATACCGTTTGCTCAACACGCTGATTTAGACTCGTTGAAATACCCCGTAGTATCCGTCCAAGAGTATGGTTGGAGCGTGTTCAGACTGGCTGCAATTGCCTCTCTTACCTTAAAGCAGTTACCTAATGCAGATGTACTCACGCAAGCTGAACTTAAACGAGCGGAATGGGCGGGCGATCACTGGCAGTTGAACTATCAGCACAATGGGTCGGACTGTGAGTTAAATTGTGACTATCTGGTGAACGCCTGTGGTTTCGAAACTGGCTCTGTTGATAATGCTGTTGGCGCCAAACGAGACCGATTGGTTGAGTTTAAAGCCGCTTACATCACTCAATGGCAAGCGTGTGATCAGCAATGGCCAGAGGTCATTTTTCATGGCCCTCGCGGTACTGATAAAGGAATGGCACAGCTAACGCCATATGGAGATGGTATTTTCCAACTGCACGGTATGACAAAAGGCATCACGCTGTTTGATGATGGGTTGGTTGCAAGCACAAGCACCTCAGCTCAACCAGAACTACCTAATCTTCTGTTGTCAAAAATTCGTCTGGGTTGGAAAGAAGAAGCGCTAGAGGCGAGAACAAACAATGCCATCCAGCACATGGCTCAGTTTATCCCTGCATATCACACCGCAGTGAAAGGTGGTAAAGCACTATTCGGTGCCCAGCAGATCCCGGGAAGTGATCCTGTATTAAGAGCTGCGGATGTTACTTTTGAACAGAACAACTATGCGCGAGTGGAAATCGTAAAAGCCTCTTCTACCTTGTTGGCCGCACAAAAGATACTGCATCATTGGTTTGATATCGAACCGCAACAAGATGTCGAGTTACAACACCCAGTTGCCATTCATTGGAGTGAGCAAGATGTCGAGAAATATGCAATACAATTGACTCAAGAACGCGATTATCCAAAGTCGCTCGCTGAACGTTACGGCATGTAATCCTGTTCTTTGCAGTAATTGGGCTCAGTAGCCAAAAAACTGAGCCCATTGACACCACAAGTCTTGCAACCTCAATCTATCACCTTTTACAAACGTTACCTTTTGACCGGGCTTTGCTTGCGCCAGTCTTGGTAAGTCTATTCTTGCTACACATCCAAGCTTCGGGTAACCACCTATGGTTTGATGGTCGTTGAACAGTACAATCGGATTGCCATCATTGGGCACCTGTATTGCGCCAAGAGCGATACCTTCAGACAGTATTCCATCGTACGGCGGTGTAATTGTGTCGCCCTGTAGCCGGTATCCCATGCGATTGGAATCCGGTGAGATGGTAAACTCACTTGAGTAAAGGGCATCTAACGCTTCGACATCAAAGTCATCATACTGGTAGCTTTCTATCACTCTTAACTTAACGGGTAGATTGTAGTCGGGCTTAAAGCGAAAGGTCATTTGTCTCGGTTTATGCTGGGGTAATCGGTGAGGGGTAAACGGCAATACATCACCAGTTTGCAGCGCACTACCTTTAGCGTCCAGACCACCAAGTAACTCTCTACAAACCGTTGATGAGCTCCCAAGATGTTCTGCAATATCGAATCCGCCTTTCACCGCCAAATAAGCGCGCAATCCATTTTTAGGCATGCCAAAGTGAAGTTTCTGGCCTGTTTTTAGTATGAAGTCAGACCAATTCGCAATTGGTACTCCGTCAACTGTTGCGTTTAAATCACCACCACAGATAGCGAGATGGCAATTATGTAACGCAACAAACGTCGCGTTTCCTAATGTAATTTCGACGGTAGAACAATTTACTGGGTTGCCGAGCAGGTAGTTTGCCCAACTATACGCGTAATCATCGACAGGGCCGCCTTGGGTAATACCAATATGCGCTAAACCAAAACGACCAAAGTCTTGAATCAATGAAAGTGGTCCTGGTTTTTCTACTCGCAATCCAGCGTCACTCATAAAACTCCTCCTAAGTCGATAAATTCCTGTTTAGTAATTGCAGAAAACGTCACCCTGTCACCTACATCAAACGGAATGAAGGGAGGAGTATCAGAAAATAAAGCGAGCGGACTTCGGCCAATAATATTCCACCCGCCCGGACTATCCGATGGATAGACCGCCGTTTTACTGTCAGCAATGCCTACGCTACCGGCAGGAACACGGGTTCTAGGGGTGGTGAGTCTTGGCATAACAAGCTTGTCACAAACATCGGATAGAAAGGCAAAACCTGGCGCAAACCCGATAGCAGAGACGCTATAGACCGTTTGAGTATGCAGGTCTATTACGTCTTGCAAGGATAAACCACAAGTGTTAAATCGTTCTAAATCTAATGCGGTTTCTTCTGAGTAATAAACCGGAATCGAAATATTGTTAGGTTGTCGGCGGTCATACAACTCAGGATCGAACTGGCGGAGAATATGGTTTACTTTATCAATCAGAGTGCTTTCATCGATTCTAAAGGGCAGGTAGTCAATTAAGACGGTTCTATAAGAAGGAATAACATTCATGATAACACTTGCCAGATGTACCCTTATTTGGCGAGCTACTTCTCCGATGTGCTCCTCATGAATGCACTCCTCAAATCTTACAAGGATACTGGATTCCGAGACAGCTGAAATATTAAACGTTTCCTGTTGCATTAATTCCCTCCAGAATACAGGCTCTGACGAATTTTTTTAATCAAAGCAATGGACTCTTCGTTATCTCCGTGAACACAAATTGTATCGGCTTCGAGAAGAATATAATTACCCGATGCGGTTTTTACACGGCCTGATTCCGCTAACATGCGTACTTGTTCGAGAATGGCATGTTCTGTTTTTAGGACTGCATTAGGCTGCGTTCTTGGTGTAAGCATGCCATTGTCTTGGTAAAGTCTGTCTGCAAATGCTTCGAACAGCAATGGCACATCATAGTCATCTGCAATTTCTAAATATTTTTCGTTCTCTTGCGATGCAAGAATCATCAACGGCACTTTGAATAAAGCAGCAGCCTTAACAACAGCTCGAAAAACAGCATCGTTTTTCATCATGTCGTTATACAGCGCACCGTGGGGCTTAATATAGCCAATATCGGTATACTGAGCGCGACAAAGGGCTTGTAACGCACCAACCTGATAAACAACCATGTTCGTGATCTCATCACCCGTCATACTCAATGAACGACGCCCAAAACCCTGTATATCGGGATAGCCCGGATGAGCACCAATTTCGACATCATTCATATTGGCAAGAGTGATGGTTTCATGCATCACGTTTGGATCGGATGCGTGAAACCCACAGGCGATATTGGCCATATCAACATGAGGCATTACGTCTTCATCGGCCCCCATTTTCCAAGAGCCGTAGCTTTCGCCCATATCGCAATTTAGTGTGAGTTGTTGTTTATTCAGTGTCATACGTTCAATTTTACTCAAGCAATCAACTGACGATGCAGGAAGATACGCCTGGCTTCAGTGATTAAGTTCATTATTTAAACAGTTAAACGAGGTAAGTCTCGTTACAGTATTAACTTTAGATTATTTGAATTGATTCGAATATTTAGGTAATTCATTCTATTTCAATTCATTTTTTATGCCGTTGTCGATGATTTTATTCACCACCGTGTTACGATTTGCGCCCTAAATAAGGAATGGGTTGCATATTCATCTTCGGTTGTTTGATTGTTATCTGACTACGGGGCATTAAATGTCATTACGAATAAAACTTATTTGGCCAACTTTAGTTTCTATCGCTGCCATCTTCGTCATCAGTAAAGTTTACATCTATCATGCCGTGCATCTGTCGTCAAAGGTCAAACTTGCTGAAGACACGCGGCTTTTAATTAACATCGCCTCACATTCAATTAAAGATGCGCTTAGTGTAAACGACAAGCAAAAGGTTGAATCAATTCTTTCTGAGCTACTGCAGCAATCCGCCATTGCAGCCGTTCAATTAAAAGACAGCGACAAGCGGACAATCACTTTTTTAAGTAAAGATGGAGTAACCCTTACTCAACTGAATGAAATGAAAAGCTCAGGAAGCAATGCGGAATCCGAATACGAGTATATAGAAGTTGCCATTACCCATTACGGCTCTATTGTGGCATTGATAGAAGTAAAGTTAACTAACCCGAGCGTTCTGATGTTGGTAACAGATGGCATAATAGGAACCCTTATCTTGCTGCTGGTTGGCGTACTTTTACGAGCCCTTACAGATCGTTCAGCTTTTAAACCATTACTGGATCTTAAACTTGCGGTAGACGATTTCGGCTCTGGCCATCAGTTTAAGGTAGAAAGAGGGCATGATTTACGCGATGAAATAGACGAGTTACTTTGCTCATTTGAAAGTATGGTAACGAAACATCGACAACGTGATAAACAGCGCCAACATAACCTAGAATCCCTGAAACAAGAGAACTGCTTTCTTCAAGATGTTATTGAATCATTACAGTACGCCCTGATTACCGTAGACCGTAAAGGAATGATCATTCACTGTAATTCAGCGACTTATCAAATTTTTAATCGCAATAACCATCACTTATTGCAAACGCATGTTCGCGATCTCATTAAAACAAAAACAGGCCGTGAGCTCGCCCAATTTCTAGAAAAATCCTCGCAATGCAATGAGATGACACTAACGGATGTGGATAGTAGCCGTCAATTTAATGTATCAAGCCGATACCTTTCAGACCAAAGTTGTATGTTGTTCGAGGTTCGGGACGTTACAGAGTTAGAGGCTTCACTGAGTCGGGAACACATTGCTGGGCGAGTGTTTGAAAGTAGTCAGGATGGCCTAATCGTTCTCGATCATAAAGGGGTGATAACAATGATTAACCCTGCGGCTTCAAAGTTGATGGGGGTAGCGAACGACCAGTTAGTTGGAAAGCCGTTAATTAATAATATTCGCCATTTAAAACTGAGGAGAATGGTTCCACATATTGTCCAGTCCCTTACAAATTATGGTATTTGGCAGGGGGAAATCTTAGAGGAGAATCGCCTAGGCAAGCTTATTCCGATGTTTGCGAAAGTAAACTGTATTGTAAAATGCGAAAGAAACAGCCTTTACGATTCAGTGATTGTACTTACCGACCTTTCTGATGCAAAAGAGATGGAACGCTTAGAATACCTGGCGCATCATGACCCGCTGACCGGATTAGCGAATCGTGCTAAATTCAACGCAGAGTTAGAAGATCTGGTACAAAGATCAGCCTACGTCCGAGACGAATTTGCGGTACTTTATTTAGACTTGGATGGATTCAAAGCAATCAATGACACCTACGGGCATGACGCTGGCGATGAAGTGCTGAGAATCGTGAGCAAACGACTTGTATCCGCAACAAGACACGGTGATTTGATCGCCAGGCTGTCTGGTGATGAGTTTGCAATGCTGGTCAACCCAGCTAATCAGACAATCGTCACACGTATTGCGGAACAGTTACTGACCGCAATATGTAATCCGATTCAATATGGTCAAAATGATCTACAAGTAGGCGTAAGCATTGGAGTGAAGCTGGTGAGTATCAATGAGCGAGATGCCGCCCGCGTTTTGAAAAGTGCGGATACTGCGATGTACCAAGCTAAAAAATCCGGAAAAGGGCGAGCAATATTAATGGGATATGAGTTGTAAGAGACAGTTTTAATTAAAGCGTTAAAGCTTTAGACTATCCTTATTCGCGTCAGAAGGAACATAAAATGAAAGTACTTGTTACAGGCGGTATGGGCTATATCGGAAGCCACACTTGTATTCAAATGATTGAAGCTGGTATGACACCAGTGATTTTAGACAACTTATATAATAGTAATCCTGCCGTATTACACCGCATTGAAAAAGTTTGCGGAGTAAGTCCGAAGTTCATTAAGGCTGATATTCGCGATAAAGCAGCGCTAGTTGATGCGCTGCAAAGCAATGATATTGAAGCGGTTATTCATTTCGCTGGTTTAAAAGCCGTTGGTGAATCCGTAGCGAAACCACTAGAGTATTATGATAATAACGTAAACGGTACTTTGGTATTGGTTGATGCAATGCGTGAAGCTGGTGTTAAGTCATTAGTATTTAGTTCTTCAGCAACGGTTTACGGTGATCCTGCTTCTGTGCCAATTACAGAGGATTTTCCAACAAGTGCTACCAATCCATATGGTCGCAGTAAATTGATGGTCGAAGAGTGTCTTACAGACTTTCAAAAAGCGAACCCAAATTGGAGTATCACTCTGTTACGTTATTTCAACCCAGTTGGCTCTCATCCAACAGGTGAGCTTGGTGAAGACCCTCAGGGGATTCCAAACAACCTGATGCCATTTATCTCACAAGTTGCCGTTGGTCGTCGTGAGTTCCTGTCGGTGTTTGGAAACGACTACCCAACTCCAGATGGTACAGGAGTTCGTGACTATATCCATGTTATGGATCTTTCTGACGGTCACGTAGCAGCGTTAGAGAAAGTAGGTAACAAATCAGGACTGCATATTTATAACTTAGGTACAGGCAAAGGTTATAGCGTCCTTGAAATGGTTGAGGCTTTCCAAGCAGCGAGTGGCAAAGAAGTGCCTTACAAACTGGTTGAGCGTCGCCCAGGCGATATCGCGGAATGTTGGGCGGATCCGTGTAAAGCGGCTACTGAATTAGGCTGGAAAGCAACCCGTACGCTTGAAGAAATGACGAGTGATACTTGGAGATGGCAATCTCAAAATCCGCAAGGTTATCCTGAGTTGAACTAATGTATTTAACAAGTTTATAACCTAAAAGGCGCAGTTTTGCGCCTTTTTTGATCTAAATCGTAAAAATAGTAAATTTGAGGTTAAAAGCTAGCAACGAATCCTAGACGTGTTAAACTATGCCCGACTTCAAGATTTGGTCTTTTCTTTCTCATAATCACTGGGGTAGTTCATGGAACTCGGTCTAATCATCGCTTTCATCGTAGCAGCAGCTGTAATGGTGAAAAAAGAGATGGCACAGCAGTAAATTTTCATTTTCCATACTTTTCTTTACCTTTTAGAAATGAAAATTTGATTAAAAGCCAGCATTTAGCTGGCTTTGTTGTATCTAAGGATTAAGTCATCATTTTTAATTAAGTTTCCTTCTGATTCTACTCATCTAACCACATCTTCAATTCCAAACCGCCTAGATTCGACCCGACTCAAACATGGCTAACCAGCAACTGACGATCGTATAATCAGGAAAACGTTGCAAAATAGGCATTTCTAGTCATTACTAATCAATGTGTTATATTGTTGTTTCTTGATTTATTAACTGTCTGATTAGGCACCACACACGTGGTATCAATCAGGCAAAGGAAGTTAATGTGCACAGTCCGATCACTTTAGAAGCGCTCCATATTTTGGATGCAATAGACCGAAGAGGCAGTTTTGCTGCAGCCGCCAATGAATTAGACAGAGCTCCTTCGTCACTTAGCTACCAAATTCAAAAACTTGAGCAAGACTTAGATATCATTATTTTCGATCGCTCAGGGCATAAAGCTCATTTTACCGAAGCTGGTAAACTCATCCTTGAACGCGGGCGAGATATATTGAAAGCCAGCGAAAAGCTAGTAAACGACGCTACGGTATTGGCAAATGGGTGGGAATTGGATATCACCGTTGCATTCGATGGCATTATTCCTGTTTGTAACTTTTTTCCTATGGTGGATGCGCTATCTGAAGTCAGCTCTACCCGAGTCAGATTGCAAGAAGAGATTTTGGCAGGAGGTTGGGAATCGCTCAACACAGGCCGTTCAGATCTATTAATTTGTCCATCCCTGGACACGCTTCCTCAAGAAGTGAAGTCAGAAAAAATAGGTAAGATGACCATGCTTTGGGTCGCTGCTGCAAACCACTATGTGCATAAACGCAGCGGTGATTTTGATGAAGCGGCAAGAGAAAAGTATCGTATTATTGCGATCGCAGACACGGCTCGAGAGCAACCAGCGCTTTCAATGAATATTATTCAAAAGCAACCAAGGTTAACGGTCACCAATTTTACAGCGAAGGTTGATGCACTCAGAGCAGGGCTAGGTATCGGAACACTGCCAAGCCAAATAGCTCAGCCGCTGATTGAAAGTGGAGAGCTCAAGTTGATTGAAGGTACGGAGCCAATACCTATGGACGTTATTCTCGCGTGGCGTCGAAATACTATGGGAGAGGCTAAATCCTGGTGTATTCAATATTTGAAAAAAAATTGGACGTTAAAGTGACCTTGTCACAAAAGTATTGGATTTTTCAGCACTTAGATTTATTTCCAGACAAGACAAAGCCCAGCTTGAACGATTCTATCCGTGTAGAAAACGTCGAAAGCTGGGCCTTCATTCTAGTTTAACGCTAAGACCATATCTGCAATACCATCCTCAAACTGAACATCAATATCAAACCCGAGGCTTTGTGCTAACATCAGCATTCCACGGTTAGTCGGCATTGTCATTCCTGATATTTGCTTAGTGCCTTTAACTTGGCAATAGCTAATGATTTTTTTCATCAATACCTTTCCGAGACCTTTTCCTTTTAGATCTGAGCGAATGAGAATAGCAAACTCAGCGTCGCTATTATCGGGCGTGATGAGAGCGCGAGCTACGCCAATAATTGATGGGCCGCTTTTATCAAAAGCAACGGCAACAAATGCCATTTCTCTGTCGTAATCGATTTGAGTAAAATTAGCCAAAGCCTCGTGGTTGAATTCACCAACTTCGGAGAAAAATCGCTTGTAAAGATCTTCTCTGGATACGTTATTGATGAATTGAGCATGTAGAGGCTCATCTTCAGGCAAGATAGGGCGAAGTAAGACAGGTTGACCGTCGCGCAGAGTGACCGTTTCAACAAACTCTGCCGGGAAAGGGCGGATAGCAAGACGCGTTTGAGCATCGCCTTCATATTTTGTTAACGTCAAATCCGCATCTATGATCGTCAAATCGTTCCCAGACACGAGTACTGGATGGATATCCAGTCTGTGTATTTCTGGTAACTCAACCGCCATCTGCGAAATACGAACCAAGAATTTCGACAGTTCGGTAATATCGAAAGCATCTTTATGCTTTTGCAAGCGGATCTTACCTGATTTCAAAGCAACCACGACTAAATAGCGCGCCAGAGTCATGTTTAATGGCGGTAACGCGGCCACGGCATCTTGAGCAATATTCCATTCAGAACCACCTTGACCAAGCAATATCACCGGCCCAAATACTTTGTCTACAGCAATACTGATTCGTATTTCTTCAGCACTGCCAAGTTTAGCCATACCTTGTACTAAAAGACCGTGGACGTTAGCAGATGGATAGCTAAGTTTTACAGCATCTAAAATAGAATTTGATGCACTCGAGACTTCATTACTGTTTCTCAGGTTGAGGGCAACACCATGAACGTCTGACTTGTGTGGAATATCAGGAGAGCGCAGTTTTACCGCTACCGGATAGCCGATATTTTCCGCCATATGTACCGCTTCTATTGCATCGGACGCGATCCACGTTGGCAGCACATTGAAACCAAACAGTTTAAAAAGTGGGCTAGTTTGGTGTGTATCCAACGATACTGTGTTTTTATCCAGTAGCCGTTCATTTACCCATTCCATAGCAGAATTGATGCTTCCCGAGTGTAACGGTTCTGCCGTTGTTGGTGTTTCCATCAGTTGCTTTTGGTTTCTGCGGTATTCTACAAGGTGCATGTAGGCAACAACTGCACTTTCTGGTGTTCGATAAGTCGGTATTCCCGCTTGAGTGAAAGCAAGACGAGCCTCACGAGACGTCTGTTCTCCCGACCAGTTAGTCAGGATGTTAAAGTGCTTATGCCTCGGATGGGACTTAATCGCTTCAATCACATCGTACGCCGTATCTAGTGGATCAGAAACAGCAGAAGGGCTGTGCATAATCAAAATTGCATCCGCACAATCATTGTTCATTAAAGCGTTAATAGTGTCGACGTAGCGCTTTTTGGTCGCATCACCAGAGAGGTCGATGGGGTTCACTTCTCGCCAGTTTGGCGGCAGAACGGCTCTCAATTGCTCGGTCGAAGCTTCATCAAGCGTCGCTAAATTACCGCCACGTTCGAAAAGCGTATCCACGGCCATCACTGCAGGCCCACCGCCATTGGTAATGACCGCTAATCGTTCACCACGCAGGGGCACTGAGTGAGTTAGGGTTTCTACTGCTGCAAATAACTCATGCGTATTGCTTACCCTCAACATACCCGTTCTGCGGATCGCAGAATCATAAATAATGTCTAAAGTATCGCCATCTTGCTGCTCAAGCGTATTCATCTCTTTCGAACGTCCTGCTTTTAAAACAAGAATACGTCGATTTCGGGACGCCGCTCTGGCCGCTGATAAAAAGCGGCGAGCATCACTGATCGAGTCAACGTAGAGCAAGATGGCCTCGGTATGTCCGTCCATACTCAAATGATCAAGTAAATCGGCAAAATCGATATCCTGACCTCGTCCAATCGAAATAAATGACGAAAAGCCGATATTTTTGTCGTTCGCCCAATCCAGAACAGTTGTACAAACGGCGGCTGACTGAGAAATAAAAGCAATTTTGCCGGGTTTGGCAGCAACCGGTGAAAACGTACAATTGAAGTTATGCCAAGGGAGAATAATGCCAAGGCTGTTGGAACCCAATACCCGAATATTGAGCGAAGACACGTCGACGATTTGAGTGTCATCAGAGATTACGATAGCGAACTGAGTTCCACGCTCGTCTAATTCCTTGAGAAGCTTTTCATTACGTGAAGCGTTAGTACAAAGAATCGCGATATCTGGAGTCAAGGGCAGGGAAGCGATGTCAGGATAAGCGATAACGCCTAATACACTTTTGTGTTTTGGCGTTACTGGCATAATCGCGCCACCAAAACCACTTTGAAGAAGATTGCGCATGACCACGTGACCCGCGCGTAACTCTCTCGGTGATGCGCCAACTACCGCAACTGAATCAGGTTTAAAAAGCTTATGTAGTTTATTCATGCAGATTCCTTGCCTTTAACACGATATTGTTGAGAGCTTTACTGGATGGATATCAATAATCATAAACGAATACTTCTTAGAGAAAACATGCCAGAGATAAACAACGGAGAAAAACTGTACGAAGCTTGTAGAGTTTGTGTCACTCATCACATCAAAAAGGTAGTTTATTGTATTTGATGCTTGATAATCGAGCCTCCTATCGGCATGATTTATCGTAATATTTGTTCAGAGCGTTTGTTATTCATGAAAAAGACCGCAATCATCGGCTTAACCCTTCTTCTTTCCGCTTGTGCATCTGAAACCTACACTACGGATGTTACCTCAGAGAGTTTTCGCGAGGACTATTCTTCAGATGTCATATCAAAACCAATTATGGCGTCTGAAAATGCCGTCGTTGAGAAAGATGTAGCACCAACAGTGGTGAAAATGACACCTAAACCTGAAGAAAAGAAGGTCATAAAACTGACTCCAAACGATCAGGTAAAACCGGTTAAGATCATGCCACCAAGCAACGATCAATCAGCAGTTCAACGTTTCGGATACACCATTCAAGTTGTCGCTGTTGGTAGTGAAGATAAAGTGACTCAGTTCACCAACAAACTACCGCAAAGTGAGCAGCCGATTTGGGCTAACTACAAAGTAGTCAATGGCACCAAATGGTACTCCATTTTATACGGAGATTATGCGACAAGTGCTGAAGCACAAAAGGCGATCGCAACACTTCCAGCGCAATTGCGTCAGTTAAAGCCTTTTGTCAAAAGCATTGATGCGATTAAAAACTCGGCATATCCGACGCTTAATAAACTAAACTGATCAAACTAAGTAGGGGGCATATCGCTCCCTTTTTAATTTGTTCAAATCGTACCCGAACGATACGCCTCACAGTAAAATAACTGTACGTCACTTCTCAAAGGGTTATCATAACAATAAGTATCTTTTGTAGGTCACGGAAAGATTGATTCATGATTAAAAATATTCTTCTATTATGCGGTGGTGGCTCTTCAGAGCACGAGATATCATTGCTGTCTGCTAACTTTGTCGAACAACAACTGAATCTCATTGAGAACATCAAGGTAACGCGTGTAGAGATCAAAAACGAAGGTTGGATGACCGACCAAGGCGAATTGGTTTACTTGGACCTCAATACCAAATGCTTATGTTCTAACGACTCAAATCAAACAATTGACTTCATCGTACCTTGTATTCATGGTTTCCCTGGTGAAACGGGCGATATTCAATCTCTATTTGAAATCGCTGGCATTCCATATCTGGGTTGCGGACCAGAAGCAAGCAGCAACAGTTTCAACAAAATCACATCGAAACTTTGGTACGACGCTCTAGGTATACCAAACACACCATACTTGTTCCTGACTAAAAATAATGAGCAAGCTCATATTCAAGCTCAGCAAGCGTTTGATAAGTGGGGCAAAGTATTCGTTAAAGCGGCAAGACAAGGATCTTCAGTTGGCTGTTACAGCGTAACGGAAAGAGAGATGCTTTCTGACGCGGTTAATGCTGCTTTTGGTTACTCTGACCAAGTTTTAGTAGAAAAGTCTGTTAAGCCTAGAGAATTAGAAGTTGCCGCTTATGAAATGAATGGCGAACTCTATGTGACGAAACCTGGTGAAGTTATCGCGCCTGATGGTACATTTTATTCGTACGATGAGAAATACAGCAGTGCCAGTCACTCATTGACGGAAGTTGAAGCAAAAAACCTTACACCAGAACAGATAGAGACGATCAAGCAAGAGTCAGAGACCGTATTTAAACAGATGAACCTGCGTCATTTGTCTCGTATTGATTTCTTCCTTACTGAAGATGGCGAGATTTACCTGAATGAAGTGAATACGTTCCCGGGTATGACACCAATCTCGATGTTCCCGAAAATGCTACAAAACAATGGCCACAAATTCCACGAGTTTCTTCAAGACTGCATCAATAGTGCAAAGTAAAAAACGTTACTTAATAATAGATTGTGTTAGAAGTGCTTGTGCTGAGCATCTCACTGTATGGATGCTCATTAAATTCTCTTAGACGACTGAAATTGATACAAAAATGGGGCATTTATGGCAGTTGCGACATATAGAGGCTTTAATTTAAAATCCAGTTTGGATGGCAGTCTTTGGAAGGTAAAGATCAAAAGCCACGTCTTGCAAGGTAATCTGACCTCAGTTAAAAAAAGTATTGACTGGTGGTGCGATACTGCTTCAATCATCGATCCAAAAGAATTTGCTTCTCTTGCGCAGACCAGGCAAAGCACCGCAGGAACACAGTCAGTTGCTTTTAACGGCTATACTTTAAAAAATGATTCGGGTGAGCCGAATGAATGGTATTGCATGTTTAATGGTAAGCTAATCAAAGGCGGTAAGTTGGCCATTCAACGTCATATCGAAGCTTATTTAGCTGCTAAGAAAAAAGCATTGCAGACCCAACAACACAAGAAATAACAGTATGACCTTAGTATATTCAACGGAAACCGGCCGAATCAAACCGGAAGAAGAGAAAATTGCTCGCCCTAAAGGCGATGGTATCGTGCGTATTCAACGCCAAACAAAAGGCCGTAAAGGTAAAGGTGTTTGTATCGTTACAGGCTTAGATCTTGATGACGCACCACTAAAATTACTCGCAGCAGAACTCAAGAAAGTCTGTGGCTGTGGTGGTTCAGTTAAAGACGGCAACATAGAAATTCAAGGTGATGCGCGAGACAAAATCAAAGCACACCTGGAAAAGAAAGGCATGACCGTTAAAGTAGCTGGCGGTTAAGAATCCAGATTGAATTAGAGCGTCTCTAGAGACGCTTTTTTTACATCTGTTTTTCGACGTATAGTCATCTGCATTCTTGTTAACAGCTAATTGAAGATTGAGCAATCGCAGATTGATATATCGATATTAGCTATTTTATGGTAAATAGCCTTTATGTTTAATCAGAGCTCTAAAACCTTACAAGTACCTGTGACCACAAATTTAAAATCTGAGAGGGATAGGAGACTTTAAAGGATAAGATTTCAAGTAGCACTGCATTTAATTTAACATAACACATATAATGCGCATTAAAGGTGTAAACACAAAGCAATAACGTCCTAATATTACCAAGTGAATTTATCCTATATTCGCTTGGAGGTTTAAGGATGCTAATAGCCATGAACGATCGCGAACTACAACGATTTTCTGTCATCCAAGATGTCTTGCACTGTAATCTTTCTCGTCAAGATGCGTCGCGAATTCTTGGTATCAGTTATCGGCAACTCTCCCGGCTGATAAAGTCTTTTATCACGTTCGGTGCGGCTTCTTTGGCACACGGCAACCGAGGCAAACCTTCATCCAATCGAATCGATGACAAAGTAAAAGCCCAGGCGTTGAACATCCTTTCAGAGCGGTATCCGGACTTTGGTCCCACGTTCGCGCATGAAAAGTTAACAGAAATGTATCACGTGAAACTCTCTGTCAATGGATGATTACCGATGGTCTCTGGGTACCACATTCACAGCGTAAGCCGCGTGTTTATCAGCCTCGTTATCGCCGTGACTGCTTTGGTGAACTCATCCAGATTGATGGCTCTCATCATGACTGGTTTGAAGGACGCAGCGATAAATGTTGCCTGTTGGTGTTCATTGATGATGCGAACAGTCGCCTGATGAACCTGCGTTTTAGCGAGATCTAATCCTCTTTCGATTATATGGTCACAACTCGAGACTACCTTAATGAGCACCGTAAACCGCTAACGTTTAATAGTGATAAACATTCTGGGTATTGAGCAAATCTATGCCAACAGTTCACACATAGGCAATATGCTGCGAGCTTACCAAAAGTTACATGGTCACAATATTTAAGAGCTGTTCACACAACGTATTGATATCACGAACAATCAAAATCTGACTTCCCTACTTTTTATCTGCGCAATTATATCGTTTTAAAACAATAATTTACCTGCACATTTGCAGCGGTCTGTTTTGGATTTAAACCATGACTGATTTGTAAGAGTTTCAGTTATTTGGAACTATCATCAATTGACCTTATCACCCTAAAGTACTATTTTTATTTAATTCCCCTATAAATAAAAAGGATTAGTGCTATGGATAAGCTACTCGAGTCTGCATTACAAATAAAACAGAGAACAATGGTCACAGGTTTATTCGCTAGAAATGGATTTAAAATCGCAATGACCGATTTAGATGATGTGACATTCGAACGAGAAGGCGTTCAAGTTAACGTACATTTTGATATGGATTCGAATGCTGAGTCGGCTGATATTTTGACCCGAAGCGCCAACATGTTACCAAGTAGTTCTCGTTAGCTTAACCTACTCGCTTATCAGGCCGAGCAACAATAGCTCGGCTTTGTGCTGTTTGGTCCCCCAAGAAGATGGACAATCCGACAGTCTCTGCTCATTTGCCGTTTTCCTGTTCATTTTAGTGTCTTGGTATTAGCGATAATTTGTAACAATAAGTATCTATGCTAATCGGCAGCATTTGCACTTTTCTATGCCGTTATCACATAAAACGTCATGAGTTATTAACAGCCACATTAATTAAGCGTTGTTTCATGTTGTTTGGAGATGTTGGAAGAGTATGCTCGCGAAGACGCTCAAACGACACAATTTTTATTAAATTGATTTCATATACTGTAGGGGGTATGGTTGTTATATATCCCCACAACTCAAAAGGAGAATTACCATGGACAAACTATTGACGTCTGCATTACAAATAAAACAGCGGACCATGGTTACTGGCCTTTTTGCTAGAAACGGTTTTAAGATCGCGATGACTGATTTTGATGATGTAACGTTTGAGCGAGAAGGTATTCAAGTTAATGTGCATTTCGATCTAAACTCGAATGCTGAATCGGCTAATATCTTGACTAAAAAGACTAGAATCATCCCTCGTATTTCTCGCTAACGCCCTCATAACGTAAATAAATTAAAAGACCGTGACCTGATAGCCGAGCTAATTAAGCTCGGCTTTTTGAGTTGGGCTATTCATCATGAAGGTAAACGACCAACAAGTCAGCCTCTACTGAGTTAGCGAGTTTAGGCACTGAGGAGAAAAAACGACTTAACAGATTATGGTGATGGCCACACACAACCAAATCTATACCTTGTTGTTTGACGAGCCCTTGCAATTTGATATGAAGATCACCTATTACGACCATGGTGTCAGAAACCGGATACTTACACTCTGATGCAAGTGCTTGTAACTTTCTGTTGTATTCATCTTCTTCTTTAGGTTCTAAGACTACTCTATCTACATCTACATACACGAAGGAAAGTTTACAGTTTGGGTCCGTTGCCTGACTAATCGCTTTATCAATAACTGTCTTGCTGGAATCAGATAAATCAACCGCGACTAATATATGCGTGTAGCTCATTACTTTTCTCCCGATTAGTTTTCATAGACTTACATTAAGTCTAGTTCAATCAAGGCAATTCAACGCAGTCGTTGCACCAAAACATAAGAATCTTCATAAATCTATCTAACCTGAACCTATCACCAAGAAACATCGCGCCCGAGTAAAAATTCAAAAATAAATCCTAACCTTATGATTTATTGAGTATAAATCACTTCCACCTGATTGCAGTGATTGAACCTTTCACCCAAGCCTAAACTAATGATTTTGACACGTTGTATTTGGATCATACGGAAATACTGGAGAGTGACACCGTAACTCAGCTTGTAGTTGTAACATCCTGTGCAAAGCACCGCCTACGAGTAACGAAACGTTAAACGAGCGAATTTTAGTTAGTGTAATTCGTACGGGCACCACAACACGTTTTCAAAATATGCAAGCACTTACTGTTTCTACACCCCATGTGTTTACTTGCTTTTAATCTAACGATATTAACGTGACAACGTAGCTGAGATTAATTTTTAGCATAAACAACTGGCTACATCCGTACCGATGAAATCACCTGTAATATAATTACAACCTGAAGTGGTAGTTACCATCCACCCAGACCAATGCTCTACTTTATGTTATTGATATATTGAGAATATTTCCTAAACTCTTAATTTTACCTTAACTTTTAAAGGCTCTAGTCCGAGCTAATAAAGTTTAGTTAGTAAAATTTTACCTAGCATTTATCATGGCGATTCTAACCTTGTGTTGCGTTTAGTGACCCACATTACGTGACAATGTCACACAGTTACGCTTTTAATAATTAGTATGTGGCCTGTCGAGCAGGCACAAAAAAAGCAGAGCGTTTTACTGCCCTGCTTCTTTGCTTATCGTTTTGTTTATTCTTCGTCTTGTTGCTGTTTAGCTGCGTACTCAGCTCGAATATTTTCAGCAACAATTTTTATTGCTTCAGCCGTACTTGTGCCTTGAGACATTAGCTCTTGAATCTTTACCACGGCTTGCTGTTGTTCTTCGTGAGATAGAGGGGGTAGATCGTCAAACATAAAAAAGCTCCTCATTTAGAGGAGCCGACTATAACGATTCGTTTAATAGGTCGCAAGGAAATTAATCGACGCACCCATCGCGTTCTCATTTGTATAACGAGCTGCTATATCCAACTCAAGCAAGTTAAGTGGCGAGAGCCCTATTCCCGCGGTGATCGTCCCATCATCATGACTGCGAGCTAAGTTTTTCATATAACCAGCCCTCAGTGCCATTTGGCGCAGAATATCAAATTCAACACCGGCACGAATCATTTGCGTATTATCATCGAAGGATGAAAAGCGTTTTTCTTCATTTAAGTCGTAGTCGACACTCATGGTAAAGTAATCTGCAACGAAGCCTGCGCCTATCGTATAAAGTGGTCTCATGCTGTATTGATAGGACTCGATGGTTTTACTGTTGTACTGAAACGACTTAGTTTCTACATCTCTTCCGATTAAGTTCTTTGCCGCAATACCTAAACGGTAGGGCCCAAAAAACCAAAGTGCACCTGCGTCCAAATTAAACATCGTTTCAGCGGTTTCATTTTCACGTAAGTCAGCGGCATCAAAGTTATTGAAGCTTGTTGCGTATGAATAAGTGTAAATGCGTTGAAGTTTTGGTGTGATACCAACAGAGAGGTGCTGCCCCATGTAGTTGGTGTATTTTGCCAATGAGATGCCCGCTTCCGCAACACCAATACTCACTCCTTGAACATAAGTATTGTCCATTGGGTTAGCGCCAGAGGTATCAATAGATGGCTGTACAAAAGATTCTGTGTATAATTTTCCGTAAACCGTTGCTGATAAAAATTTGTTAGGGATACCAACAGCAACGACACCCCCAAGGTCAAAGTTTAATTTTTGATTACCTTGAGCAAGTGCATTCAATGAACTCTCTATTTCTGCATCGTCATTAAGCTTGCTGATACGATCAATTTCATCAATCAAATCGTATTGATCATCAAAGCTAATACCAAAACTTGGGGCAATGATACCCGCGTCATCGTTGCGGCGATAGATTGCACTTAAAGCAGGGTTAAAAAATGGTGCGGTAAGGTAACTGGCGGAGACTGTGCCAACACCGCCCATCGCATCACTGCGGGCTTCAATTGAGTAGTTAGCAGCTGAAGCCACATTGGAAAACAGTGCTGCGGTGATGACGGTTGATAATATTTTGAATTGAGTTTTCATACTACACTTGTGATTTAGTTCTTCCTGAACTTATATCGGCACAAATGTAATTTCTTTAGTTAATCTTCTTGCGAAAGATCATAAGTACGGCTTATTGTTTGAGCTTGCTCAACAATGATGTCACCCTGCCAACGACGACTATTAATGCTTACCGCAAGAACGTAGCGATCATTCGGTACGCCAGCAAGTTCTAGTGACTCAGGATAATTCGACTCATACGTTTTTTTCCACATTTGTTCATACTGGCCTTCGATGTAGTCATAAAGCCCCACTTCAAGCTGTGGTAATGGACAATGAGGATTTCTCAGCGCACTCTTTTCAACTTTCCAGTTTTCTTTAGACGTCCAGCGAACGTACTGACTGGAGTTAGAGTCGCCCAAAATGACCCACGTTCGATACTCAGGTTTATCTTTTGCAACAACGGTTAAATGATACAAACCTGACTCAAGTTGACCAGTTAGGTTGTAACGCTTGAGAAAACTGCGCTCGTTCGCGATTTCAGCCCCATTTGGCGTTTCTTCTACAGCAAATGAGCTATCAGCTGAAATTGAGCTATCAACCCAACGTTTGAATGTGATTTGTTCCACTTCAGTCGTTGCTCTTACTTTAACGACTAAACGGAACGTATCGCGACCTGGGCTTTGAATGGTTTGGCGTATGACGTTAACGCCACTTACCCACTCTGGTAAAGTGACGGCCGTCAGTGATTTTCCACAATCCTTAGTCAGAGACTGACCAAGCAGATCGTTTAAGTGTGAGGTTAAATCGCGGCTGGGTTCTGTCTGCCATAGTTCAACTAAAGTATTGAACATTCCTGAAAGATCATCTTCAAGCAGATGTTGATGAGCCTGAGTTAGAGGCGTATTAGTTCGAAACCAGTCCATAGCTTGGACTGGCTTCACTAACACTAATGACAAAACTACAGGGAGTAGTGTTTTCATTATTCTTTAAGCTTTCATTTTGTATCCGACACCACGAAGTGTCTCAATTTCTAAACCAGGTAGTTTCTGACGTAGCTGCAGTACATGCGTATCAACAGTTCGTGTTGTTGGGAAGTGGTTGTAACCCCAAACATGGTCAAGCAACTCGTCGCGAGTAAATACGCGACCCAGATTAGACGCTAAGAACAATAGTAAGTCGAATTCTGTACGTGTCAGAGTGATTAACTCGTCTTTAAACAGGACTTCACGAGTAGAGCGATCGATTTCCAAATCCTTTGTGATCACTTTATCTGAACTTGCACCGTCTTGCTCTCCCGAATCTGGAGCACGCAATTGTGCACGAATACGTGCGAATAACTCAGCCTCTGCAAAAGGTTTAGTTAAGTAGTCGTTTGCACCTGAATCCAGTCCTGCCACTTTGTCTTTTACTGTCACAAGAGCAGTCAGCAGAATAACTGGTACATCCTTGAGATTTTTCCATTCAGGAAGATGTTGTACAGAGTCACCATCAGGCAACTGGCGATCGAGAATCACTAAATCGGCTTTCTTCCATTGCGATTCAACGTCCGCAATACGCTCCACATGTAAACACTCATATCCTGCTTGTTCCAGGCTTACTAACAGGCCATCA
>ERZ1673961.110-NODE-110-length-41776-cov-317.440617_pt1 | contig 41776 bp, 46 predicted proteins | sample MGYA00580189_ERZ1673961 | MGnify/ENA primary metagenome ERZ1673961 (study PRJEB41334, sample SAMN05608105) | rock metagenome | biome: terrestrial subsurface; feature: shale formation; material: shale | place: USA: Pennsylvania ... | reverse complement strand
TTTATTTTTGATGGAGCACAAGCAAAAATAAAACTTGCAAAAGAGATTAAAAAAGATGCTTTAGTTATAAATAGAGATGCAGTTATTAAAAGATTTGGTCAAGATGTAGTTTTTGCAATAAACGAAAAATCAATTGCAAATATGATTCCAGTACAAATTATTGGTTTTGATGGATTGAAAGCTGGTATTAAAGCACAAGGTTTACAAGAAGGTATGAAAATTGTTGTAAAAGGGAATGAAAGAGTTTTTCCTAAGCAACCAGTAAAAGTTTTAAATAAATAGGAAAATGAATGGATTTAATTAAGTTTTCAATTAAAAATCCAGTAACTATAATCGTTTCTGTTTTAATTGTTGTGATGTTTGGTATTTTGTCATTAAAAGGCTTACCATACCAACTTACTCCCAATGTTACAAAACCAGAGATAAAAATCACAACAACATGGCCAGGTGCCACTCCTTATGAAATAGAACGAGAAGTTATTGAAGAACAAGAAGATGTACTTAAAAGTTTAAATAATCTAATAGAATATGAAGCATCAGCAAATGATGATTATGGTGAGATTACTTTAACTTTTAAGTTAGGAACTGATTTAAGATCAGCCCTTCAAGATGTGTCAAACAAGCTTGATGAGGTAAGTTCTTATCCTGATAATGTTGATGAGCCTGTAATAGAAACAGCAACAGCAAGTCCTGTTATTTGGATGATGCTTCAAACACTTGAGGGCAATGATAGGCATATTGATGAATATAAAACATATTTTGAAGATGAAATAAAACCAGTAATTAAAAGAGTTAATGGTGTTGCTGGGACAATGGGCGGCGGTGGTCGTGAACAGCAAATGCAAGTAAATTTTGATATTAATAAACTTGCTTCATATAATTTAACAGTTAATCAAGTTATTGATATTTTAAGAAATGAAAATGTTGATGTATCTGCTGGTGTTCAAAATATGGGAAGAAGAGCTTACAGAATTAGAACTGTAAACAAATTTGCAACTACAAAAGATATTGAAAGTGTAGTATTAGTTTCAAATAGAGATCAAAGAGTTCTAGTATCTGATGTAGCAACTGTTGATTTTGGATATGAAACAGCAAGTGGTGTTGCGATGTTTATGGGTAAAGATGGTATTTTTTTAGGGGTTCAACCAAACTCTGAGGTAAATACTGTAAAGCTTACAAACGAAGTTGAAGCAGCTGTAAATGAATTAAATGAAAACGTTTTAAAACCAAAAGGTTTAAAAATAAAATGGATTTATGACCAAAGAAGTTATATTGTTGGTTCTGTTGATTTAGTACAACAAAATATCATGATTGGTGGTGCTTTAGCAATTTTTGTTTTAATACTATTTTTAAGAGCAATTTCACCAACAGCTGTTGTATCTATTGCTATTCCTATTTCTGTTATTGGTACATTTATTGTACTTGATTTACTAGGAAGAAGTTTAAATACAATCTCTTTAGCAGGGATTTCTTTTGCCGTTGGTATGCTAGTTGATAGTGCGATTGTTGTTTTAGAAAATATTGATAGGCATAGAAAAGAAGGAATGAGTATTCCAGAAGCTGCATATGTTGGTGCAAAAGAAGTTTGGGGAGCACTAATTGCAAGTGCATCTACAACAATGGCAGTATTTTTACCAATCGTTTTTTTAGAAGATGAAGCAGGGCAATTATTTAAAGATATAGCAATTGCTGTAACATCAGCAGTTTCATTTTCACTTTTTGTTTCAATTGCAGTTATTCCAATGCTTTGGAAAAAGTTTGCAAGTATTAGTGGAAAAGAGCCAAGGGGTAAAAGTTCTCTTACAAAACTAGGTGATGCTATAGTTGAAAAATTTATGAGTATTGTAAATATATCTTTAAAAAATACATTTACAAAAGTTATGACAATACTGATTTTAGGTATTTCATCTTTAAGTATTATTTTCTTATTATTTCCAAAGATGGATTACCTTCCTCAAGGAAATAAAAACTTGATTTTTAATATCTTAATTCCACCTCCAGGATTATCTTATCAAGAAAGATATGATATGGGTGCATATTTAATGAAACAAGTCGAACCAAACTTTAATAAAGATAAAGATGGTTACCCTGGTATTAATAGAGCTTTCTTTGTATCTTTTGGAGATTTTAACCTTTTTGGTGGAACTTCAATGCATGAATCAAGAGCAAAAGAGTTAATACCTTTATTTAGACCTATTGTAAACTCACTTCCATCAACTTATGGAGTAACAATTCAAAGTGGTGTTTTTGAAAGTGGTGTTGGTGAAGGTAATAATATTGATATTGATATTAGTGGAGAGAGTATACAAGAGATTGCAGATGTTGGTACACAGTTATTCTTAGCAGCAAATCAAATCATTAAAGGTGGACAAGTAAGACCTGTACCATCAATTGAGTTACTTTATCCAGAGTTTAGATTGCATCCAAATCAAGATGCATTGCGTTCTTTAAATATGAGTGCAAATGATTTAGGTGTAATAGCTGATGTTTATATGGATGGAAAGATTATAGGTGATTTTGAACAAGATGGTAAGAAAAAAATTGATTTAGTTGTAAAAGCAAAAGATAGTCAAATAAACACACCTCAAGATATTTTAAATGCACAAGTTGTATTACCAAATAGTTCAATTGTTCCTTTAAGTTCACTTGCAACTTCACAAAGTACAGCAGGTATTAGTGAAATAAGACACCTAGATGGGAAAAGAACTATTACTTTACAAATCACTCCACCAGATGGAATGACAATTGAAGAAGCAATGGGAATTTTAAAAGGTTCAATTGATAAAATAAAAAGTGAAGGTAAAGTTTCAAAAAATGTTGAAGTAAATATTAGTGGTACAGCAGATAAATTATCACAAACAATTGATATGTTAAGTATTAATTTTATTTTAGCCTTAGTAATTATTTATTTACTAATGTCAGCACTATTTGGAAACTTTTTATATCCAATTGTAATTATGTTTACAGTACCACTTGCAACAGCTGGAGGTTTCTTAGGTCTTGCAATGACAAATGCCTTTATTGCACCACAGCCTCTTGATGTACTTACAATGCTTGGATTTATTATTCTTGTAGGTATTGTTGTAAATAATGCGATTTTAATTGTTCACCAAAGTTTAAATCTAATAAGAAATCATGGTTTTGAGCATAAAAAAGCAGTTGTTGAAGCAACTAGAACTAGAATTAGACCAATTTATATGAGTTCATTAACATCAATTTTTGGTATGTTACCACTTGTATTAATTCCAGGTCCAGGAAGTGAATTTTATAGAGGTTTAGGATCAGTAATTACTGGTGGATTAGCATTATCTACTATATTTACTATATTTATTACACCTGCACTTTTAATGTTTTTTATTAAATTAGAACAAAAAGTAAAAAATGTAAAAGCTCCTGTTGATGTTAGTAAAGCGTAAGGAAATAGCATGATAAAAAGAAGTATAGTATTAATAAGTACACTATTTATAGTAAATGCAAATGCTTTAGATATAAATAGTGCAGTAAATCTTGCATTAAAAAATAATAATGAATTAAAACAAAAATATTATGAGTATGATGAAGCAAAAGAGAATATAGAATTAAACAAATCAGGTTTTAAACCAAAACTTGATTTGTCTTATGCTTACACAGATAGAAGTAAAGCAAGAGATGAAAGTTTAAAAAGAGACTCAAGTGCAAGTGCAGTTTTATCTTATAATTTATTTAATGGTTTCTCAGATTATAATCTTGTAAAAAGTGCAAAATATAGTGCAAAAGCTAGTAATTTGACTCTTTTTGCCTTTAAAGAAGATATTGTTTATAATACAAAAACAGCATATATTGAGTTTTTAAATAAAAGAAAAAATAAAGATACATATGAAGTTGCTTATAAACTATTTAAAAAGCAATATGAAGACTCAAAAAATAGATTTGAACAAGGATTGATTGCAAAAAATGATTTGCTTGATATTCAAGTAAAGATGTTAGATGCAAAACAAAATCTTACAAGAGCAATAAGTGATTTAAAAATTGCAAGATATGAGTTGAGTAATATTTTAGGTGGAATTGATTTACAAAAGCAAACAATTGAAGAATTAGATGATAATATAGCTATTGAAAAAGATTCTTATAAAGTTGAATTTTTGGATAATAGAAGTGAAATCAAAGCTTTAAAAATGAGTATTAAAAGTATAGATTCAAAAGTTGATTCAACAAAAGGTGATTTTTTACCATCAATTGATGCTTCATTATCTTATAATAAGTATGGTGATGACTCTATGCCAAAAGATTTAGAACCAGATGATCAAAAAGTAGCTCAAGTTCAATTGAAATGGAATTTATATGATGGTGGAATAAAATATTCAACTATTGATATAAATAGACTTAAAATGAGACAAGTAAAAGAACAACTACAAAAAACAAAACTTGATATAAAATTACAATATCAAAAAGCAAAAAGTGATTTAGAAGTTGCACTTTTAAATTATGATAGTGCAAAACTTGCATTAGTACAAGCAAAAGAAAACTATAAAATTGTCAATGATAAATATTCTGAGGGTATTGTTAAACCAACAGATTTAACAGATGCAAACTACTTACTTACAAATGCAAAGCAGAAGTTTTTCCAAGCATATTATGATAAGTTTTTAGCAGTTGCTAAACTTGATAGAGTTTTTGAACAAAGTTTAAAATAGAATAATTTCAAAGTTTTTCATAAAATCTTCCAAATGAAGTAATATGGAAAACTTTGTAAATTAAATAGTTTTAATCAAAGTATTTAAAGTCTTTGTCTTCACTACCATCTTTTTTTCTATTTTTAAACTTCCACATAGTTTTTGTGAATTGTAAGGTTTTATAACTTAGCATTATTGCAACAATAAAAATAATTACCATGAAAATTGTATAAAAAAGTTCCATGTAATCCCCCTTTTTAATTGGTTTTATTTATTTTTATTTTTGTCTGTTTGATACTGTAAAAAGTTTCCTCCACCTTTTTCTTTCTCTTTTTCATCTCCAAATCTAAAAGACTTTTCCCATCTTAACTTTGGTGGAATATGCTCATTTACAGAGTTTGAATTTTTTGTATTAGGAGAAAAGATACTATCTCCAATCCCAATTGCTTCTTTAAAAGCTATTAATATAAAAAATATTACAACTACAACTACTGTAATTGTAAATGCTGAACTACTTTTTTTCTTATTTTTTGCCATTATGCTTCTTTTTTTGGATTAGTCGTCATTATCTCATAATCTCTTTTAAAGAAGCATAATAGTTTAAATTATCGTTCCATTCATCATAAGCTCATCTTTACCTTCTTCTGAAATCATCTCTTTATCCCATTGTGGATCAAATACTAAATGAACATAAGCTTCATCTACTAAATCAACTGCTTGTGTCACATACTTTACTTGATCAATCAATGCATCAGCAACAGGACAAGCAGGACTTGTAAGAGTCATAGTAACAGTTGCATGTAAATAAGGCTCTTTTTCTTCTATTTCTATCTTATAAATCAAACCTAAATCATAAATATTTACTGGAATTTCTGGATCATATACTTGTTTTAAATTAAATATTATTTTTTTTTCTACATCTTCTATTTGTTCTTTTGTAAAATTACTCATATTTTCTCCTTATGCAAAGGCGTTTGCATACTCTTTTATTCTTTTTATCATACCTTGTACACCGCTTTGTCTATTTGGTGTAATAATCTCTTGAAGATTTAGTTTTTGTAAAACTTGTGTATCAAAATCTATAATTTCTTGAGCTTTCATTCCTGAAAAAATTGATAATAATATTTTTACTAAACCTTTTACAATTGCTGCATTTGAGTCAGCTTTAAATACTAAAATATCATCTTTTTTTTCACATATTAACCAAACTTTTGAAGTACAGCCTTGTACTAAATTTTCATCTTTTTTATGTTTTTCTTCAAGTGGTTCTAAACTTTTACCTAAATCAATTATATATTCATATTTTTGTAAATCATCATCAAAAAGTTCTAAATCATCTTTTATCTCATCAATTTTATTTTCAACCATCTTAATCCTTTAGCATTAAAATCGCTTTTTTTAAACCTTTTATAAAGATATCAATATCTTCTTTTGTATTATAAAAAGCAATACTTACTCTTATTGTACCATCAATATTTAATTTTTTCATAATTGGTTGCGCACAATGGTGACCAGCTCTTACTGCTATATGCATTTTGTCAAGTAAAATACCAATATCTTCACTATTTAAATTTTTTATATTAAAACTTCTACTTCCCGTTGAATTTTTAGTATCATTATATAAGATGATATTTTCAACTTTTTTTAATTGTGTATATAAATAAGTACATAATTCATGTTCAAGTTTGTAAACTTCTTTTAGTGTGATTTTATTTAAGTAATCTAGTGCTTTTTTAAAGCCAATTACTCCTGCAATATTTTGTGTTCCTGCTTCATATTTATATGGAGCATCTAACATAATACTTCTTTCAAAACTTACATCATTAATTGTAGCTCCTCCTGTTTGATAAACAGGAAGTTTTTCAAGTAGGTTTTCTTTTATATATAAAGCTCCAACGCCTGTTGGTCCAAATGTTTTATGTGAAGACATAGCATAAAAATCCACATCTAAATCTTGAACATCAACCTCAAAGTGAGCCAAGCTTTGCGCTGCATCTACTAGTAAGTAGCTATTGTATTTGTGTGTTAGTTGTGCAATTTTTTTTATGTCATGTATAACACCAAATGCATTAGAAACATGAGTTATGCTTACAAAAGAGTTTGGGTTATTTTTTAAAAGCTCTTCAAAGTGTTCAAAATCAAACTCTAAATTATCTTTTGCATTTACAACTTCAAGTCCTTTATGTAAAGTTCTTCCTTGCATATGCCAAGGAGTAATATTTGAGTGATGTTCCAATGAAGAGATAATAATAGTTTTAAACTCTTTTGCAAAAGTTGAAGCTATCATATTTAAAGACTCAGTTACACCTTTTGTAAAAATTATCTGTTTTGATTGAGGTGCATTTATAAAATCTTTTAATGTGTCTCTTGTTGCTTCAAACTCTTTTGTGGCTTTATTTGCACCCCCATGGTTACTTCTATGTGTATTTGAACAAAAGTTTGTATAATAATCAACTACTTTATCAACAACTTCTTTTGGTTTTTGTGTTGTTGCTGCATTATCAAGATAGACTACACTACTATTTTTAAAAAAAGGAAAATCTTTTTTATACATGATTTATCCTTTTTAGATTTTTGATATATCTTCTAATTGCTTTTAGTTCAATTTCTCTAATAACTTGTAGTTCAATAGAGTCAATAATCATCTCTCTTGCTTTTGCTTTACTTATACCTCTTGAGCATAAATAATATAATTCATCTTCATTTAAAGTACCACAACTTGCACCATGTGCTGCTTCTAATTCATCAATATAAATTTGAAGTCTTGGATTTGCATTTATTTTTGCATCATCACTTAAAATAATAGTTTGGCTATTTTGAAAAGCTTTTGAATAAAGTGCGCTGTTTTGAACAGTTGAACTTATATCAAAAAGACAATGGGCACTCTCATCTAAAAGATGTTTTATTTTAATATCACTTGTTGTGCTTTTTGCAATATGCTCAATAAAAGCAATATTACCACTTCTTTGTTTTGCTTTATTTTTTACAATTCCATCAATATTTAAAATTGCATTCTCATTTTCTAGTTTGCTATCAAAGATATTTAAAGCAAGATCTGCTTTATACTCTAAGTTTACAAGATTAAGTATTGCATTACTTTTTAAATCAGTTTTATAGTTTGTAATAATATTTCCATTTTGTAAAGTTTGAACCTTTGCAATATTTGCTTTTACATCTTCTAAAACTGTATATTTTCTATTTGCACTTATTAAAAAATCTTTTGACAAGTCATTGTGAAAAGTCTCTAAAATATCTACATTTGCTTTTATGTTTATATTTAAAGAGTTTGTAAAAAATTTATTATTACCTTGAAAAATCGAAATTATATTTAAAGGTTTATCAAGATTTTCATTAATAGTTAAATTTAAAGTCTCTTTATTTATATAACTATTTAAAGTATATAGTTTGTTTACACTATCTTCAAATTTTTCATAAGATACTTCTAAAAATTTATTTAATTCATTTTCAAAAACCAATTCATTATTTACTAAAAAGATATTATAAAAATGTTCATCTTTTAAGTATGAATATTGATTTAAATCTAAATCTTTTTCAATATCAAAATCTAAATCTTTCTCAAAAATAGGATAAATATTAAAGCTTCTGAACTCTTCTACTTTTTTAGTTGGTAAAATATCAAGATTTAAGTTTTCTATCTCAACTACTTTCATTATCCTCTCCTAATCCCTCAAAACCTCTTTTTTGAAGTTCTAAAGCAAGATTATAATCTCCTGATTTTGCAATTTTTCCATCTTTTATAATATGTACAAAATCAGGTTTTATTAACTCTAATAATCTATCATAATGCGTAATCATCAAAACTGAACGCTTGCCATCAAGCATAGAATTAACAGCATTTGCTACAAGTTTTATTGCATCAATATCAAGTCCTGAGTCTATTTCATCTAACATAATTAAATCAGGTTTTAGTACTAAAAGTTGAAGCATTTCATTTTTCTTTTTTTCTCCACCACTAAAACCTTCATTTACATTTCTTTTTATAACTTCATTATTTATATTGTATTTTTTTATAATATCTTTTACTTCTTTTAAAAATTGTGCAGAATTTACTTCTTCTTCGTTTTTATAAGCTCTTTTTTCATTTACTGCACTTTTTAAGAAATACATATTGTTTACGCCATGAACTTCAACAGGATTTTGAAAGCTCATAAATAATCCCTCATTTGCTCTTTGGCTTGCATCAAGTTCTAGTAAATCTTTACCTTTAAAAGTTACTTCACCTTTTGTTACTTCACAATCATAGTGATCACTTAAAGCTTTAACAAGTGTAGATTTTCCTACACCATTTGTACCCATGATAACATGAACTTCACCTTCATTTATCTCTAAATTGAAATCTTTTAAAATCTCTTTATTTGCTATACTTACATCTAAATTTTTTATACTTAACATTTTTTTACCTCTTTTTTTAACCAACACTACCCTCTAGTGATACATCAAGAAGCGCTTTTGCTTCAACTGCGAACTCCATTGGTAACTCTTCTAATACATCTTTACAAAAACCATTTACTATTAATGATACCGCATTTTCTTCACTAATTCCTCTTTGTCTTATATAAAATAGTTGTTCATCAGAAATCTTTGAAGTTGTTGCCTCATGCTCAATTTTAGCACTTGAATTTTTTATATCTTGATATGGATATGTATGTGCTGAGCAGTTTGAACCAATCAATAGTGAATCACAAGCAGAAATATTTCTTGCGTTTTTTGCACTTTTTGCAACTTTTACCAAGCCTCTATAAGCATTTGAGCCATTTAATGCAGAAATACCTTTTGAAATAATTGTTGATTTAGTATTTTCACCTATGTGAATCATTTTTGTACCTGTATCAGCTTGCTGAGCAAGTGAAGTAAGAGCAACTGAGTAAAACTCACCACTACTATTATTTCCTTTTAAAATACATGATGGATATTTCCATGTTACAAGTGAACCTGTTTCAACTTGTGTCCAAGATATTTTTGAATTGTCACCTTTACAAATACCTCTTTTTGTAACAAAGTTTAAAATTCCACCTTTACCATTTTTATCCCCTGGATACCAGTTTTGAATAGTAGAGTATTTTATATGTGCATCTTTTAATGCTACTAATTCAACTACTGCTGCATGAAGTTGGCTATCATCTCTAATGGGTGCTGAACAACCCTCATTATAAGATACATAACTTCCTTCTTCTGCAATAATAAGTGTTCTTTCAAACTGTCCTGTGTTTAAAGCATTGATTCTAAAATATGTTGATAACTCCATTGGACATTTAGTATTTTTTGGAATATAAACAAAACTTCCATCTGTAAAAACAGCACAGTTTAATGTTGCAAAATAGTTATCACTATATGGAACAACTGAAGCTAAATATTTTTTTAATAAATCTGGATATTTGTTTGCAGCTTCACTTATTGAACAAAATATTATTCCTAACTCTTCAAGCTCTTTTTGAAATGTAGTTTTAACAGATACTGAATCAAATACAGCATCAACTGCAACTCCTGCAAGTTTTTTTTGCTCTTCTAATGGAATACCTAATTTTTCATATGTTTTTAAAATTTCTGGATCTACTTCATCTAATGAACCAATTGGTTTTTTAGGTGCAGAAAAGTATGATATATCTTGATAATCAACTTTATCATAACCTAATTTTGCCCAATTTGGCTCTTCCATAGTAAGCCATTTTTTATAAGCTTTAAGTCTAAAATCAAGTAACCATTGCGGCTCCTCTTTTTTAGCAGATATTGCTTTTATTACATCTTCATTTAAGCCTTTTGGAAAAGTATCTGAGTTTACAATTGTCTCAAACCCAAGGCTATAATCATTTTGTATAACGTTATTTATTGTCTCATTTTTCATAAAAACTCCTAAATAGGACATTAATTGTCTTATTTAGGAAATTGTAGCATAATTATATGTTCTTGTAAAGATAGTATTTTGTTATTTGATACTTTTTTCAAGTCGATTAGTATAAAATGATATGGGATAAGTAAGTAGTAAGTACCCAATTGCTAGAGGAATATAACTTTCTAGTGTAGAGTATGTATAAGCATTTACTTCTTGTGCATTCATTGTAAATTCAGAAATTGATATAATTGATAATAATGAAGAGTCTTTTATAATTGTAGCAAATTGACCAGTTAAAGCTGGAAGCATTCTTTTAAAAGCTTGTGGAAAGATTATATATCTATACATTTGATAGTTACTCATTCCTAAACTTATGCTTGTTTCATATTGTTCAAGCTCAATTGATTCAATAGCTGCACGAATTATCTCGCACACATAAGCCCCAGCAAAAATAGCAAGTATAAAAATACCAACTATATATCTATTATTAAATCCAAGATTATTAGCAAAAACATAGAAAAATATTAATATTTGAACAAGTAGGGGAGTTCCTCTAATTATTTCTATATAAAATCTCGCAAAAAATCTTAGAAAAATTAGTTTAGAGTTTTGAGCATAAGCAAAAAATAAACCTATAATCAGACTTAAAATCAATGCAAATATAGAAATAAGAATAGTCATAAAAAAACCATCAATAAACTTTTGCCTATATTCAAAAACACTATCCCAAGCAAAATCATAACTTACATTTGAAAACATAAAATATAAAATAGCAAAAACAGTGATTGTTAAAATTGCTAGATTAAAAGCATAGACTCTTTTACTTAAAGAGTCTTGCTTATTATGTGAAAGTTCATTTATAAAATAATCTTTGAATTTGATAGTTAACTCCTAAAAGAAAAAAGATATATTTAATTTATCAAATGTTTTTTTTGCATCTTCTAAATATTTATAAGCAAAATCATCAAATGTTCCATCATCTTTTGCTTTTTTTATAAACTCATCAACTTGTGATTTTAGTTTAGTATCATCTTTTCTTAAAGCAACACCCCAATATTCAAAATCTTTTTGAAAAGGTTTTAAAAGTGCAACAGTTGTATCTTTGTGCTTTATATTATTTCTATATATAGTTAATTGATCATATAAAAATCCATCAGCTTTTCCTTGAACAACTTCTAAAACACAAGCATTTTCTTTATCAAAAACTAAAACATTTGCATTTTTTAAATGTTTTTGTGCATAAACATGACCAGTTGAACCTTTTTTAACTGCAACAGTTTTACCCATTTGGTCTAAATCATCAATACTTTTTACTCCTGATTGTTTATTTGCAAGTATTGCTAATGCAGATTTTGCATAAGGAATTGAAAAATTAATTGATTTTTCTCTCTCTTTTGTAATAGTCATAGAAGAAATAATCATATCAACTTTTCCTGTTTTAAGTGATGGAATAAGACCATCCCAAGCAATATTTTCTATTTTTAATTCTTTATTCATTGATCTTGCAATCATTTTTGCAAAGTCCACAGAAACACCTGTTGGGTTTCCATCTTTGTCACTCATTTCAAATGGAGGATATGCTAATTCCATTCCAACTTTTAATATTTTATTTTCTTCTTTCTTCTCATTATTTGAATCAGAGCATCCTGAAAATAATAAAAGAAAAGTAGCTGACAATATTAGTAAAACTAACTTTTTCATTTTAATCCTTCGTGTATAAAAAAAATTTAATTTATAATATCTATTTATTAGTAAAAACTCTATCAACTTTTAAGATTAATTTTTTCAATCATCATATCAAAGTGAATATAAATAATATTAAAGATAAAATATTATTTTAAAAATTTGTTACTTTTAGTAAATAACAAAGTTTAAGTTGTTTAATTAAGACAAATTTTATCCGATTTTCAATAGAATACAAAAAATTAAATGGTAATACAATTAAATTATCGATTAGGAAAAGAAATATGATGGAAGTTTATTTAGATAACAATGCTACAACAATGGTTGATCCACTAGTTTTTGAACAGATGAAACCATTTTTCTGTGAAACTTATGGTAATCCTAACTCTTTACATAGATTTGGAGCTGGGACTCATCCAAAAATGATGGAAGCATTAGATTATTTATATACTGGAATAAATGCAGATGATGAAGATGATATTATTATTACTTCGAATGCTACTGAAAGTATTAATACAGTAATAAAAGGTGTATGGGTTGATGAAATATTAAATGGTAATAAAAATCATATTGTAACTTCAGAAGTAGAACACCCAGCAGTTACAGCAGCATGTAGATTTTTAGAATCACAAGGCGTGAGCATTACTTATTTGCCAGTAAATGAAAATGGCGTTATTGAAGCAAATACAGTAAAAGAAAATATTAAAGATGATACAGCTTTAGTTAGTATTATGTGGGCAAATAATGAAACTGGAAAACTTTTTCCTATTGAAGAAATTGGAAAAATCTGTAAAGAAGCAAATGTATTATTTCATTCAGATGCAACACAAGCAATTGGAAAAGTTCCTGTTGATGTACAAAAAGCAAATTTAGATTTTATGTCTTTTTCAGCACATAAATTTCATGGACCAAAAGGTGTTGGTGGAACATATATTAAAAAAGGTGTTAAATTAACTCCATTACTACATGGTGGTGAGCAAATGGGTGGCAAAAGAGCTGGTACAGTTGATGTTGCATCAATGGTAGGAATGGGATATGCTATGCATTTAGCTACAAATGAAATGGCTTTAGCTTATGAAGATAATCATGTAAGAAAATTAAGAGATAGACTTGAAAGTGCAATTTTAGAACTACCTGAAACACTTGTTATTGGTGGAACTGAAAATAGAACTCCAAATACAACGCTTATTTCAATTAGAGGTGTTGAGGGTGAATCTATGTTATGGGATTTAAATCAAAAAGGAATAGGTGCTAGTACAGGAAGTGCATGTGCATCTGAAGATTTAGAAGCAAATCCAGTAATGAATGCATTTGGAAGTGATAGTGAGTTAGCACATACTGGAGTTAGATTTAGTTTAAGTAGATTTAATACACAAGAACAAATTGATTATGCGATTGAGGTAATTGTAAATGCAGTTAAAAGATTAAGAAACTTATCAAGTTCTTATGCATATGCACCAAAATCACATGAATCTGGATTATAAAAAGAAATATAAAGGAATAATAAAATGGCAAAAAATGATTTAATTAGCGGATCTATTTGGGATGAGTATTCAGATCAAGTTGTAAATAGAATGAATAACCCTCAACATCAAGGGGAAATTACAGAAGAAAGAGCAAAAGAGTTAAATGCAAAACTTATTATTGCTGATTTTGGTGCAGAATCATGTGGTGATGCAGTTAGACTTTATTGGGCAGTTGATGAAGCTACAGATAAAATTTTAGAGTCAAAATTTAAATCTTTTGGATGTGGTACTGCAATTGCATCAAGTGATGTTATGGCTGAGTTATGTGTAGGTAAAACAGTTGATGAAGCAATTAAGATTACAAATATTGATGTTGAAAAAGCATTAAGAGATAATCCAGATACTCCTGCTGTTCCACCTCAAAAAATGCACTGTTCTGTTATGGCGTATGATGTTATTAAAAAAGCAGCATCACAATATAAAGGTGTTGATATGGAATCTTTTGAAGAAGAAGAGATTGTTTGCGAATGTGCAAGAGTTTCATTAGCAACTATTAAAGAAGTAATTAAAATTAATGATTTAAAAACAGTTGAAGAAATCACAGATTATACAAAAGCTGGTGCATTTTGTAAATCATGTATCAAGCCAGGTGGACATGAAGAAAAAGATATTTACTTAGTAGATATTTTAAAAGATACAAGAGCTTCAATGGATGAAGAAAAGTTAAAAGATGCAGCTGATGCAAGTGCAAGTGGTGAATTGACTTTTGACAAGATGACTTTAGTTCAAAGAATTAAAGCAATTGATTCAGTTTTAGATGAAGATATTAGACCAATGCTTGTAATGGATGGTGGTAATATGGAAATTATTGATATTAAAGAAAACTTACCTCATTATGACTTATATATTAGATACTTAGGTGCATGTTCAGGATGTGCTTCTGGAAGTACTGGAACATTATACGCTATTGAGTCAATATTAAAACAAAAAATTGACGAAAACTTAAGAGTTTTACCTATTTAAATCTATCAAATAAAAGAGAGTTCTCTCTTTTATTGATATTCATCAATCTATTAATTTATTTTTTTATGTACAATTTTATAAAACATATAAGGGTAAATTATGGAAGAAACAATTAAATCTTTTCTTACACAAGATCATAGAGACTGTGATGAAGAGTTTGCAAATATGGAAAATGCAGTAGCTTCACAAGATTGGGCAAAATCAGAAGAGAGTTTTGAAAAATTTGCAAAAGATTTACAAACACATTTTGATATGGAAGAAAAAGTAATGTTTCCAGTTTTTGAAGAGATCACTGGCATGACAAATGGACCAACTCAAGTTATGAGAATGGAACATGCACAAATGCTAAATGTTGTTTCTCAAATGAGAGAAGATATTGCTAAGCAAGATAAGAATCATTTTTTTGGATTAAGTGAAAGTTTGATGATGCTTACGCAACAACATAATATGAAAGAAGAGCAAATGCTTTATGCAATGGCTGATGCTCATATACAAGAACAAAAAAGTTCAGTTATAGAAAAAATGAAAGAATTAAAAAGAGTGAATTAAATGTTTAACCAAGGATTATCATTAGATCAAGCACCACCAATTTCTGTACCTTTTAGGTTTTTTTTAACAGCACCAATTTTTGCTATGCTAATTGGAGTAATGTTTTTAATTTATCCAGCAGAACTTATAACAAATAGGTTTTCAAGTGAAACTATAGCTATGGTTCATATGTTTACTTTAGGTGTATTATCAATGATAATTTTTGGTGCAATGCAACAAATGATGCCTGTACTTGCAGGTGCACCTATTAAAAGAGCCAAGCTTTTTGCAACAGTTGTACATACTTTTTTAACATTGGGAACTATATTTTTTGTATTAAAGTTTTTATACTATCAAAATGAGTTTTTAATTGCAGCGATTGTTTGTCTAGCTATATCTTTTTTGACTTTTTTTATTACAGCAATAAGACTATTATTTAAAGTAAAATATGTTACTTCTACGGTAAATGTTATGAAACTATTTGCTATTGCAGGAGTTTTAACAGCACTTTTAGGTTTACATTTAGCTGGTGCACATTTAAGTGGTAATATGGGTTCAAACTATTTATCTTTTGTAAATATTCATATTTTACTTGGTATATTTGGCTTTGCTGCATTACTTATTATTGGTGTGTCATTTCAAGTAATACCTATGTTTTATGTTGCTTTAGATTTTCCTAAATCAGTTCAAAATAGACTTCCTTTATCTATATTTTTACTTATTATTTCTTATTTTGCTTTTGCATTTTTAGATCTTAATTTTTATATTTATAAAGTACTATTTGCAATATTTTTTGTTATATATGCATTTCATGGACTAAACTCGTTAAATAATAGAAGAAGACCTGTTTCTGATGTAACACTTTGGTATTGGAAAGTATCTTTATATTCTCTTGTAATAGCAATGCTAAATTGGCTCTTTGTTCCACAAGATTCATCTTATTTTTTAACTATTTTATTTGCTTTTGGATTTTTATTTTCATTATTACAAGGAATGGTTTATAAAATTATTCCATTTTTGTGTTGGTTTCATCTAAGTTCAAAAGGATACTTTGATATTCCAACAATAAAAGAGATAATTCATGAGGATTTAATTAAAATTCATTTTTATATTTATATGGCTTCATATGTTTTCTTTTTATTATATGGTTTTTTTAGTCAAATATTTATAACTATAGCAGCAATTTTATTTATTTTATCTAATATCTTATTTTTTATAAATTGTGTACTTGGAATGAGAAAGTATGCAAGCATTTCTAAAAAAGAGCCTTTACAAACTTTCGTACAATCATAGTTATGTTATAATATCCTTTAATACTAAAAAAGGGGATATTATGACTGCACAAGATAAAGAGTTAGAACAACTTCACGATACTATTATTTCAGATGTAAATTCACTTGTTGATAAATATATGTCTATTGTTGGATGGGATGTACCTGAAAATAATGAAGATGAAGCAAAAGATAAAATATTAGCAATTATAAAAGATGCCATTAAAAAGATTGAGGAAGAGAGTTAATGTCAAAACAAAATAATCAAATTTTAAAAAATACAAATGCAAAAATATTAGATGAGTTTAATGCTTCTGTTATGTTTGATAAAGAGCTTTATGCGCAAGATATAAAAGGCTCAATTGCACATAGCCAAATGCTTTTTGAACAAGGGATTTTATCAAAAGAAGATAAAGAAGCAATCCATAAAGGACTTTTACAAGTAAAACAAGAGATTGAAAGTGGTGAATTTGAGTTTAAAATAGAGCATGAAGATATTCACATGGCAGTTGAGAGTAGATTAACTGAAATTGTAGGTGAAGCTGGAAAAAGACTTCATACAGCAAGAAGTAGAAATGATCAAGTTGCAACTGATTTTAGACTTTATGTACAAGATAAAAATATAAGTATCAAACAACAAATAAAAGAGTTAATTAATACTTTTGTAAATGTAGCTTCAAAACATACAACTACTTTAATACCTGGAATGACACATTTACAGCATGCTCAACCTATCAATTTTGGGTACCATTTACTAGCTTATGCAAACATGTTTAAAAGAGATTATGAAAGATTTGAAAGTTCATATGAAAGAAATAACTTTTCACCTTTAGGAAGTGCTGCCCTTGCTGGAACACCTCATAATATAAATCGAGATAGTACATGTTCACAACTTGGATTTTATTCACCTACAACTCATGCAATGGATAGTGTAAGTGATAGAGATTTTGCTTTGGAGATTTTATTTAATATAAGTACAACAATAATGCACATAAGTAGAATTTCAGAAGAGCTTGTAACTTGGTCTTCATATGAGTTCCAATTTGTAAGAATGAGTGATGAATATGCAACTACTTCTTCTATTATGCCACAAAAGAAAAATCCAGATGTTCCTGAACTTTTAAGGGGTAAAACAGGAAGAGCATATGGTAATTTGATTTCATTATTTACAGTAATGAAAGGTTTACCACTAGCATATAATAAAGATACACAAGAGGATAAAGAGGGCGTATTTGATTCTGTTAAGACAATAGAAGTATCCCTTGCAATCTTAAATGAAGTAATTAAAACTATGATTGTAAATGAAGATAAGATGTACAATGCTTGTAAAATAGGGCATTTGAGTGCTACTGATTTGGCTGATTATTTAGTACAAAAACAAAATATGCCTTTTAGAACAGCTTATTATATTACAAAAGATGTAGTAGCAACAGCAAATAAATTAAATAAAGATATTAGTGAACTAACAATTGAAGAAATAAGAAACTCAAATGAACAAATTAGTAATATAGATGAGGAGATTTTAAATTATCTTGATTTAGAAGCTTCAATGAATGCAAGAGATTCATTTGGTGGAACATCTACAAAACAGACAAATATACAAATAGAACTACTAAAAACTTGGTTAGAATCTAAATAAAATATTAGATGAGCAAAGTCTCATCTAATATTAATTAAGTAGGAATTTTTTAGTAGCTTCATATAAGGCTTGAACATCTGTTTTACCAATAAAACCATCAACACCAATATCTTTCATTTTATTTTTAACAGCATCTGTTGTCATTGATGAGTTAACTATTACAGGAATAAAATTGTGTGAACTATTATCTTTTATAAAAGATGCAACTTGGAAACCATCAGCTTCTGGCATCTCAATATCTGTTATAATTAAACCTATGCTTTTAGGATCTACTTCTTGTATTCTTTGAAGTAATAAAGCACCATTGTTATAAATTTCAAACTTTAATTTTGCTTTTTGGAAAAATTTTCTTAATACTTCCCTTGCAACTCCTGAATCTTCTGCTGCTAGAACTAATTTATCAGAGTTTAATGGAGCATCAACATATTTGTTAACTTCATCTTGTCCATCACCTGTCCAACCAATATCTTTTAGTAGTTGTTCAGCATTAAATACAGTACATAATTCATCTTTATCATTAACTCTTACATAAGTTGTATATGTTATTTTTGAGTTTGTCTCTTCTGTATGTCTTAACTCTTCAGTAGTTTTTTCAACGATATCTAACATATCTTTAATTAAAAATCCTACTTTTTTATGATTAAATTCACAATATATTATAAGTTTATACTCATCTATTTGCATCTTTTGTTGGCCTAGCCATGCATCTAAATTTACTAAAGTAACAGGTTCACCCCTAATAGTAGCAATACCTGCAATTATATTTGAATCACTTGGTGTGTCATTTATTGTTACTTCTTCTTTAATAACAAAAGCTTTTACTTTTGCAATATTGATTGCATAAATATTGTTATGACTAGTGTAAAATACGGCTAATTGTTGAACATTTCTTTTATGGCCTTGTGTCATTTGTTCAACGCTACTATTAATATCGCTCATATTATTCCTTTTTATGTGATACTTAAATTATATATCTTTTTTTCTTATAATCAACTTTTTTATAAAAGTTATTTTACTTCTTCTTATTTAACAATTTTTTTATTGTTACAGAAGCCATCATAAGACCAAATGAACCTGTAACTCCTTCAAAGCTTCCTTTTTCTATACATAAAGGCTCTTCTGAAGAAAAAACTACTTTAAACTTCTTTTTGAACCCTTGTGCTTTAAGCTCAGTTCTTATTTTTCTAATAAAAGGGTCATTATAAGTTTTCCAAATAGATAAATACTCAATTTTACTAGGATCAATTCTTTTAGCTCCACCACTTGTACTAATTACTTTAGTATAGTGTTTTTTTATTAGATGAACTTTAGGTGTTACATCATCTATTGCATCTAAAATATAATCAAATTGTGAAAAATCAAAGTTATCAATCCACTCTTTTGTTATCTTAACATGAATTGGTGTCACTTTTGGATATTTTTGTGCTAATGCTTCAACTTTTACTTTTCCAATGTTACCCTCACTACCCATTTGTCTATTTAAATTTGACTCTTCATAAGTATCAAAATCTACAATAGTAATATCAGTAACACCTGTCCTATAAAGTGCATCAAGGGCAAAACTTCCTACTCCACCAACTCCAAGCAGTATAATTTTTGCTTTTGTAAATTTATTAAAGTTTTCTTCACCAAATAGTTTTTTTGTTCTATCATATCTCATCTAATCTACTCTTTTAAAAATTTTAGATATTATAGCATAAAATAATTTATGGAGTCGTTGATGGAAAAAGAACCTATGACAAGAGATGGATATGAAAAAATTACAGGAAATCTAGACTTCTTGAAATCAAAAGAGAGACCTCAAACTGTTATTGCTTTAGATGAAGCAAGACAATTAGGAGATTTAAAAGAGAATGCTGAGTATCATGCTGCAAAAGATAAATTAAAATTAATTGATACACAAATTGCAGAATTGAGCAATATTATTAGTAAAGCAGTAATTATTGATCCCTCAACACTACCACATGATAAAGTTAGTTTTGGTTCAACTGTTAGTTTAGTAGATGTTGATACAGAAGAAGAGTATACTTATACAATTGTTGGTGGAATAGAATCAAATGCGGAAAAAGGATTTATCTCTTTTAATTCACCTTTAGCAAAACAGTTAATGGGAAAAGAAGAGGGAGATGAACTTCAAGCTACACTTCCAGGAGGTGTTAGAACTTTTGAAGTATTAGAAGTTTATTACAAGGAGATAAATTTATAATGAATGTAGCAATTATTGGAGCTAGTGGCTATACTGGTTTAGAGCTAATAAAAATATTAATTACTCATTCAAAATTTAATATTTCATATATAGCTAACTCAACGGGAGATATAAATGTACAAGATTTGCATCCAAGCTTAAAAGGGCTAATTGATATGCCTGTGGAAGTAGCAAATGCAAATGAAGTTGCAAAAGTTGCAAAACTTGCTTTTTTAGCACTACCACATAAAACATCTATGTCTTTTGCAAAAGAGTTATTAGCTTTAGGTGTTAAAGTAGTTGATTTAAGTGCTGATTATAGATTAGAACTTGAAAATTATGAAAAACACTATTGTCCCCATGAAGATAAAGAAAATATCTCAAGTGCAGTCTATGGCTTACCTGAGTATTATAAAAATCAATTAAAAGATGCAAACTTAGTTGCAAACCCTGGATGTTATCCAACAGCTTCACTTTTAGCTTTGCTTCCTTTTGTGGATTATATTGATGAAAATAGTCCAATATTTATTGATGCAAAATCAGGAGTTACAGGTGCAGGTAAAAAGTTAAATGAGATAACACAGTTTGCTCATATAAACGAAAATACTCATGCATATAATCCTTTCAAACATAGACATATGCCTGAGATTCAAGAAAAAGTTAAACTTCTTAAAGATAAAGATTTTAGTGTTAACTTTGTACCACATTTAATACCTGTTACAAGGGGAATGTTAGTTTCAGTTTATGCAAGCTTAAAAGATGAAGTTGATGTGGAAACTATATTAGAAAAAAGTTATAAAAATAGTGAGTTTGTAAGAGTTAGAAATAGTGCAGTTGATATAAAATCAACATCAGGAACAAACTTTTGTGATATTTTTGTAGCAAGAAATGGCAAAGCACTTTTTATTAACTCTTCAATTGATAATTTATTAAGAGGAGCATCTTCACAAGCTGTTGTAAACGCAAATATTATGTGTGGCTTTGAAGAGGGCGAAGGAATACCTAAAATTGCCTATGCACCTTAATATAAATGATGGTGCAATCTTTGTAGCAGACTCGCACTATAATGAAAAGAATCAAGAGTTCTTAATCTTTTTAGAAAAACTAAAATCTAAAAAGATTAAGACTGAACAGCTTTTTTTGATGGGAGATATGTTTGATTTTATCTCATCTGAAAGCAGTTATTTTGTAAAAAAAAATCAAAAGCTTATTGATATAATAAATGAACTTGCAAAACAGATAAAAATAATATATTTAGAAGGAAATCATGATTACAACATGAAACCTCTTTTTTTAGATGTTTTAGTAGTAAAAAGAGAAGATCAAGCTATTTTTATGAAGTATCAAAATAAAAAACTTGCACTTTCACATGGAGATAATTTTACTCCAAATTTATATAATATTTATTGTAAAATTATTAGAAACCATAAGTTATTGAAGTTTTTAAACTCTATTGATTATAATAATTTTATTTCAAAAAAGATATATTATTCTTTGATGAAAAAAAATATTTGCCATAATTTTATAGCTTTTGAAGAGTTAGCAAAAAAAAGAGTTGAAAATTTTGAAGCAGATATTATTATTGAAGGACACTTTCACCAAGGTAAAGAGTATGACTTTGGAAATAAAAGATATGTAAATGTACCTTCTCTTTGTTGTAGTAGTGAGTATATGGTACTAAAGGAAAATATTTTCAAGAAAGTAAGTTTATGAATTTAGAGTTTTTATTTTTTATAATTGCAGTTATATTTTTATCATTACCTTTTATTTTTTATAATAAAAGAAAAGCTACAAAACTTAAAAATATAAATCCAAAAATAAAAAATCATATCCATATAAGTCAACTTGAATTGCCTTTGAAAATACAGAGATTAGATTTTGCAACAAATAGTAATATAGTAAGAAAAATATTTCATACTTTTGAAGTATTAGATATAAAAAGTTTAAATACAAAGCAATTAGAAAAAAAAGAGTGGCATAGTTGGCAAATATCTATGTTACTTAATCTTTATAAAAATGATAAAGATTTTTTTATACCAAATAAAGAAAAGCTATTTCATAAAAATATACTTAACCTTGATAATAAGTCATTAAATAGTTTTATTCAAACTATTTTATTAAAGTATAAAGCCAATGTTGATATAAAAGCTTCAAAAAATATTTTAAGTGATGATGTTATTTGGACAAATAAAGAGATATCAATACTTTTTTATTTTCTAACAACATATAAGCAATAAAGGATAGATTATCGCAAAGTTTAAAGTAGTAAGTGAGTATGAACCAGCAGGAGATCAACCACAAGCAATAAAAGCTTTAAGTGATTCAATAATAAAAGGTGAAAAGTATAATACTCTTCTTGGTGTAACTGGAAGTGGAAAAACTTATACAATGGCAAAAGTTATTGAAAAAACACAAAGACCAACTTTGATTATGACACATAATAAAACGCTTGCCGCACAGCTATATTCAGAATTTAAGGCATTTTTTCCAAATAATCATGTGGAGTATTTTATCTCTTATTATGACTACTATCAGCCAGAAGCTTATATTCCAAGAAGTGATTTGTTTATTGAAAAAGACTCTTCAATAAATGAGGAATTAGAAAGATTAAGACTTAGTGCAACAGCATCACTTTTATCTTTTGATGATGTTATTGTAATTGCTTCTGTTTCTGCAAATTACGGTTTAGGTAATCCTGAAGAGTACAAAGCAATGGTTCAAAGAATTGAAGTTGGTTTTGAATACTCACAAAAGAAGTTTTTATTAAAACTTGTAGAGATGGGTTATAAAAGAAATGATAAGTTTTTTGATAGGTCTGATTTTAGAGTAAATGGAGATGTAATAGATATTTTCCCTGCTTATTTTGAAGATGAATTTATAAGAGTTGAGTTTTTTGGTGATGAGGTTGAAACAATTAGTAAGCATGAATACTTAACAAATACAAGAATAAAAGAGTTAGATGAAGTAATAATATACTCTGTTAATCCTTTTGTTGTTTCAAATGACAAACTAGCAGTTGCTGTAAAACAAATAGAAGAAGAGTTAAAGCAAAGACTTGAGTTTTTCAAACAAGAAGATAAACAAGTAGAGTATCAAAGATTAAAACAAAGAGTTGAATTTGATTTAGAGATGATTGAAAGCACAGGTATGTGTAAAGGAATTGAAAACTACGCAAGACATCTTACTGGACAAAAACCAGAAGAAACTCCTTACTCTTTGATAAGTTATTTCGAACAAATGAAAGAGGATTTTTTATTAATTGTTGATGAGTCACATGTATCTTTACCACAATTTAGAGGAATGCATGCAGCTGATAGAAGTAGAAAAGAAGTACTTGTAGAGTATGGATTTAGACTACCAAGTGCACTTGATAATAGACCTTTAAAATTTGATGAGTTTATAAATAAAGCACCACACTTTGTTTTTGTAAGTGCCACACCAAATGAATTAGAACTTGAAAAAAGTGCGGTAGTAGCTGAACAGATTATTCGACCAACAGGTCTTTTAGATCCTGTTATTGAGATTATGGATAGTGAATATCAAGTAGAAAAACTTTATGATGAAATTAAAAAAGTAGTAGAGAAAAATGAAAGGGTTTTAGTAACAGTTTTAACTAAAAAAATGGCAGAAGAGTTGTCTTCTTATTATTCTGATTTGGGAATTAAAGTAAAATATATGCATAGTGAAATTGATGCAATTGAAAGAAACCAAATCATTAGAGAGTTAAGACTTGGAGAGTTTGATGTGCTTATTGGAATCAATCTTTTAAGAGAAGGTCTTGATATTCCTGAAACTTCATTAGTTGCTATATTAGATGCAGATAAAGAGGGCTTTTTAAGAAGTAAAACTTCACTTATTCAAACAATGGGTAGAGGTGCTAGAAATGAAAATGGTAGAGTAATTCTTTTTGCTAAAAGAATAACAGGTTCTATGCAGTTTGCAATTGATGAAACAAACAGAAGAAGAAAAATCCAAGAGGAGTATAATAAAAAACATAATATTACTCCAAAATCAACAAAAAGAAAACTAGATCAAAATCTAAAACTTGAAGAGTATGATGATTTGGCTTGGAAAAAACAAAAATTAGATAAAATGCCAGCAAGTGAAAAGAAAAAACTACTACTTGAATTAAACAAAAAAATGAAAAAAGCTTCAAGTGAGTTAAATTTTGAAGAAGCTATTAGATTAAGAGACGAAATAGATAAAATTAAAAAACTCTAAAGGCTTATCTTGAAATAAGCCTTTTATTTATGATAGTAACAGGAGAAAAAAAGCTTGTATTTAGTAAGCATTTTTCGCATCTTTTAATATGAAAACTTATAGCGTAAGTATTTAAAATACTATTTTTATTTTTTAGTTCTTGAAAAATATCCAAAGCTTTTTGAAACTCTTTTTTATAATATAACCCTAAGGCCTTTTCAAAAGAGTCTATTTGTATTTGCTCTTCTTGTGTTGGTTTTCCCTCTTTGAAAACTTCATATATATTAAAAGGTGCTTTTATTGTATCTTCTATAGAAATAGTATCAAGAAGTCTAATTGTGTAATCTTTTTTTAATGCAATCTTTACACTTTGTGAAATAATACAAGAGGTTTTATAAATCTTACAAGCTTGTTCTAAAATTGAAGCTTTATTTACTTCACTTCCAAGTGCTGTATAGTCATTTCTATCATCTGCTCCCATCTCTCCAACATAAGCTTTTCCACTATTTATTCCTATTCTAATTTTTATTTTCAAAGGTGAATTTTCTTCATAGTTTTTATTTATTTCTTCTAAGGCTTTTAGTTGTTCAAGTGCAGATGTCAATGCAAGATCTTGATGATTATTTACACTAAAAGGAGCATTCCAGTAAGCCATAATAGAATCACCAATAAACTTATCAACAGTACCTTTATTTTTCATAATGATTTTAGTCATTGGATTCATATATTTATTTAAAAATTTTGTTAGTTTTTCAGGATCATTAATTTTGTTAGTTATTTGTGAAAAACCTATAATATCACTAAAGAAAATTGTAATATCTTTTTGTTTTGTTCTTAAATAATGACTATTTTCATCTTTTAATAAATCATTCATTACATTATTTGATACTTTAGCTGCAAATTTTTTCTTTAATGTCATTAACTCTTTTGTTTTTTTGATAAAAATTATTGTTATGGTACAAATAAAAGCAATTATTAAAGACAGAAAAATAAAAGCACTATTTATAAATATATTTTCAATATAAAAAAAGTAGCAAATAGTAAAGCTTATAAAAAAGAGTAACAATAAACTAACATATGAACTAAATAAAATTTTATTGAAAAAAAGAGTTAAAAAAAGTGATGTAAAAATAATAAAAATCGATGCACTTATAAAATTATCTTGCCAGTTTACATTTATAAAAAAATTGCTATTTAGAATATTTTCTATTATTGTTGCATGAATTTGTGTAGTAGATAGTTTTTTATCTATTAATGTGTTATTTAAACTTACCACATCTAAAGCTGAACTTCCTATTAAAACTATTTTATTATCAAAGATTGTTTTATCATAATTTTTATTTAAAATATCAACTGCTGATATGGTTTTAAAACAGTTATTTTTATAATAACTTAAACTTAATGATGCTTTTTTATCTACACTAATATTTAAATTATCAAGTTCTATTTTATAGCTTGAGTTTTCAATTTGTTTAATAAGAATATTTTTACTATCTTTTAGTGTTCTTATTATTTCTAGTGCAAAAGATGGGTAAAGTTCATTTTCATACTTTATTATTAAAGGAACATTGCTTAAAATAGGAGAATCACTATTTATAATATTTAAAAAGCCACTTGAATAAGCACTATTTTGTAGTAAAGAAATATTCATATTAATATTATTTGCTTCTAAAATATCTATTTTATTTAATTTTGTTTTTTTTAAAGTTCCTACAGTAGTTGGCTTTTGTGATATTTTTTGCTTAAAAGAGTTATTAAAAAAATGATATCCTAAAATTATGGGTTTTGAAGAGTTCTTAATGGCTTTTGAAAAAAGTTCATCATAATTTGGAAGTTGTCTATTTATTTTCAAATCAAGTGATTTTAATACATTAAAAGGAGAGTTTATATCTTCTTTTGAAAATATAATATCAACACCAATAACTTTTAAGTTTGTTGTTTGCAATTCATCTATTAATTTAGCAAATAGATCTCTTCTCCAAGGCCATTGTGCAGTTTGATTTATACTTTTATCATCAATATCAACTATTATTACATTTTTACTTTGATGACTTTTATTTTTATGTTTTAATAAAAAGCTTTTTATTTCATTGTCAAGATTTAAAAATAAATCTGGATAGCTTTTAAAAGTAAAAAATATAGAGCAAAAAACAATGATAAAAATTACTAAGTATTTAAATAAAGCCTTCATAGGTTAAATGTTAGCTAAAAAATGTTAACATAATAATAAATAATAAACAAGGGTATATTTTTGAAAGCTTTAATACTAACACTACTTTTTATATCATTATCATTTGCAAATGATATAGGAACTGTTGAAAAAGTAGTTATTGATGATAATAAAAATCAAGTAGCATTAGTGCAAAGAGGAAAAGATACATTACCTATAATTGGCGTTGGCTTTAAGATTAAAGAAAATGATATTATAAAAACATTTGATACTTCAAAAGTAAAAATTAGATTTCTTGATAATACTATAGTTTATGTGGGAGTAAAAACAATATTTGAAATATCAAAATACTCTTATGATAAGAGTAACAAAGAAAATAACAAAGTAGATTTTAAAATTAAAAAAGGAAGTTATAAAATAAAAACAGGAAATATTGAAAAACTTGCACCTAAAAAGTTTAAAATCCAAACAGATAATTTTATAATAGGAATTAACAAATGAAAAATCTTTTTTTTATAATTTGCTTATTTTCTTTTGCAAATAGTACAATTATTGTAGGTGACCAAAGTAAAGTCTCTAGTTTAAGTGGTGATATAAAAGTTAGTTCACAAAAATCAAATATTACAAAAAACTTAAGCCTTGCGCAAGTAGTTGAAATTAAACAAGATGGTAAGCTAAGTGAAGTTAGAATTCTAAAAAAAGGTGAGTTAAAAGATATTTTAAAACTTACTTCAACAACTGATTTAAGTAAAAAAATAGATATAAAAGTAGGGCTTTTTAATAAAAACGATGCTTTGAAAACTTATGAAGGATTATTGAATTATTTCAATAAAGAAGAGATTGTAATAACAAAAAAAGATGAAAACTACTTAATAAGACTAGAAGATATAAACTATGCATATGCAAAAAATATCTTTTCTGAAATAAAAGAGTATTTAAGGAAATAGATGAAAAAAGCTACAAAAGCTGAAATTCAAATAATAAAAGAGGCATTTCAAGAAAAATTTAATAATGCAGTAACTGAATTAAATTATAAAAATGATTATGAATTATTAATTGCAATTATTTTAAGTGCCCAATGTACAGATAAAAGAGTAAATATAATAACTCCTGCACTATTTGAAAAATACCCAGATGTATTTACACTAGCAGATGCAAAAATAGAAGAAGTAAAAGAGCTTTTAAAATCTTGCTCTTTTTTTAATAATAAAGCAAAAAATATTATAAAGATGGCACAAAGTGTTATTTTGAATTATGATGGTGATATTCCCCATAATGAAAAGGAGTTAATAAAACTAGCTGGTGTTGGAAATAAAACAGCAAATGTATTTATGATTGAGTATACAGGAGCAAATTTAATGGCTGTAGATACTCATGTTTTTAGAGTCTCTCACAGGCTTGGACTATCATATGAGAAAACAGTTGAAAAAACAGAAGCAGAATTAGTAAAAAAATTAAAAGATGATTTACATATTTTTCATCAAGCAATGGTACTTTTTGGAAGATACACATGTAAAGCTATAAATCCTGATTGTAATAATTGTCTTTTCCCTCAAGTTTGTAAAACAACAAAATCTTTTAAACCTGCATAAAGTAATTAGTTTTTTTTATTTATATTAGTTTTTCTTTTTGTTTGTTATTGTATAAATAAGCAATAAGGAGGCTAGTATGTCAAGAGAAACTATAAAAGTAAAAGAGTTTAAAATCTCTCAAACGAAAACTGGTTTAATTGAAGTATTTCACGTAGAAAAACCATATGGTGACTCTAGTTATCCAGTATTTAGAGTTGAAGTTACAAATGAATTAGGTGAAAAAAGTGCTATTGAATTGCCTTATGCAAACTTAAAAGAGCTAATAAGTGCAATTGAAGAGTCAAAAAATGTTTGCCATGAAATTCCACACACATTTCCCCATGATGAACTTGCATCAGGAGTAGGAGGAGGGCAGTAGTAAAATACTACTTCAAGCCCTTTTTTAATCTTTGTTTGAACTCATCTTTAGATAGATATTTACTAGTACTTAGCGTAGGTATTTTATCTTCAGTACTTAAAGATTTCTTTGATTCATCAACTTTTAGATTTTTTACCATTCCAATTTTTAAACTCTTAAGTATTGTAAGAATAGTACTTAAGTTTTTATTGTCAACTTCAAAAGATATTTTTGCCATTAATTCTCTCTTTTTTTCTTCTATTATATCAAAAAATTATTTTATTATTTAACTTTTAATTAACACATCAAAGCTAATATTTGAAAAAATTTAAAGGAAGAGTATGAAAAAATCTTTAGTTTTATCATTTAGTGCTATTGCTGTTTTAAGTGCAAATGAGCAAGTAAGTTTAGAATCAATTCTTGTATCTGATACATTAAACTCAAAAGTTGTAAAAGATATAAGTAATGAAAATCTAAAATCAGCAGATTTAGCACAAGCTTTAAGTGATGTATCACCTTCAATCTCACTTGTAAGACGAAGTGGTATTGCAAATGATATTATAATAAGAGGTCAAAAAAAAGATAATATTAATATCTTAATAGATGATGCAAAGATATATGGTGCATGTCCAAATAGAATGGATCCACCAACTTCACATGTTCTTACAAATAATATACAAAGTGTTGAAGTTATTGAGGGACCTTATGATGTTGAAAGTTTTGGTACATTAAGTGCTAAAGTAAAAGTAAATACAAAAAAACCAAAAGAGGGTTTTTTAGGTGATGTAAATGTTAATTATGGAAGTTATGGTTATAGTAAGTATTCTGCAACACTTAGTGGAGGAACAAAAGATATAAAAGCACTTATCTCTGCTTCAACTGAAAGCAGTGAGCAGTATGAAGATGGAGATGGTAATACTTTAGCCCAACAACTTGAAAAAAATAGTAAAAATGATATAAACGCGTATAGTGATAAATACAAAGATATGGATGCTTATGAAAAGAAAACTTTTATGAGTAAATTATACTTTAATCTAGATGATAAACAAGAGATAAATCTATCTTATACAGCAAATAGAAGTGATGATATTTTGTATGCAAATACTGGTATGGATGCAATATATGATGACTCTGATATTTATACTTTTAATTATATAGCAAATGATTTATCAACTTTTTCTAAAAAACTAAAATTTAATACTTATTACTCAAAAGTAGATCATCCTATGGCAACAACATATAGAAAAAATGGTGCAATGGAAATGACAAATCATATGAAATCAAAAATAAAAGGTGCTAAACTTCAAAATGATATGAATCTTTTTAATGGAGTTTTAACTTTAGGCTTAGATACAAGCAAAAGAAGCTGGGAGGGAGAGTATAGTAAGAAGATGAATCCTTATTTCGCAGATAGTATTTCAAAAACTAATACAAAAAATAAAGCATTTTTTGCAAAATACGATAAAGATATAAATGCTTTTAATATTGAACTTGCTTCAAGATATGATAGAACTGATATAAAAACTGATGGAAATGAACAAGATAATGATTATAACTCTTTAAATGCTTACTTATTAACTACATATAAAGCAAATAGTAGTTTAAATCTTTTTGCAGGTATTGGAAAATCAAGTAGGGTTCCAGATGCTAGAGAGTTGTATTTTAAAAATAGTAGTGGAAAATTAGTAGGAACACCAGATCTAGATCAAACAAAAAACTATGAAATAGATTTAGGTTTTGAAAAAACTATTGGTGATTTTAAAATCAAAACAAAACTATTTTATTCTATGTTAAAAGATTATATAGTTTACAATGCTTCAAAAGTAGAAAATAAGTTTGAAAATATAGATGCAAAAATATATGGATTTGATATAAGTGGGTTTTATTATGCAAGTGATGAATTATATTTTGATTATGGTTTAGCTTATCAAAGAGGCAAAAAAGATGAGGCTTTAGATGGACAAAATGATACAAATTTAGCTGAAATTGCCCCACTTAAAGCAAGAGTTGCTTTAAATTATGAAGTAGGTAAAAATAGCTTTAAAGCTTCATATATTGCTTCAAAAGCTTGGAGTAACTATGATGAAGAAAATGGTGAACAACATCTTGGTGGATATGGTATTTTAAACTTAAAATATGAAAATAGTTATATAAAAAATACAGTAGTAACACTAGGTGTTGATAATGTTTTTGATAAAACATATGCCACAAGTAATACATATAAAGATTTAACTTTACTTTCATCAACAAGTGATGAGGTAATGCTATTAAATGAACCTGGAAGATATGTATATGTAAATATAAAATATAGTTTTTAAACTAAAAGAGGGACTCCTCTTTTAGTCAAAATCAAATCTTGCTTGGGTTTGTCCTGTACTTCCAAACTCTTCATCAATTTGTCTTGCAAGCTCTTTAAAATCAATTCCTTGAACCGTTTTCAAACCTTTAAAAATATGTTTTTTACCACTTTGTAGCTCTTTTGATTTTATACCATGGGAGATTGATAAACTAGCTTCAATAAAAGCTGAAAGCTTATCACACTGTTTTAAAGCTTTCCCATCAATAGGACTATATTTATCAAGGTTATAATCATCAATATTATCTACAATTTTTATTTGATCTTTATAGTTGATCTTATTTAAAAATTCATCTTTTTTATTATTTTCATAAAGTCCTAAAAGATATGAAAACTCCTCTTTTAATCCCTCTGGAATAAAAGGAAGTATGTCATCTTCGATTTTTATTATTTCATACTCTGCAATAATATCTGATAACTCATCAACACTATATTTTACAGGGGAGATTATATCTCTTGTTAAAGCTTCAGGTAAATCATGAAATAGTGCAGTATAAAAGTTATTTTCCAATCTTTTATCACAAGCATTTACATCTTTTGAATAAAAATATGCAAATAGTGCAACTGTTAGCATATGACCTAAAACTGAAGTTTCAGGAATTCTTGGTGTTTGTGCCCATCTTTTTTGAAATCTTAGTCTTCCACTTAAATCAATAATTCTTGAAAGTTTTTTATTTAAAGATATTTTCCTAACTCCTATTAGCTCATAATAATCTTCTATTTCATCTTCTACACTTCTTTTGACATTTTCAATATCAGTTAGAAATTTTGAAGTTTGATATACTATTGAAAACTCCCATTTTGTTGCTAAATATGATGCAGCTTTAAGTATAAATCTCTCTTTTTTATACATATTTGAATCATATAAATACTCTTCGAATTTTTTTAAAAAAACTCCATTTTGTATTGGTTCTAATGAATCTTTTAGTTTTTCAATTACCCAAGAGTTTATCTCTTTTGATTTTTTTTGAATAGCTTTTCTAAATACATCAGGTCTAATATCTGTTACAACTATTCTTCTTAGAAACTCAAAAATACCTGCTTCTATTAAGTGTGTGTAGTTAATATCATCTTCTAATTTTGCAATAAAAAAAGCTATTATAAATTTATGAGCTTGCTTATCAAGTTCAACTAACTCAACCATTCTTGGATAATCATTCCATCTTTGAATTGAAGCTGATGAAAAAATATAGTCAATTATTTTAGGATTTATCATTTTTTTTATCTTTATCTTTAGAATCATTATTAAAAAATATCATGTTTTTCCCTAGCATTATTAGTGCTGCTACTGTTCCAACTACTACATATGCTACCCAAGGTTCATGCATTTTAACTCTTTATTTTTGTTTTGATTATCACATAATATTGATAAATAGGTACTTAGAAAAAACTTTTTTTATTTTTGACGCAAAATAAAAAAATAGATGTATAATTTCAAAAATTTTATAAGAAAAAAGAGAAAAAATGTCAACTTTGACTATAAATAATTTTTGTTTAAAGCATTTTGATTTAAATGCAAAAGATGAGATGACTAAATATCTAAAATTAATCAATGTAGAACTTAGTGATTATACATTTGCTGGAAATTATATTTGGCTTTCTACTGCAACAGGCTTTTATGGAATAGTAAATGATACTTTTTGTTTATTTGTATTAAATTCTGGTGAATTAAGTATGTTATTACCTCCTCTTGGTAAAAAAGAAAACACATACGAAGCAATTTGTACATGTTTTGAAATAATGAATTCTCACAATAGTAGAATCAATTATTCAAAAGTTGAATATGTACATGAAAATATATTAGAAGGATTTGTTGATTATTTAGAAGAGGGTACTTTAATTTATGATATGTTAAAAGATTATGTAATTGAGAAAAAATTAGTTGATTATATCTATAAAGTTGATGATTTAATAGATTTAAAAGGTGATTCATATAAATCAAAAAGAAATGAAATAAATAAATTTAGAAAAATCTATCCAAATTTTACTTTAGAAGTATTAGAAAAGAAGAAGCATGCAAATGATGTACTAAATTTATTTAATAAATGGGTAACAGATAGAACAAAATATATGCCCAAAGAAGAAGTTGAAGTTTTTTTAGATGGAATATATTTTGAAAGATTTGCTATTAAAAGATTAATTAATGATTATGAAAATTTAGATGTAATAGGATTAGTTATTTATATTGATGATGAAATAAAAGGCTTTACAGTTGGTGAAAAAATAAATGAACAAACAGCTAGTATTATTATTGAAAAAACAGATTTTGAAATACTTGGATGTGCACAATTAATATTTAGAGAGTTTACAAAATTATTGAAAGAAAAATATAATGTTTCTTATATAAATGTAGGAGATGATATGGGATTTGAAAATCTAAAAAAAGTTAAGATGTCTTATCGACCAAATAAATTAATTCCAAAATATACAATTTATCAAAAATGATACAAATAGCTAGAAAAAAAGATTTAAATGATATCTTTATTATTGAACAAAATGTTTTTAAAGATGATATTTTCTCTTTAAGTAAAGCTTGTTTAAATTATCATATAAATAAAAATATAGTTTTTAAAGTAATATATGAGAATAAAACCATTGGCTATTGTTTATGGCTTAAAAGAAAAAGTTATTATAGACTTTACTCTTTTGCAATATTAAAAGAGTACCAAGGTAAAGGCTTTGCTTCAAAATTGTTAAGTTTTTCAATAGAAAAATTAAAAGATAAATCCCATCAATTAGAAGTTAAACAATCAAATAAAAAGGCAATACTATTATATGAAAAATTTGGATTTAAAAAGTATAAGATATTAGAAAATTATTATAAAAAAGAGAATGGATACTTAATGAGAAGAGTATAAGAATAATCTTATACTCTACAGCTTCCCATCTTACCTAAAGCATTTATTTTTTTAACTCTTTGTTCATGTCTTCCACCCTCAAAAGAAGAAGCTAACCAAGAGTCTATAATAGCTTCAATCATACCATATCCACTAACTCTTTCACCTAAACACATTACATTTGCGTCATTGTGTTCTCTTGCCATTTTAGCAGAGTATTCATTGTGACATAAAGCAGCTCTAATCCCATCAAATTTATTTGCAGACATAGACATACCAATACCAGAACCACAAATCAAAATACCAAAGCTGTTTTCATTTTCCAAAACTTTTTCACATACTTTAACAGCAAAATCTGGATAATCAACTCTATCTTTAGAGTAAGGACCTAAATCTTCTACTTCATGCCCTTTACTTTCAAATAGTTCTTTTACATATTTTTTAATATCAATTCCCGCATGATCTGCTGCTATAAAATATTTCATTTTAGTAAATCCCCTCTTTATGATTTATATCTAACTCTTTTCCTTTTAAATCTTCTTCTAAAGATTCAACTGTTCTAAAAACTCTATCCCATCTAATCTTTTTATTTTCATCCCAAGAAAAATAGATAAACCAAGGTTTACCTACAATATTTTTGTATTCAACAGTTCCCCAAAATCTTGAGTCATTTGAATGGTCTCTATTATCACCCATCATAAAGTATTCTCCTTTTGGAACTTTAATAGGTAACATATTAAATAGTTGAGCTGGAGCTAGACCTGTGTTTTGTACTTCTGGATCATTATGTATTCCAGGATGGTTTTTTTGATAAGGATTAATAACCCAAAGTTTTCCCTCAACATTTAAAATTTGTTCTTGCGCAAAATTCTTTTTTACATACTCATTTCCCTCTTTTGGGTGTAAAATAAGATTTTTATTTTGAATAAGAACTAAATCTCCTCCTGTTGCTACTAATCTTTTTACATAATGAATTGTATCATCTTTTGGATATCTAAATACCACAATATCACCACGCTTTGGTTTGTCACCTTCTATTAGATGACCATTATTATTAAAATCTGGTAAAACAGGTACTTCAATCCAAGGAATTCTTGGAACAGGAATTCCATAAGAGAATTTTTTAACAAAAAGCATATCTCCAATAAGCAAAGTATTTTTCATACTTCCACTAGGAATTACAAAAGCTTGTGCAACAAAAAAAATAATACCTAATACAATTATAATTGTGCCAGTCCATGAACTAGCCCAGTTGTAAGCTTTTTTAATCATTTAGTTTTCTTTCTCTTTCTTCTCTTAATCTTGCTGCTTTAATTGTATTAACTAAAAGCATAGCAATTGTCATAGGACCAACACCACCTGGCACAGGTGAGATATATGCACATTTTTTTGAAACATTTTCAAAATCAACATCCCCAACTAATTTTCCAGTATCAAGTCTATTTATACCAATATCAATAACAACTGCACCATCTTTTACCATATCTTCTGTAATTAGATTTACTTTTCCCACACCAACACAAATAATATCTGCATTTTTTGTATGCTCTTTTAGATCTTTTGTATGTATATGACAAGTTGTAACTGTTGCATTTGCATTAAGTAATAGTGTTCCCATAGGTTTACCAACAATATTACTTGCACCTATTACACAAACATTTTTACCTTTAGGGTCAATATTGTACTCTTCTAATAGTCTCATCACACCATATGGTGTTGCAGGAGTAAAAGAGTCAAGTCCTAAAGTCATTCTTCCTGTATTATACGCATGAAAACCATCAACATCTTTTTCAGGTGCAATAGCTTCTAATATAGCAGTTGTATCAACATGTTTTGGAAGTGGTAATTGAACTAATATTCCATCAATATTTGGGTTTTTGTTCATCATTGCTAAAATTTCTAAAATTTTATCTTGAGATATAGTTTCTGGCATTTCGTGAACAATAGAGTAAATCCCAGCTTGTTTACACGCTTTACTTTTCATATTTACATAAGCAGCACTAGCAGGATCAGCTCCTACTAAAACTACAGCAAGTCCAGGTGTAATACCTTTTTCTTTTTGAAGCTCTTCAACCTCAAACTTTATTTCTTCTTTTATTTTATTAGATAATGCTTTTCCATCAAGTATTGTCATGGGGATTAAACCTTATATATGTTTTAATTTTAGGTTGATATAATACCAAAAACATTTTTACACAAAGGTTAAGATTGAGATTACTATTTTTATTACTTCTAATTATTACAACTATTTTTGCCACAGATGATGATAACTCATTTATTACAAAATATGAGTATGGGGCAATGCTTTATGAAAACCCTAGAGGAGTAGGGTGTAATAAATGCCATAATAATGGTAAAAAAGAAGTAATAATTGCAAAATATAGAGATAAAAAAGGAGCACTTAAATATATAAAAGTTCCTCCACTTACAAATATTAGTTTTAAAGATTTTAAAATAAAATTAAGAGCAGATAAAACAGAATCTCTAATCATGCCAACATATTTTTTAACTGATGAAGAGTTAGAATCTTTATATTATTATATACAAAAACTAAAATAGTTTTTAAAAGTAAAGCTATTATTAATATTAATTTAAATATAATGCGCAACTTAATTTTAAAACAAAGGAATGTTTATGTTAGAGGGTATCGTAAGAGATAGTATGACAAAACTAGAAACTAAATCTTTAAGAAGAGATGGTTACTTAATTGCTAATATCTATGGTAAAGGTTTAGAAAATATCAATGCTGCGTTTAAAACGAATGAGTTTATTAAAACGTTAAAAAACAAAGAAACACTTTCGTTTGATGTATCTGTTGGTGGAAATAATTTAAAAGTTGTTGTTCAAGAGTATCAAAAAGCTCCAATTACTTCTGAGTTATTACATGTTGATTTAATGGTTGCACAACCAGGTGTAAGAACTACTTATAAAGTTCCTGTTAAAGTTGAAGGTACTCCAATTGGTCTTAAAAATAAAGGTTTATTCATTTTCCATAAGAAAAGAGTTCCTGTTAAGACTACTTATGAGAATTTACCACAAAGCTTTAATCTAAATATTGATAAATTAGATACAGGTGACAATATCTTAGTTAGAGATTTAGAATTACCTGAGGGTGTTGAGTGTTTCTTAGACCCAAGAGTACCAATCGTTGGTGTAATCAAAGCTAAGTAATTTATAATGGCTTTAATAGTTGGACTTGGCAATATAGGTGAAAAATATCTATTAACTAGGCACAACATAGGTTTTATGGTCATCGATGAGATGGCCAAAAACTTAAATACTACTACAATTAATAAATCAAATTTTAAAGCAGATGTTTTAAAATCTTCAAATGACTTACTAGTAAAACCAAAAACTTTTATGAATCTATCAGGTGATGCAGTTATTGCAATAAAAAACTATTATAAACTTGAAAATGAAGAAATAATTGTAATTCATGATGATTTAGATTTGCCTTTTGGAGCAGTTAAATTTAAAATCGGTGGTGGCCATGGTGGTCACAATGGATTAAAATCAATTGATTCACATATAGGAAAAGATTATATAAGAGTTAGAATAGGAATTGGAAAACCACAAAATAAAGAAGATGTGGTAAATTATGTATTAAACAACTTCTCAAAAGAGGAATTAAATAGATTAAAAGATATAATACCCCATACTATCAAAGCTATAGATGCACTAAAAGCTGAATCTATAAATGAAGTAAAATCTAAATTTACATTGAAGTAATAATGAGCATATTAACAAAATATATTTTACAAAAATATCTTAAAAGTTTTTTTATTGTTTTAGTATCACTACAACTATTTTTTGTAGGGATTGATTTTTTTCAAAATATGAAAAGTCTTCCAGATTCTGCAAACTTACAACTATTGTATCTATTTTATAATAGCTTTTTTACCCTTACTTTAACTTTACCATTATCATTAGTATTTGGTTGGATTTTAACTTTAGTAATATTAATAAAAGGCAATGAGTTGGTTGCTTTTATAGCACTTGGAATTAGTAAAAATAGAATCTATTCACCTGTTATAAAAATCTCTTTCTTGTTATTGCTTGCACTAATATTTCTTCAAGCAACACCACTTGCTTACTCATATGAACAAAAAAGTAAAATTTTGGATGATGAGTATTTTATTAGTACAAAATCAGATATCTTTTTGAAATACAATGACTATCACATTTTCTTTCAAAAACTATATCCAATAGAAAAAAGAGCTGAAAATATTCATATTTTTAAAGTTATTGATAAAGATTTAGTTGAAAGTATTGTCGCAAAAAAAGCTTATTTTCAAAATAATAGATGGTATGTAATAGATGCAAAAATTACTAAAAAACCTAAAAATATTGATTTTGAAGAGTCAAAAATAGAAGTTAGCCATGAGAGATTTTTACATACACTTGAGGGCTTTAAGCCAAAGATATTAAACAATGTATATGAGTCAAAATCAACTTTTTCAATTATTGATGCAGTATCAGCATTAATATTACTAGATAAGCAAGGAATTAATACAGATAAAATAAGAGCAGCATTGTATTATGAAATTATTGTGTCGTTTTTTATTTTACCATTGATGATTATTATTTTTGCATACTCTTCTTTAAATAGTAGGTTTTTTAATATTGGTAAATTCACTTCTCTTTCAATATTTTTTACTTTAATATCATGGGGAATTTTCTTTTTATTACATAAATTTTCAAATAATGGTACACTTTTACCTGAAGTTTCACTACTATTACCAATATTTTTATGGTACACTTTATCTTATTTTATTTATAAGAAAAAAATATCCTACTAAAGGAGAATTATGAGTAAACAAATTAAGGCATATGGACTTGCTTTATATAAAAAAGAGAAAAATAAGATTAAGTTATTGCTTTGCAAATCTATAAAAAGTGAAAGCAAATGGGGTTTTTTAAAAGGTGTTCAATTAGCAAAAGAAACTGCTAAACAGTGTGCAAAAAGAGAGTTTCGTGAAGAGTCAGGAATAGATGTTTGCATTGATGATTTTGAGCAATATTTTGAACAAAAAAATAAAGAAAAAGATATAGGTCTTTGGTTAGTAAATGCAAAAAATATAAAAAATATTGATAAATATTTTTTAGAAGATAAACTACAAGATAGTTATCTTTCTTGGGAAAATAGTAAAGTTAAATTTTTTGACTTAGATAATCTACCTCAGTTCAAAAAGAAACAAAAAGATCTTATTATTAGTATTAAGGATTTTTTAGAAAATAAGAATCAATTCCATTAGCAATTCCATTTGCTAATAGTTTTTGATAACTACTTTTATATAATCTTTTCCCCTCTGTTGGGTGTGAGATATATCCTACTTCTATTAAAATAGATGGCATTTGAGCTCCTACTAAGACCCAAAATGGTCCTTCTCTTACTCCACCATCAACTGTATCTTTATATTTTTGTTGTAAAGTATATAGCATATTTTGTTGTACATCAATAGCTAGTTTATTTGAAGCTGTAATTTTACTTTGATTAAGTACTGTTAAAAATGAGTTTTTAGTTGAATTACTCATAGATCTTACATCACTACTATTCTCTTTTGCTGCAACTCTTTTTGCTCTTGCACTTCTTGCAGGACTTAAGAAAAATGTTTCAACACCTTTTACTTTGTGTGCTTTACTTTTTGCAATAGAGTTTGCATGTATTGATAAAAATATATCTGCATTTTTTTTATTTGCTAAAATTGTTCTATTTCTAACTTTAATAAAAGTATCACCCTTTCTAGTAATATGGACATTATAGCCTCTTTTTTTAAGTATATTATATAAATATTTACCTACAGCTAATACAACTTTCTTTTCATATTTTTTATTAGAGCCTACTGCTCCTACATCTTTTCCACCATGACCCGCATCTATTACAACTACTTTTCTTTTATATCTGTTTACATTTATAATATTTCTATTTGTATTTGTTTTTGTTGTATTTGAATTAACATTTGAACTTATATTTAAAAACTTTATTATTATTTGTTTTTTATTTACTATATAAATTGGATTTAATTTACTTTTATCTCTTACTTTTATATGTAAAAGATTTTTCTCTTTTTGAATGATATATATTCTATCAATTCCAGAAATTTCAAGTTTTGTTGGTCTTGCATCTTTAAAAGAGCCTTTGATGTCAAAAAGATATAAATTAGAGTATTTAGTTTTATCAATACTATAATCTATATGTTTTTTAGTGATATTTGTATAAAAATCAATTACTATCATATTGTTTTTTGTATATACATTTTTTACTGTATAATTTAAACTATTCGTTTTAGGCTTAGGTTTGTTTTTTGTTACTTTTTTAGCTGTTTGTGCTTTTTGTACTTTAGTTTTTGTAGTAGTTTTTGAACTTGTAGCATTCTTTCTTTTTTTTATCTTTGCTAACTCTTTTTCATATTTTGAAGTGTTATGACCTAACTTTTTGCCGTATTTTATTATGTTTTCAAGATGTTTTATCTCCAAAGCAGTATTATTATTTAATACTGCTCTTAGATAACTCATTCTATTTGCATTGTATTCTTCTTCAATACTATTTGCAAATGCAAAGTTTAAATTTAATAGCAATAAAGAACATAGTAATATTTTTTTAAAAATAACTACTCTCCTTTAGTTAGTTTTTCCATAAGTTCATGAACAGATATTATTTTATCTAATTTATACCCATTTGAACCTGTGAAAAACAATCCTGTATCCAAATCACCTTTATAAGCTGCTCCTAGCCTATCTGCTATACAATAACCAACTATTTTTGCTTCTTGACCTCTATGACAAGGCGATACACAATTTGAAATACAAGCAATTTTTGGTGCAGTTTTATTTTCAATAGAAGCTTGTAAGTTAGTCATAACTGCTCTTGCAGGAAGACCAACAGGAGATTTCATAAGCTTTATATCACTCTCTTTTGCATCAATTAAAACTTTTTTCATATTTGTATCAACATCACATTCATGAGTTCCAATAAATCTAGTTGCCATTTGTACACCAGCGCATCCAAGAGCTAAAAATTTGTCAATATCATTTTTATCCCAAATCCCACCAGCTGCTATTACAGGAATATTATCTGCCCATTTTTTAGCTTCTTCAATAACAGGACCTACTATATTTTCAAGTTGGTACTCTTCTTGAAGACACTGTTCATAAGTGAAGCCTTGATGACCACCTGATTTTGGTCCCTCAACTATAATTGCATCTGGAAGTTTATTATATCTTTTCCATTTTCTACAAATAAGTCTTAATGCTCTAGCACTTGATACAATAGGTACTAATGCAACATCTGGAAAATCTTTTGTAAATTGTGGCATATTAGTAGGTATTCCAGCACCAGTAATAAGTATATCCGCACCTGCTTCACAAGCATCTTTTACAACTCTTCCATAGTCATTGATAGCATGTAAAATATTACATGCTAGTGGTGCATTTCCACAAATTTTTCTAGCATTTTTAATAATAGTAGTTAAAGCTTCTTTTGAATAAAAATTCAAAACATCAACTGGCTTATCTTTTTTAGTCTTTACAGAAAACTCATCACTTTTATAATATCCTGTTCCTACTGATGAGATAACACCTAGTCCTCCCTCTTTACTTACAGTACCAGCTAGTCTATCCCAACTGATACCTACACCCATTCCACCTTGAATTATGGGGTGCTTAATCTCATACTTTCCTATTCTCAATACTAGCCCTTTTATTTTATTGTAATCTTTGCGAAATTCTTTTTACCTTTTTGTAAAATAAATTCACCAGATTTTAAATTAAGTTTCTCATCAGTTGTTTTCTCTTGATTTATCTTCACAGCACCCGCTTTAATATCTCTTCTTGCTTGTGAAGTTGAATTTACAAGTTTTGCATCAACTAATGCTTGACAAATCCAAATTCCTGCTTCAAATTCAAACTCTTCAATATCACTTGGAATGTCTTTTTTTGCAAATATTTTTTCAAACTCTGCTTTTGCAAGTTCTCCTGCACCTTTAC